>Ga0265297_10002662_pt1 | contig 35313 bp, 28 predicted proteins | sample Munlanlwell13791_FD_192502 | JGI IMG/M metagenome (GOLD analysis project Ga0265297, IMG submission 192502) | Leachate microbial communities from a municipal landfill in Southern Ontario, Canada - Leachate well 137-91 | ecosystem: Engineered > Solid waste > Landfill > Unclassified | place... | reverse complement strand
GATAAGGCCGTAAGCCATGCCCCAATCGATCAAGCAGATCAAAAACCGCATCCGCAGCATTGAAAATACCAAAAAGGTCACCGCTGCGTTAGAGATGGTTTCTGTGGCTAAGTTAAGCCGCATAGATAAACAGCTGTATGCTTTAAGGCCGTTTTCTTTGAAGATGGTCGACCTTTTGAATAACCTCGCTAGCTGCCCGCAGGCGCCTTTTTCCACCCTGATGGAAAAGAGAAAGCCGGGAGGAGATATCGCGCTTTGCGTGATTACTTCCGACAATGGCTTATGCGCTTTATATAACCACAATGTTATCCGTGTGGCTGAAGAGTTCATCAGGAATAACCCCAAGGTAGCGGTCAGGCTTGTTTTGATCGGACACAAGGGTTTGAATTATTTTAAGACCCGTTATAAGCAGATCAATAATTACCGTGTTGGTTTAAATGGGAATTATTCCGATAAGGCATGCGACGAGATAACCGAAGAACTGTCCGGGTTATTTTTAAGCCGCCAGGTGGATAAGGTCTATGTGGCTTATACGCATTTTCAGAACTCTCTTCTCCAGAAAGCAGTGGTGGAACAGCTTTTAAATATCGGCGCGGAGGCAACAAAACCTATAGAATACATTTTAGAGCCGGATTTAGAAAGTATACTGGCGCAAATAATCCCGCAGTACCTGAAGGTCAAGATGCGCCTTATACTTTTAGAGTCGTTTACTTCCGAGCACGCGGCAAGGACAGTGGCGATGAAGGCGGCTACGGATAACGCTAAGGAACTTCTGGAAAGCCTGATCTTGACGCGTAACAAAGTCCGCCAGGCAGGGATCACCCAGGAGATACTCGAGATCAGTTCATCATCTGAAGCTTTGAAAGGATAAAAAACTATGGCAGACGGAGAGATTATTCAGGTTATTGGCCCAAGCGTGGATATTAGATTCCCTGATAATGAGGGGCCGCAGCTTTTTAACGCGATCAAGGTGAAGAATCAGAATATTGACCTTACCCTGGAAGTTGCCCAGGATATCGGCAACAATACCGTGCGTTGTATCGCTTTGGGGCCGACGGATGGCCTTGCCCGCAGCATGACCGCTCATGATACAGGAAAACCGATCACCGTGCCTATCGGCAGGCAGACCTTGGGCAGGATATTTAACCTGCTTGGCGAGCCGATTGACGGAAAAGGCGCATTGGAAGATCCTAATCGGCGCGATCCGATACATAGGATAAGCCCGAATTTTGAAGAACAGCTCCCTATTGAAACTATGTTAGAGACCGGTTTAAAGGTCCTGGACCTTTTGGCGCCTATCCCTAAAGGCGGCAAAGTGGGCCTGTTCGGCGGGGCAGGGGTAGGAAAGACCGTGATCGTTATGGAACTTATCCGCACTATCGCCACAGAACACGGAGGTGTTTCTGTGTTTGCCGGGATCGGCGAACGCACCCGTGAAGGCAATGAGCTTTGGCTTGAGTTGAATGAGTCCGGCGTAATCAAAAACAGCGCTCTTGTTTTTGGGCAGATGAATGAACCGCCTGGCGCGCGGTTACGTATTGGTTTGTCCGCTTTGACCATGGCGGAATATTTCCGCGACCAGGAAAGAAAAGACGTTCTTTTGTTCATTGATAATGTCTATCGTTACATCCAGGCGGGTTCGGAAGTTTCCACGCTTTTAGGCAGGATGCCTTCGGCAGTAGGTTATCAACCGAATCTTTCCACGGAAGTTGCCCAGCTTGAGGAAAGGATCGCCTCAACGCGTAACGGTTCGATCACTTCCATACAGGCGGTGTATGTACCGGCGGATGACTTGACTGATCCGGCGCCGGCGGCGATATTCGCGCATCTGGACGCTAAGATCGTCCTTTCACGGCAGATCTCTGAACTTGGCATCTATCCGGCAATTGACCCGCTGGATTCCACCTCCAGGATCATGGATCCGCGCTTGCTTGGCGAGGAGCACTATAATACCGCTTTGGCTGTACAGAAAGTCCTGCAGCGTTATAAGGACTTAAGGGATATTATCTCTATCCTTGGCATTGATGAGTTATCTGATGAGGATAAGGTAACCGTGCAGCGGGCGCGTAAAGTGCAAAGGTTCTTTTCCCAGCCGTTCTTTGTCGCGGAGAATTTTACCGGGATGAAAGGCAAATATGTTAAGCTGGAAGATACGATCAAAGGCGTAAAAATGATCATTGACGGCTCGCTGGACCACCTGCATGAGCAGGCATTCTTTATGGTCGGCACGATCGAAGAAGCGATCCAGAAGCATGAGCAGCTAACCAAAGGTTCTTAATCCTTAAGCGATATGAATAAACTTTTCCGTTTGAGCATTTATACGCCCTATAAGACAGTATTTGAAGGAGAAGCTTCAATGTTGAGTGTCCCCGGCAGCACTGGTTATTTGCAGGTGCTTAGCGGCCATGCGCCTATTGTGGTAAACTTAACCAAAGGCAGGGTCACTTATCGTGATCGTCTGGATAAGACGGTATCTTTTGATATAGAAGGCAAAGGGGTATTAGAGGTCTTAAAGAACAATGCTACGCTTCTGTTGGAAAATACACTATAAACATCCTATTTTTTTATCTGCCTTAACCAACCCGCGGGCGATGGAAGAGTATCTTACAGAATAACCTTTCTTGTGAAATAAATAACAAAAAACTTGACAAAGTGGCTTTGTATGGTAAATTTATATTAATTATTGTGAAAATAAGAACAAAATGATTACAAACAAAAACTGCATAATCCGGCTTTCCCGTTACAAAAACGCTCTTTACAGATTACAGGCGCTGGGTTTTGTCAAAGTTTTCTCAGATAACCTGGCTGATTCTGTAGGCAGTACTGCTTCGCAGGTGAGGAAAGATTTTTCCCTCTTTGGCATCTCCGGTAATAAAAAAGGCGGCTACCAGATCAATGCTTTGCTCGAGAAGTTAAACAGTATCCTTGGTAAAGACCAGTTGCAGAAGGTTATTGTGATCGGCGCCGGGCATATCGGAAGCGCTCTGATGCGTTACCGGGGTTTTGAAAAAGAAGGCATCAGGATCGTTGCCGGCTTTGACATTGACCCGGCAAAAATAAACCGTAACAATACTGTCCCTGTTTTGCCCCTTGAAGAAGCAAAAGCCTATATTAAATCGCAGGGTATCAAGATCGCCATATTGGCTGTCCCGGATATCGCTGCGCAGCAGGCTGCAGACTTGATCAGCGCCTCCGGGATCAAGGGCATACTGAATTTCGCGCCTTTGGGGCTTAAGAATGCCGAAGGCTGTATTATCAACAATGTTAACCTGGAAATTGAGTTAGAAAACCTTATTTATTTTGTGAATGTAACAGAGAAGACCAAATAACCAGGTCTAAAGTCAGGCGATGAGCAAGATTGTCTTAAAAGAAAAAGAAGCTTCCCATGCTGGTTTAAACAGGCTAAAGCTGGATAAGATTATCTCTTTGTACGCAGAAAAACCCGGCAGGCTCCTGGGGATATTAGAAGAAGCCCAGAAGCTGAATCAACATAAATACCTCACCCAAGGCGACCTGGAATACGTAGCTTTTAAAACAAAAATCCCTTTATCAAGGATCTATAACATTATTACCTTTTATGCTTTTTTTAACCTTACCCCGCAGGGTGAGCATTCCATCATTGTCTGCCGCGGTACAGCCTGCCACACCCGGGGGTCAAAGAACCTGCTGGATTTCTTGGTCAATCTATTCGGTTTTAAGGAAGATGACCTTAATCAGGACGGCAAGTCATTCTTGACCACCAAGGACAATAAATTCACGATCAAGACCGTTGCCTGTTTTGGCCAGTGCGCGTTGGCTCCGGTAGTTGAGATAGACGGAAATATTTACAGCCGGATGAACAGGGAGAAATTACGCAAGATCATTAAAGGGATAGTCTCCCGGAGAAGCAATAAATGACCATTAAAAACGCCGAAGATCTGAAATTGATCAAAGAAAAAGGCCTGGCTAAACTGTTGCCTAAAACAGCGCGTATTGCCGTAGGCATGGGGACTTGCGGTATTGGTAATGGCGCGCAGGAGCTTTTAGAGGCTTTTAAAGATTCGTTGGCAAAAAGAAAAATACCGGCGGTTTTGACTAAAGTGGGCTGCTTTGGTTTTTGCGCCCAGGAGCCGTTTGTCAACATTACCCTTCCCGGCAAGCCATTAGTTATCCTAAACCGTGTTCTGCCTAAAGACGCGGATAATATAGTCAAGGGGCTTGCCAATAATAGCATTGATCCGAAAACTGCCTTATGCAAGATCGAAACATGGGATCATCTTACCGGGCAGGTTTCTTATGGCAAAGGGTTTGAGCAGATACCTGTTTGGAACCAGATCCCGTTCTTTAAATACCAGAAAAAGATCATTTTAAGGGATTGCGGGTTGATCAATCCCGAAGATATAGAGGAGTATATCGGCATAGGCGGATACCAGGCCTTGTTGGATGTTTTAACAGGATTTAAGCCGGAAGATGTGGTCGCGGAGGTAAAGAAATCCAAGCTAAGGGGCAGGGGTGGCGCAGGTTTCCCTACCGGGTTAAAATGGGAATTAATGCGCAAAGAGGTTGCCAAGGAGAAATATATCATTTGTAACGCCGATGAAGGAGATCCCGGCGCATATATGAACCGCAATGAGAGCGAGAGCGACCCGCACATGCTTTTAGAGGGGATGGTTATCGGTGCTTACGCCATGGCTGCTTCCTCGGGGGTTATTTATGTGCGCGCAGAATATCCGTTGGCGGTAGAACGGATACGCAAAGCGATTACTGATGCCCAAAGCTATGGTTTGCTGGGAGAGAATATATTTAATAGCGGTTTTTCTTTTAACCTGCAGTTGGTAGAGGGCGCCGGGGCGTTTGTCTGCGGAGAAGAGACAGCTTTGATCTCTTCGCTTGAGGGTAAGTCCGGCAGGCCGCATCCCCGCCCGCCGTTTCCCGCGCAAAAAGGATATTTAGATAAGCCGACCAATATCAACAATGTGGAAACCTGGAGCAATATCCCGGTTGTCATCACAAAAGGCGCGGATTGGTTCCTGCAAACCGGGACCCAGAACAGTTCCGGGACAAAGGTTTTTTCTCTTGTGGGCAAGATAAAGAATACCGGGTTAGTGGAGCTGCCTTTAGGGTCGACTTTACAGACCCTTGTTTATAATGTCGGGGCAGGGACTGGTACGAATAAAAGGATCAAGGCTGTGCAGAGCGGCGGTCCTTCCGGAGGCTGTATTCCCGCTTCTTTATTCAATACCCCGATTGATTATGAAACACTTGCTTCTCTGGGGGCGATCATGGGTTCGGGCGGCATGGTGGTCATGGATGATGACAATTGCATGGTCGATGTGGCGCGTTATTTTACGGAGTTTACGACCAGTGAATCCTGCGGTAAATGCACTCCTTGCCGTGAAGGGCTGATGCAGAGTTTGAATATACTTACCAATGTCACCAAGGGCAAGGCTATCCAGGATGATTTGCCGGGTTTAGAGGATTTAGGGGCGGTGATCAAAGATACCGCTCTTTGCGGGTTAGGCCAGACCGGGCCCAATCCTGTGCTTACTACGCTTAAATATTTCAAGCATGAATATGAAGAGCATATCAAAGAAAAGCGTTGTGACGCAGGAGTGTGTTCCGATCTTTTTGTCTCTCCCTGCGAAAATAGCTGCCCGTTACATATGAACATTCCGGGATTCCTGGAATTATTCAAAGAAGACCGCCTGAGCGAGGCATTTGAGTGTATCATCCGCGATAATCCTTTCCCATCTTCTAGCGGCAGGATCTGCCATTTTCATTGTAAAATGCGCTGCCGCAGGGAGGATATTGACCAACCGGTTTCACAGGGCGAGATCCACAGGTATATCGCAGACCAGATATATAAAAGCGCAAAAGAAGCCAGGATCATTGAGCGTTTAGCCAAAGAAAAATTACCTAAGACCGGTAAGAAGATCGTTATTATCGGTGCAGGCCCCTGCGGGTTGACCGCAGCTTTTTACTTGAGTCGGCTTGGACATGATGTCACCATCTATGAAGCTAATCCTGAACCGGGAGGTGTTTTGCGTTATGGCATACCGGAATACCGGCTGCCCAAGGCAGTATTGAGAAAAGAGATCGCTTTTGTGCAAAAGATGGGAGCCAAGATATTATGTAATAAGAAAATTAACGCCGCCCGATTGCAAGAGAAGATCAGCTCCGCGCATGCCGTATTATTGGCGACCGGCGCCTACAAAAATATGGGTTTGGGCATTCCGCATGAAGATTCAAATGGCGTTTTATCGGGTACAGCTTTTCTGGGGGATGTGGCGGCCGGCAAAAAACCGCCTATCGGCAAGAAAGTGCTGGTCATTGGGGCTGGAAATGTGGCGGTGGACGCAGCGCGTACAGCTTTAAGGTTGGGCAGCCAGGTGACGATTGTTTACCGCCGCGAGAAAACGGATATGCCGGCGAATAAAGAAGAGATCAAGGGCGCAGAGGCGGAAGGCGTTAAATTCATATTCCTGGCCAGCCCTGAATCTATAATAGCGGATTCCCGCAATAAAGTCCAGGGGCTAAGAGCGGTCAGGATGAGCTTAGGAGAATATGACCTTTCCGGAAGAAGAAAGCCGGTAGCTACCAAAGAGGTTTTTGAGATTCCTTGCAATACTATCATTTTGGCCATTGGAGAAAGAGTGGATGCGGAGTTTATTCAGAGCTGCGGTATTTTGATCAATCAGGACGGGACAGTTAAGGCGGGCAAGTTTGATTTGAAGACCAACCTGGATACGGTTTATGCCGGAGGAGACCTGGTCATCGGCCCGGCAACCGCAGTAGAGGCGATGTCAGACGGTAAAAAAGCCGCCAGGGCAATCGACCTGGCATTGACTTCAGAAGACAGGTTTGTTAGGTTGGCGCATAAATTTACTTATCAATCCCAGGTGCCTTTGGAGCCCAAGGTATCTAAAAAGCTGGAGGGGGAAAAGCTGCAGCCAGGCAAGCGTAAGAATAATTTCAAGGAAGTTTCTTTGGGCCTGTCATTAAAACAGGCCCGTTTTGAGGCGAACAGGTGTTTAAGGTGCGATGTTAAAGAAGGAAAATAAATGCCGGAAGAGAAGATATCCTTAAAAATTGACGGTAAAATTTACGAATGCGATGCGGACGCGACTATTTTAGAGGCCTGCAACCAGGCTTCAATTGATATTCCCACGCTTTGCTATTTAAAGGAGATCAACCAGGAAGCTGCCTGTTCAATCTGCCTGGTTGAGGTAAAAGGGGCAAAAACACTGCTGCGTTCATGCGTTACTCCGGCCAGAAAAGATATGGAGATTTTTACCAATACCCAGCGCGTAAGGAACGCAAGAAAACTGAACCTGGAATTACTTTTAGCCGGCCACCCCAAGGATTGCCTGGTTTGCGACAGGAATCAGACCTGTGAGTTAAGAAAGTTAGCTTTTGATATGGGGATAAGGCAGGTTAGGTTCCCTAAGACAGCAAAAATAGAGTTGCCGCTTGATACGACTTCCGTGTCTTTGACCAGGGATCCTAATAAATGTATTCTCTGCGGCCGTTGTGTTTCTGTTTGTTCGGCTATCCAGAGCGTGAAAGCGATTGATTTTTCCGGACGCGGAAAATCAAGCAAGGTAACCACATTTTTTGATTCTGGCCTGGCCAATAGTGTCTGCGTTAACTGCGGGCAGTGCCTTTTGGTTTGCCCTACCGGCGCGATCACGGAAAAAGACGCAACAGCGCAAGTCTGGCGCGCATTGACTGACCCCAAAAAATTTGTCGTCGTAGAGGTCGCTCCGGCGGTAAGGGCAGCGATCGGTGAAGAGTTTGGCATGCCCGCAGGCACTTTAGTTACCGCCAAGCTTGCCCAGGCTTTGCGCAAATTAGGTTTTGATAAAGTTTTTGACACGCAGTTCTCCGCTGACCTTACGATCATGGAAGAGGGGCATGAATTAATTGACAGGATCAAGAATAAGGGTAAGCTTCCCTTGATTACTTCATGTTCTCCAGGGTGGATAAAATTTGCCGAACATTTCTTTCCGGATATACTCGCAAATATCTCCAGCTGTAAATCTCCCCAGCAGATGTTTGGCGCAGTTGCCAAGACTTATTACGCCAAAAAGTATGATATTGACCCCAGGAATATGGTGGTTGTCTCGATCATGCCCTGTACCGCGAAGAAATTTGAAGCGCTGCGCCCGGAGATGAAAAGTGCGTTTAATTACTGGAAGGATGAATTAAACCTTAAAGAGGCCGAGGCATTTTATGATGTGGATTTTGTCCTGACTACCCGGGAGGCCAGCCGTTTGATCAAGGAAGCGGGGATAAATTTTGTTAATCTGAAAGGCGAGGATTTTGATGAGCCTTTAGGCATTTCTACGGGAGCCGCGGTAATATTCGGCTCTACCGGCGGCGTAATGGAGGCTGCCTTAAGGACAGCTTATGAGGTGCTCACCGGCAGGCCATTGGAGAAGCTTGACTTTTTCGGGTTAAGGGGCCTTGATGGCATTAAGGCCGCAGAGGTGGATATTGATGGGTTAAAATTGAAGGTCGCTGTGGCAAGCAGTTTAAGCAAGGCGCGCGTATTGTTAGAGGAGGTTAAGCAAGGCAATTCGCCTTACGCTTTTATAGAGATCATGACTTGTCCCGGAGGTTGCATCGGAGGCGCGGGCCAGCCGATCCCTACTAATAACGAGGTCAGGTTAAAAAGGATGGAAGCGATCTACCTTGAGGATAAAAATAAGCCTATTAGAAAATCACATGAAAACCCGGCGGTGCAGGCCTTGTATAAGGAGTTCCTGGGCCAGCCTTTGGGAGAAAAATCGCATCATTTGCTGCATACGCATTACAAGAAAAAAGAAGGGGTATTTTAAGAAGATTTTCCTTGTCTTTTAGGAAAGATATGGTAAAATTTTTAGGAAAATCCACGAGTTTCTTGTTTTTGGCCCATCCCTAGTAAGCCAAGTTAAGGACTTAAGGACAAACCAGCAGGAAAATACTTTAAGATTATTTACGATGGAACATCAAAAACTGAATCCTGAATTAGTCGGCCTTGTCCAGCAATGGAAAGGCAAAGAAGGCAATCTGATCATGATCCTGCATGAGATCCAGAATCATCATGGTTATGTGCCGCGGGAATTGTCTTTGGAATTATCCAAGATGCTGGATGTGCCGTTAGCCAGGATCTATGAAGTGATCACTTTTTATAATTTCTTCAAACTCAGCCCTCCTGGTAAACACCGTATCGCTTTATGCATGGGGACAGCCTGTTATTTGCGCGGCGCGGCGGTGATCCTGGAGGAAATAAAGAACATCTTGGGCATCAAAGAAGGCCAGACTACCAAAGACGGGTTATTTTATCTTGATGTAGTCAGGTGCCTTGGCTGCTGCGGTTTAGCCCCCGTAGTGATGATCGATAATAAAGTATATGGCAAGGTCAAGAAGAGCGAAGTAGCGGATATTTTGTCAAAATATATCAAAGAGGAATAACAGATCATGAGCAAATTTACGCCAGCTGACCTGGAAAAAATGAGCAAGGTTTCTTGCGATAAGCCAAAAGATTGGATCAAGGTAGGCATGAGCAGCTGCGGGATAGCCGCCGGCGCAGACGAGGTCTTCAATTTCTTTGTGGAAGAGGTAAAAAAAAGGAACCTGCATATCGAGATCAAGAAATGCGGCTGCACGGGTATGTGTTATGCGGAGCCTTTGGTTGAAGTAAGCGTAGAGGGCCTGCCTTCGGTGATCTATGGCGCGGTAAACAAGGACGTGGCCACCAAAATACTGGAAAAGCACGTTATCTCCAAGATGCTGGTCAATGATTGTATTTTTGAGGTATTGAGTTAGAAAAACGGGAAAATAAATTTATGTATACCAAGGTTATTTTAGTTAAAGATACGGATTTAAAAAGAGCGGATAAAACGCGTGAGTTTTATACCCGTTTGTTGGATTATCTGCGTGAGGCCGACCTCCATGAACAGATCCAGGTGGTCAGGGTAGCTGATATCGGTGTATATGAGCAAGGGCTGGTGGTTAAGATCCTCCCGGATAAGATCATTTATACCAATCTGCAGGATACGGATATTAAAAGGATCGTTGATCTTACTTTGTCCGAAGGCAAAATTATTGAGGACCTGCTTTTTAAGCCCAAAGCTAAACAGTGCAGGATCGTTTTACGTAATTGCGGGAAGATCGACCCGGAGAGCATTGAGGATTATATCGCTTGCGGCGGTTATTTAGCCTTAAAGAAAGTCCTTGGCGAATTAGGCCAGCTGAAATTGATCGATGAGATAAAGGCCAGCGGTATACGGGGAAGGGGAGGGGCGGGGTATCCTACCTGGATGAAATGGAATTTTGCCCGCGAGGTTGTTTCCGCGGAGAAATTTGTTATCTGTAATGCCGATGAAGGTGACCCTGGAGCATACATGGACAGAAGCATCCTTGAGGGCGATCCGCATTCGGTTATTGAGGGTTTGATCATCGCCGCTTTCGCTATCGGAGCTTCCCGTGGGTATTTTTATATCCGCGCGGAATACCCGCTGGCGGTAGAAAGGATCGAGAAGGCGATCAGGCAGGCTTATGAGCATGGGCTGCTGGGGGATAATATCCTCGGCAGTTCCTTTAATCTGAATATAGAGATCAGGTTAGGCGCAGGGGCATTTGTTTGTGGCGAAGAAACCGCATTGATCTCATCCATAGAAGGCAAAAGAGGCACGCCTCATCCGCGTCCGCCGTATCCTTCAGTAAAAGGTTTATGGGGCAAGCCCACCGTTATTAATAATGTTGAAACCCTGGCTAACATTCCGGTAATTATCTCAAAAGGCGGCAAGTGGTTTTCCCAGATAGGCACTCAAACCTCAAAAGGCACAAAGGTTTTTGCGGTAACCGGGAAGGTGAAGAACTCCGGTTTGGTAGAGATAGCCATGGGCGCGACTTTAAGAGAGATCGTCATGGATATCTGCGGAGGCACGCTCTCCGGCAAGCCGATAAAAGCAGTGCAGACAGGCGGGCCTTCCGGCGGAGTGATCCCAGAGAAACTCCTGGATACCCCGGTTGATTATGAAAACCTGCAGAAGTTAGGCTCGATCATGGGTTCAGGCGGCATGATCGTTATGGATGATGATGACTGTATGGTGGATATCCCGAAGTTTTATCTGGGTTTCTGCGTGGAGGAATCCTGCGGTAAATGCGCTCCCTGCCGTATCGGCGGGTTCCAGATGCTTAATTACTTAAAGAAGATCTCTGAAGGCAAAGGCAAGCCGGAGGACCTGGTGCAAATGCGCAGGATCGCCCAGGCTATGCAGAAGGCGTCTTTATGCGGATTAGGCCAGACCGCTTCAAACCCCGTGCTTTCTACTTTGAAATATTTTGAAGACGAATATAACGAGCACATTTTAAACAAACACTGCCCGGCGGGAAAATGCAGCAGCTTGGTGACTTATAAGATAATTGAGGAAAAATGCAAGCGCTGCGGGATCTGTTTTAATAATTGCCCGGTCAAAGCGATCACTGGCGGCAAAGAAGAGGGTTATGCGATAATCCAGGATAAATGCGTAAAATGCGGACAATGTTTTGATGTCTGTAAATTCAAGGCGATCAGCAAAAAATAAATATGGCTAAAATAATTAAAGCAAAGATCAATGGTATTCTATTAAGGGTGGAAGAAGGCACTACTATTTTAGAGGCAGCCAAGAGGGTGCAGATAAAGATACCCACTCTTTGCAAGCATCCGGATCTGCCTGCCTCGGCAGCTTGCGGTATTTGTATCGTCAAGAATAAAGGTTCGCAGAAAATGCTGCGTTCCTGCTGCACGCCTCTGGATGAGGGCATGGATATTATTACGCATGACCCTGAAATTGTGGAGATCCGCAGGACAGTGATCGAACTTATTTTATCCAACCATCCTAATGATTGCCTTAAGTGCGCCAGGAATAACCAGTGTGAGCTGCAAACACTTACCGCGGATTTCGGGATTAAAGAGGAATCTTTCCCGCAGTATTTAAGGGACCTGCCGATAGATACCTCAACCCGCGCTGTTGACCTGGATCCGAAGAAATGTATCCTTTGCGGCAGGTGCGTGCATGTTTGCCAGGAGTCACAGGATGTTTGGGCATTGTCATTCTTGGAAAGAGGGATGAAAACACGTATCTCTCCGGCAGGGGATATACAATTAGGCGATTCTCCTTGCGTTAAGTGCGGCCAGTGCGCGGCGCATTGCCCAACGGGCGCCTTTGTTGAGCAGGACCACACAGCCCAGGTCTGGAAGGGCCTGATGGATCCGGATAAATATTGCGTAGTGCAGATTGCTCCGGCAGTGAGGGTCTCCATAGGCGAAGCTTTCGGTTATGTGGGCAAGAATTTCACCAAAAAACTTTACGCTTTATTAAGGCGTTTAGGGTTCCATGCGGTTTTTGATACATCTTTTGCGGCGGATGTCACGATTATGGAGGAGGCAAGCGAATTTGAGGAGAGGCTTTTGCACGGGGACAGGCCGTTGCCTTTGATTACTTCCTGCTGCCCTTCCTGGGTGGATTTTATGGAGAAATTCTATCCGGATATGATTGAGCATTTCTCTTCCTGTAAATCACCGCATGAGATCTTAGGCGTACTTTCCAAGACTTATTACGCGGAAAAGAACAAGATCGACCCATCCAAGATCTTTATGGTTTCCATTATGCCCTGTACTTCCAAAAAATATGAGATCACCAGAAATGCCGAGATGTCCGCTTCCGGATTCCAGGATATAGATGTTGTGCTTTGTACCAGGGAATTGGTGCGCATGATCAAGCAGGCGGGTATAGATTTTGATAGCCTGCCTGATGAGGAGTGCGACAGTATACTGGGCGAATATGCCGGCGCAGGAGTGATCTTCGGTTCTACCGGCGGCGTAATGGAAGCGGCTTTAAGGACCGCGCATTATTTTGTTACCGGCAGAGAGTTAAAAAATGTAGCGTTTGAGAATGTCCGCGGCCTAAAGGGCGTTAAGGAAACTGAAGTTGAAATTGACGGAAAGAAGCTTAAGATCGCCATTGCCCATGGTTTGGGCAATGTGGAATATATTCTAAATAAGGTGCGTGACGCTAAGCTTAACAATAGAGAGATGCCTTATCATTTCATTGAAGTCATGGCTTGCCCTGGAGGATGCGTCGGAGGAGGCGGACAGCCTTATATGGTCACGGATGAGTTAAGGATAAAAAGGGCGCAGGCGTTATACCAGGATGATGACGAAAAACAGATCCGCTGCAGCCACCAGAATCCGTATATCAAAAGGCTTTATAAGGAGTTTTTAGGCAAGCCCTTGAGCGAGAAGTCGGAAAAGCTTCTGCACGTGCATTACAAGGCAAGGCCGGTTTACGTAAAATAACTTATTTTCTAAATATACTTCCTGCGTGGCAAGGAATAATATTCTTAGCCCAAGGGTAGCTGGATCTAATCAAGCTCTGGCCCTTCGCAAGGAAGGCTGGAGCTTTTTATTTTCAGGAGGCTGAGAAATGGAAAAACGTTTAGGTTTTGTAGGGGTGATCATCCACGGACGTAAAAATGCTGCGCCCCTTGTCAATAATATTTTGACTGAATACGGCGAGATAATTGTTGGCCGTATGGGTATACCCCAAGTTAAGAAAGAACTAAGTGTAATCGTGCTCATTGTAAATGCGACTACCGATGAGTTGGGCGCGTTAACGGGGAAATTAGGAAAAATAGCCGGTGTGAGCGTCAAATCCGCCCTGAGTAAAGGCGTTTAAAAAAGCTAAATTAAAATATGCAATATATCAATGAAGAGAGAATAAATAATTTATTGGCTGGCTCAAGAGATTTGGACAGCCGTAAAGTGGATGCTATCCTGGATAAAGCTAAGCTGTTAAAACGGCTTACTTTGGATGAATCAGCTGTTTTGCTTGCGGTAAGCGAGCCTGAATATATTCAGAAGATATTCCAGGCGGCCAGTTTCGTTAAGGAAGCTATTTACGGCAAAAGAGTCGTGCTTTTCGCCCCGCTTTATATCAGTAATCTTTGCGTAAATAATTGTCTGTACTGCGGTTTTAGGGCAGATAACTTGATGCTTGAACGTAAGGCGTTGACTATGCCTGAAATCACCCAGCAGGTCCAGTGGCTCCTAAAGCGCGGGCATAAAAGGATCCTGGCGGTTTGCGGTGAAGCTGCGCCTGGAGGGATGAAAAATATTGATTATTATCTCCAGGCGGTCAAGGCTATCTACCAGGCGTCAGCAGGAAAAAATAGAATTAAAAGGGTTAATGTCAATTGCGCGCCGTTAAGTGTCGTTGATTTTAAGAAGCTGAAATCTTCCGCTATCGGGACATTCCAGATTTTTCAGGAGACTTACCATGATCAAACCTACCGCGCAATGCATATTAAAGGCCCTAAATGCGATCCTGACAACCGGATCACCGCGCCGGACCGGGCATTTAGCGCCGGTATTGATGATATCGGCATTGGGGCGCTTTATGGCTTATATGATTGGAGATTTGAGACGCTGGGGTTACTCTCTCATATAGAACACATGGAAAATAAATTTCATGTCGGGCCGCATACCATATCCGTGCCGCGTATAGAACCTGCGGAAGGTTCCCAGCTTTCATTTAATCCTCCTTATAAGATTTCCGACGAAGATTTCAAAAAAGTGGTCGCAGTTTTAAGGCTTTCTGTGCCATATACGGGTATTATTATGTCTACGCGCGAGTCCGCTGTTATGCGCGATGCACTGCTTAGTTTGGGGGTTTCACAGGTCAGCGCAGAATCATCCACTTCACCCGGCGGCTACTCGGATGATAGAGCAAGCAGCGCAGGCCTGCCTACCGCCAAGGCAGGCAGCCAGTTTTCCCTGGGCGATAACCGTACTATTGATGAAATTGTCGCTTCCTTGATCAGCCATGGCTTTATCCCCAGTTTTTGCGCTGCTTGTTACCGCAAGGAAAGGACTGGGGAAGCCTTTATGAAAATGGCCAAGCCCGGCACGATCAAAGGTAAATGCAGCCTGAACGCTTTAGTTACTTTGAAAGAGTATATTGATGATTTTGCTTCTCTGCCCGTAAAAGAAGCGGGCAATGAACTGATCAATAAATTCCGCAATGAACTAAGCGCCAATGACCAGAAACTGCTCGGGCATCTTTTGGGCCATGTGGAGAAGGGCGTAAGGGATGAGTTTGTCTAAAGTAAAGGAATTACTGGAAAAAGTTTACTCTAGCCGCCTGCCTGACCAGGATGACCTGGTATATTTATTGGGGGTAGATACCCAGCAGGAAATAAGCTGCATCTTTGATTTTGCCGATAGCGTGCGTAAACGTTTTTGCGGCGAGGGTATTCTTTTAAGAGGAATAGTAGAATTCTCAAATTATTGCTTTCGGCAATGTTTTTATTGCGGTTTAAACGCCAGTAACCTTGAACTCACCCGCTACCGCCTGAGCCAGGAAGAAATTCTAGAGAGCGTAAAATTATTGGCAAATAGCGGCATTAAAACAGTGGTATTGCAGTCAGGTGAAGATAAGCAGGCCACCGTTTCCTGGATGGCTGAGCTGATCGGGAAAATAAAAACTGATTTTAATATCGCCATCACGCTTTCTTCTGGAGAGCGGCCGGAAAGCGACTACAAAAAATGGTTTGCTTGCGGAGCGGACAGGTATTTACTGAAAATTGAAACAAGCGACAAAAAACTTTATGCGTCTATGCATAAAGGGATGAGTTTTAATAACCGGCTTAAATGCCTGAAAATATTGCGCAGGCTTGGTTATCAGGTCGGTTCAGGCAGTATGATCGGCATCCCGGGGCAGACCTTAGAACATATTGCCAGGGATATCATCTTTTTTAAAGCCGAAGATTTTGATATGCTGGGTATCGGGCCGTTCATACCTAGCGCTGATACAGAGTTTGCAAAAGCGCCACGCGGCGAAGCGCAGCTTGTTTTAAAAGCCCTGGCGCTTACGCGCATTGTTACCAGGAATACGCATTTGCCGGCTACCACTGCTTTGGGCAGCCTGGAAAAAGATTTCCGGCCGGAAGGATTAAAAGCGGGGGCTAATGTGCTTATGCCGAATTTTACTCCTTTGGCCTACAGGAAACTTTACTCTATATACCCGGGGAAGAGATGTTTGACGGAATCACCGGGAACTTGCAATCCATGCATGGAGCAGATGGCTTTTTCCACCGGAAGGCCTATTGATTACGCCCGAGGAGATTCTTTAAAGAAGAAAAGAGAGGATTAATGTACAGGACGCCAGCGGGTAACCGCCTGCATATAGGCATATTCGGCAAAAGAAATACAGGTAAATCCAGCCTGATCAATGCGATCACCGGCCAGGATACCGCTATTGTTTCAGCGGTTGCAGGCACAACCACCGACCCGGTTTATAAAACGATGGAGATATTGCCGATCGGGCCCTGTATGCTTATTGATACCGCCGGCATTGATGATCAGGGTATTTTGGGTGAAGAAAGGGTCAAGCGGACATTAGTGGTATTAAGGAAGACCGATGTAGGTTTGATCGTTGTTGAACCGGATACGTTGATTGACAGTTTTGAAGAGGACCTGCTCAAGGCTTTTAGGAATAAAAGGCTGCCATTCTTGTTTGTGATCAATAAATCTGAGTTAGCCGGAAAAGCGGCGCAGGATTATTTAGAAACAAATAAGCTTCCATTTATCAAAGTAAGCTCTAAAACAAAACAGGGGATCGAAGAGCTTAAAGCAAAGATTATGGAGTTAGCCCCTGGCCACTGGTCGCCCATTCCTCTGGTCGCTGATATCATTGAACCAAAAGATACCGTGATTTTGGTCTGTCCCATCGATAGCGCAATGCCTCAGGGCAGGTTGATTTTACCTCAAGTGCAGGTAATGCGGGATATCCTGGATGCCAACGCTACCGCTTTTGTGACCAAGGAAACCGAAGTGCTGGACAGTATCAGCGCGTTAAAAGCAAAGCCAAAACTTGTGATCACGGATTCGCAGGTCTTTGAATATGTGCGTGATCAAATTCCGGCAGATATGCCGTTAACCTCATTTTCCACGGTTTTCGCCAGGCATAAAGGCGACCTGAACGCTTATATCCAGGGCGTCTATGCTCTGGAGAAGCTGGTTGATGGCGATGAGATACTCATAGCAGAGGCCTGCACGCACCATGTGCAGCCTGAGGATATTGGCCGCGCTAAGATCCCTACCTGGTTACTGAATTATACGCATAAGGACCTGCATTATGAAGTTACCGCCGGTGGAGATTTTCCTGATCACCTAAGCCGGTATAAAATGATCATCTCTTGCGGAGGGTGTATGGTCAACCGGGCGGAGATCATGCATCGTATCCAGAAAGCCGCATCCGCAGGTGTACCGATCACCAACTACGGCGTGCTCATGGCGTATCTTTCCGGTATCCTCAAGCGGGTAATTGAGCCTTTTAAGGGCGGGTTGGTGAAGATAGATATGGAAATCTTAAAATAGCCCGGCTATTGTAAACTATTGTTTTATTAATAAAAACTTGACAAAGATGCCAATCAGTAATAATATATCTGCGTTTTGGTTTAACGATAGGACAGAGACGTCCGGAGTTATTCGGGGGACGTCTTTTTTATTTTTTTAACTGCATAAAAATTAGGCAGAATAAGGTATGAAAATAATCAATAAGAAGCTGATCAATGATGTTGGCGGGGTAAAGATCACTCAACTGGATATAATTTCTCCTGATATTGCCTCTAAAGCTTTGCCAGGCCAGTTTGTGATGTTAATGGCAAGTGAAAAAGGGGAAAGGATCCCCTTAACTCTGGTAAACGCGGATAAAGATAAAGGGGTGGTCAGTTTGATCTTTCAGGAAGCAGGGTTTACTACCAAGAGCTTAGGTAAATTGAACCCCGGAGATACGCTTTATTCTCTGGTTGGCCCATTGGGACACCCTACAGAAATAAAAAAATTCGGAAAAGTAATTTTAGTCGGTGGAGGCGTGGGGATCGCTGAGATCCTGCCGGTTGCCCGCGCATTGAAGGAAGCCGGCAACCATATTGTTACCATTCTTGGCTCCCGGAATAAAGACCTGCTTATTTTGGAAGATGAGCTTAAAAGCGCATCCGACCAGGTCTATATCATGACTGATGATGGTTCTTACGGCAGGAAAGGTTTTACTACTGATATGCTTAAGGAACTTTTAAGTAAAGATAAATACGATTTGATCTATTCTGTCGGCCCGATCCCGATGATGAAAAGAGTGGCTTTGGTAAGCAAGGAATACAATACCAAAACTTTAGTTTCGCTTAATGCGCTGATGGTTGATGCCACTGGCATGTGCGGTTGCTGCCGGGTGACTGTGTCCGGTGAGGTAAAATTCAGCTGTGTTGACGGCCCGGATTTTGACGGCCATGGAGTTGATTGGGATGAACTTGAGAAGAGGAACAAGGTTTATAGTCTCCAGGAGAAACATATCTGTAATCTTTTTCCAGCATTGTAAAATATGAAAAAAGAACCTGTAAAAGTCAAAGAAGCTAACGCCGAAATCAGGGTGGGTAATTTCCAGGAGGTGGTCCAGGGTTACTCTGAAGAAGAGGCCTTGCTGGAAGCGTCCAGGTGCCTGCAGTGCAAGAACCCTCTTTGCAGCAGCGGTTGCCCTGTTGGCATCGATATAAAGAAATTTATTTTTCATATTACGCAGAAAGATTACCAAGCGGCGTATCTTACGATCAAGGAAAAGAACAATTTTCCGTCTATCTGCGGAAGGGTTTGCCCTGCCGAATACCAGTGCCGCAAGGCCTGTATCCTTACCAAAAAAGGCTCGCCTTTTGCCTCGGAACAGGCGATCAACATACATTTTCTGGAACGTTTTGTGGGTGATTTTGGCAAGAATAATAACCTGGATGTGCCGCAGGATAACCAGGAGAAAGTATCTCAATTTAAGGTAGCGGTAGTCGGTTCCGGGCCAGCAGGATTATGCTGCGCAGGAGAATTAGCGCGTAAAGGCGTAAAGGTGGATATCTTTGAAAGCCTGCATAAGACCGGCGGCGTTTTAAGGTATGGTATCCCGCCTTTCAGGCTGCCCTGGGATGTCCTGGATTTTGAGACAAATTACCTTAAGAAATTAGGCGTGAATTTTAATACTAATTTCCTTGTAGGAAAAGCCAAAACGCTCAAAGAATTATTTAGCCAGGGTTATGCAAAAATATTCCTGGGGTTGGGCGCGGGTGTGCCGTCTTTTCTGGGGATCAAAGGCGAAAACCTGTGCAATATCTATTCAGTGAATGAATTCCTCACGCGGGTAAATTTAATGTCCGCTTATAAATTTCCCGAATTCCACACGCCGGTAAATATCGGTAAAAACGTTTTGATCGTTGGCGGCGGCAATACTGCTATGGATTCTGCCAGGGTCGCTTTGAGGCTGCAGAAGATAAACGGCCTGCCGCTTAATACCACGGTCATCTATCGGCGTACGGAGATGGAAATGCCCGCCCGGCGGCTAGAGATTGAACATGCCAGGGAAGAGGGAATAAAATTTGAGTTTTTAGTGCAGCCCAAAGAATTTATTGGCGATGAAAAGGGGTTTGTAAAGAAGTTGATCTGTCTTAGGTCTAAATTGGGAGAACCGGATAGCTCCGGCAGGAGAAGGCCGGTAATTATCGAAGGAAGTGAATTTGAGATTGATTGTGATTTAAGTGTGATCGCCGTAGGGCTAAAAGCCAACCAGATTCTAATCAACGCGACGCCGGAACTAAAGACCGATAAGTATTCAGATCTTATCGTTGATCCTGAAAGCATGGAAAGTTCCATTAAGGGCGTTTTTGCCGGCGGGGATATTGTAGGCGGAGAAGGTACGGTGATTGAGGCTATGGGTATGGCCAAGAAGGCGGCTAAGGCGATAATAGGTGAGCTTACTAGAAAAGGAGAGTAATAATGTCAAAGAGAATTGAAGAGTTTATGGATCTAGTGGTAAGGAAGAACCCGGGCGAGAAGGAATTCCATCAGGCTGTACGTGAGGTCGTTGAGTCGGTAATGCCTTTTATCGAGAAAAACCCTCAGTATCAGAAAGCTAAAATTCTGGAAAAAATGATCGAGCCGGAAAGGGTAATAATCTTCCGTGTTCCCTGGCTTGATGATCAGGGAGAAGTCCAGATCAACCGGGGATACCGCATCCAGATGAACAGCGCGATCGGGCCTTATAAAGGCGGGATACGTTTACATCCGAGCGTGAATTTGGGGATATTGAAATTCCTGGCTTTTGAGCAGGTTTTTAAGAACGCGCTTACCACTTTACCGATGGGCGGTGCAAAAGGCGGATCAGATTTTGATCCTAAAGGAAAGTCAGATAATGAAGTAATGAAGTTTTGCCAGAGTTTCATGACCGAGTTAGAGAGGCATATCGGGCCGAACACGGATGTGCCTGCCGGAGATATCGGCACCGGCGGCCGCGAGATCGGTTATCTGTTCGGCCAGTATAAGAGGCTGCGCAATGAGTTCTCTGGCGTGCTTACGGGTAAAGGCCTTGGTTGGGGCGGTAGTTTGATCCGCCCGGAAGCCACAGGGTACGGTTGTGTGTATTTCGCGGAAGAAATGCTTAAGACGCGCGGAGATTCCCTGAAAGGAAAAGTTTGCGCGGTATCCGGTTCAGGCAATGTCGCCCAATACACCACAGAGAAGCTTATCGAGATGGGGGCAAAAGTGGTTACTTTGTCTGATTCCGACGGCTATATTTACGATGAAGGCGGTATTGACAAGAAAGAATTAAGCTGTGTTCTGAACTTAAAGAATGTCAAACGCGGCAGGATCAAGGAGTGCGCCAAGGAATTCAATTGCAAGTATTTTGATAAACAGAGGCCCTGGGGCGTTAAGTGCGATGTAGCTTTTCCTTCCGCCACCCAGAATGAAATAGATGAAAGTGACGCTAAAAGCCTGGTGAAAAATGGCTGTATCGCTGTTGCCGAAGGCGCAAATATGCCTACGACTCCGGAAGGGGTTGAGGTATTCCAGAAAGCCAAGATCCTTTATGCGCCCGGCAAGGCTTCCAATGCCGGCGGCGTAGCCACTTCAGGGCTTGAGATGAGCCAGAATAGCATCAGGTTATCCTGGACACGCGAAGAGGTGGATAAAAGGCTGCATGATATAATGATCGCTATACACCAGCAGTGCGTTAAATACGGCAAAGAATCCGGGCAAGTTAATTATGTCAATGGAGCGAATATCGCCGGGTTTGTTAAAGTAGCTGACGCTATGCTCAGCCAGGGCTTGGTATAAACAAAGTTCTTAGGCCGGTCATCTCCTAAAAAATGGGGGAGTTGGCTCTTGAAAGAAAGTTCGACTTTTAAGCGCCGGCTCCCCCAAATTGTAGTTGCAGTGGGTGCTTTTAAGTTGTAAAATAGCACACGTGGATAATGAAGAGTTATTAAAAGATTTTTTCCGCGCCTTAAGGGTTACGCTTACCAATGCTTTTTCCTATTCCAAGGACCATCCGTATTTTCTAAAATCCGTAGAAGAGCTTAAATCAAAACTAGACCAGGTGATCAAGTCGATCAATCCTTTTACTATCGGGGTGACTGACGCGGCGCTAGTCGCCGATGGAAAGACCTGGCAGCAGCAGGGTTTGCATGATGAATTGGCGCGTATTATGCACCAGAGAAAGATCAAGAATATCAAGATCTCTCCCGGCTTCGATACCGATGAGCTTATCCAATTCCTTTTTGCCATTTCTTTGCCGACCAAGGATATCTTAAAATCCGGCGGCGTTTCCAAGGTTTTGCTCCTTAAAGGCCTCAGGCATTTTGAGGTTGAGGAACTGGATTATTCATCTTTCCTGGATAAGAAGGGCCAGGAGGACGTGGATATCTGGGAGTATTTGCTTAAGGAGATCCTTAATAATGAAGACCGCCTGAAGTTAGAGGAGATGGTGAATAATTTTCCCGCCGTGTTGGCCAAGATCAGGGAAGAGGATTTCTTCTCAAGCGCTGGCCTTGCGCAAACTTTAAAGAATTTCCTGGCCTATTTAAAGAGCCGCGATATGCGTAAGTTCAATAAATGCGCCAGGGATATTTTTATGTGGCTCTTACAGAATAAGCGCCTGCTTGATGAAGAAAAACTTAATAAGGTCAAAGAGATCTTTGGTAATTTAAGCAATGATGATTTTCAGGCGCTGCTCTGGGAAGGGCTGCTTAATGAAGAACAATTTGATGATTTCAGCCTCCAGCTTTTTGCCAAGATCTCGGATAAGAACAGGCAGAAAGAATTCGCCGATAACCTGCTTAAGATGATCAGCAGTTCCGGGGTGCTGAAAACCAACCCCAAGGTGGTTAAGAAGATCCAGGCGCTTTTGACCAGGCCGGCGGAGGATTCTGTTTCTGCTGTTTACCGGAATACGCTGAACTATTTAAGCAAGGAGATGCTTTTTTTCGGGGTGATGCTTTTTGACCGGGCAAAACTCAAGGCTAATTTCCGCTACATCCTGCTTAGCCTGCTTGCTTATGATGCCGGGAAAGAAAGGTCAAACTTTATAGTAGGGATCATTGATAAAGAGCTTGGCCCTGCGATGAGAGAGAGGGATCTGGCTTACCTGCAAGACCTATGGGGTTTTTTCCTGGATAAGCAAAGAAACTTTCCTGATCTTTTTAGCGTGCAGGAGAATAAGATATCCGCCTTCATGGAAGACCTTCTCTGGAAAGGAGAATTGCCTGAAGAGTTCAAGGATTTAAGCGACAGGATAAAAGTGCCTGCCCAGGAACCTGGATTCTATTTAGAAAGGATGTTCGCGGAACACGTTTGCGGACCTGTAATTTTAAGATGGTTCCTGCGCATGTTTAATAATGACCTGAGGGCCTTTTACAGCCGGTTAGATGGTTTGCGCCAAAATACGGATCTTCTGGCGAAAATGATCGCTGATCTGAGTGTTTCAGGCTCATATTTTGCTTCACAGGTGCTTGAGTATATCTATAATTTCGCAAACCCACTGATCCAGATGGAGGTGCTCAAAGGCATGCACTCTTTGCCAAGCCCCAATTACCAGTTCCTTTGCTCTATTTTAAACACAGATTCTGTGGATATCCGCAAAGAAGCGCTCTCAATATTGGCCGCTTCCCCGCAGGCAAAGATCCAGGGTATCGATGCCTTGTTTAATACTCCCTGGAGCCTGGGGAAGAGAAAAAGGATCACCCTGGAAAATATGCATATTGTCTGGGAGCTGGGTTTAAAAGATGCCTCCGGGCAACTTTTACGTTTAAGCAAGAAAATGTTTTTTTGGAACAGCCAGGTGCGTAATAATGCCGCGCAGATATTAAGAGGTTGGAATGCTGGATAAGATCGAAGGGTTATTAAGGGAACTTTTCACATGCTTGCAGAGCGCCAAGATGTACGGTATAGACCACGCTTTATTCCAGAAAGAGCTGGATAAAGGTTATCTGATCTTCCAGGATGCCTTAAGCGCCCGCGATGAGATCATTATCGGCATTGTCGGGGAAGAACTTGCTTTTGAGAAAGAAGTGCTCTTTGACTTGAGCAAAATGTTGAATCCAACGATCATTTACCTGAAAGAGCGCAGTATTGAACGGCTTTCTTTTTACCGGGGCTTAAGCAGGGATGAGCTCGAGAAATTCGTTATTTTTATATCCGGCAAGAAAGAGGAATCCGGAGTTGACCCGCAGACGCAGCTTTCTTTGCTGGGTATCCGCAATATCAGCGTGGGTAAGCTTAAAACCACCGATGAAACTATCGCTCAAGCTGCGCAGGAATCGATCAAGAAATTAAGCCTTTATGATGATTCTGCCAAGAATGTGTCCGCGGCTTTGGATAACGCGCTTAACCTTGAGAAGATAGACCACCTTTCGTTAAAGACCAGCATCAATAATATCGTGGAAAGCTTAAGCGGCAAGAATAATGATATCCTGAAATTAGCTACGCTAAAAAGATACAGCATGGAGACCTATACGCATATGTTGAATGTCTCCATTATCGCCATGCATTTTTCCTCGAGCCTGGGGTTTGATAAGGAGGAAGTCTTAAATATCGGCATCGCAGCGCTCTTCCATGATATAGGCAAGCTTTATATCTCCAGAAAAGTGCTGAATAAGAAAGATAAATTGGGGGAAGAGGAGTTTGACCAGATCCGCAGCCACACGCTTTTGGGCGCGGAGATGATGCTTAAGTATATTGATAGCCTGGGTATTTTACCGGCAGTGGTTACTTTTGAACATCATCTGAAATATGACCTTACCGGTTATCCTAAACTGCCTTATGTCAGGAAACCGCACATTGTTTCATTGATCGTCTCTATCTGTGATGTTTATGATGCTTTATCGCAGAGAAGAGGTTATAAGCAGGATTATTCACCTGACATAGTCTACAGTATCATGAATAAAGATAAAGGTTCGGCATTTGACCCGAACCTCTTAGACAGGTTTTTTGCGATCATCGGCGTCTGGCCGATAGGCGCGATCGTATCGCTGGATAACGGCATGGTCGCCGTGGTCAGGGATGAGAATGAATCCGACATCCTGCGGCCGAAGGTGGAGATCATTTATCCCAGGGAGAGCAAAGAATCAGTCGATCTGTTAAAGCGCCAGGACCTGAAAGTCCAGCGTTACCTGGATCCATGGAAAGAAGGCAAGGAGTTTTTGCCCCTGGCGAACAACCAAGCGTAAGTAAAAATAAATTGACAAGAGGCGGTCTTGTGTTATAATTATACAAACAAAGGCGTTTAGGAGCCGGATTATCGGCGCTAAACGCCTTTTTGTGTAAACTATGGCTAAATATATATTCATTACCGGTGGAGTTATTTCAAGCTTAGGCAAAGGCATAGCTTCTGCTTCGCTGGGCAAGATACTTGAGTCCCGGGGCCTAAAAGTCACATTAATGAAGCTGGACCCTTATATCAACGTTGACCCGGGGACAATGAACCCTTACCAGCACGGTGAAGTCTATGTTACCGATGATGGCGCGGAGACCGACCTGGACCTGGGCCATTACGAAAGATTCACCCAGGCGCAGATGACCAGGTTCAATAACGCCACGACTGGCCAGGTATATAATGCGGTGATCTCCCGCGAGAGAAAAGGAGATTATTTAGGTAAAACCATCCAGGTCATCCCGCATATCACCGAAGAGATAAAAGAAAGGGTAAAAAAAGTCGCTTCTGTCTCGCAGGCGGATATCGTGCTGGTGGAGATCGGCGGCACAGTGGGCGATATTGAGAGCCTTCCTTTCCTGGAAGCAGCGCGCCAGTTTGAATTGGATGCAGGCGAGAAAAATGTGCTTTATATCCACCTGACTTTAGTCCCTTACATAAAAGTCGCTGATGAGATCAAGACAAAACCCACCCAGCATAGCGTGCAGGCGTTGCGCGAGATAGGCATCCAGCCGGATATACTTATCTGCCGGACGGAAAAGCCGCTTAACGCTGATGTGCGGGAGAAAATATCATTATTCTGCAATGTAAGAAAAGAAGCGGTCATTGAATCCCCTGATGTGGAATCCATCTATCAGGTGCCGCTGGTTTTCAAGAATCAGATACTTGATGAGATAATCTTAAGCCATTTTGGCCTGATCTCAAAACCTTCAGACTTAAAAAGCTGGGACAAAGATGTTATTGAAAGGCTGCTTAACCCTAAAGGGGAAGTGGCTGTCGCGGTAGTTGGTAAATACATTGGTTTACAAGATGCCTATAAGTCTATTTATGAAGCGCTTATCCACGCCGGCATCAGCAACAATGTCAAGGTGGTGATTAAAAAGATAGATTCGGAGGATATCTTAAAATTTGGCGCGCAAACAATGCTTAAAGATTTAAATGGGATACTGGTTCCTGGCGGTTTTGGCGGACGCGGTATTGAAGGAAAGATCAAAGCGATTGAATTTGCCCGTAAGAATAATATGCCATTTTTAGGGCTCTGCCTGGGGATGCAATGTGCTGTTTTGGAGTTTGCCCGTTCTGTCTGCGGGCTTAAAGACGCTAACTCCACGGAGTTCAACCCTAAAACCAAAAACCCGGTGATCAGCCTTTTAGTGGAGCAGAAGAAGATCAAAGAGTTGGGCGGTACAATGCGCCTGGGGGCATATCCATGTAAGATCAAGAAGAACACCCTTGCTTCCAGGATTTATAAAAAAGACCAGGTTTCCGAAAGGCACCGCCACAGGTATGAGTTTAACAATAAATACAGGAAGCTGCTGCAGCAGAAAGGGCTGTTTTTTTCAGGTATCTATGAAAAGAAGAACCTTGTTGAGATCATTGAACTTGCTTCCCATCCTTATTTTATCGCTGTGCAATTCCATCCTGAGTTTAAATCCAAGCCCGATAACGCGCACCCCTTATTCAGGGATTTTATCCGGGCGGCAATAGAAAGAAAATAAGATGAATGCCATTTTAGCTTTAGAGGACGGCAAAATATTCCGGGGTACGTCTTTTGGCGCATCCGGTGAAGTATACGGGGAGGTGGTCTTTAACACCAGCATGGCCGGCTACCAGGAGATCATTACGGATCCTTCTTATAAGGGCCAGATCGTGGTGATGACCTATCCTTTGATGGGTAATTATGGGGTGAATAAAGAGGATGTTGAATCACGTAAGCTTTTTCTGGAAGGTTTTGTGGTCAAAGAATACAGCAAGATCGCCAGCAACTGGAGAAAAGACCAGCCGCTGGGCGAGTACCTGAAAAATAATAACATTCCGGCTATTGAGGGGATCGATACGCGCGCGTTGACTTTGCACATCAGGGAAAAGGGCGCGATGAAAGCGGTGCTTTCCACGCTTGACCTTGATGCGGACAGCCTGGTTAAAAAGGCCAAGCTTTCCAAGGGTTTAGTCGGAGTGGATCTAGTTAAAGAAGTTACCTGCAACAAGAAGTATGTTTTTAATGCCGGTTCATCCGTAAATAAGTTCAAGGTAGTTGTCCTTGACTGCGGGGTAAAATACAATATTTTAAGACATCTGGCCCGGCTTGGTTGCGAGGTGATCGTTGTGCCGGCTAAGACAAGCGCTGAAGAGATATTAAAGTTGAATCCTGACGGGCTTTTGCTTTCCAATGGCCCGGGTGATCCGGCTGCTGTTAGTTACGTTGTGCGTACAACAGCCGCGCTTATCGGCAAACTTCCCATATTCGGTATATGTTTAGGCCATCAGATGATCGGTTTAGCTTTAGGCGGCAAGACGTATAAACTGAAATTCGGCCATCATGGGGCGAATCATCCGGTAAAGGATACGAAAACAGGCAAGATCTGCATCACCAGCCAGAACCACGGGTTTTGCGTAGATATCGGCTCTTTGAAGCAAAAAGATATACAGTTGACCCACCTGAACTTGAATGATTCTACATTAGAAGGCCTGCGGCACAAAAAGTTTCCGTTGTTTTCAGTGCAGTTCCATCCTGAAGCTTCTCCCGGGCCGCATGATTCGGAATATTTATTCGCGGAATTTGTGAAAATAATGCAGAAACATAAAAAAGCAGTATCTAGTAGGTAGTATTTAGGGAAAAACAAAAAATCGTAAATCAAATATAGTATAAGATAAACTAAAAGCAAAGATGCCCAAGAGAAAAGATATAAAGAAAATATTGATCATTGGTTCCGGGCCGATTGTCATTGGCCAGGCCTGTGAGTTTGATTATTCCGGAACGCAGGCCTGCAAGGTATTAAGGCAGGAAGGTTACCATGTGATCCTGGTCAACTCTAATCCTGCGACGATCATGACCGATCCGGAATTAGCGGATAAGACATATATCGAGCCGATCACCCCGGAATTCGTTGAAAAGATAATTATTAAAGAAAGGCCGGACGCGTTATTGCCTACTTTAGGCGGCCAAACCGCTTTAAATACTACAGTGGAACTGGATAAAATGGGTGTGTTAAAAAAATATAAGGTTGAGGTTATTGGAGCCAATATCAAAGCGATTAAAAAGGGGGAGGACCGCCAGCTGTTCAAGGAAGCAATGAGTAAAGCCGGCATTGACCTTCCTAAGAGCGGAAAAGCCTATAATCTGCCTGAGGCTTTGCAAGTAGCCAGGGTTATAGGTTTCCCGGCGATCATCCGGCCGAGTTTTACTCTTGGGGGCACGGGTGGTTCGATCGCCTATAACCAGGAGGAGTTCGAGTTGCTGGCCAAGCGCGGCTTAGAATCCAGCATGATCAGTGAAATACTTATTGAGGAATCTTTGATCGGCTGGAAGGAATTTGAACTGGAGGTAATGCGGGACTTAAAGGATAATGTGGTGATTATCTGCGGCATTGAGAATTTAGACCCGATGGGCGTGCATACCGGCGACAGCATCACCGTCGCCCCCATACAGACATTGACTGACCAGGAGTATCAATTGATGCGCGACGCAGCGCTTATCTGCATCCGCGCTATCGGCGTGGAAACCGGAGGCTCAAATATCCAGTTTGCCGTGCATCCAGAGACAGGCAGGATGGTGATCATTGAGATGAATCCGCGGGTTTCCAGGAGCTCCGCTTTATCTTCCAAGGCAACCGGTTTTCCTATCGCTAAGATCGCCGCGAAACTTGCCGTAGGTTTTACTTTGGATGAGATACCCAATGATATCACTCTTAAGACACCTGCCTGTTTTGAGCCGGCAATTGACTATTGCGTGGTCAAAGTGCCCCGTTTTACTTTTGAGAAATTCCCATCTGCAGATGCGACCCTGGGAGTTTCCATGAAAAGCGTAGGAGAAGCCATGGCCATCGGCAGGAGTTTTAAAGAAGCGTTGCAGAAAGGCTTGCGTTCTCTGGAAGTAAAGAAGTACGGTTTAGAGAGCATTGTTTTTGGCGACCCGTCAGTGGTCACTTGCGATAACGCAGAGCGGGATAGGATCTATGAAAAGTTGATCTACCCAGGGGCAGAGCGGATATTTTTTATCGGCGACGCTTTCCGGATAGGGGTGGAGATAGAGAAAATCCATGAGCTTACGCATATTGACCGGTGGTTCCTGCAGAATATCAAAGAGATCATTGACTTTGAGTCATTTTTGATTAAGAATAGAGATAAACTTACCAGGGAGATGTTACAGGAAGCCAAAGAGCTTGGTTTCAGCGACCGTCAGCTGGTTAAGGTTTTGAAGAAGAGCGAAGAAGAGATTGCCGGTTTACGCAAGAGTTTCGGCCTGAAGCCGGAGTTTAAACTGGTGGATACCTGCGCTGCGGAATTCCAGGCATTCACGCCTTACTTCTATTCCACTTATGATAAATAATGATGTGTTAAATTCCAGTTTTTTTTGGCTTGGGATGCCTAAAAATTAAGCATAAAATGACTAAGAAAACAGGGTTTGATAACGAAAAGTACCTTAAGGAACAGACGCAAGCGATATTAGACAGGGTAAAGAAATTCAATAACAAGCTTTACCTGGAGTTTGGCGGTAAACTTTGTTTTGATTATCACGCCTCCAGGGTGCTTCCCGGATATGACCCCAATGTGAAAATACGCCTCTTACAGTGTTTAAAGGACAAGATAGATATAGTGCTTTCTATTTACGCCGGCGATATCGAGAATGGCAGGGTACGCGGAGATTTCGGGATCACTTATGATGCGGCTACTTTGAAACTGATTGATGATTTAAGGAAGTGGGGTTTAGATGTCCTGGCGGTTGTGATAACCCGTTTTGCCAACCAGCCTTCAGCGGTGATCTTCAAGAATAAATTACAGCGCCGCGGCGTGGATGTTTATTTGCATTATCCTATCGAAGGATACCCGGCGGATGTGCCTTCTATTGTCAGCGATAAAGGTTTTGGCAAGAATGATTATGTGAAGACCAGGAATCCGATCGTCATTGTTACTGCCCCGGGGCCCAACAGCGGCAAACTTTCCACATGCCTATCCCAGCTTTATCACGAACATAAGCACGGTATTAACGCCGGCTACGCTAAATTCGAGACATTCCCTATCTGGAACTTAGACCTTAAAAATCCGGTGAATGTGGCGTATGAAGCCGCTACCGCGGATATCCAGGATTTTAACCTGGTAGATCCGTTCCATTTGAATAAATATAATAAAGTGGCGATAAATTATAACCGCGACGTGGAAAGCTTTCCTATCCTGAAGCTTATCTTAAGCCGCATTTTTGAAAAGGACGGTGCGTTACCGATGTACAACTCTCCGACGGATATGGGAGTTAACCGGGCGGGTTTCGGTATTACCGATGAAAAAGTCGTCCAGGAAGCCGCGCGCCAGGAACTTATCCGCAGGTATTTTCGCTATAACAGCGAATACCTGATGGGCGTAGAGAAGAAAGAGACTGTGGACAGGGTTGTCCTTCTTATGGAGGAACTGGGCGTAAAACTGACTGACCGGATAGTGATTGAGCCGGCCAGGAAAGCCGCAACCGATGCGGAAGAAAAAGGCAAAGGCAACGAAGGGATATTCTGCGGCGCAGCCATCCAGCTTAATGACGGGCAGATCATCCTGGGCAAGAATTCTAAACTTATGCATGCCGCATCCAGCTTGATCTTAAATGCCGCAAAAGTGCTGGCGCATATCCCGGACGAGATATTATTATTAAGCCCGCACATCATTAATCAGATCACCAAGCTTAAGGAGGGCGTTTTAAACGCTGAATCTGAAAGCCTGGATCTTGAAGAATGCCTGATTGCCTTAGCGATCAGCGCGGCAACTAACCATACGGCAGAGATAGCCATGCAGAAACTTGGCGAGCTTAAGGGCTGCCAGATGCATATGACACATATGCCCACACCGGGAGATGAAGTCGGGTTAAAAAGATTGGGGGTTAACCTGACCACGGACGGCAAGTTCTCTTCGCGCAACCTGTTTGTTACCTAAAAATCTAGAAATACCAGGTTTTTCCCGCAGCCATCCTAAAAAAAGATAAATCCTGTTGCTATTTATTCCTGCCTATATTATATTAAAAGCGAGCGGTTTTCAATAAGCAGTAGAATGGTAAAGTTGTTTTATCATCGTTTTATCCGCGCGTTATTTTATTGATCTGTATAGACAACTGAATTAAATATGCCCGTTAAATTAAGATTCTTAGGTGGCGCCAGGACAGTAACAGGCTCAAGCCATTTAGTCAATATAGGCTCAACAGAGGTGCTTCTTGACGCAGGACTTTTCCAGGGCCGCCGCGACGCTTTTTATGCGATAAACACGACTCTGCATTATAACCCGCGTACTATTGACGCGTTGGTTTTGTCGCATGCGCACGTTGACCATTGCGGTAATATCCCCACGTTGATCAAGAATGGTTTGCGCTGCAAGATATATACGACTTCCGCGACCAAAGACCTTGCTAACTTAATGCTTGTTGATTCAGGCAAGATCCAGGAAGAGGATGTGCGTTATGTGAACAAGATCAACAGGCGCCTGGGCCTTCCTTTAAGAAAACCTCTTTACACTGCGAAAGAAGCTTCCAAGGCGGTTAAAATATTCCGCTCTATCTCCTACAACCAGAAATTCTGTATCGCCAAGGATGTTTACGCGACGATCGTGGATGCCGGGCATATCCTGGGTTCGGGATTAGTGGTTTTGGATATTAAGTCCGACGGCCGGACTTTGCGTTTAGGTTATGCTGTAGATTTAGGCAGGAAGAACCTGCCGCTTTTGAATGACCCGGTGATCCCTAAAAACCTGGACTATTTGATTATGGAAAGCACTTACGGCGGCAGGCTGCATAGGCCGATAGAGGAAGCGCAATCCAAGCTGCGCCAGGCGATAAACCAGGCAGTGCGCAGGGGAGGCAAGGTGCTTATACCTTCCTTTACATTGGAGCGCGCGCAGGAGATTATTTATTTTTTAGGCGAATTGCTTAAGGAGAAACTGATCCCGGAAATACCCATTTATGTGGACAGCCCGCTGGCTACGGATATTACGGAATTATTTGAATTTCATCCTGATTTCTTAAACCCCAAGACACGCCAGATCTTCAGCCAGGGCGGAAATCCATTTGAGCTGCTCAATTTAAGGTATGTCCGCGACCAGAAAGAATCCAAGGCCTTGAACATGGATAAGCGGCCGATGATCATCATTGCCGGAAGCGGCATGTGCGAGTCCGGCAGGATCCTGCATCATTTGCAGAATAATATTGAGGATTCCCGCAATATGATCCTGGTGGTCGGTTATATGGCGCGCGATACTTTAGGCAGGAGGATCGTGGAAAAGGAGCCCTTTGTGAAGATATTCGGCGTAGAGTATGAACTTAATGCCGAGGTTGTTGTGATCAACTCTTTTTCCGGCCATGCCGACCAGCTGGAACTGATTGATTTTGTTTCCGGCTGCCTGCCCTTAAAGAAGGTTTTTCTGGTGCATGGGGAATTGGAGCAGTCTGAAGCGCTTTCAGGGCTGCTTTCCCAGAAGGGCGTAGAAGTAGCCATCCCGGACAAGGATGAAGAAGTGTTGCTAAATTGATAATCTTGTGGTAAAGTGGTTTCTCAATTTAATAAGGAATATCCCGCCTCAGAAGCAATACTAAAATTCTTTAGAATTTTAGTATATTCGGCGGGATAAATTCGTCCGCCATCGGTTCAGTGGCGGACTCATTTAAGGAGGAAATTAAAATGATTGGTGGTTTTTCAACTCCCAAAAAAGATCACGCGATGAAAACATCGGGTGGTAAATTAGTTAAAACCGGGGCAATACTTGTGCGCGGCGTGGATACTTACAAGGCCGGCGTTAATGTCAAAGGTTTGGGTACCTTATTTGCGACGACCCCCGGTAAAGTTTATTTTACCAAGAAAAAGACCAACCACGGAAAAGTGCGTACTTTTGTGAATGTCGCGCCTTTGGCAAAAACAACTAAGAAATAAGAATGGTTTGCCAGGCAAGGAGCTATTTTCGCCAGAAATACGCCCTTCAGGCGATAGATACGTTTTATACGTTGGTTTTACTTTTTGTTTTCCTGGGTTTAGGAATCTCTGTGGGCTTGGAAACTCTGATTAGAAAGATTCTCCAGGCCCATTTTGTTTTACCCGCATACCTGTTTGTTATTTTTATACTCTATTTCCTCTGCGCTTTCCCGCTTAACTTCTACCGCAGTTTCATCCTGGAACATAATTTTTCCCTTTCTAAACAGGCTCTGGGAGATTGGTGGCTGGATCAGCTTAAATCCGGGGTGGTCGCTTATTTAATGGTATTATTGTTTGTTGCTGCGCTTTTGTATCTGATCAACTTTTTACCGCACTTCTGGTGGTTAGGCATATCAGTGTTCTGGATTTTTTGCAGTTTCATCCTTGTGCGCCTTGCGCCGGTGGTGATCATGCCGTTATTCTTTAAGTATACAGTTTTGACCGATGAACTGTTAAGGTCCAGGATAATGGATTTAGCCAGGAAAATGCAGATCGGTATTTTGGATGTTTTTCAGATAAATCTTAGCAAGAAATCCCTGAAGGCAAACGCAGCTTTTACCGGGATGGGCAAGAGCCGCCGCGTGATATTAGCAGACACCTTAAAAGATAAATACAGCTACGATGAAATCGAGGTTATCCTGGCGCATGAATTCGCGCATTATAAGCTGAAGCATATTGTAAAACTGCTTACAGTTAACTGTATTTTTACATTCCTGCTGTTTTATATTATTTTTAAGAGTTCTGGCCCTGCGCTGGCTATTTTCAACCTGAATACGCTTAATCAGCCGGCAGCTGTGCCACTGTTCTTTGCTTATTTTATCCTCTTTGGCATTATTATGCAGCCCTTAGAGGCGTTGTTCAGCCGCAGGTATGAGAGAAGCGCAGATAAGCTCGCTTTGGAAACTACGCGTGCTCCGGAAGCATTCATCTCCATGATGAATAAACTGGCGGAGCAGAACCTTGCTGACCGCGCCCCGCATCCGCTGATCAAATTTTTCTTTTTTGACCATCCGCCTATCGATGAGCGTATTCAATCCGCCCGATCTTTTCAGACCGTTTCTATTTAACCATAATGCTAACAATGAGTTATGATAGAACTGTCCCCATAGGGACAGTTCTGTAGTAAATATCTGTAGATACTGAAGTTAGGTAGAAACGGTCTATTTTTTTAGGAGGGGGAGGATAGATTGGGCTGCGCGCAAACTTGCCCCGGAAGAACCTAGATTTACACAGGCATCCTTAAGGTCGTTTTGCATCTTTTGCTGTAGCTTTGGGTCATTTAGTAAGGCAACCGCCTCAAAGGAGATATTCTCTGCGCAGGCTTTAAACTGTATGAACTCCGGGATTATTTTCTTTTGCGCGATGATATTGATTATGCCTATAAAAGGTATCTTCACCTGTGGGCGATAGAGCAGGTAATTAAGCAAGCTCATTTTATAGACGATTAAAAAAGGATTACCGACCAGCCCGGCTTCCAGCGTCGCTGTGCCCGAACAGACAAGGGAAAGGTCAGCCGCGTTCAGACAATCGTGGGTCCTGCCTTCAATGATCTTGATATTCAAAGAGGATGCCTTGACCATCCTTTGGTAGGTTACTAACTCTACATTTTCGGATCTGGCGATGATAAACTGCGCCTGAGGGTATTTTTTAGCGATCAAGCCGGCTGTTTTTAACATCACCGGCAGTATATGTTTTATTTCCTGTTTGCGCGAGCCGGGAAGTAAAGCAATCGTGGTTTTTTGAGGGTCAAGTGCGTTGTCTTTTAAGAATTCTTCCTTATTCTGTTTTATCTTTACGATATCTACCAGCGGGTGGCCGGCAAAATAAGTGTCTACTCCGGCAGAACGGTATAATTCTTCCTCAAACTTAAAAAGCACGATCATTCTCCTGATAAACTTTTTGATCTGCCTGATCCTGCCAGGCCGCGAAGCCCAGATCTGCGGGCTGACGTAGTAAATCACCGGAGCCTGGTTATTGATATCCTTGGCCAACCTTAAATTAAAACCTGAGAAATCCACTAAAATCACTGCATCCGGTTTCTCCTCCCTGATCTTATCAAGTACGATCTGTTTGAGTTTAAGGAATTTGGGGATATTCTTTAAAACGTCAAAAAGGCCCATTACAGCCAGGTCTTTGATATTATAGAACACATTTGCTTTACTTTGGGTAAGCGCTTGGCCGCCTACAGCGTTTATTTTTATTTGAGGATCCAAAGCCCTGATCTGGCTGGCGAGGCTGCCGGCTAATAGGTCACCCGATGGCTCACCGCAGACAATAAGTATATTTCTTATTTGTGCCATATTTGTTCCTGGATTTCCAAGGCCACCGCCAAAGCTTCTCTGGCTACCGGGCCTGAGACTAGCGGGGTTTTCTTGTTGATCACGCAGTCAATGAAAGAGGCTAATTCTTTCTGCAAAGGTTGTTCTTTTTCAATAGGCAGGCCTTCTTTGGTGATCTTGCCCTGGGCCCTGCGGTATACCGAGGCCGCAGCGTTCTTATAATCCAGGGAAATATAAGTGTCCTCCTGGAATATGCGGATCTTGCGCATTACTTCGTCGGAAACACGGCTGGCGGTAAGGTTAGCGATACAGCCGTTATCAAATGTCAAGCGGGCATTGGCGATGTCTTCAAAAGGG
>Ga0265297_10002661_pt1 | contig 35322 bp, 33 predicted proteins | sample Munlanlwell13791_FD_192502 | JGI IMG/M metagenome (GOLD analysis project Ga0265297, IMG submission 192502) | Leachate microbial communities from a municipal landfill in Southern Ontario, Canada - Leachate well 137-91 | ecosystem: Engineered > Solid waste > Landfill > Unclassified | place... | reverse complement strand
AATTGGGGTCATGGGTTCGAATCCCATTCCCTCCGCCATTATTAGTTGATCTTTATAACACATTATATATTTACAGACTACCTCGATTAGCTAAGATATAACTTCGAGAAACGCGTTGGGATAAATTATATTCTGGTTAATCAATTTTTTTGACTTACTCATTATCTAAAATATAGTATAGATTCTAAACAACTTGTTGCTTAGAACACTGAAAAAGTATTTGGACTAAATATGCCTACATATAATATTTGGACTATAGGCTGTCAAATGAATAAAGCCGAATCTAGAAAGATTGCTGACTATCTTGAATTATTTGGCTACGACGCTACTCCAAATTTCCAGAAAGCAGATTTAATAGTACTAAATACATGCGTAGTTCGCCAAAGTGCTGAAAATAAAGTTATGGGCATGCTAGGTTATTTGCGAGGCATTAAAAAAAGTAAGTCTGATTTAACTATATTAGTAACTGGCTGCTTTGTTAATGCGGAAAAAGAAGATCTTAAAAAATATTTTCCCCATATTGATTCTTTCTTCAAACCAGGAGCCTATCAAGAAATTGTAGACTGGATTCAATCAAATAGACCTGTAGTTCAGAAAAAGAAAATTTTACCACAAAATAATAAGAACATAGCCCCCACGGCTTATGTGCCAATCATCCAGGGGTGTAACAACTTCTGTTCTTATTGCATTGTTCCTTATAGGCGAGGAAGAGAAAAAAGCCGTTCTCTAGGGGAGATTGTCGATGAGATATCCGAGTTAGTAAAAAATGGTGTGAAAGAAGTAATTCTAGTAGGGCAAAATGTGAACTCTTACGGGCATGATTTGCCAAAACACCCTGATCTCAGCAAATTGCTTGGTGTTCTTAATAGTATCGATGGATTAGTTAGGATTCGATTCTTAACAAACCATCCCAAGGATATGAATTTTAAGCTTATTGAAAGCATAGCTTGCTTAAACAAAGTCTGTGAACATATAACGCTTCCATTGCAATCAGGTGATGATAACATTTTGAAAGCGATGAATAGAGGTTATACAATGGATCAATACTGTGACCTTATTGATACTATTCGGAGTAATATTCCGCAGATAGCATTAAGTACCGATGTCATTGTTGGTTTTCCTGGCGAGACCGAGGAACAATTTAGCCATACTCTGGATTTGATTAAGAAAATCAGATTTGATAGTGTGCATGTTGCTGCCTACTCTTCGCGTGAAGGTACCATGGCCTCAAAAAATTTCGAAGATAGTATACATCCTGAAGTTAAGAAAGAACGCTTCGAGGTAATCGAAGCCATTCAAACTAAAATAGCCAGCGAAATTAACTCAAATTTATATGGTGATACACTGGAGGTATTGACTGAAGCAAAAAAGAATGGCAAGTGGTATGGACGTTCCAAAAGTGATAAACTGATCTTTTTCGAGGGAAAAGGAGATCAATTGGGGCAGCTAGTAGATGTAGTAATTACCAAGACCAGCCCGTGGGCTTTACAGGGTAAAATCCAGATTAAATAGAATTATAGATATATGAATTATTACGATTACATTATTATTGGCAGCGGTATTGCTGGTCTTTACACTGCCCTGCTTGCTCAAAAAGCCGGAAGTGTATTAATCCTCACTAAAGGCAGCATTGAAGATTGTAACACTAGGCATGCTCAGGGTGGAATTGCTGCTCCTATAAGCAAGATCGACTCACCGGAATTGCATTTTAAGGATACCACTGAAGCAGGAAATGGCTTATGTGATTCTAAAGCAGTGCGTATCTTATCTACAGAGGCTCTAGACAGGATAGATGACTTGATTAAATTTGGTGTACCTTTTGATACACTCAATGGAGAAATTGCTTTAACTAGAGAGGCGGCTCATAGCGTACCGCGAATTCTTCATGCTGGTGGTGATGCTACTGGTAAGCATATTGAAATTACGTTAAGCCAGCAAGTTCGTAAGTCACCAGTAAAGGTTCTTGAATATTATCTGGCCACAGAGATCATATTAGACAATTGTAAAGTTAAAGGAATAAAGACTTTGGATTGCAACACTGGAGCAATTGAAGAATATGAATGCCGTTTTATTATTCTGGCTACAGGCGGCGCAGGAAGATTATTTAAATATACTACTAACTCTGACGTAGCTACCGGAGATGGTAATGCCTTAGCCTTCCAATCTGGTGCTGAAGTAACCGACATGGAGTTTTTTCAATTTCACCCCACTGCGATAAGACTTCCCGGTGTTCCTCCATTTCTCATATCCGAGGCAGTAAGAGGTGAAGGAGGAGTTCTGCGTGATATAGAGGGATACCGATTTATGCCTGATTATACTCCTGAAGCAGATTTAGCACCTAGAGACGTTGTAGCCAGAAGTATCATCCATCAAATGATAAAAACTGGAAGTGACCGGGTTTTCCTGGATGTTACACATATTCCATCGCGGAAAGTAACGACTCGATTCCCACAAATTTATCGTTTTTGCCTGGATCATGGACTGGATATAACTAAATGCTCTATCCCGGTAGCCCCAGCAGCTCATTATTTCATGGGTGGAGTTAAAGTCAATGTCTGGGGAGAAACAAGTATCGATGGTTTGTTTGCCGCTGGGGAAACTGCTTGCACTGGCGTTCATGGTGCTAATCGACTGGCATCGAATTCTTTGCTGGAGGTAGTTGTTTTCGGTAGAAGAATAGTAGAAAGAACCTTAAAATCAAAAAAAACGTCTTCTCATACACCAAAATCAACAAAAGTAGATTACTATAGTTTAAGTCAACGCAATACACTGAAGAATATTCCCCAAGCCAACCTGCCTAATCTTCAAGCCTTAATGTGGGACAAAGTAGGTATCATTCGGAATGGCAAAAATCTAGCAAAGGCTGCTGACATTCTGTATAACTGGCAACATTCGTTGCAAAAACCCACAGATCGTCCCTCATTTGAACTGAAGAATATGATATTGAATGCACGTTTGATTACCGAAGCTGCTCTTCTAAGAGAAGAAAGTCGCGGAGCACATTTTCGTACGGACTTTCCTAAATCATCGCTAGATTGGCAAAAACATATTGTCATTAAATCCACTAGCCGCCATTAAGCATATTAGGGAACGCTATCTTTATTTCTCTTGCCTTTTTGCTCTGAATTAGCAGATTCAATTGGTCGACTGGTGCAGGACTTGACAAAAGAACAAATGTTTTGTATATTTGTTCGTAGAACATTAGTTTGCAATATGTTTATAGCATATGGAGGTATAGCATGAAGAAACCAGGTATCAGCCAAACGAGGCAGCGTATACTTAGCTTTATCCATGATTTCATTGACGATAGAGGTTATGCACCCACGGTGCGCGACATTTTAAAGGGATGTTCTATAAGTTCTACAGCAGTTGTACAGCATCATTTAAATATATTAGAAAGAGAGGGACATATTCATAGAGATCCTGAAGTTTTCAGAAGTATTCAACTTCTTGACAGGAGCAATATAGTACGTATTCCACTTTTAGGTAGTATTGCAGCAGGCTCACCAATACCTGTGCCGAACTCAGAAACATGGGAAGTTGAACCTTTGGAGATATTGGAGTTAACCGACGAATTTACAAGAGGAGAAAAAGAAGTCTATGCACTTAAAGTAAAAGGACTTTCGATGGTAGATGCCTTGATAGATGATGGTGATATTGTCCTGATGCAATCAACGAATACTGTTGATAATGGGGAAATGGCTGCTGTATGGTTGAAAGACAGGCAAGAAGTAACGTTGAAGAAGTTTTTTCGCGAATCCAATCAAATTCGTCTCCAACCAGCTAATAACCAAATGCAACCGATATACGTCGAACCACATAATGTAGAGGTTCAGGGTAAAGTTATTGGTGTCATACGAAACCTGTAGACTAAATAAAGCTATGTTCCATTATGAAATGGGATTTTATTTGAATAGCATTAATGGAGACAAGAATATTCACAATTTGTCGAAGTAATAGATAGTTTATAGAAATTACTAAAAGAGGGATAGAATACTATGCAGATAATAAATAAAACGATACAGTGCCCGAAGTGTGGTTGTATTGCTTTCCCCGATGCAATACACTGTCCCAGATGCGGCAGCAATTACCGGGAGGTCAAAGCAAATTTAGAAAGAAAGGAAATATTTAACAAGGTAGACTATCTCTTGATGCAGGGACAGGAAAATTCAGATAATACGATATTGAAAGCCTATTATAAAGTTACTTGTCCCTATCATGGGCACATTGATGTTAAGGCTGCAATGGTTGTTCCAGTTATGAAATGTCCACTCTGTGAGGAGAATTAAAACAGATATTTTCGTGTTAACTTCGCTATGTGTTAGTTTATTATCAAAATATGCCAAAGTTATGTTATTAACCGCCAAGGATTCCCATAAATACTCCTGCGACCAGTGAAGTACCTATAGCCCCAGCCATATTGGGTCCTAAGGCATGCATTAGAAGATAATTTCTGGGGTTATATTTTTGTCCTTCCCTCTGTACAACCCTGGCAGCCATGGGTATTGCCGAAACACCTGCAGCACCCACAATAGGATTTATTTTTTCCTTCAAAAACAAATTGACAACTTTAGCACCGAGTATACCTCCAGCAGTAGAAAAAGCGAAAGCAACAACGGCTAGCCCAAGTATCAGCAAGGTACGAGTGCTGAAAAAAACCTGAGCTGGCATAAGTGCTCCCACGCATACTCCAAGGAGGAGAAGAAGAATATCGTTCATTATTGAGCCAGCCTGTGCAAGCCGGTCTGTCACTCCGCTTACTCTCAACAAATTACCAAACATAAGCATACCCACAAGAGGAGCGCACTTGGGAACAAAAAGCGCTGCAACTAAGAAAACAATGATAGGGAAAAGAATAAGTTCCAGTTTGGAGACTTCACGTATTCGCGGACTCATGTAGATAGCCCGCTCTTTTTTAGTTGTTAATAATCGGATTATAGGTGGCTGTAGGATTGGCACCAATGCCATATAAGAATATGCGACCATTGTAATTGGTCCAAGTAGTATAGGAGCTAAAGCTACAGTAAGATATACAGTTGGGGGTCCGTCAGAACCACCGATGATAGCGACACAAGCAGCCTCATTAGCAGTGAAAAAACCAGTAAGATATGCAATAAGAAAAACAACAAATACACCCAGTTGAGCTGAGGCTCCAAAAATAAGTGATACAGGACGAGCAATAGTAGGGCTAAAATCCATCAAGGTGCCAACACCTAAGAATATAAGCAGTGGGATAAGCTCACTTTCCAGTCCATAGTAATAAATAAGGTTCAATATTCCGATTTTCCCCTCTGCTATTTCTTTCAAACCGCCAAGTGCGGGTAGCCCATCCGGGTTATAAGTCATTATCCCGGCAATTGGTAGATTGACCATAAAAATACCAAAACCTATTGGTACCAGTAATATAGGCTCGATTTTTTTAGCAATTCCTAAATAGATAAGCAATGCGCCGATAATGAGCATTACTATATTGCCCCACGTTATCAATCCAAAAGCACTTTCATATAACCCTAACATAAACAAGCTCTCTTTCTATTTAGTACTTTCTGATGATTGCTCTGTTGCAACAGGTTTCTTAAAAAGTTTAGAAATGACTAAGCTTACTAACCATACCACCAAAGCTAAGATAGCAATAACTATGAAAAGTACCAGAAAACCAAAACCAGCAACCTGTGTAACTACTTGCCAATCTATATTTGCCATTGGTATTGTTCCTTCCAGTTAACTCGATTAACCAAAGTTGTATAGCCTAACACAACTTACCTAATAAAATCATGGTCGGGGTGAGTGGATTTGAACCACCGACCTCATGGTCCCAAACCATGCGCGCTAGCCACTGCGCTACACCCCGTACATTAAAGCAAGTATAATTTACGAATTTATCAGCGTCAAGAAATGTATTAAACGAACTCCTGGTTTTAAAACTAACATCAAAGATTTTTTATCGTTTTTTCTCTTATTTTGTTGTATTCGGCCTTTACTCTTTCCTGTATGAAAGAAATATTCTCAGGTGACAGATGTCTGAAGCGTCCTTGTAATTTAAGATATTCTTCAACAGGACGCAATTGTGCAGTGTTCACGTTAAGCGTATATTTACCGTCCTCGATTTCGTATAGCGGAAAGACCCCTGTCGTGACTGCCAGCCGTCCTAATTCTATAGCAGAGTCCATAGGGGCACGCCAACCGGTTGGGCATACAGCCAACACATGAATATAGGCAGGACCATCGATCTCCTTAGCCTTATTAACTTTGGTAATCAAATCAAATGGATAACTCGGTGAGGCAGTAGCAACATATGAAATATCATGTGCTGCAGCAATAGCTGGCATATTCTTCTTCCAAGTAGTCTGCCCTATACTGGCGCTCCCTGCTGGAGATGTAGTAGTAGAGGCTCCGAATGGCGTTGCGCTGGAACGCTGAATGCCGGTATTCATATAAGCCTCATTATCGAAGCAAAAGTAGATAAAATTGTGCCTTCTTTCCAATGCTCCCGACAAAGCTTGTATACCGATATCGGCAGTAGCACCATCACCCCCCATAGCCACTACTTTAGTATTACTATGATATCTCCCTTTGCGTTTAAGAGCATTTATACCACTTTCTATCCCAGAAGCTACGGCTGATGTATTTTCAAACAAGGTGTGAATCCAGGGTACTCTCCACGAAGTGTAAGGAAACGGGGACGAAACGATTTCGGTACAACCAGTAGCATTAACGATAATAATGTCCTTGCCTAAGGCCTTAGCCACTAATCTTACAGCTAATTCCTCTCCACAGCCCAAACAAGCACGGTGTCCGGGAGCCAGATAATCTTCTGTAGTAATTTTGTTTTTACCGATTGTTATTACGTTTTCCATCATTCTCTAACCTCTATCATTTCAAAGTCGCTTACAACTCCTTCATCGGACTTCTTAATTCCACGTCGGATTATGTTCTCAAATGTTGAAGCTGACATGTCCCTACCACCAAGACCACCAACAAAGCTAATTACTTTTGGCTTAGTTTCTAGAGAATAAAGAGCAGATTGAACTTCCGAGCAAACCGGACCGGGAGGTCCACCAAAAGATAAGGCGCGATCAAGCACTACCAGTGTCTTAGCGCCAGATGCTGCCTGGCGAAACTCATCAAATGGGAAAGGCCTCCATAATCGAAGCCTTAACAACCCGACTTTTTCACCATTTTCGCGCATTTTATCTATAGCTATCATTGCTGTCTCACTATAGCTGCCCATAGTCAATAATAATGTTTCAGCATCATCCGCTTTATATTTTTCTACAGGGAGGTAATGGCGACCAGCAAGTTTGCCAAATTCTTTCCAAACGTCAAGAATAATCTTCTTTGAATCGCATAATGCAATATCTTGCGATTTTTTTGCCTCGGTATAGACACTGGGTAAGCCGAAGGCCCCGATCGTCAGAGGTTTATCAGGATTCAGAGCATAAGGGTGGTTGTACTTGGGTATAAATTGATTTATTTTCTCCTGTTCGAGAAGATATAAAGGTTCTATAACATGAGAGAGGTGAAATCCATCGAGATGAATCATTGTCGGGAAAAGAACTTTTGAGTCCTCGGCAATACGAAATGCACACAGAATCAAATCAAAGACTTGCTGAGCATTTTCGGCGAATATTTGAATCCAGCCGCAATCTCTGGCTGCCATCACATCAGAATGATCACCCCAAACGCTGAGTGGGCCTGAAAGTGCTCGGTTGGCTACAGCCATAACGATTGGTAGCCGCGATGATGCAGCAACATAAAGTACCTCATGCATTAATTCCAATCCCTGTCCAGCCGTTGCAGTAAAAGTTCTGGCCCCAACAGCAGACGAGCCCAAACAAGCACTCATAGCTGAATGCTCAGATTCTACTGGTATATAGTTAGCATTCAATTTACCATTGGCTACATATTCAGCCAGTCGCTCAACTATATGAGTCTGAGGTGTAATTGGATAAGCAGCTACAACATCAACATCGGCTAATCTTACAGCTTCAGCTATAGCTATTGAACCTTCTAAACCAATTCTCTCCATAATTACGACTCCTCAATCATGGTAATTGCAGTTTTGGGACATTCCTTAGCACAAATACCACAGCCTTTGCAGTAATAGAGATTTACTTTAAAATAGTCATCTCCTTTTGGTTCTATACAACCCTCAGGACAAAACATGTAGCAAAGGCCGCATTTAATACATTTATCATAATTATATTCTGGATATTGAGACCTCCAATCACCAGTTCGATATTCGCTGGCATTTCCAGGCTCAACAACCACGCAGCCAGGTAGCATTTCTTGCCATTTGGGTAGGACTTCAGCTTGAAATGTTCTGGGTTTGCTAGCAGAAATACCAGCAGGTTCAGCTATAACTACATCATCATAAGCTTTTTGGCAGGCTTTGATATTATTCTTGGCCCTGGCACCAAATCGTTCTTCTATTGGTTCTTCCAACGAACCAAGTTTAATCACTTCGCAGACTTTAACCAATGCCCCTATCATGGTTGTGTTGACGATAGGAACACCAAGCGTTTCTCTGGCGATAGCCGTACCATTAACGACTGCCAGTTTCCAGTCACCGCTAAATTCAGATTTTATATCATCGAGACTCTTTGGACTGTTTAAAACTAGTACTCCGCCTTTTTTAAGTCCTGAGGTCACATCTGCTATGTACATTAAGCCGGGATCCAAGACTACTACAATGTCTGGTTCGGACACAGGGGCTCTGGCTCGTATCGGATCGACATTGCTGACACGGTTAAAAGCTAATACTGGAGCTCCCCTTCTCTCAGGTCCAAAACTGGGCATTGCTTGGGCATATTTACCTTCACCTATAGCTGCCAGTGCAACTAATTCAGCCGAGGTTACAGCCCCTTGCCCTCCCCGCCCATGCCAACGAATTTCAATCAATGCGTTTTTATCTAAATTCATAAGCTATTCTCCTATCTCTTTCGCCCTGGCACCAAAACATTATGTAAAATATCTTGAAAATCAACAATTCCTGTTAAGCATATAATAAGCAAATAAACGATATTGTTTCAAAATTCGCGGCTTACTGCCTGAGGTATCTGAATTATTACAATATTACCAGCCCAAATTTAATCTCAGAGCCGTAACTTTCTTCTATTTGCCTCATCTGGCGCCCCTGGAGGGACTCGAACCCTCGCGCCCGGCTCCGGAGGCCGGCGCTCTATCCCCTGAGCTACAGGGGCTAGCTAACGACTACGATATTATATAAAATAATATAGCTATTTACCAATCTTTTGGTGTTCATGATGATTAAAGTCACTAGTTACCAATCAAAAAAAGCAATTAATGTTATCTTTCAGCTATTTTTTTGTTTGACATTCTTATTTTCCCTATTGTATTCTTTCTTTCTGTATTTCAAAGCTACCGCATTATCTTCCAGAGCAATCGTCTACGCTCAAAAAAGGAGGTTCTATGCTTAATGCTTTGTGGATAGTTATCTTGGGGATGGTGATTATATTTGTTGTATTGGGAATATTGTTGCTGGTAATGATAGCTTTAGGCAGGATATTTAAATCCAAGGAAGAGAAACAGGAAGGATAAGATCTCATGGACATAAGCGCAAGCGAATTCCTTGGTTTTTTAAATCTAGACTGGCAAATAGTAATAATGCTGGTCATTGGCTGTGTTCTTTTATGGCTGGGCATTGCCCATAAAGTCGAACCTGTTCTACTGGTACCCATCGGAATTGGATGTATTCTGGCTAACATACCTTTGGGTGGTGTAGCCGAGAAGGGTGGGTTTTTAGCTATTCTAAGCGATGCTGGAATTCATACCGAGATATTTCCTCTACTTATCTTTATTGGTGTAGGGGCTATGATTGACTTTGGACCTTTTCTAAGCCAGCCTTACACCATCCTGCTTGGAGCCGCTGCTCAGTTCGGTATTTTTGGTACTTTCTTTTTGGCCTATTTTTTGGGTGACGGTTGGCTACATGTTTTGGACTTTAGCTTAAAAGATGCTGCTGCGATTGGCATAATTGGCTCTGCTGATGGTCCTACCTCTATCTTTGTTTCCACTACTTTTCAATCTAAATACACTGCAGCTATTGTTGTAGCTGCATACTCTTATATGGCCATGGTTCCTATTATCCAACCGCCGATAATAAAAGCGCTGACCACTAAAAAGGAAAAAATTATAAAAATGCCATATGTTAAGGGAACGATCTCACAAAAGACAAAAATACTGTTCCCTATTGTTACTATCATAGTAGTGGGTTTGCTCTGTCCTAAGGCTACACCACTTATTGGTGCTCTAATGTTTGGCAATTTATTGAGAGAATGTGGAGTTGTTAAGAACCTTTCTGAAACAGCTCAAAATGAATTGGCTAATATCATTACTATCCTTCTTGGCATCGCTGTAGGTGGTCTGATGATAGGATCACAGTTTCTTAGACCGGAAACTATATTAGTATTTGTGCTTGGTATAGTAGCTTTTTCTCTTGATACTGCTGCTGGTGTTCTTCTTGGTAAGTTAATGTGCGTCCTTACTAAGGGCAAAGTCAATCCTATGATTGGAGCCTGTGGCATATCGGCGTTTCCTATGTCATCCCGAGTAGTGCAAAAATTAGGATTACAGTTTGACCCACATAATCATTTATTGATGCATGCTGCTGGAGCCAACACAGCTGGCCAAATTGCCTCAGTAGTAGCTGGTGGGGTAATGTTAATGCTGGTTCCGATATTCTCTTGATAGTCCACTTAGTTCTTGTTGAAAACATATGGAAAACTTCATAATAAATGAAACTGGGAGTATTTAAACCAACAGAAATCCGTCATTAAGATAAGCAAATGATATAATAGAGCAGAAAGGAGAGGTGACCGAGTGGTTGATGGTGCCGCTCTCGAAAAGCGGTGGGCGATGAGCCTCGTGGGTTCGAATCCCACCCTCTCCGCCAAGTTTCTATAGTACGGAGAGGTGCTGGAGTGGACGATCAGGCGCGCCTGGAGAGCGCGTGTCGCCTTTGGCGACCGTGGGTTCGAATCCCACCCTCTCCGCCATTATTATCAATCGGCTACCTGGATAGCCCGGATGCATAACTTTATTCGCTGTTTGTGCTGTGCTAGAATGTTTCAACTTTGATAGACACAAAGAACGAACTAAAATACTGGGTTGGCTTTTCCAAGATACCAGGTATCGGTAGAGTTAAAATATCACAACTCCTGGCATACTTTTCCAGTCTGGAAGATGCTTGGAAGGCACCTTCAGGAGAGTTGAAGAAGGCTGGGCTTGATTCAAAATCGATCTCTGCCGTTATAAATCTACGACCAAGTATCTCTCCTGACACAGAGATTGTAAACCTGCATAAATACAAGATAAAAGCTATCACTTGCAATTCACAGGACTATCCTCAGCGATTGAAGGAAATTCATGATTATCCGCCTATTATCTATGTCAGAGGCGACTTGAAACCTGAGGATGAATGTTGCTTAGCTGTGGTCGGTACTCGGCGAGCTACTGTTTATGGTCGCCAAGTAACTGAAGAGATTGTAACCGAGTTGTCGAAGAATAAAATAACTATTGTAAGTGGTCTGGCTAAAGGAATTGATTCAATTGCCCATCGTGCTGCCCTGGAAGCTAATGGCAGGACCATTGCAGTCTTTGCCTGTGGACTGGATATTGTCTACCCTGCAGAAAATGCCAGTTTAGCCCGATCCATTATAGAAAGAGGAGCTTTGGTTAGTGAATATCCTTTAGGTACACGTCCAAAAGCCGACAATTTTCCTCGTCGTAATCGGATTATGAGTGGAATTAGCTTGGGAGTTTTAGTAATAGAAGCTGGAGAAAAAAGTGGTGCACTGATTACGGTTGAGCAAGCATTGCAACAGAATAGAGAGATATTTGCTGTCCCGGGCAGTATACTGTCTCCTTTTAGCAAAGGAACAAACAATTTGCTCCAACAAGGGGCAAAGCTGGTAAGGAATCATATCGATATCCTCGAAGAATTGAATTTGGCTATGGTAACTCAGCAACTGGAAATGAAAGAAATTCTGCCAAAGGATAAAACAGAAGCTACACTATTAAAACAACTGGGTAGTGAGCCATCACATATCGATGAAATTTGCCGCCAAAGTGGCCTATCGGCATCTACGGTAAGCAGTACTTTGGCTATGATGGAACTTAAGGGAATGGTTAAGCAGGTTAGTACTATGAATTATGTGTTGGTGAAAGAAATTAGAGAGGAGTATCAGGTAAAAGTTAAATAGTCATGTCAAAAAATTTAGTTATCGTAGAATCTCCAGCTAAAGCTCGAACATTAGGCAGGATTTTGGGCAATAGCTATACCATTAAGGCGTCTATGGGGCACGTTCGTGACCTGCCAAAAGGGTCACTGGGTATAGATGTGGAACATAATTTTGCTCCTAGATATATCAATATTTCGTTGAGAAAAAAAACGCTTAACGAGCTGAAAGCTTCGGCCGAAAATGCATCGTCAATTTATCTCGCTACAGATCCGGATAGAGAGGGAGAGGCAATTTCATGGCACTTGATTGAAGCGGCCAAACTGGATAAGAACAATATTCCTATCCACCGTGTAGTTTTTCATGAGATAACCGACAAAGCTGTAAAGCAGGCATTTCAAGATCCTCGTTCTATTGATATGAACCTGGTTAATGCTCAACAAGCACGTCGCCTCTTAGATAGATTAGTTGGTTATAAGTTGAGCCCTCTGCTATGGAAAAAAGTGCAAAAAGGCCTTTCAGCAGGAAGGGTTCAATCAGCGGCTGTAAAAATAGTTGTTGATCGGGAAAAAGAGATTGATAATTTTATTTCCACAGAATACTGGATTATCGAAGCAGAATTAGCAAAAGAATTACCCAGAACTCAGTCTCCCAGCTTCCGGGCGCTATTTATAGGCTTGGTAGACGGAACCACAATGGAAATATCAAATGAAGATAAAGCCAGCAAATTGATGGATGAGCTGAAACATGCGGAATACGCAGCTAAATCAGTAAATATTAAAGAAACATCACGCCAACCATCACCTCCGTTTACCACCAGTACCATGCAACAGGAAGCCTGGCGCAGATTGCATTTTACTGCCAAGCGGACTATGTCTATTGCCCAACAACTTTATGAAGGAATAAATATCGGTGAAGAGGGTTCTGTAGGGCTAATTACATATATGCGTACAGATTCGACAAATGTTGCTGCAAGTGCTATTGCTGAAACGAGAGATTTCATAAAGAGCAAGTATGGAAACGATTTTATTCCGGATCATCCACGTTATTTTAGTAAAAGAAATAAGTGGACACAAGAAGCTCATGAAGCTATCAGACCGACTCGTATTCATCGGGAACCAGACCAACTTCGTAATTACCTTAAGTCGGAACAATTTAAGCTCTATGAACTCATCTGGAAGCGAATGGTGGCGAGCCAAATGTCCGCAGCGCTATTCGATAACACTACAGTGGATATAGAGACAAGAAGCTTGAATTCCAAAAACAAATATTTGTTAAGAACAATAAGTTCAGTTGTGAAATTCCCAGGCTTTATGTCGCTCTATAGCGAAGGTAAGGATGAAGATACCAAAGAAGAAAAAACCGTACGCCTTCCTGAATTAAAGGCGGGTGATAAATTAATGTTAATAGATATCTTTGGTGAGCAGTGTTTTACCCAACCCCCCCCACGATTTACAGAGGCTACCTTGATAAAAGCTCTGGAGCAAAAAGGTATCGGCCGTCCAAGCACTTATGCACCGATTTTGTCTACAATTCAAGAAAGAGGTTATGTGCATAAAGAGGGTGGCAGGTTTTGTCCTGATGAAATAGGGGTTATTGTCAGTGACCTCCTCACTGCGAATTTTCCCAGGATTGTTAACCTCAGCTTCACGGCTCAGATGGAAGAAAATCTAGATGAAATCGCCCGTGGAAAAAAAGAATGGGTATCGGTTTTAGAAGGTTTCTACATACCATTTGAGGAGAAGTTGAAAGAAGCTTCAGAAACTTTGAAAAGAATAAATACCGATAAGGAAACTAACGAGATTTGCCCTTTGTGTGGTAAGCCCATGGTTATTAAGAATGGGCGTTTTGGCAAATTTTTGGCATGCAGTGGTTACCCTGATTGTAAAAAAACTATGCCTCTGTTAGTTAAAGTCGGTGTGCTTTGCCCAGAATGCGGCAAAAGTAATGGAGGCGAATTGATAGAAAGGCTGAGCAAGAAGAAACGCCGATTTTATGGCTGTAGTCGTTATCCTCAGTGTAGTTTTACTATAAGGCAAAAACCGGTTGCTCAACACTGTCCACAATGTGGTAACCTGCTGGTTCATTATCGAAACGGTTTGGTAAAATGTACAAGCTGTAAATATAAAGGTGGTTTAACTGAATTAGAAACATCAGGAGCAATATCATGAAGATACTGATTATTAATGGACCGAATCTTAACATGCTGGGTAAACGAAATAAATCTATATATGGTAACAAAACACTAACAGCGATTAATAATATTTTGAAAAAAGAAAGTGAAAGCCTCGGGGTTGATGTAGCTACTTTCCAATCGAACTGTGAGGGAAAACTAATTGACTATATTCAGGAAAATTTCACTAATGCCGATGGTATAATTATCAATCCTGGCGCATTAACACATTATGGGCTATCTCTACGAGATGCTCTGAGTGATACCGGCTTGCCTGTAATTGAAGTACACCTGTCAAATATTTACTCCCGCGAAGATTGGAGAGCAAAATCGCTAATTTCTCCCATTACTAAAGGGCAAATAGTTGGACTGGGCTGGCGCGGATATATATTGGGACTACGGACATTGGTTGAAGAGTTAAGGAAAGAGACTTGAGATCGGCCCGACTTGAAAAATTACGGCAAAAGCTAGAAAAACAAGAGCTTGAAGCCATATTGATCTCGCAAAGTGAAAACCGCCGGTATCTCTCTGGATTTACAGGCTCTGCCGGATGGCTGCTTATTTCAAGTGATCATGCCTATCTAACTGTTGACTTTCGTTATGTCGAGCAAGCTAAGAAAGAAGCACCAGAGTTTGATATTATCCATGTTAGGGGCAATGTGGCGGATCGGTTGTCTGAATTAATTTCAGATTTAGGTTTAAAAAGTATAGGATTTGAGTTCAACGAAATCTCTGTCGCCACGTATCATCAGCTATGTGATAAATTGGCAAATAGGAATGATAAAATTAAACTTGTTCCTACAAACAATTTGGTAGAGTCAATTCGTGCTGTTAAGGAAATTGCTGAGTTGGAGTTTATTGCCAAAGCATCAGGATTAGCTGATTCTGCCTTAGAATACGTAATATCGATAATTCATCCTGGTGTTACAGAGAAAGATATAGCCTGGGAACTAGAAAAATCACTGCGAGAAAAAGGTAGTGAACCGATACCCTTCGATATTATAGTCGCTTCAGGCCCAAATTCGGCTTTACCTCATGCTAGACCTTCAGAAAGGGTTATTAGTTTGAACGAACCTGTGCTAATAGATTTAGGAGCTAAGCTGAATGGTTATTGCAGCGATCTGAGCCGAACTCTTTGTTTAGGTAAAGGCAACGAGACGTTATCCAAAGTATATGATATTGTTCTTGGTGCTCAATTATCTGCTCTTGCGATGATAAGAGCAGGTATAAGCGGTGAGCAGGCTGACCAGTTATCCCGTATAATTATTGAGCAGGCAGACTATGGTGCTGCCTTCGGCCATGGTCTGGGACATGGAGTAGGGCTAGCGCCCCATGAATTGCCTCGAGTATCTCCTAATTCATCAGACATATTACTCGATGGTATGGTTTTTACCATAGAGCCAGGAATTTATATCCCCGGTTTGGGTGGAGTTAGGATTGAAGATACTGTAATATTAGAAGCTGGTAAGCTAAAAACACTTACTCAAGCGAGTAAAACAGCAAATATTTAAGTAGTGATGTAATCACGATAGAAATAGACTGTAATACCTAGAAAGCGCAGGTTTAAATTTGATTAAAGCAGATCTTCATGTTCATACATTGTATTCCATGGATTGTAATACGCCTTTGGACCAGATAATTACACGCTGTTTGGAAATTGGTATCAATTGTCTTGCGATAGCTGATCATGGAAATATTGAAGGGGCTTTAAAACTCAAGGAAATAGCTCCCTTCCAGGTTATTATTGCCGAGGAAATTCTGACACCATCTGGTGAGATTATGGGAATGTTTCTTTCCGAGGGAATACCTAGCAGATTATCGGTGGAACAGACTATTCAAAAGATCAAAGAACAGAATGGACTCGTATGTATTCCCCATCCTTATGATAAGCTGCGACTGTCGGCATTTAATGATAGTAAAGAGTTAGAAAAGATAATGCCACTCGTTGATATTGTTGAGGTTTTTAATGCACGCAGTCTTATGCCGGGTAGTCGGACCAGAGCACAGAAGTTAGCACAGAAGTTCGGAAAGCTGGCTAGTGCCGGTAGCGATGCACATACTGCTACTGAAATTGGCAATGCTTATATAGAAATTCCTGAATTCAGAGATAAAGATGAATTTATGAAATCCTTAGCACGAGGAAAAATATCCGGTCATAAGTCGAATCCTCTGGTTCATATTGCCAGTACTAGAAATAAATTTAAGAAAAACAATATATCCTAAAAGCCATTAAGCTGTTACAGTAGAGCTATATGGTACTAATGCGAATTCTGACCTTTGTGCCGGGTATGAAACTACAGTAGTCTATTTAGATTCTTTCTTTTCTTTCTTTGGTCCGGCAAGAATATCGTCGACTATTCCATATTCAACTGCTTGTTCCGGGGTCAGATAGAAATCACGATCGGTATCATGAGCGATTTTTTCCATTGTCTGACCTGTGTGCTTAACCAAGATGTTACGAAGCTTTTCCTGCATCCGCATAATTTCTCGAGCTGCAATCTCTATATCAGCTGCCTGCCCTTGAGCACCACCCATTGCTTGATGGAGATGTACCGTAGAGTTAGGTAATGCATACCGCTTGCCCTTAGCTCCGGCACAGAGAATTACAGTAGCCATACTGGCCGCCATACCTAAACAAATAGTAGATACGTCGGGTTGAATTATTTGTAAAGTGTCATAAATCGCCAGTCCGGCACTAATAACACCGCCAGGACTATTAATATAAAGGTTTATATCCTTATCCGGGTCCTCTCGTGCTAGAAATAAAAGTTGAGCAATAATTAGGTTGGCTACCTGATCATTGATAGGCGTTCCCAGAAATACGATGCGCTCTTTCAAAAGCAGCGAGTAAATATCAAAGGCTCGCTCTCCGCGTGAACCACTTTCGATCACCATTGGGATTACATTTTGAGGTAAATTTTCCATTTTCTATCTCCTCCACGATGTTTTGTTTATTCTTCAGCAGAGCCGCTGGCTATTTGTTTCAGATGCTCCATAGTCTTCCGGCTAATAAGGAATTGCTTTATAGATTCTCGAGCCTGTGGCAAATTGAATAATCTGCGTATCTCTTCAGACTCCTTATCGGCATCCTTCGCCATTTTTTCAATTTCTTCATCAATTTCCGAAGTATTAACCTCTATCTTCTCCTCTTCGGCTATTTTTTCAAGAACCAATGAACGAACAACACGACGGCTGGCTACCGGGCGTAGTTCTTCTCGGTGTGCCTCCATTGTTTTATTAACGCTTTGCAAATATTTCTCTAATCCTTTGATTCCATCATTAAATCCCCTGCTCTCATCATTCACCAATCGGTCTATTTCATTTTCTGTTAGTATCGGTGGATACTCAACCTCGCTAAGTTCAACAGCAGCATCAATTATCTTCTGTTCAAGTTCAGTTTGCGCTATCTCTTCTGCCTTAGTTTTTAATCTGCTTAATATCTGCTCTCTCAACTTTGCCAGATCATCTATACCAATAGCCTTAGCAAATTCATCATCAACATCGGGCAATTTCTGTTCTTTAATCTCATTTACTTTAACTTTAAAAGTATAATCTTTCCCCGCTAATTCAGGGATTTTATAATCAGCTGGGTAGGACAACTCGAAACTTCTTTTCTCTCCTTTGACCAGACCCTCAAGTTTATCGGTAAATCCAGGGAGAGGTAATGGAGAATCTTTGACGAGTTCATAGACGAGGTCTTTGCGGATTGGTAAAAGTTTCCCTTCACTTTCACCTTCTATATCCATAGTCAAAGCGTCTCCCATCTTTGCAGGACGATCTACTGGAACTAGAGTTGCATACTGGAGGCGAAGTTGCTCCAGAGCCGCCTCTACTTCTTTTTCGCTAACCTCTACAAGTTTAGATTCCACTCTGATACCTTTATAATCTCCGAGCTTTATTGTTGGCCATACCGGTACGATAGCCTTAAAAATTACCGGCTCAGTTTGAACAATATGGATTTCAGGTCTGGAAATTGGCTCGATTTTCTGCTCGCTCAGAGCTTTTTGATAGGCGTCTGGAATTAGGTGGTCTAATGCCTCTTGAAGAAGAGCGTCCTTACCGATATGGCGTTCTAAAATTGGACGCGGTGTTTTACCTTTGCGAAATCCGGGGACTTTAACTCTACCAACAAGATGATTGTAAGCTTTATCTAAATACTCATCTACTTCGCCAACTTCCATCTCTACATTAAGTGATACCTGACTGTTCTCAATTTGTTCTGCTGATACTTTCATATTCTCAATCCGTCCATTATTATAACATTTATTATTTTATGCCCAATATATTCGACTTATATTTATGTGGCCTTTTCATCTTTCAATCGCAAATGCAATTCATCAAGTTGCTGTTTTGATACACTGGATGGAGCATCACTCATAACATCGACAGCGTTCTGATTCTTGGGAAAGGCAATAACTTCTCTAATGCTCTTTTCCCCTGCCAACAACATCACTAAGCGATCTATTCCTGGTGCAATACCGCCGTGAGGAGGTGCTCCATATTCAAATGCCTCCAGAAGCTGCCCGAAACGCAACTCAGACTCTTCATGGGAATAGCCAAGTAGACTAAATATTTTTTCCTGAAGCTGACGGTCATGGATTCTTATGCTGCCACTGGATATTTCACACCCGTTACAGACAATATCATAGTGACGCGAGCGTACTTTAGAGGGCTCTTCGTCTAAGAACGATATATCTTCCTCACGAGGTGCTGTAAATGGATGATGCATGGGTTCCCATTTTTTTATCTCTTCGTTCCAATTAAATAAGGGGAAATCAACCACAAAGTTAAATGCCAGCAGGTTATGGTCTATTAAATTAAGATGCAGCCCCATCTCTTGACGTAGTTCACTTAATACCTTATTTACCATTTGAAAATCTCCGGCAACTATTAATATAAGGTCCCCGGGCCCTGAGGTAAGCCTTTTGGCGATATCTTTTAATTGTTCAATGGTCAAATACTTGGCAACAATCGATTTAACTTTGTCAATAGTCAGATCTTGAAGGTTTTCACCGCAATCTGAAGATAATGCTATTGTTATTAACCCTTTAGCGCCGAGACTTTTTGCCAGATTGGTTAATTCCTCGACCTGCTTATTGGAATAGCCGGCACAGCCGGGCAAGCATAACCCTTTAACTATACCACCATCCTGAACTGCAGAGCGAAACACAGTGAAATTAGAGTCGCGGATAATATCAGTTAAATCCTTTAGTTCCAGATCAAAACGTATGTCGGGTTTATCGGTGCCATATCGTTCCATAGCTTCAGCATAGGATAGTCTGGGAAAGGGGGTAATCACTCGCATTTCTGGCTTAACCTTTTCTACTAACGATGTAAACAGCTCTTCAAGAAGTTGGAGTATATATTCCTCATCTACAAAGCTTATTTCCATATCAAGCTGTGTAAACTCAGGCTGACGATCAGCTCTTAAATCTTCGTCACGGAAGCAGCGGGCTACCTGATAGTATTTTTCAAAACCAGCTACCATTAAAAGCTGTTTCAATTGCTGTGGCGACTGAGGCAAAGCATAGAATTTACCAGGATGAAGGCGGCTGGGAACCAGATAATCCCGTGCCCCTTCAGGAGTGCTTTTTATTAAGATAGGTGTTTCTATTTCAATAAATCCTTTAGCATCAAGAAAGTCACGCATGAATTTTATTACTTTATGCCGCAGGATGATGTTATCTTTCATCCTGGGCCTTCTTAAATATAGATAACGGTATTTTAATAATAAGTTTTCCTCTACCTCTACGTCCTCATTAATATAAAACGGAGGTGTTTTGGAAGTATTAAGAATCTGGGCATCGTTGACAATAATCTCTATTTCACCGGTATTCAGGTTTTTGTTCTCAGTACCGGGTGGACGTTGGGTAACTTCTCCGGTTATCTTAAGGACATATTCATTTCTTAATTCGTTGGCAACCTCATGCGCTTTTGGGGCTATTTCAGGATTGAAGACTATCTGGGTAATACCTTCTACATCCCTGAGGTCGATAAATACTAAACCACCATGATCACGGCGGCGGTGAACCCAACCAGCTAAGGTAATTGATTGCCCGATGTTTTCTTTTCTTAACTCTCCGCAGCTATGGTTCTTGAGCAAGGAAACCTCCCAACTTTATCTGGAGATTATAACTTGTAGCAGTTTATTATTCAAAATTAATTTACTGCGAATATTATTTACAATTTGGCAGCTTCTAAGCTAAAATGGATGCAATTCTGGCGGGTGTAACTCAGTGGCAGAGTGCTTGCTTCCCAAGCAAGGCGTCGGGAGTTCGAATCTCCTCACCCGCTCCACTACTCTAGCTTCAAACAGTTCACAAAAGTTCACAAAGTTCACAAAAAATTTACTCGATAGTTTCCTTAGTTCCAGGGCATCGGGCATTAGCCCCAAAACCATTGCCCTCTTCCACTATGCTTTAGACAACTTTGTTGGTTATCCTATCACACCTGAAGGCATCAATGCTTATCTAAACTCTCTTACTTGTGGTAATGCCAAGTATAATTACTATAGGTGTATCAAAACTCTTTGCAGGTGGCTATATCACACTGAGCAGATTCCCTCTAATCCCATAGAAAAGGTGTTACCACCTAGAAGGCAGAAGAGGCTATTACCAGCTATCAGTAAAGAGCAATTAGATGTACTGGTAAATCATGCCTTAACTGAAAGGGACAAGGTTATACTTAACCTGTTATGGTATTCGGGGATGAGGGTATCAGAAGCTGCCAATGTGAAGGCTAAGGACTTCAATTGGAATGAAGGGATTGTAATTGTCCTTGGCAAAGGTAATCGCTATCGTAAAGCTCTTGCTGGCAATGGTATTGTACAGGATTGGTTCACCAAGCATGATAGCCTAGAGATAACCCTAGATGGAATACAAACCATGCTACAAAGATTAGGACAAGCTACAGGAATACAATGTAATGCTCACTCGTTCAGACGTGGTTTCTGTATCCATAATGTGAAATCAGGATTATCAAACAAGGTAATTCAGAGCTTAGGTGGTTGGGAATCTCCAGACATGGTAAGCCATTATGCTCAATCGCTAACTTTCGACGAAGCCTTGAAAATATATAAAAGTATGAATAATGCTGTTTAGTTTCATGATGTGTAAAAAATTAACTTATTGTGAAGATTAGCTTTTCTTAGTTTTTTTAATTAAGAGTTTTGGCGCAATCCTCTGAATAACCCATTCATGAGTAGGCATTCTTTCCTTTAACTGATGAAGATTTACATTGAAAGTTAAGCACCAATCGCTTTTTTGTGAAAATGGCATACCCTCACTATTAAGATAATCAGCTGCTTTTTCAATGCTCTCTTGAACATATTGAACCTCAATAAATACTCGATCGTTCTTTCGCTTACTTATCCACACCCGAGCCTTTCCACCTATGAGAAATGACATATACTCTTTAAAATATTTAACGGGGATATCTCCATAATATTGAGCAAGTAAATCTTTGTACCAATAAGCACATTCCAGAGCACCAGGATATTTGTCTTTCCAATGCTTCTCATCGTAAGTTTGCTGCATTGGTTTATCTTCCTCTGGTTCTTCATACGAATCGATGACTTTGTCAAAACGCAGAGCCTTCGATTCGCCTACTTGCAACAAATTCACCTGAATTCCGATTATTGGAACTGCTTGGCTTAAAAGCTGAACAACCTTGAAAAATCGATTCGTGATTTTTTCTGCAACAAGTACTGCTGTATGCTGCCTTTTAGGCCATCTCTTCTTTTCAGCATCCCAATACTCAATGGTTCGGATTATATGAGATTCATCCGTTTGACCTAATTGTAATTCTACTTCATACATAGAATCGTTTGATGGATTTTTAAGTAGTAGGTCTAATCTACCACCTTTTGATTGGCGTCTTTCTTTTTCCACTGCCTGCAAATCACCCAATCCTAAAATCTTCGGGTCATCATATATTATATCCCTGAGCCAATATTCATCATGACCACACTCCGAGATAGAAAGAACCTCTGCCTTGTCAATGTCTCCCATTATATTCCCCCTTTACAAACTCGTTGGGAAATTAAAACGCTTTCTTATGACGTGCAGTATTTATACCATTTCTGCAGTTAGTCCACAAGTACAATTGCTTAGGTAGCAAGTATTCAAAGCTGAAAGTTCACATGTCAAAGCTAGTTGTTCACAACGTAATGAGGGTAATGTATGAGTTTCATAGCCTCAGCTTATACTTGTAGCCTATTATCAACTGATAAGGGGGTATCCCCTGGGACACTGATTTTACCTAAGCTCAAATGGTGGAAATTCGACTCGTAGAAAAATTCCAGTTAGGTTTAAAATCTAGAGAATGGACACTTTTTAAAGGAGTTTTGACAAAGTATTAATTGAATAGACTATTGTGTAGCAATCTTTTCCTGAATTATCTCAGCTAAATCGCTCAAGAAATCACCTGCCGATTGTGCTTGTTCTTGATTTAATTCTTGGTATTCATAGTCATCGAATAACCCTGACAGTGGGATTATCCTCCGAATCTCTTCACGATATTTGAGCTGTATTATTTGATTGTCTTTTTTCGAAGCTATTATTCTATACATACTATCACCTGTAGTATATAAATAAAGCTCATCCCAAAATGGTGAATCAAGAGACTCCATATAAGTCCTAGCTTCTTTGAGGAAATCATCCTCAATAGAACTCCCCACATCGGGGTAAATTCTCACATTCTGAAAAACACCCTTTATTAACTTTGTATTATCATCTATGTCAATCAGTTGGTAGATAGCCTGACTAAGTGCTTTCCCACTTATTTTCCCAGGGTACATTGATTGAGGTGTCCATCCTCCATAAGTCTCTGAGCCTAATTTGAATTCATACACCCAACCCTGACCTAAATCACTTGGCTCAAGCATAAATTGCATAACAGGGTCTTCAGGTTCATTCATGCCTTCCTTATCCTCTTCTCCTGTCTCGGGTGTTGCTGCTGGAGTTGTATCCCCAGAAGGTTGTGTTATATCCGATGTATTTTGTGATAGTAACGTGAAGGCGAAAAATGACCCTACTCCCAAAATTCCAACTATCATTATTGAAACCAGGACTATAAACAATGGACTTGTAGCTTTCTTGTCTGGTTCAGCTCCTGCATACCCATACTGTTGCTGATAAGGAGATTGAGGAGGTATATTTTCTTGCCATACAAACGGAGTACCACAATTTCCACAGAATCTAACCCCAAAAGCAACTGGAGTGCCACAATTAGGACACTGATACCACTGCTGCATATCACCACCTACTAACTGATATTTCTGAGTTGCAGTATAGAAAATTATTGTATGACAGTCAATAGTATTATCTAGATAAACCCATCCCTCCCCTTAATGATAGGAACTAATTCTTATGTTAGTTAAGGTTAACATTGGTTAACAAAAAGTCAATCTCATCATAAAATCCATCCGAAAACCTTGCTCTCTCGGCTATATCCCTAAGACACTGTTCGGATTCAACTCTTACATGGGCTTTATTGTGCGGGTAGCTTACGGCAAAGCCTAGTTGCTTGGCAAAGGCTACTATTTCCCTTTCAATGAGCAAACACTTGCCTTTTTGAAGCTTATGCCTAACAAAGGTCACTGGTATAAGCCTATGTCCACTATGCAATCCTCTAATGTATTCAATGGCAATATCAATAAGCATTTGCCCCTTGGGACTCATTGGGTCAACTTCATTCTCTACAGTAATCTGCATTTCTACTCCTTATATGTGTCCTCTTCGATATTTCCTTATTAATCACATCCCTACCCATCCCCACCCTATTATGATAGTAACCTTTTATTTGTCCCATTTTTTGTCCTGTCCTTGTCCCGTGTCCAATTGGACAACTGGAAATTTAGCTAGGGACAATTGGTTGTCCCACCTATATACATGAAATATAGGAAGGACAAGGGTTAATTTGTCCCATTCCGTTCCTGGAATAGCCGATGCAGTATCCTCCTTGCACTTTCCTTTTGAGTACCACGAAAATGACTAAGTATGCTCTGGCGGTCTTGTCCGTTCGAGAGCATTTGTTGAATTAATTGGGTCAGTGTCATATTTAGCCTTCGTTCTATTTGAAGTGTATCTCTGTTGGCATCGAGATAAACAGGCTCAATATGTTGTCCTCTAACCTTACCTTGCTGTAACATAACAATCTCCCTTTCACCATCTTTACTCACCGTTGTTTGAATTTCCGAATCAATTTTGGCTACATGTAAGGATGAGCCCATTTGCGTACCCGATTTATTTTCATGATGAGTAATTACAATGCTTATCCCGAACTCATTGGCTATTCTTCTCAAAGCATCCATGCAAAGGGCTGATTGTGGTCTAGTTATATCCTCAATACCTAAACTTGTATAAGCATCAATGAATACAACATCTGGTTGTAAGGCTTTCAAAGTATCGTAGAAGTCATCATTGAATTTCCTCCCATTCCACAATATTGAGAGCTTACAACAAATAAATATGTCTTGGGGATAGCCTATCTTTTGAACTTGGTCTTTAAGGATACTTAGGCTCTGGTCTTGTTCCACATAGAGAACCTTGTATCTACCCTCTATAGGTATGCCAAAGAATTCATTCCCTGTCATTAGAGCATATCCAAGATAGAGGGTTAATGTGGTTTTATAGGAGCCTGCTTCACCATAGAATAGTGTTAATCCATTCCGTAATACAAAGCCAGGTACTATCCAGTTGGGAGACTCTATCTCGGTGAGATTAGTAACGTAATCGGAGGGGACAAGGATCGGATTATCAGGAAATCTATCGTTGAGCCATCTTGCAATATCGATAAACTGTTTACTACCGAGGCTAGCAGTCTCATTGATAGCATCTATAATCATCCAGTAATTCAGGTAGTCCTCTTGAGTTTCTTTTGGCAGTAGTTCGGCTTTTTCTACCACCCTTTTGTAAATGACAAGGTCAATAGGGCATAATCTCTCCTGGGGTAATAGTTCTCTTATTTGTTCCCTACTATAGATAGGTTGAGCTATGCAAGCATTTGAGTTATTATTATCTTGAATCATTAATACTCCTTTACGTTCTATTATTTCCTTTGAGTCCCTGCCTAGGGGACTCTATTTTTTATGAAATTCAACTTATATTTAAGTTCTAATATTCGGTCTATCTTGTCTATTCCAATGATTTCATCCTCCTTCCTATCGTGAAATATGGTTTTTTTGCTTTCATTATCTTATAATGCCAACGGACATAGCTATACCAAAAATCGGATTTTTTCGGACATTATCGGGCATGACATATCCTGACGACATAAGAAAGCGAGCAATAGAGCTAAGAAACAAAGGGCTACCATATAAAGCTATTCTGAAGACAATAAGAAATGAATTCAAAGAAAGAGATGAAAAAGTAGTATTAGACTCACTTGATGAGAAAACTATATATAGGTGGAAAAAGGGAAATTCGGAACGTCTTATTGAGCCCTCAATCCCTGTTACTAAGGAACAGAAAATAATTCCATCAAATTCTAAGGAGGACTTCAGAGAACACAATATCAAGTTAAAAGAGGTCGCCAAAAGTCTATTGGATAATGACCTTGCTAGTGTTTCACATGGTTGGACTCGTAAAAAAGTAGTCGGTCAAGCTAAGTACATAGTCACCAAAGAAAATAAGGTTGGTGAATACTATGGGCTAACAGATGAACAATTATCAGACAAACTAAAAGAGAATATTGTTCTTACCGAGCACAAACATTTAAGATGGTTCGTTCATGATTGCTTTCTTCAACATCTGCAAAGCGAGCTACCAGAAGAACTGAAAGATAACGGTTTTTTCGATATTGTTAAAGAGAAACCCTATGAACTAATAAAAATTCTAAGGGCTCTCTTAGAAAGAGATAAATTCCCAGGAAAGTGCTCCTATTGTGAAGGTCAGCAATAGCTTTTATGCCTAATATTATTGATAAATAGAGAACACCATACCCTGTAAGAGTCCAAAACAACATGGAACTTTCTATTATTTTTACGAAGATAGCGATTTAGTAAAAAGATGTCAGTAAAGGATTCACTATATATTTTTAAAAAAAACTACTCGGAGCTAAAAAAGCTTCTGGAATACTATTCAAACTTAGAGAAATCATTACTGCAAGTAGCTTCAAAGCCTGGCGCTGACATATTGTTAATGCTGGAAGCGACTAGATTGTTGCATAATTTTATTGCTTCTGCCCTATCTCTTCGTGACTGTACTCGTTGGGTCTATAAAGATATTTGCAAATCCCAAAAGTTGTTACAAGAATATCAAACTAAGGTAGATTCTACTTTTACTAATAATGATTTAGCTAAATTTATAGAAGATATTCGAATATATTGTCAGCACTATAAAACTCCTATAGTATACTCACAATTATTATATTCTAAAGACCCACCAATTTTTGAAAGAAATATGAAGTTGGACATAAAAGCCTTGGAAAAATTTAAAAATTGGAATCCTCAATCAAAGCAATTTATTAGTAAACATACTGATGGTATCAATCTGCTTGAATTGGTACATCAATACTATGATTTAGTTATTGAGTTTCATGATTGGTTTAGAAGACAATATATGAATATAATCACAAATAAAGAATCTGACTATTAACAAATAGGCTCCTCAAAATTCATTCAATAATTCTATATTTTTTCTATTTCCTTATAAATACGAAGCTTTGATTGTATACCTGTATGCGTGTATAATATAGCTATGTACAGTGTTAAAGCAGCAGCAGAAAAGTTACGTCTAGATACCAGCCAAGTAAGACGATTACTAGCTAAAGGTGAAATCAAAGGAGTAAAGCTAGCCAGAGATTGGGTAGTGCTCGACTTGAGTTACAAGAGGAAGAGGAAACCCAAGACAAAGAACAAATCAGATTAGACATAGTAAAACCATCATAGAATTTACCTGATCTATCACTTTTTTTACCTATTTAGGTTCAAAAGTTCAAACGTACACAAGGGAGGTTAAAATATGGAGAAGTTAAAACAGAGTCAATTGGCTAAGCAATTGGGTATCAGTAAAAGTTATCTTAGCATGGTACTTTCAGGAAAGAGAAAAGCTAATTCAGAGCTTATTAGCAAGCTGCAGTCAATCCCAGGAGTTCACAAACTTGTGAATAATCAGCTTCAAGAAGTGCTTCCCAAGCAAGGCGTCGGGAGTTCGAATCTCCTCACCCGCTCCATACATTTTATATTTGACAGTAATCTATTATCGTTTTATAATCACCAAACATTTTCTAGAAGCTTATGTAAGCAGAATATTTTCTCAGCAATTGAATGCTACTCGAATTGACTCTTTCTGAAGAAGCAAATAAGCTTAATATTATGTAAGGTATCTTTGTTTTCAAGTTGCTACTTCACTATTCTGTGCTAGTGGATTTATAATACATACTGCTTAATCAAAGTTCTTATGAATGGGCCGTTAGCTCAGTTGGTAGAGCACCTGACTTTTAATCAGGGTGTCGCAGGTTCGATTCCTGCACGGCCTACCAGTTGCTGTAGCCAAAGGCAAAGCAGTAATTTTTCTGCATTTTTCTTTCGCTTCAAAACAAAATGTTATAGCGAGATGTCAAAGGCCGCGTGGTGCTCTCGGCGAATTCGAGCAGACTATGAATGACTCTTATCTTGTTAAAATAATTGCCATCAGCGGATCTTAAAATTAGTTGAGCCAAAACCTGATGAATTTCGTTCTGTCTTTTTAAGGCTTGATACGACTTCAGTTTTAACATTAACGATGGGCAAAATAACCAACTGTGCTACGCGGTCCCCTACTCTGACGTTGTAGGGTTTTGAGCCAAAGTTTTTCAGCTCGACGTTGATTTCTCCTCGGTAGTCGCTGTCAATCCAACCTGCACCTACTTCTAAATTCGACTTGACCGACAAGCCTGAACGTGATGCTATCCGGCCTACTGTACCATATGGCAATTCTAATTTAATACCAATTGGGATTAATGCTCTTCCAACATCTGTATGCCCGTTTTGATCACAAACCGTTGGAGGCACCTCAATATTTTCTACTGCATAGAGGTCTAAACCTGCACTTCCTATGGTCATCCTGGTCGGCAGCTTTGCTGCAGAATGAACTAGTTTCACCTTGAGAATTTGTAATTCACAATCCTTAGCTGGGATCATCTGTGCAGTCTCCAGATTTGATAGCTTCATTTATCAAAGTATCTAATTCATTAACGAGAGCTAAAGCATTTGTTAATTTAGCTTCTGAGACACGTGATGATTTTTTTAGGCCCAATACATCTCTTAGAGATTTTGACAATCGTTTGATTATTTTTTTCTCAGGCAAATACAAAGGCATGGCTATCAAGTCAGCCTTGGTTATGTACCTGCTGCATACGCCCCTAGTGCAGGCATCGAAATACTCCTTGGCAAAAATCGTATTAAGGTAAAGACAAAGATAATAAGAGTCGATTAGTTTGGTGCTCAATACATACAAGCAATCACTGGCAAAAGCGTTTCTCTGCCGAGTTACGATGGCACATCTACCGGCACAACCCTTACCTACTCGTACTAGCAAAATGTTCCCTTTTCTTATCAGCGCCTTACGGTATTTCTTGCCAACTTTGCTGTGGACTATCAATCTTCGGGATGATTTCTTGACGATAAAATCTCGAATGTCAGTGCTGTGAATATATTCGAGACTTCCATCATGGATTAATAGATTGCGTTCCTTGCCATAAAACCCATGTCCCCGAGTACAAGAATCTAAGCGATTTCCCAACGGTTCAAAGTTATTGCCCATTTTCTGAAGGTATGCCATTCTGATATGATATCGTGGATCCATTCGAGATATTAGTTCTTTTTGGCTTATGTCAACAGTTTGTATAGATTCTATAGTGTCATTGATGGAGCCTAATTGAATTTTAGGCGGTCGTCCAATTTTGCTAGCATTTTTTTGTGTTATAACCAAAGAGATCCTTGCCTCGCTAGAATCAAATGAATTGATTGGTAACGACAAGACAAAGCGTACTTGCGTATATTTCAACAAAAAGCGTCTGAATGACTCAGTCTTAACTCCTGATATGACACCTTCTGGAAGGAGTATCGCTACATAGCCTCCGTTATCGATTAATTCGAGGTTTCGAAGAAAAAAAGCTGTCTCTATAAGGACACGGGACATTCCATTGTCATCTCCCCATAATAGATTGTGAGTTAAAAGCGTGTCCAAGAGGTCCGGAGCCAATTCCTCCGCTTTGGTAATGCCAAATGGAGGATTGCTCAGAGCTAAGTTTATGGGACGTGAGTGTGAATTACTATTGAGAGCCTCTAGAATATCTGGTAAATTTGTACGAAGGGTATCGAAACACTTAAACGTTCCATAACCATTAAAACGATTGTTACAGTGGTCAACAAGTTCTTGATCAATATCGAAGCCGATAACTCGACAAGCTGGCCATTTGGTTCTCGCGTGCCAAAGTAATTCACCTTTTCCCACAGACAAGTCTACAACCGTTCCTGCATCAGAAATTGGAATCCTTTTCATCATGAGTTCACAGATTTCGACAGGCGTAAAATGTTGGTTCCAGTCCTTTTTTTTCAACGGACTGGTTGAATTACTTTTAAATAAAGTGGCTTTTTCAGTTAGTTGGGATATTGGCACCATCTTTTACCAGCCGTGAAAGATTATATATCCAAGTAGTCCCATATCCTTCACTTCTATATCTTCGTGCTTTGACTGGAAAATCGTATACTAGTCTGGTGTATGTCGGGTTTTGTAATGCGAATATCGCAGCTCCAAGTGAGTGAGGCTTCGTGCCAATGGGTGCCAGAATCAGTTCTGAATCCATTTTTGATTCTACTTGATTCTGGCGTATTTCATAAAGAGCGGAACAGGCTTCAAAGGGGTCGTTCGCCGCCGCGGGCCAGATAAAACGATGTGACTGGAATTGTTCAATCATTGATTGATTACCGCCGTAGGCAAAATACTGCCATCCTGGTCTAAATCCAGGAAAACCAAGCACTACACGGACATTATCACTCTCTACCTCGAGCGTATCACAAACATATTTAGCTCTTTTGCCTTCGAATCCTATTAGTAGCACTATAACAGGTTTTCTTCTCTCAATAGGTCGCCTCACAAATCCAGGTAATGCTCTGAGTCCAATAAATCGTTCAGTAAGCTCGAATACGTCTTCAGAAGAAGGTAGGCTTTTTGCTCTGTATCTAAACGGTTCTGTGTAGGCGAAGAAAAGGTGAGCAGGCCGGACATCTTCGTAAAGCAATTTCAACATAAAAAAGATAGCAGGTTGAGAAATTCCCGTGATATCGACGAGTAAATTCTTTCCCCGTACTCCAATTGAATCCAATTGGGTCCTCAAGTGAGCGGTTATATCAGCTTTTGCTGCAGAGATAGTACCTTGCTCTGGGATGGAACCTAAAGGTGCTGTAATGAGCGAATATTCCTCTAGCTCAAGGTCATAGTCCAAATGGTAACTAGTGGGAAACTTCTGACCATTCCATAATCCTGCAAGATGGCGGTTTCGCTCTTCATCAGTAACTGTCCCAAATATGAAAAGATCTATGGACTGATAGAAGCTGGGAGCTAGACTTTGGGCCTCATATGTTCTACTGACTTTCATCTGAACTCCAAAGGTCAATTTGATAAGCTTGCATGTCTTGAAATTGAAGTAAATCAGTTAGACTACCCAACTTGATCTTGCTTAGCCTTTGAGCTACTGCTGCTACAATGGCATCTTCACCATCTACAAGTTTGTTAAATTCAGTTGCTGGTATATCAAGCCTTCTTTGTCTACGATATGAAATCTCAAAATACGGGGCATATATGTGGTTCAAGTGATATTCAATTCCTCTCGGTTGTCGTCCAGTCTTAATCTTAGTTAGAGGTTTGGGTTGAAAAACAGCCCACATTATGCCCGAATTCAGCACTTCCTTTGATGAATCGGAAATTGAATCGTAATCTGTATAAAAGTGATTACGCTCAGGTTCGCTAATGGTGGGTCTCTTGTGCAATTGTTCGAATACGCGACCTAAAACCAGTACCAGTCTTTTCAACTTATGACCAACCGGAGGATACGTGTCAATTTCGTCAACCTTACTGATGCTAAGATGATAAGCAGCCTTATCTTGTACCTGAATTGAGAATTGCTCCGCTGTATCAAAAACAAAGCCATCATCCTTATTGGCGTAGTCAAATGCATAAAAACAAAGCTGAATGAAATAGCGGGGTATGCCTGAAGACAATGATAAATATGTATCAAAACCAAAATATCTTTTTCTTTGTCGGTAATCTCGACAAAGCAGGAACACAACTGCTGTCCCATAATTGTGGATCCAGTCTTTGTACTCTGAGATTTCTCCTTTTTTGTACTTCTTAAGTTCAGTCAATATTCGGTCTGTTTTTTTCCCCTGCATAAGCAGAACCAAGGTTAATCTACTAAGTATCACGTCATTCTCTTTGGCAAGCATTTCAAGCAAGTCCCTTCCTTTTCCATCGCTTCCCATCTCCGTTAATCGAGTTTTAAGCTCCTTAAGATAGGGTGGTTCCCTCCTACTGGATACTATCAGGTCGACTTCTTTCTTAATATCATAAAGTCCCAGATAGGAATCGATTCTTAAACGGCTATCGCCTTCAGTGTAGTCTTTTAGTTCAGGCACTGCTCGCAATCTCTTGGCACAAATTTCTCTGATTAATCTTTCATACCCGCTTCCGCTTATCTCCTCTTCGAGGTCAAACGGACGAAAATCGTTACCTGCACTGATTTGCTCATTTTCCGCAAGAGTACTGAAAGTCTTAAAGCCTCGCTTTCTTACACCGATATCAAATACAAGACATTTATCAGGGTTTTTTATAAGTGAGTTAACAAGCTTTTGTTGATAAAATTCTAAATTCTCGAATTCGTCTATGAACACATGGAACGTAAGGCCATCGATACCAATGCTCTTAACCAGCATCTCTGCGAAACGTCTCATGGCCCGCGAAGTATTGGATAAAAATGGCTCAGACTGCCGGTCAATGTTGTTAATATAAAACAGTACTGCATCTTCTGCCTCTTCTAATCGTTCGGCAAGTTCCTTAAACGTGGTGATGGCTTCATTTCCCCAACCAAAATTTCTACTGATGGCCTCACAAATTTTAGCTTCATCCTTGAAAGATGCGAGCTCGGAATCTTTGAGGTCTGCTACAATGTGACACATCTGATCGCATACTGCCACATTTAAATAATGCCCGAAGATACCTAACCACCATTCATCATCCTGGCCTTTTTTCCGAAAGCCTGTGACCAAATCAGGTTCTGCCTTGAAATAAATTCCCAGAATTTTTTCCATTTCTAGTATGCGGGAACGATTAGATTTTTGACTGAGCCATTCTCTTTTTTTGGATTCATAGGAATGATACATAAAGAACATGGTTTTACCGGAGCCACGTCCCCCCTGTAATACTAAAGATTTGCTACTCAGTAAACCACGTAGGAGATTGGCTCCTGCAAAATACTTGTAAAGGTCAGCACCCAAGTGTTCGGCTCGGTTTACTGAGAATGGATTTTGGAAGTTATTGGTATCTATACTTGTCACATTCGTCTCTTAAATAAAGGAGTCCAGTTTGCATTTCTTTCCCAGAAAAGAGGCAGGCAACTATCGGGAGCTCCGTGATAGCGAAATCAAGCCCTTGGTATCCTGCAATACCAATATTCTTTCGGTGGCATAAATGTTCCAGATAGGTTTTACAAGCTATTCTATCGTCCGCGTTTTCAAAGAAAATTGAATCATTGCCAAAAATGCGATATTCTTCAGACAATTTCTCACAAAAGGATATACTCAGGCCTGGAACTAGATTTTCTACGTATTGGAGTCCCGGCGCTGTAGCTACTAAAACCAAATAGTCAAAACTTGTGTCTTTATACTTGGCTGAGATTTGAGACAAAGACATATCGTGCTTATTTACCTTTAGCCATGAAAAAGGCTGATTCCAAAACGACCTCAACTGTTCGCCGGTTCCCATGAAATCGTCTACAAGGAGAAATCGCTTACACGATTTCTTAGCGATACATGCAAGAATTTCGTCAGGCCGAATTACCTGTCGCTCGTTGATCAAATCTAGAGTTGTATAAACTCTGGCGATAGCGTTACCACTTTCTGTGGGGTTTCCTTCCGATAAAAGTGGCACAAATCGTGTATCTCGAATCCTATCAACCAGTTCCTGACGCAAAGCATTATCAGTGCAGCAGAAATCCTGGTTCCGGTCGACTTCCTGTAATTCAGCACGAAAGATTACTTTAGTTAATCCATACCGACACAATTGCTTCACGTCCCTTGCCGGATAATATATGAAATTATTCAGAAGGGCATAGGCCCACTTCTGCCCTTCTTCATCGAAGTTGCCTAGCCATGCATTTAGTTGTGCAGCACTGATATTATCCCACCTGCCGGTAGATATGTAGAAACCAATTTTCTTTTTAATCCAATCCTTCCATCTCTGTTCCTTGTCTCCGTTGGGCTGTATTTTCATTCCCATATGTTACATCCACCTAAGTCAATTGGTAATGCAATTTCATAGTTATCTTAGCACCTTCTTAGAAATATATAAAGACAATTTCAAATGCATGATAGGAGATTTACGTGGCAGATCACGTTTATGAAAATTTCGTCATGTATAAAACGGGTGAGTAATTCCTGTATAGCCAGAATAAGTTCCTTCTTCTCAAATGCGAGTTCGGACCTTTCCAATGCGGCCTACCATTTTGAATTTGTCCTTTTCTAGACCAAACTAAACATTTGAATGCCGTTTTTACTTTTCTGTTGTATCAGGTTGCCTTGCTCAAGGTAATGTAAATGTGCAAGTGTTTCCCCGAAAGCAAAGAACTTTTGTGCTGCAGGGAATTTGTCCCATGTGGGTGCATCGATATCCCATGTTATATGAGAAGATACCTCGAATGCGTTCATTTCTGTTTTCTGAAGCGCAGAGAGAATCTCGTTCAATCTAATTTGATGGTGTTCCTGTAATTCTTTAATTCTCTTTCTATGGTCATTTCCGTGATCTCGGTGACCTGGTAATATAAGGTTTACATCAAGTTTGTATACTCTTTCCAAACTCGTTAGATATTCTTTAAGCGAGTTTGGCATTTCGAACCAGAAACCGATATTAGGTGTGATATTCATTAGAATATGATCCCCGGACAAAAGTATTTTCTTCTCTGCCTCATAGAGACACGTATGTCCAGGACTATGTCCAGGAGTTTCAATACATCTGAAAGAATAGTCTCCGATTTCTATTGAATAGTCATCTCCAATTGCATGAAATTCAAGCTGTTTCTTAGGTCCATATCGCTGTATTCCGCTGGCACTTATTGAATTCGTAAGCAAATCTTTTGGGAAACCATTTAAATAATAAGATGTATGTAATTCCTCCCAACGCGCATCGCCAAAATAAAAAATGTTGAACATCGAAGCTTCTTTGTAATTAAAATATATTTTTGAGGAGCTTGTGACTAGATTTTCTAAAAGACCTAAATGGTCTACATGTATGTGAGTAATGAAAAAGTCTGTTCTATTTAAATCTACATTTAGTTTATGTAGGCTAGAGAACATCTTTTGTCTACATTCTTCTCGGTTCATTCCTGTATCAATGATCAGGAATCTATCCTGACTCTTTATCAAGTAGGAATTTAAGGATTTCAAAGGATTATTTGGGATGGGAATCTCTATTTTGTACAGGTTTGGTAAGATTTCTTCGATCAATTAGATGGCCTCCATTATCAATTTGCTTAAATATTATATAATTACCCGTCACTTTTAAAAAAGTGGCATTGTCGCTAAATTGCCTAGAATATGATTTGCTGGCATATTCATCTCATATTTGACTTACTCCGTCTTTGCAAGTTTTAATTATTGGTGTCATAATTGCTATTCATTTTAAACGCTAAAACTGGCAAAAATACACTATAAACAAGGAGGTTTTAAATATGGCAGAAGTTCCTTTTAAGGAAGGT
>Ga0265297_10002660_pt1 | contig 35324 bp, 40 predicted proteins | sample Munlanlwell13791_FD_192502 | JGI IMG/M metagenome (GOLD analysis project Ga0265297, IMG submission 192502) | Leachate microbial communities from a municipal landfill in Southern Ontario, Canada - Leachate well 137-91 | ecosystem: Engineered > Solid waste > Landfill > Unclassified | place... | reverse complement strand
TCAAATTCGCGACCGCCAATCCGAACGTCAGCCTGATCCGGGTGCGCGCCTTCGACGTCGCCACTTTCGTCGCCTTTGGGGCGGCCCATCTGGGCGTCGCCGGCAACGACGTGCTGATGGAGTTCGACTATCCCGAGCTCTATGCCCCGCTCGACCTCCACATCGGCCATTGCCGCCTCTCGGTCGCCGAGCCGGTCGATCTCGCCGGGCGGGACGATCCGACGCGCTGGAGCCACGTTCGCGTCGCCACGAAGTATCCCCATATCACGCGGCGCCATTTCGCCGCGCGCGGCGTGCAGGCCGAATGCATCAAGCTGAACGGCGCCATGGAACTGGCGCCGACGCTGGGCCTGTGCCGGCGCATCGTCGATCTCGTCTCGACCGGCGATACGCTGCGCGCCAACGGACTCGTCGAAGTCGAGAAGATCGCCGATATTTCCTCGCGTCTCGTCGTCAACCGCGCCGCCTTCAAGACCAGGGTCGAAGAGATCGGCGGCTGGATCGACGCCTTCAGGGGAGCCCTCAGTGCCGCTTGACCTGACCACCGCCTCGCCCGATTTCGCCGACGGTTTCAACGCGCTGCTCCATGCCAAGCGCGAGATGTCGGCCGATGTCGACGCGATCGTCGCCGGCATCATCGCCGCCGTGAAGGAAAAGGGCGACGAAGCCCTGCTCGACTATACGAACCGCTTCGACCGCATGGCGCTGACCTCGGCCGATCAGCTCGTCGTCACGGCCGACGAGATCGAGGAAGCGGTGGCCAAGGTCCCGGCCGAGCTCCTCGCCGCCCTCGACCTCGCCGCCAGCCGGATCGAATATTTCCACAGCCGCCAGATGCCGGTGGACGATCATTTCACCGATGCCGCCGGTGTCCGCCTCGGGCTTCGCTGGACCTCGGTCTCGGCCGCCGGCCTCTATGTCCCGGGCGGCACCGCGGCCTATCCCTCCTCCGTCCTGATGAACGCCCTGCCGGCCAAGGTCGCCGGCGTGCAGCGCATCGTCATGGTGGTGCCGACCCCGGACGGCGTGCTGAACCCCGCCGTGATGGCGGCGGCCAAGCGGGCCGGTGTCACCGACATCTTCCGTGTGGGCGGCGCCCAGGCGGTGGCAGCACTCGCCCACGGCACCGAGACGATTCCCCAGGTCGACAAGATCGTCGGCCCCGGCAATGCCTATGTCGCCTCGGCCAAGCGCCAGGTCTTCGGCCTCGTCGGCATCGATTCGATCGCAGGTCCGAGCGAAATCCTGGTGGTCGCCGACGGTGCCAACGATCCCTCCTGGATCGCCGCCGACCTCCTGTCCCAGGCCGAACACGACGAGAGCGCCCAGGCGATCCTGCTGACCGACGATTCCGCCTTCGCCGACAAGGTGCTGGCCGCGGTCCAGGCCCACCTCGAACGCCTGCCCCGGGCGGTCACCGCGCGCAAGAGCTGGGACACCCATGGTGCGGTGATCCGCCTGCGCAGCCTGGACGAGGCGCCGGCCCTGGTCGACGCCGTCGCCCCCGAGCACCTGGAACTGGCGCTGGAAGACCCGGACGCCATGGCGGCCCGCATCCATCATGCCGGGGCGATCTTCCTGGGCCGCCACACGCCGGAAGCGATCGGCGACTATGTCGCCGGCCCCAATCACGTACTGCCGACGGCGCGCACCGCCCGCTTCTCCTCCGGCCTCTCGGTCTTCGACTTCCTGAAGCGGACCACCCTGGTCGGCTGCGACGAGACGTCGATCCGGGTGATCGGGCCTGCCGCCGTCACCCTGGCCCGGGCGGAGGGGCTGGACGCCCACGCCCTCTCGGTCTCGGTCCGGCTGGGCGAGGCCAATTGAGATGGGCGTCGACGGCCGCCGCCTCGTCGGCGTCACCCTGGACGAGAGCTCGGTCGCCCGGCGCAGCCCGGACGTCGAGCACGAGCGCAAGGTCGCCATCTTCGACCTTCTGGAAGAGAACCGCTTCTCGCCCATCGGCGATCACGACGGCCCCTATCACTTGCATCTCGGCATCGAGGAATCGCGCCTCGTCTTCGACATCCGCGACGCCGACACCCGGCCGCTCGGCAAGATCATCCTGGCGCTCTCGCCCTTCCGCCACCTGATCCGCGAGTATCTCGCGATCTGCGAGAGCTATTATTCCGCCATCAAGTCGATGAGCCCGGCCCAGATCGAGGCGATCGACATGGGCCGCCGCGGCCTGCACAACGAAGGCTCGGAACTGCTGGCGGAGCGCCTGAAAGGCAAGATCGAGATCGATTTCGACACCGCCCGCCGCCTCTTCACGCTGATCTGCGTCCTGTTCATGAAGGGCTGAGCGGGGACTCGCCGTGCCGGGCTTCAACGCCGATCTGCCAGGGGCGGTGCTGTTCTGCTGCACACAGAACGCCATCCGTTCGCCGATGGCCATGGGGCTGATGAGGCATTTCTACGGCCGGATCGTCTTCACCGACTGCGTCGGCGTGCGCGCGGGCGAACTCGATCCCTTCGCCGTCGCGGTGATGGACGAGATGGGCATCGACATCTCGAAATACCGGCCCAAGGATTTCGACCAGCTCGAGGACACCTCCTTCGACCTCATCGTCTCGCTCTCACCCGAGGCCCAGCACAAGGCGGTGGACCTGACCCGGACCATGGCCTGCGAGGTCGAATATTGGCCGACCATCGATCCCTCGATCATGCAGGGCAACCGCGAACAGGTGCTGGACGCCTATCGCGCCGTGCGCGATCAACTGCTCTCCCGCATCCGCGGCCGCTTCGGTGTCGTCAAGGCGCCCACCGTCTGAAATTCGCTCGTGCAGCCGCATCAGGGCCGACCTGCGGCCAGGACGCTTGCAAAAGCGGCCCCTTGGTCGCATGTTCCAGCCCAAATTTTTATCGAGACCCCTCAGGAGATCTTATGCCCAAAGAAGAGTTGATCGAGTTTCCCGGTACGGTGACGGAGCTTCTGCCCAATGCGATGTTCCGCGTAAAGCTCGACAATGACCACGAAGTGCTCGCCCATACCGCCGGCAAGATGCGCAAGCACCGCATCCGCGTCCTGGCCGGCGACAAGGTCCTGGTCGAAATGACGCCCTACGACCTGACCAAGGGCCGCATCACCTTCCGCTTCAAGTAAGCGGTATTCCGGACTCGCCCATGGCGGCCGGTTCCCCTTCGTCGGCGCCCGTCTTCGTCCTGGCTTCGGCCAGCCCGCGCCGCCGCGAACTCCTGGCGCGACTCGGCCTGACGCCCGACCGTATCGTCGCCGCCGATCTCGACGAGCAGCCCAGACCGGGCGAAGCGCCGCAGGCGCTGGCGCTCCGGCTCGCCACCGACAAGGCGTCGGCCGTGCAGGCACGCCTCGCCGCCGAAGCGGCCCCGCGCGGCTACATTCTGGCCGCCGACACGGTGGTCGCCTGCGGCAACCGCATCCTGCCCAAGGCGGAGACCGAGACCGAGGTGCGCGACTGCCTGCGCCTGCTCTCGGGCCGGCGCCACCGGGTGCTGACCGGCCTCGCCCTGGTCAGGCCGGACGGCGCGCTCAGGTCCCGCGTCGCCGTCTCGACCGTGACTTTCAAACGCCTGACCGCGGCGGAGGTCGACTGGTATCTCCGCTCGCAGGAAGGGCTCGGCAAGGCCGGCGGCTATGCCATCCAGGGCCGGGCCGAAGCCTTCGTGCGTGCCCTTTCCGGCTCCCATTCCAATGTCGTCGGCCTGCCGCTCCACGAGACTTGGCAGATGCTGGCCGGCAACGGCCTGGACCTCGCGGCGCCGGGACGATGAACCGCCGCCTGCTGGTCGAGGCCGGGCCGATCGAAACGCGCCTGGCCCTGCTCGAGGACGGCGTGCCGGTCGAATTCCTGCTCTGGCCAGCGACCCGGCGCCCCCTGCTCGGCGAGATCCGTCTCGGCCGGGTGATCGAATGGGAAGCCTCGCTCGGTGCCTATTTCGTCGAGATCGGCCTCGACCAGCCGGCCTTCCTCAAGCGGAAGGACGCGCCCCCCTTGACCGAAGGCGCCGCCGTCGCCTGCGAGGTGATCCGCGAGCCGATCGGCCACAAGGCGGCACGGGTCGGCGCCCGCACGCCCGATGCCCTGGCCGCCCAGGCCAAGGCGGAGGCCGAGGGACGGGAGCCGCCGGCCCTGCTCCGCCCGGCACCGCCACCGGCCGCCCGCCTCGCCCGCCAGCGGGGCGCCGGCCAGATCCGCGTCAGCGGGGCGGCGGCGATCGCGGCACTGCGCCAGGCCCTGCCGGACCTCACGGTCGAAGCCGCCCACGGCATGCCCGATCTCTTCGCCGCCGAGGGCATCGCCGAGGAATTTGCCGCCAGTCTCGCCCGCGAAGTGCCCTTCGGCGCCGGCGGCCATCTGACCATCGACGAGACCGAGGCTCTGACCGCGATCGACATCGACGGCGGCGACCTCGGCCCCCGGGGCGCCAACGAGGCGGCGGCGCCGGTCGTCGCGCGGGAAATCCGGCGGCGCAACCTGGCCGGCCAGATCCTGGTCGACTTCATCGGCGACGCGCCCGCCATCGCGGCCGGCAAGGCGGCGCTGCTGCGCGCCCTGAAGGCCGATCCGCTGCACCCCGAACTGTCGCGCGGGGACCTGAACGGCATCGTCCTGCTGACCCGGACCCGCTTTGCCGACAGCATCACGCGGGCCGCCAGCGCGCCCTGCCCGCTCTCGACCGGGCGCTGGGCCTCGACCGAACATCTGGCCGCCGCCCTGCTCCGCCAGGCGGAAGCGCTCGCCCGCCACCATCCCGGCCGCGCCCTGCTGGCGCGCGCCCCGGGCGACGTGCAGGATTATCTCGACGCCTCCGGCCTCGGCGATGCCGCGGGCCTCGTCCTCAGCTATGCGCAGGCGCCCGACCGCGCCGTCGACGTGAGTATCCGGCCATGACCGCACCCGCCAACGACAACGCCAAGCCCTGCCCGATCTGCGGCCGGCCGGCGGTCGCCAAATACCGCCCCTTCTGTTCGCCGCGCTGTGCCGACGTCGACCTGCACCGCTGGCTCGGCGGCCACTACGCCATCCCCGCCACCGAGGCGGAGGAGCCGGGCGAGGGCGGCGACGAAGGCTGAAGCCCTTCGGCGAAACGCAGGAAGCGCCGCGCGAAATCCTCCGGCGCCTCCAGGAAGGGCGCATGGCCACCCGGAAAGGTGTCGATCCGCGCCCGCTTCAGGCGGCGCAGCGCCGGCCGGCACAGGAACAGGGGAATCACCCGGTCGCCCCGCGCCCAGGCGCACCAGACCGGCACGTCGAGGGCTGCCGCGACCGCGCGGAGATCGGCCTCCGCCCGGCCGAAACTGCTCCAAGCCTGGCGCAGCACACCCGCCACCTCCGGTCCTGCGGCGACGATCCGCTCACGCTGCTCCCGGGCCGCGGCGGCCGGCAGCACGATCCGGCCGTAATAAAAGGCGAAGGCGCGGGGAAACCACGGCGCCCCCCGCTCTCCCGCCGCGAAGAAGCGCGCGAACGCCCCGGTGAAGGCCCGCACCAGCAGCCCGACGCGGACCAGGCCGCCCGAGTCGCAGAGCACGAGGCCCCGCACCGGATGCCCGGCGGCATAGCGGATCGCCGCCGCCCCGCCGATCGAATTGCCGACCAGGAGCGGCCGCTCGACGCCCAGCCGCGCCAGCACCAGGGCCAGGATCTCGGCATAACGCTCGGCACTGGCGGGGACACGGTCGGGGCCGGAGCGGCCCTGGCCCGGCCAGTCGATCCGGATCACCTCGAAACGCCCGCGGATCGCCGCCGCGAAAGCATCGAAATCGCGCCCGCCATGGCCGACGGCATGGAGGCAGACCACCGGCGGCCCGGCGCCCTCGCGATGCACGGCAATCGCGGTGCCGTCGCAATCGATCATCTGCACCGGCTCCGGACACCCCAGCGCTTCCCGCATCGCCGCCTCCGTGATATCAATATCACCTAGAAGTGATTGATATATCACCAACGTCGATGATGCAATGGCGGGGCGATGGCGAAGGCGGATTCGAAGGACGGAACCTCGACGGCGACGCGCCTGGTGGCGGCCGCCATGGCGGAATTCTGCGAACACGGCTACGGCGGCACGGACAGCAACCGAATCGCCCGGCGGGCGGGCTTCGCGCCGCAGACCTTCTATCGCTGGTTCCAGGACAAGGCGGCGGTCTTCGTCGCCGCCTATGAGGACTGGCAGGCGGCCGAGCGCGACCTCCTGCTGCCGCTGCTCGCGGCCAATGCCCCGGGCCACAGCCTAGCCGCCGCCATCCTGGCGCATCACCGCGATTTTCGCCTGTTCCGCCGCAGCCTGCGCCAGCTCGCGGTCGAACAGCCGGCGATCCGCCGGGCGCGGGCCGAGAGCCGGCAACGCCAGATCGCCGCCCTCGGCGCCCTGGCGCCCGCCCCCGGGCCCGATCCCGCCGAACTGGCCGTCGCCCTGTTCGAGATCGAACGCCTGGCCGACGCCGCGGCCGAGGGCGAATTCGCCGACCTCGGCCTGACCGAGGCGCCGGCGGCCGCCGCCATCGCCGCCCTGCTCGACCGCCTTCGGCACCTACGCGAAACGCGTTGACGGCCCCGGACCTTTCCTCTAATAACGGCGTCCTCGCCGACAGCCGCGGTTTTCACCGTGGTCTTCATGGGCCCAGGTAGCTCAGTTGGTAGAGCAGCGGATTGAAAATCCGCGTGTCGCTGGTTCGATTCCGGCCCTGGGCACCATCTCCTCCGAGAGCGCGGCGCATGTGCAATCTCTATTCGATCACCAAGGGCCGGGCGGCCATTGCGGCATTGGCACGGGCCATGCGGATCGCGGCGTCGATCGGCAACCTGGCGCCCCTGACCGGGGTGTTTCCGGATTATCCGGCGCCGGTGGTCCGCAACACGGCCGAGGGGCGCGAACTCGCGCTGTTGCGGTGGGGGATGCCGTCCCCCGCCTTCGCCCTCGAAGGACGGAGCGCCGACCCCGGCGTCACCAATATCCGCAACCTGGCATCGGCCCATTGGCGCCCCTGGCTCGGAGTCCCTCACCGTTGCCTGGTGCCCTTCACCGCCTTCGCCGAACCCGAGACCCTGCCGTCGGGCGCCAAGACGACGACCTGGTTCGCCCTGGACGAGAGCCGCCCGCTCGCCTTTTTCGCCGGCCTGTGGACCTCCTGGCACGGGGTGCGCAAGGTGAAGGAAGGGCCTGTCGACGCCGATCTCTTCGGCTTCCTGACCTGCCCGCCGAACGACGTCGTGGCCGCCGTGCACCCCAAGGCCATGCCGGTGATCCTGACCGAGGCGGCGGACATCGAGACCTGGATGGAGGCCCCCTGGGAGGAAGCACGGCAGCTCCAACGTCCGCTGCCGGACGGCCGCCTGACCGTCGTCGCCCGCGGGCCGAAGCGCGATCCCGATACGATGGACGACCTGCCGCTGTTCCAGGGGTGACATAGGGCCACCCGATCCCCATATGATGGCGATCGAACGGAGACGACGATGACCGATGTCCTGAAGGGCCTTGTCCGTGCGCTGGTGGTGGCCGGGCTGTTGTTCCTGGTGCTGACCCTCGCCGCCAGCCTGCTCAGCGCCCTCGCGATCGCCATTCCGGTGCTTTTCGTGCTCGCCTGGCTGTTCCGGCCGCGCGGGCCCCGGATGCCCGGCCCGGAGGTGCGCCGCCGGGTGATCATCATCGATCACCGGGGTTGAGGCCGGGCGCGCAATTTCGCCGCGCACTCCCGGCGCCCCTTGTCCTCATGCGCTGAATGCGCTTCCCTGCCGGGGACCGATCCCGGCGGCGGAGGCGATCCGTGTTCATCAGGCTGACGCTTCTTCTCGCCCTCGCCCTCGGCGGCTGCGCCTTGCCCGGCCTGCCGAAGGACGGCGGCGGCTACAAGACGGTCGGCCTCATCGTTCCCGCCTTCCAGACGCTGCGGGCCACGAATATCGGCTTCGTCGGCGGCGGCGGTGAGGCGGACTTCGACGGCGCCTCGATCGACCTCGGCAACCGCCTGCGGAGCGGGATCAAGACCCTGCTGGCGCCGCGCTACCAAGTGGCCGACCTGCCCGATGTCCCGGTCCCCCACAATTATTGGTCCGCCATGACGGTGGCGGACTACGGCCTCAAGGCGGTCGAGGCCGCTGTCGCGGCCTCGCCGGTCAGGGCCGATCTCTATGTGGTCGTGCAGGAAATCGAGCGGAACGACCAGTTCACCGGCGCGCTCATCAAGCTTTCGGGCTGTGGCGTCCTGCATGTGGACACGCCGATCGCGAGCAAGCCGCCTTTCGCCTATTGCAGCCTGTCGATCGTGCTGGTGGACGGCACGACGATGAAGCCGATCGGGTCTCAGATCCTGCTGGCCGACAGCGGTTCGGGCCTCGCCCCCGATTCGATGCCGCACGTCGCCATGGAAGGCTTGGTCTGGCAGGGCGTCGCCCTGCCGCCGGCGCAGATCGCGGCCGCGAGCAAGGCCCTCGATGAGGTCGTCGCCAGCTCCCTGCCCTACAGCCTGAGAAAACTCGGGCTGGCGCCGTGAAGGCGCTTGCAGACGCTCCTTCCCAGGCGGTCGCGACGCCCCGTTGATCTCGCGCAATGACGGTCGCCACCCGGCATTCCAAAATTCCACACCGAATGCACGGGTGATCGGATTAGCTGATAACCCTATCGCCAATTCGCTCGTCCAGTCCACTTGAATAATTCTAATCTGTGGGCCATTTTGTGCGCACGGTCAGTCGGTTAAGGAGTAAACCTTGCCGGCTGGCGGACGGCCCCGGCGGGGTTCGTTGCTTTGCGTCAAACGTAGAAGGAAAGAGCTGATGTCTCTCATCAACACCGAAGTGAAGCCGTTCAAGGCGCAGGCCTACCACCAGGGCAAGTTCGTCGAAGTGACCGACGAGACCCTGAAGGGCAAGTGGTCGGTCGTCGTGTTCTACCCGGCCGACTTCACCTTCGTCTGCCCGACCGAACTGGGCGACCTCGCCGACAACTACGCGGAATTCCAGAAGCTCGGCGTCGAGATCTACTCGGTCTCCACCGACACCCATTTCACCCACAAGGCCTGGCACGACACCTCGGACACGATCGCCAAGATCGAATATCCGATGGTCGCCGACCCGACCCTGGCGATCTCGCGCGCCTTCGAAGTGCTGATCGAGGAAGAGGGCCTGGCCTATCGCGGCACCTTCGTGATCAACCCCGAAGGCCTGATCAAGATCATCGAAGTGCACGACAACGGCATCGGCCGCGACGCCAAGGAACTGCTGCGCAAGGTGAAGGCCGCGCAGTATGTCGCCTCGCATCCGGGCGAAGTCTGCCCCGCCAAGTGGACCCCGGGCGAAGCCACGCTGAAGCCCTCGCTCGATCTGGTCGGCAAGATCTGATCGCACTCATGCCTCTTGGTGCCCGGGGCCTTTCCCCGGGCGCCAACCCGCGCGACGACGCGCAGAAAGTACAAAGGTGTTGTCATGTTGGACGCCAATCTCAAGGCCCAGTTGAAGGGCTATCTGGAACGCGCGACGTCGCCGATCGAGATTGTCGCCGCCCTCGACGACAGCGAAGCCTCGCGCCAGATGCGCGACCTGCTGGCCGACATCGCCGATTGCTCGAAGCTGGTCACCGTGGTCGAGAGCGCGCAGACCGGGGTGCGCAAGCCCTCCTTCGCGCTGAACCGGCCTGACGGCAAGGTCTCGATCCGTTTCTCCGGCCTGCCCATGGGCCATGAATTCACCTCGCTCGTGCTCGCCCTCCTGCAAGTCGGCGGCTATCCGCCCAAGGTGGACGCCGAGACGATCGAGCAGATCAAGGCGCTCGACGGCGACTATGAATTCCGCACCTATATCTCGCTGACCTGCCAGAACTGCCCCGAGGTGGTGCAGGCGCTGAACCTGATGGCGGTGCTGAACCCGCGCGTCAAACACGAGATGATCGACGGCGCCCTGTTCCAGGACGAAGTGACCAAGCTCCAGATCATGGCGGTGCCGACCGTCTATCTGAACGGCGAAGTGTTCGGCCAGGGCCGCATGGAAGCGGCCGAGATCCTGAAAAAGCTGGACAAGGGCGCCGATGCCCGCGCCGCCGCCAAGATCGCCGCCAAGGAACCCTTCGACGTGCTCGTGGTCGGCGGTGGCCCGGCCGGCGCTGCGGCCGCGATCTATGCCGCGCGCAAGGGCATCCGCACCGGCGTGGTGGCCGAGCGTTTCGGCGGCCAGGTGCTCGACACCATGGGGATCGAGAATTTCATCTCGATCAAGGAGACCGAGGGGCCGCGCCTGGCCGCCGGGCTCGAGGAACACGTGAAGTCCTATGACGTCGACGTGATGAACCTGCAGCGCGCCACCAAGCTGGTGCCGGGCGAGCTGACCACGGTCGAGCTGGAGAGCGGTGCTTCGCTCCGCGCCAAGACCGTGATCCTGTCGACCGGTGCCCGTTGGCGCGAGATGGGCGTGCCCGGCGAGAAGGAATATCGGACCAAGGGTGTCGCCTATTGCCCGCATTGCGACGGCCCGCTGTTCAAGGGCAAGCGGGTAGCGGTGATCGGCGGCGGCAATTCCGGCGTCGAGGCGGCGATCGACCTCGCCGGCGTGGTGGCCCATGTCACCCTGATCGAATTCCTCGACGTGTTGCGCGCCGATGCCGTCCTCGTGCGCAAGCTCAAAAGCCTGCCCAATGTCGACATCGTCATGGAGGCCCAGACCACCGAGGTGATCGGCGACGGCAAGAAGGTGACCGCCCTCGCCTACAAGGAGCGCAAGACCGGCGAGGCCAGGACGCTCGAGCTCGAAGGCATCTTCGTGCAGATCGGCCTGGTGCCCAATACCGAATGGCTGAAGGGCGGCCCGCTCGAGCTGACTCCCCGGGGCGAGATCGTGGTCGACGCCAAGGGCCAGACCTCGGTCGCCGGCATCTTCGCCGCGGGCGACGTCACCACCGTGCCCTACAAGCAGATCGTCATCGCCATGGGCGAAGGCGCCAAGGCCTCGCTCGCCGCCTTCGACCACCTGATCCGCACCTCCGCCCCGGCCGAGAAGGCCGCCGCGGAATGAATCGGTCCAGGGCGGGCCACTGCGGTCCGCCCTGCCACTCCAGGCTTGCAACCGGACCCGTTGTGCGCCATTTATTACGCCATGCACCTGCTTGCGGCGGGTACAGGCATCAACCTCAGTGCGGAAGGACTACGGTGCGGCAGGGTCGGCTGACCCGGACGGCAATTCTGGTCCCCGCGCAGCTAGACGGAGACCTTACATAGCTCGCCCCCCCTTTCCCCAGTCCGTCCCTGAAAAGGGCGGCCCGCGCATCAACGACCAGATCACCACGCCCCGCGTTCGCCTGATCGACGAGACCGGCGAAAATCGTGGTGTCGTCACCTTCGCCGAAGCCCTGCACCTCGCCGACATCGCCGGTGTCGACCTGGTCGAGATCTCGCCCAACGCCGATCCGCCGGTGTGCAAGCTGCTCGACTACGGCAAGTACAAATACGAGGCGCAGAAAAAGGCCGCCGAAGCCCGCAAGAACCAGAAGGTCATCGAGATCAAGGAGATCAAGATGCGCCCGGGCATCGATCAGCACGACTATGACGTCAAGATGCGATCGATCCGCAAGTTCTTCGAAGAGGGTGACAAGGTGAAGGTCACCCTGCGCTTCCGGGGCCGCGAGCTGGCGCACCAGGACCTCGGCATGAAGGTGCTGCTCCGCGTCCGCGACGACACGGAAGAGATCGCCAAGATCGAACAGATGCCCAAGATGGAAGGGCGTCAGATGACCATGGTGATGGCGCCCCGCTGAGGCGCCGCACCGGCCGCGAATCGAACCCCGCCGCCCGCAAGGCCGGCGGGGTTCGTGCTTTCGCCCCGCGCCACCCCGATCGTTCCCGCCTGGGAAACGATCTCTTCCCCGGAAGCGGGATTTTTAACCGCGGCGGCCCGGGCCATATTGGCATCACGTTCCAACGAGGAGATGCCCATGACCCCGGAGAAGGTAGCCCAACCCGCCCTGCGCCAGGTTGCCGCCCTGGTGCGCGGCCAGCGCACCTCGGACGGTGCCGGCGTGCGCCTCACCCGTCTGCTCGGCCACGAGACGGTCGAGTCCGCCGATCCCTTCCTGATGCTCGACCATTTCGACACCGAGGAAGCGAGCGACTATATCGGCGGTTTCCCCGACCATCCTCACCGCGGCTTCGAGACCGTGACCTATATGCTGGAAGGCCGCATGCGCCACGGCGACAACGCCGGCCATTCGGGCGTCATCGGCACCGGCGACGTGCAGTGGATGACCGCCGGGCGCGGCATCGTCCATTCCGAGATGCCGGAACAGACCGAGGGCCTGATGCGAGGCTTCCAGCTCTGGGTCAACCTGCCGAAGCGGGACAAGATGGTCCCCGCCCGCTACCAGGAGATCCCGGCCGCCACCATCCCGGTCGAGGCGCGCGGCAATGGCACCACCGTCAAGGTGATCGCGGGGACGACCAGCCAGGGCACCCGCGGGCCGATCGAATCGGGCGCCACCGCGGCCCATTTCTTCGACATCCGCCTGGCCCAGGGCGCCAGCATCGAGGAAGCCCTCGATCCCGGCCTGAACGCCCTTCTGGTGGTCTATGACGGCTGGGTCCGCATCGCGGGCGAGAAGACCGTGCCGGCGGTCAATGTCGCCCTGCTCGGCCCCGGGGAGCGGGTCGCCATCGCCAATGCGGGCGACGAGGCGGCGGGCGTCCTACTGATCGCCGGCCGGCCCCTGAACGAGCCGGTCGCCTGGGGCGGGCCTTTCGTGATGAACACGCGGGACGAAGTGCTGCAGGCCGCGCGCGACTATCAGGCCGGGCGGTTCTGAGCATCAGGCGCCGAAGCGCCGCCGATAGTCGCCGGGTGTCAGGCCGACCAGTTTCTGGAACAGCTTCCGGAACGCCGCCGGGTCCTGATAGCCGACGGCGAAGGCGATGCGGTCGACCGCGTCGCGCGTCGCCTCCAGCCGGCGGCGCGCCTCGGCGACGCGGAGGTGCTGGCAATATTCGATCGGGCGAAACCCGGTCGCCCGGCTGAAGCGGCGGAGGAAGGTGCGTTCCTCGAGCCCGGCGCGCGCCGCCATCTCAGGCACCGCGACCGGGCCGAGCGCCGCCCCGCCGGCCAGCCAATGCTGGACCTTGAGCACGGCGCCGTCGCCATGGCGGAGACGAGGCTCGAAAGGCGCGTAATAGCGCTGCTCCCGCCCCGGCGGATCGATCAGCAGGAAGCGCGCCGTCGCCATCATCGCCGCCGGCCCCAGAAAGCGCGCGACCAGGAGGAGGCCGAGATCGGTCCAGGCCATCACCCCGCCCGCGGTCACGACGTCGCCCTCGTCGATCAGCAGGCGGTCGCAATCGACGGTCAGCGCCGGGTGGCGCGCCGCCAGCTCGTCACCATAGGTCCAATGGGTGGTTGCCCGCCGCCCGTCCAGCAGCCCCGCCCCCGCCAGCACGAAGGCCCCGGCGCAGACCGAGCCGAGCAGCGCCCCGGCGCCATGCGCCCGGCGCAGGAAATCGGCGACCGCCGGACTCGCGGCCGGCGGCTCGCCCAGGGCCGGCGGCGCCACCACGGCGGCAAGGGCATGGGGCAACGCCGGATCGCTGTCGAAGACGCAGGCCGGCACGCCGTCCGCCCCCGGCTGCCAGTGGCTGACTCGAAGGGCCGGGCCGTCCGCCGCATGGTTCAGCCGCCCGGCGACGGCGAGGAGATCGGTCAACCCGTGTACCGCCGCGGCCTGCGCGCCGGGATAGAGCAGCAGGCCGATCTCGGCCGGTGCTTCCGCCTGCATTGTCGAAATCGCCCCGTTTTTTGTCCAATCCGCCAATCGGCAGCTTGGCGTCTCCGGGTTATCACTGTCCAGGGCCGGGCGTTCCGGCCGTGCAGGAGCGAGCGATGACGAAGCGTGCCCTTCTCGTGGTCGATATCCAGAACGATTATTTCACCGCCGGGCGCTGGCCCCTGTCGGGCATGGAGGCTGCGGCTGCCAATGCCGGCCGGGTGATCGCCGCCGCCCATGAGGCGGGCGACCTCGTGGTCTTCATCGCCCATGTCGCGGCGGAGCCCGATGCCCCCTTCTTCGCCCCCGGCACCGAAGGCGCCGAGCTTCACGCCGCCCTCGACGTCCGGCCGGGCGACGCCCGCGTGGTGAAGCACGAGGTGAATGCCTTCAAGGGCACCGACCTGAAGCAGATCCTCGACGAGGCCGGGATCGAAGCGGTCACCGTGATCGGCGCCATGAGCCATATGTGCATCGATGCCGCGGCCCGCGCCGCCTCCGACTTCGGCTACGCCGTCACCGTGGTGGCGGATGCCTGCGCGACGCGCGACCTCGATTTCGCCGGCGCCATGGTGCCCGCGGCCGCCGCCCATGCCGCCTTCATGTCGGCGCTGGGCTTTGCCTATGCCACCGTGGTGAGCACCGCCGATTATGTGGCGGGCGCGGCAAAGGCGGCCTGAAGCGGCGACAGAGACCCGCGATAGCGGATCAGCGGCCCGGAAAGCGGCAGGGCGAGCGCCACATCGAAGTGGAAATCGCCCCCCCGCCGCCCGCGCCGCCGCGTCCAGCCGGCGCCCGGCCACCGGCACAGTGCAGCCCTGGGCCGCCAGGCGGCGCGCCGGCCGCGCCCCGAAACCGCCGCAGCCGCCGAGCAGGAGGACGCGGCTCACAACACCCGCTTCGCCTGGTCGGGCGTCGGCATCCAGCAGCTCTCGCGCCGGCCGAAGAGACGGTAGCGGTTCCGCGCCACCAGGCGATAGACGGCGTCGCGAAGTCCGCGCGGCACCAGGCGGAACACGGCCACCCCGCGCCACGGCCAGGGCAGTCCGGCCCAGATCGCCAGCACGGCGTCGCTGTCGCGCAGGCACCTGTCGCCGTCGACCACCACCATCGTGTCGGGATCGGCCGGATCGATGCCGAAGCGGCGGTAGAGCGCCGTACCCACCGCGCCCTGCATGGAGGCGAGGCGGAAGCGCCCCGCCCGGTCGTGCTTCAGGATGAACTGCGCATTGGCGGAGCAGAGCACGCACATCGCGTCGAAGACGACGATCGGCCCCTCGCCCACCCCGTCCATGCGCGCCTCTCTCAGTGCAATGCGGCGACGAAGCCGAAGTAATATTTGTCGAGCATACCGCCCGTGGTCGTGATCCCATAAGGAACAATCGCGACGAGACGGCCGTCAGGCCCCCGGGCCCGCGTCGAAGACCAGGCGGATCAGGGCGCCGCCGCCCGGGGCATCGTCGATTTCGACCCGGCCGCCATGGGCGGCGACGATGGTACGCACGATGGCGAAGCCGAGGCCGGCGCCGCCACGGCCGCTGCGGTCGAGGCGGACGAAACGTTCGAGCACTTTCTGGCGCTGGTCCTTGGGGATGCCGGGGCCCTGGTCGCGCACCGTCAGCACAGGCCCAGGTCCGCTGGTCACCGTGACGGCGGTCCCCGGCGGGCCATGGGCCAGGGCATTGTCGACCAGATTGCGCAGTGCCCGGCCCAGGGCCTCGGCATGGCCGGCGATGGCCGGGGCACCCGCATCCTCGAAGACCAGGACGCGGCCTTCGGCGATGGCGAGCGGCGTCAGATCGGCGACCACGTCGCGGGCCACAGTGCCGAGATCGACCGCCGAGGCGGGATCGACCGCCAGCGCATCGGCCTGCGCCATGTCGAGCATCTGGTCGACCAGGCGGCGCATCGCCCGCACCTCGGCCGACAGGCGCTCTTGCACCGGCCCGGGTTCCAGCTTGTCGATGCCGAGGGTCAGCACGGCGAGCGGGGTGCGCAATTCGTGGGCGGCATTGCCGGCGAAATCGCGCACCGTCTGCACCGCCGCTTCGATCCGGGCCAGCATGCCGTTCACCGCGACGATGAGGGCCTGCACTTCGGAGGTGGTCGCCGGCGCCTCGACCCGCATCGACGGCCTGGCCGGATCGATCTCGCCGATCGCCGTGATGGTCCGCGCCAGCGGGCGCAACGTGCTGCGCACCACGCTGAAATTGAACAGCAGGAACAGGACCGAGAGCAGTGCCAGCGGAAACACCACATGGAAGCGGATCTCGTTGAAGATGATGGGCACGAAAGGCTCGAAGCCATGGCCCGAAATGGCCAGCGTGATCCAATAGGACTGGCCATCGACGGTAACGCGCCGCGTGCCCGACAGCAGGAAACGGTCGCCCCAGATCTCGCGCTGGGTGCGGATCACCAGGAAGGACATGGGGGCTTCCGGCGCGATCTTGAGGTCGCCGTCCTGATATTGCCCGAGCACCCAGCCGGCCCGGTCGTGCACCACGAAGGAACGCCGCGTGCCGGGCGCCAAGGCTTGCGCCAATTCGTCCCGGATCGGCGGGTCGCCCGGCTGCCGAAGGTCGGGAATTTCCTCGGCGATGCGGCCTGCCTCGGCGGTCAGGAGGAGCTGGTCGAGTTCGTTCGGATTGCGCACATACATCCAGACCACCGCCAGAAGCTGGACCAGGAGAAAGACCAGCCCGACGCCGGCGAGGCGCAGCGACAGCTTGAAGACCAGCGAGCGGACGCGGGGGGCTGCCATGGTCAAGAGCGCGGCCCCTGGGTCGGGATCGGCTGGGCGGGGGTCAGGATGTAGCCGATGCCATGGGCGGTATGGACCGTGACCTTGGCCCCGCTCTCCGCGAGACGCCGGCGCAGGCGCGAGACCACGGCTTCCAGCGCATTGCCGGTGACTTCGGCCGATTGGGCATAGAGGGCGCCCTCGAGGCTGGGCTTGGCGACGACATGGCCGACCCGCCGCATCAGGCATTCGAGCAGGTTCATCTCCTTGGGCGAGAGGCGAAGCGGCCTGTCGTCCACCGTCGTCTCGCGCGCGATGCTGTCAAAGGCCAGATTGCCGACCGTCAGCGTGGTGCCCAGGCTGGCCCCCGGGCGGCGCAGCAAGGTGCGGCAGCGCGCCGCCAGCTCGCGCATCTCGAAAGGTTTCACCAGATAGTCGTCGGCTCCGGAATCGAGCCCGTTCACCCGGTCGTCGAGGCCGCCGCGGGCGGTCAGGATCAGGATCGGGCAGCCGCAACCCCGGCGCCGCACGAAGCGGACGAGATCGATGCCGTCGCCGTCCGGCAAGCCGAGGTCGAGCAGCAGGAGGTCGTAATCGGCGACGCTGACCGCGTCCTTCGCCGGCTCGACCCCCGGCACGGCATCGACCACGAAGCCGGCTTCGGTCAGGCCGTCGACGATCAGGCCGGCGAGCGCCCGATTATCTTCGACCAGCAGCAGCCTCATGATCGACATCCCCTTCGCCCGCCGGGCGCTTCCGCCCCGTGATCATGGCCAGCACCAGATTCTCGCGGTGCCGCACACTTTCGACCAGCGCCGCGACGATATGCAAGCCGGCCAGGGCAACCAAGCCATTGGCGGCCAGCGCATGGGCTTCCTGCACCCAGTCGACGCCCCAGAAGGCATCGAGCCCCTGCATCCAGCCGGTGACGGCGATTGCGGCGAGCAGCGCCATGAGCACCAGGATCATGGCGCCCCCGGCCGGATTATGGCCGACATAGCGCCGCTCGCGCCCGCCCGCCAGATCGGCCAGATGGCCCAGCACGACGCCAGGCGGCGCCACGAAATCGCGGAAGCGGGCATGGACGCTGCCGACGAAGCCCCAGACGATCCGGATCGCGAGCACGGCGGCGACGCCGTAACCGACATAGCGATGCGCCGCCTTGCCGGTATCGAGCAGGAAATAGTCGAGCGCCACGCCGGCCACGACCGACCAGTGGAACAGGCGGACCACCGGGTCCCACACCCGTACCAGGGGCCGGCCGGGCCGGCGGGCGGCGATGACCGCGCCCGCCGGCTTGTCCGTCGTCGACATCAGTCGAGGTTCTTCTCGACGGCTTCGCCGGTGATCGGGTTGAAATAGACCTCGGCCTTCTTGCCCTCGGCGGTATAGCCATAGATTTCGTAGCAGCCACCGCGGGTCTTCTTGAAGACCTTGATGTCCTTGTAGCCCATCTCGGCGATCTTCTGCTTCATCGCCTCTTCGCTGAGCCACTTCGACTCGGGTTCGGTGGTGCAGGTCGGGCCGGCGAAGGCGAGACCACCGGAAAAACAGGCGGCGACGATACCGGCCCCCAGGGCCACACGCAGCTTCTTCATATCAACTCCTCGTCGCGAAATGATTGGGATGGCGACGGGTCGAGCAATAAATTCAAGATCTGACAAAATCCTGACAATCCAATACTATAATATTCCCGGCGATTTTCCGGCGGTCAGGACTTTGTCAGACCGTATAAACAAATTCTCCCCACCTTCGCTGTCGGAAGGTGACAGGATTACGGGAGAATTGATTATGCGAGTCCTCAAAGGTCTTCTTGCCATCACTGCAGTCGCCTGCATTCCGATGGCGGCAATGCCCTCCCTGGCCGAAGGCGACCTGAACGCCCAGACCAAGAAGAACCTGGAAGCGGCGATGCACGGCGAAGCCTTCGCCCATCTGAAATACACCGCCTATGCTGAACACGCCCGCAAGTCCGGCCAGCCGGAAATCGCCAAGCTGTTCGACGAAGCCGCCAATGTCGAAGCCAACGAGCATTTCGCCCGCGAGGCGGACGCCCTGAAGCTGGCCGGTACCGACGAAGCCAACCTGCTCGACGGCATGGCCGGCGAACACTACGAAAACACCAAGATGTACGTCGAATTCGCCCAGCAGGCCGATGCCGCCGGCGACAAGAAGGTGGCCGACCTGTTCCGCCAGATCGCGGCCGACGAAGGCGACCACTACGAAGCCTACAAGGCCGCCGTCGAAAAACTGCGCGCCGGCAAATAAGCCGCGCCCGCCCTGTCCCCGCCGCACCAGCCCCTCACCGCGGCGGGGACAGGGTATTGGCCATCGGCGTGGCCTCGTCCACAGCCGTTTCGAGGCCGAGCACGGGGCCGGCCAGCCTATCCGCCCTCAATTTGTAATGACGCCGTCGTTACGGTGCGCTAGAAATGGCGGCTGAGAGGCATGCCATGGCCAAGCCGACCGCCCGCGAATCCTTGAACATCCGCATCCAGCCCGAACTTCGGGGACTGATCGACCGTGCGGCCGAATTGCTCGGCAAGACGCGCACGGACTTCGTGCTGGATGCCTCGCGCAAGGCCGCGGAAGACGCCCTGCTGGACCGCGCCGTCTTCACCGTCAGCGAAGAAACCTACCGGGCCTTTCTCGCCAGGCTGGACGCGGCGCCGCAGCCCAATGAACGCCTGGCACGCACGATGACGACGCCGTCGCCGTGGGATGCCGCGTGAGCCTTAGCGCCCCGGTACCACTGGCCGATCACCACCAACTGACAGCATTTGATTCCGGCGTCTCGTCGCTGGACGACTGGCTGAAGCGCCGTGCCCGGGCCAACCAAGAGTCCGGCGCGTCGCGCACCTTCGTCGCCTGTGACGGGAACCAGGTGGAGGCCTATTACGCCCTCGCCACCGGCGGGGTGACGCTGCCCGAGGCCTCCGGCCGTTTCCGGCGCAATATGCCCGATCCCATTCCCGTCATCATCCTCGGCCGGCTCGCCATCGCCCGCGCCTGGCAGGGCCGCGGCCTCGGCCGCGCGCTGGTGCGCGACGCCGCACTGCGTGTCCTGCAGGCCGCGGAACTGGTCGGGATCCGCGGCATGCTCGTGCACGCCATTTCCGACGACGCCCGGGCCTTCTACCTGGCCCTGGGGTTCGAACCCTCCCCCCTCGACGCGATGACGCTGATGGTCACGCTGGAGGACCTGCGTAAGGCAAGGGCGTAGCTGCAATGCTCGTCCAGCACTTGTAGCTGCCCTTGCGTCGGGTCAGGTCAGGTCATTACCCTCTCAGCACAAACCAAGCCCCCCTTGCCTCTCACCCCGCACTCCGCTATAAGGCCCGCTTCCATCGCGTGGCCGGGCCAAACGGGCTGCCCGGGCCGCGCACGTGCGATCTTCGGATCGAAGGAGGTTGAAATGCCCAAGATGAAGACGAAGAGCGGGGCGAAGAAACGCTTCACTCTGACCGGGACCGGCAAGGTCAAGGCGCTTCAGGCCGGCAAGCGTCACGGCATGATCAAGCGCACCAACAAGCAGATTCGCAATCTTCGCGGCTCGACCACCCTGTTCAAGACGGATGGCGACAACGTGAAGAAGTATTTCCTGCCCAATTCGTGACGGAGAGCTGAACCATGTCGCGCGTCAAACGTGGCGTCACCGGCCACGCCCGTCACAAAAAAGTCCTGGAGATGGCCAGTGGTTATCGCGGTCGCGGTAACACGTCCTTCCGGATCGCCATCGAGAAGGTCGAAAAGGGCCTTCAGTACCAGTATCGCGATCGCCGGGCCCGCAAGCGCAATTTCCGCGCCCTGTGGATCCAGCGCATCAATGCTGCCGTGCGCGAGCACGGCCTGACCTACAGCCGATTTATCGACGGGCTCGCCAAGGCGGGCGTCGAGGTCGACCGCAAGGTCCTCTCCGACCTCGCCATCCGCGAGCCCGGCGCCTTCAAGGCGCTGGTCGAGCAGGCGCGGGCGGCCCTCCCTACCGAGGCCTGACCCCCGCCAAATCACTGGCAATAGCTCCCGGGGTTTGCTACCCCGGGGGCCACCGCGCCCCCTGTTCGGGGCGCTGGATTGGGGTCTGACATGAGCAATCTTTCCGGGCTCGAAGCCGAGCTTCTGGCGGCCGTCGGCGATGCCGTCGATCTTGCCACGCTGGACGAGATCCGCGTCGCGGCACTGGGCAAGAAGGGCCGCATCACCGAATTGATGAAGACCCTGGGTGGCATGGCGCCGGACGAGCGCAAGGCCTTCGGCGCTGCCGTGAACCAGGTGAAGGACCGGATCGCCGAGGCGCTCACCGCCCGCAAATCGATCCTCGAAGACGCCGCCCTCGAAGCCCGCCTGGGCCAGGAGCGGATCGACGTCACCCTGCCGATCGCGGCGCAGCCCGCCGGCCGCATCCATCCCGTCACCCAGGTGACCGAGGAATGCGTCGAAATCTTCGGCGCCATGGGCTTCGCGTTGGCCGAAGGGCCGGACATCGAAGACGATTCCCATAATTTCACCGCGCTGAACTTCCCGCCCGGCCACCCGGCGCGCGAAATGCACGACACTTTCTTCCTGCCCCCCCGGGCGGACGGGGAGAAGATCCTGCTGCGCACCCATACCTCGCCGGTCCAGATCCGCACCATGAAGGGCAAGCAGCCGCCGATCCGGGTGATCGCGCCCGGCCGCACCTATCGCTGCGACTCGGACCAGACCCATACCCCGATGTTCCACCAGATCGAAGCGCTGGTGATCGACAAGGGGATCCACATGGGTCACCTGAAGGCGACGATCGAACATTTCGCCGCCGCCTTCTTCGAGGTCGAGGCGGTGAAGATCCGCTTCCGGCCGAGCTTCTTCCCCTTCACCGAACCTTCGGCCGAGGTCGACATCGGCTGCGCCCGCTCGAAGGATTCGATCCGCATCGGCCAGGGCGACGATTGGCTGGAGATCATGGGCTGCGGCATGGTGCATCCCAATGTGATCCGCAATTGCGGCCTCGATCCCGACGAGTGGCAGGGCTTTGCCTTCGGCATGGGGCTCGACCGCATCGCCATGCTGAAATACGGCATTCCCGACCTTCGGGCCTTCTTCGAATCCGACCTGCGCTGGCTCCGGCATTACGGCTTCGCGGCCCTCGACCTGCCGACCCTGGGCGGAGGGCTTTCGCGATGAAATTCACCGTCAACTGGCTGAAAGAGCATCTGGAGACCACGGCTTCCGCGGCCGAGATCGCCGAGAAGCTGACCGCCATCGGCCTCGAAGTCGAAGAGGTGGACGACCGCGGCGCGACGCTCCGCCCCTTCACGGTCGCCCATGTCTTGACCGCCGTGCAGCACCCCAATGCGGACAAGCTGCGGCTCTGCACCGTCGATGCCGGTGACGGCGCGCCCTATCAGGTCGTCTGCGGTGCCCCCAATGCGCGGGCCGGGCTGAAGGTCGTGTTCGCCCGCATGGGCACCACCATTCCCGTCAACGGCATGGTGCTGAAGCCGACCGCGATCCGCGGCGTCGACAGCCAGGGCATGATGTGCTCGATGCGCGAAATGGGCCTGGGCGAGGATCACGACGGCATCATCGAATTGCCGGCGGATGCCCCGATCGGCAAGCCCTTCGCCGAAGTGCTGGGCCTCGACGATGCCGTGATCGACATCGCGGTGACGCCGAACCGCCAGGATTGCCTCGGTGTCGCCGGCATCGCCCGCGACCTCGCGGCCGCCGGCCTCGGCACCCTGAAGACGCCTGCGATCGAAAAGATCGCCGGGCAGTTCCCCTGCCCGGTCGCCGTCCGGCTCGATGAATCGGTCGCCGACAAGCCCTGCCCGATCTTCACCGGCCGCCTGATCCGCGGCGTGAAGAACGGGCCGAGCCCGGATTGGCTGAAGCGCCGGCTGGAAGCGATCGGCCTTCGCCCGATCTCCGCCCTCGTCGATGTCACCAACCTGATCACCATGGACCGCGCCCGCCCGCTCCATGTCTTCGACGCCGCCAAGCTGAGCGGCGGCATCCGCGTCCGCCTCGGCTTCGAGGGCGAGATGGTCGAGGGCCTGGACGGCAAGACGCATAAGATCGACGCCGCCACCATCGTGATTTCGGACGATTCCGGGGCGCTGGGCCTCGGCGGCATCGTCGGCGGCGTGCCGTCTTCCGTTTCGGAAGAGACGGTGGACGTCTTCGTCGAGAGCGCGCATTTCGATCCCGACCGCATCGCGGCCACGGGCCGGCGCACCGGCGTCGTTTCCGACGCGCGCTATCGCTTCGAGCGCGGCGTCGATCCCAAGTCGGCGCTCGACGGGCTCGAACTCGCCACCAAGCTCATTCTCGAACTCTGCGGCGGCACGCCGTCCGAGGTCGTGGTCGCGGGCGCCTTCCCGGGCGATTTCCCGGTGCGGCACCTGCGTCCCGGCCGGGTCAAGCAGTTGACCGGCCTCGAGGTTTCCGAGGCCGAAATGCAGCGGATTCTGACGGCACTCGGCTTCGGCGTCGATGCGGGCACCATGCCCTGGACCGTCAGCGTGCCGTCCTGGCGCCGCGACATCGAGGGCGAGACCGATCTCGTGGAGGAAGTGGCCCGTATCGTCGGGCTGGACAAGCTGCCGGTCGAGCCGCTGCCGCGCACCAACGTGGTGCCCGTGCCGGCGCTCTCGCCCGCCCAGCGCCGCGTCCGCGCCGCCCGCCGCCTGCTCGCCGCCCGCGGCCTGACCGAGACGATCAATTACAGCTTCATTCCCGAAGCCCATGCCAAGGCCTTCGGCTGGAGCGATGCCGCCCTCAAGGTCGCCAATCCGATCTCGCCCGAACTCGCCGTGATGCGCCCGCATCTGGTGCCGAGCCTGGCCGCCGCCGGCGTCCGCAACGCGGCGCGTGGCAACGAGGATGTCGCGCTGTTCGAGCTGGCCGGCACCTATCACGGTATCGGCCCGGCCGACCAACGCACGGTCGCCGCCGGGCTCCGCACCGGTTACACGGCACCCCGCCAGTGGCAGGGCGGCCGCCGCCCGGTCGACGCCTTCGACGCCAAGGCCGACGTCTTCGCCCTGCTCGCCGAGCTGGGCGCCCCGGTCGGCAATCTGACCGTGACCACCGAGGTTCCGGCCTGGGCCCACCCGGGCCAGGCCGGCGCCGTGAAGCTGGGCCCCAAGACCACGGTCGCCGTGTTCGGCGCGCTGCACCCGAAGATCGCCAAGCTGCTGGACCTCGAAGGGCCGGCCGCCTTCTTCGAGGTCTATCTGGACGCGGTCCCCCTGCCCAAGCCGCGCGCGACCAAGGAGAAGGGCGCCCTGGTCCTGTCCGACTTCCAGGCGGTCAGCCGCGACTTCGCCTTCCTGGTCGACGAGACCGTGGCGGCCGAAGCCGTGATCCGCGCCGTGAAGGGGGCCGACAAGGCGTTGATCACCGAGGTTTCGGTGTTCGACCTCTACCGCGGCACGGGCGTGCCGGAGGGCAAGCTGTCCCTCGCCCTCGCCGTCAAGCTGGAGCCCAGGGACAAGACCCTGTCCGACCAGGACATCGACGCAGTTTCAGCAAAGATCATCGCCGCCGTCGCCAAAGCGACGGGCGCCACCCTCAGGGCCTGACCGGAGCAGACATGACCGACCTCGCCCATATCCGCAACTTCTCGATCGTCGCCCATATCGACCACGGCAAATCGACCCTGGCCGACCGGCTGATCCAGACCTGCGGCGGCCTGACCGAGCGCGAGATGACCGAACAGGTGCTCGACTCGATGGATATCGAGCGCGAGCGCGGCATCACCATCAAGGCGCAGACCGTGCGCCTGCAATACAAGGCGAAGAACGGCGAGACCTATGTCCTCAACCTGATGGATACGCCCGGTCACGTCGACTTCGCTTATGAAGTCTCGCGCTCGCTGGCCGCCTGCGAGGGTGCCCTGCTGGTGGTCGACGCCTCCCAGGGCGTCGAGGCGCAGACGCTCGCCAATGTCTATCAGGCGATCGACGCCAATCTCGAAATCGTGCCGATCCTGAACAAGATCGACCTGCCGGCGGCGGAACCCGAGCGGATCCGCGCCCAGATCGAGGATGTGATCGGTATCGACGCCTCCGAAGCCCTGCTGGTCTCGGCCAAGGCCGGCATCGGCATCGAAGAGACGCTGGAAGCCATCGTCCACCGCCTGCCGCCGCCCAAGGGCGACGTGAACGCGCCGCTCAAGGCCCTGCTGGTCGACAGTTGGTACGACGCCTATCTCGGCGTCGTCATCCTGGTGCGCGTGGTCGACGGCGAGATCCGCAAGGGCCAGAAGATCAAGATGATGGCGGCCAACAAGGTCCATCTGGTCGAACGGGTCGGCATCTTCACGCCGAAGAAGGTGATCGTCGACAAGCTGGGCCCGGGCGAGATGGGCTTCATCACCGCCGCGATCAAGGAAGTGGCCGATACCTCGGTCGGCGACACGATCACCGACGAGAAGAAGCCGACCGAAACGCCGCTGGCCGGCTTCAAGCCTTCTGTCCCGGTGGTGTTCTGCGGCCTTTTCCCGTCCGATGCCGCCGAATTCGACAATCTGCGGGATTCGCTCGCCAAGCTCCGCCTGAACGACGCCAGCTTCCAGTTCGAGATGGAAAGCTCGGCCGCCCTCGGCCTCGGCTTCCGCTGCGGCTTCCTCGGCCTGCTGCATCTCGAGATCATCCAGGAACGGCTCGAACGTGAATTCAACCTCGACCTGATCACCACGGCACCGAGCGTGGTCTATCACGTCTATATGACCGATGGGACGATGCAGGAAATGCACAATCCCGCCGACATGCCGGACCCGGTGAAAATCGCCAAGATCGAAGAGCCCTGGATCAAGGCGACGATCTTCGTGCCGGACACCTACCTCGGCGACATCCTGAAACTGTGCCAGGACCGCCGCGGCATCCAGGTCGAGCTGACCTATGCCGGCAACCGGGCCATGGCGGTCTATCGCCTGCCGCTGAACGAAGTGGTGTTCGATTTCTACGACCGGCTGAAGTCGGTCTCGCGCGGTTACGCCTCCTTCGACTATCACCTCGACGGTTACCAGGAGGAAGACCTCGTCAAGATGTCGATCCTGGTCAACCAGGAGCCGGTCGACGCGCTGGCCATGATCGTGCACAAGACCCGGGCCGAGGCGCGCGGCCGCCAGCTCTGCGAGCGGCTGAAGGACCTGATCCCCCGCCAGCTCTTCCAGATCGCCATCCAGGCCGCCATCGGCGGGCGCGTCATCGCCCGCGAGACGGTGAAGGCAATGCGGAAGGACGTGCTGGCCAAATGCTATGGCGGCGACGTCTCGCGCAAGCGCAAGCTCCTCGACAAGCAGAAGGCCGGCAAGAAGCGGATGCGTCAGGTCGGCAATGTCGAGATCCCGCAGGAAGCCTTCATCGCCGCCCTGAAGATGGACGCCGACTAGGGTGGCCCCGGCCGGCCCCTTCGCCGACAGCCTGCTGGAAGTGCCGCCCCCGGCTTTTCCCGCGGCCGAGGTCGAGGCGGCGGCGGCATCGCTCTATGGCATCGACGCCAAGGCGGCGCCGCTGACCAGCGAACGGGACCAGAATTTCCGCCTGGTCGCCGCCGATGGCACCGGCTATGTCGCCAAGATCACCAATGCCGCCGAAGACCCCGGCGTGACCGATTTCCAGACCCGGGCCCTCCTCCATGTCGAGGGCGCCGGCCTGCCCGTGCCGCGCCTGGTGCGCAGCCGGACGGGGGCCGTGGTCGAGCGGATCGCCGGCCTGCCGCTTCGCCTGATCACCCTGCTGCCCGGGGTGCCCCTGGCGGGCCTGGCGCGCACATCTTCGCTGCGCCGGAACCTGGGCGCGGCCCTCGGCGCGCTCGATGCGGCGCTGGCCGATTTCCGCCATCCGGCGGCGCGCCACATGCTGCCTTGGGACTTGGCGCAAGCCGCCTCCCTGCGCCCCCTGCTCGTCCATGTCGAGGATCCGCGACGGGCGCTGGCGGAGGCGGCACTCGACCGCTTCGAAACCCATGTGCAGCCCCGCCTCGCCGGCCTGCGCTGGCAGGTGGTGCATGACGACATGAACCCCTGGAATGCCCTGGTCGAGCCGGCAGCGCCGGAGCGGATCAGCGGCCTGATCGATTTCGGCGACATGGTCGAGACCGCCCTGGTGAACGATCTCGCCATCGCCTGCGCCTATCAGTTGACGCCGGGGGACGACTGGCTGGCCGGCGCGCTCGAGGTCGCCGCCGGTTTTCAGGCGAGCTGCCCGCTGAGACCCGACGAAGCCGCCCTCTTGCCGGACCTGATCGCCACCCGCATGGTGGCGACGGTGGCGATCACCGGCTGGCGCGCCCGGCGACATCCGGGCAATGCCGCCTATATCCTGCGCAATGCGCCTTCCGCCTTCGCCGGGCTGGAGGCGCTGGCCGCCCTCGACCGGGGGGAGGCGGCGGCCCGTTTCACGGCGCTCTGTGGGGGAGACTGAGCATGGCCATGGTGAATGCCTTCGATCCGTCCAAGACGGGCGCCCTGCCGGCGCAGGAGGCGGCCATGATCGAGAGAAGGCGCAAGCTGCTCGGCCCCGCCTATCGCCTGTTCTACGAAAAGCCCCTGCATATCGTGCGAGGCGACGGCGTCTGGCTCTACGACGCCGAGGGCAAGGCCTATCTCGACACCTACAACAATGTCGCCTCGGTCGGCCACTGCCACCCCCATGTGGTCGAGGCGCTGAGCCGTCAGGCCGCCCTGCTCAACACCCACACCCGCTACCTGCACGAGACGATCCTCGACTATGCGGAGCGGCTGCTCGGCTATTTCCCGCCCGAACTGTCCCATGTGATGTTCACCTGTACGGGGAGCGAGGCGAACGACCTGGCGCTCCGCATCGCCATGGCCCACACCGGGCGGCAGGGCGTGATCGTCACCCGCCTCGCCTATCACGGGCTGACCGTCGCGGTTTCCGAACTCTCGCCCTCGCTGACGCCGGAGGAGCCGCGGCCGGCCCATGTCTGCCTCGTGGACGCGCCGGACGGCTTTCGCCATAACGGCGACGACGTCGGCCAGCGCTTCGCCGAAGGGGTGCGCCGGGCGATCGCCCTTCTGCGCGGCCGCGGCATCGAGCCGGCGGCCCTGCTGGTCGACACGATCTTTTCGTCCGACGGCGTCTTCGCCGATCCGCCCGGCTTCCTGGTCGAGGCGGTCGCCGCCATCCGCGAGGCCGGCGGCATCTTCATCGCCGACGAGGTGCAGCCGGGCTTCGGCCGCATCGGCCACGGCTTCTGGGGCTTCGCCCGCCACGGCGTGGTGCCGGACATCGTCACCATGGGCAAGCCCATGGGCAACGGCCACCCCATGGCCGGCATCGCCGTGCGGCCGGAAGTGGTGGCGGAATTCGCCGCCCGCAGCCGCTATTTCAACACTTTCGGCGGCAATCCGGTGTCCTGCGCCGTCGGCCTCGCCGTGCTCGACGTGATCGAGGACCACGGCCTGGTCACCCGCGCGGCCGAGATGGGAGCGATTCTGCGCGGCGGCTTGCGCGATCTTTCGACCCTGCATCCCGCGATCGGCGACGTGCGGGGCGCCGGGCTCTTCGTCGGCGTCGAGATGGTCGACCCGGCGACCGGGGCACCGGCGACAGCGCTCACCACCCGCGTGGTCAACGGGCTCCGCGAGCGCGGCGTGCTGATCAGCGCGACCGGCCCCAATGGCAATATCCTGAAGATCCGCCCGCCCCTGGTCTTCGCGCGGGAGCATGTGAACCTGTTCCTGGACCGCCTGGCGGCCACGCTGCAGGCCCAGAACGCCTGAGGCCCCCGAATGTCGCGCACCACGCCCGCCACCAAGGCCCTGCAGGCCGCCGGCATCGCCTTCGAACTGGTCACCTATGACTACGACCCGGATGCCGACCGCATCGGCCTCCAGGCGGCGGAAGCGATCGGCGAGCCACCCCACCGGGTGCTGAAGACCCTGATGGCGGAAGTGGACGGCAAGCCGGTCTGCGTCGTCGTGCCGTCCGACGGCACGGTCTCGATGAAAAAGCTCGCCGCCGCCTTCAAGGGCAAGTCCGCCGCCATGATGAAGCCCGCGGATGCGGAGCGCCTGACCGGCTATCATGTCGGCGGCATCAGCCCCTTCGGCCAGCGCCGCAAGGTGCCGACGGCGATCGAGGAAGCGGCCCTGAGCGAGCCTCACGTCTATGTCAACGGCGGCCAGCGCGGCCTTCAGGTCCGCCTGGCACCGGCCGACGCCAAGGCGGCACTCGGCGCCGTCACCTGCGCCCTGATGGCCTGAGGGCCGATCAGGCGGCGAAGATCCGGTCGCGCCGCTCGCGCTTGCGGAACAGCAGCAGGAGAATCAGGCCGATCACGCCGAAGAGCGCGAGGCCCGGCACCTGCAGCGCCGTGGTGATGCCCGGATTCCAGATTTCCGGCAGGATATAGCCCGAAACCGCATCGCCCGCCGCGACCAGGCTGTCGCGGTCGAGCGCATTCCAGAGTTCGCCGAGCGAGAGCAGACCAAAGGCACCGCGTTCCAGCATGGCCATCCCGTCGGCTCCGAGGCACATGAGCGCCAGCCCGATGAAGATCCAGCCCAGAAAACGTCCCACCATCCGCTCGCCCTCCCGGCTCTGCGCGCCGCATCATCGCAAGGGGCGAAGCCAATCTCAACAATGGGGCCACAATAGGGCTCCGCTCTCACCGAGGAGCGCCCCCGCGCGGCAGCAGTTGCACGCCGCGCCGACTTCGCTATAGTGCCGCCCTCGCAGCCGGCCCAGCGCCGGGCCGACCCGAAAGAGTCGGGCATGCTTGCGGAGGGGTGGCCGAGTGGTTGAAGGCGCACGCCTGGAAAGTGTGTATACGGGAAACCGTATCGTGAGTTCGAATCTCATCCCCTCCGCCATATGCCGCCGATTGCACTCTATAGTGCGATATTGCCGCCGACTGCCGCATCACCGGCGACTAGACGCGACGGCCTGACGTCTCGGTGCCAGCGGCGCCGCTCATGCCCGGCGGTTGCCAAATTGCTGTAACACCAGACATCCACTCGCGGCGCAGGATGGCGTATTGCATGGTGTTTTCGTAGATCGGATTGCCCGCATCGTCATTGGTGAACGATACGAACTCGATGAACACGCCTTCGCGGCGCATGCCCAGTTTTTCGCAGAGGCGTCGAGAGGGTTTGTTGTGATCTTCGACATAGGCATAGAGTCGGCGAAAGCCCTTTGCCCGGAAAAGATGGTCGACCATGGCTCTCGCGGCTTCGAACGCATATCCCTGACCACCGAATTGCGGATTGAGGTTCCAGCCGACCGAGGCCGTCTCGTCCTCCTCCCCCTCTCCGGCGCCGCCGAACAGATCGCCGATGACCTGACCGGTTTGTTTCAGGCATATCGCCACGCTGCCCTCGTCGAGGGCGCGTTTCCTGACCTCGATCTCCGCTTCAGCCAGGTCTGCGAGCTTGAGCGAGAAGAAGCAGGAGGCGGTGGGCGCACGCAGATAATCGAAGAGGTCTGCGGCATCCCCCTCCCGGAAGGGCCTCAGGATCAGGCGCTCGGTCTCGATGATTTGCATGTGCGGTATGACGATCTCCCGGTTTCGGGTCCGGGCTGAATGAGAGCTTCCGGCCTTCATCTGCCGGGGTCAACCCCGGCAGATGAAGCAAATTCGGCCTCGATCTTGCCCCTGGCATCCGCCAGCGACAAGAACCAACGGGCATTCAGACACTCGTCGCGGAAGCGCCCGTTGAACGATTCCACGAAGGCATTGTCTGTCGGTTTGCCGGGCCGGCTGAAGTCCAGGGTGACACCGTTCTCATAGACCCTGCGATCCGGTGGTTCCCCCTTGATCCCCTGATCGACCTCGATCGTCAGGGCTTCGCGCATATAGGCGTCGACGATTGTCAGCGCCCGCAGCCGCCGGCCGTCGAACAGGGCATCCTCCCGATAAAGCCGATAAACCCGCTTGTGGTTCACGACCCGGCCCTCTCGTCGCAGCAGGATGTCGATCCGATAATAGCCGTAGCGCACCTGCGTCCGCGCGAGGCCCCGGATGCACATGAGCAGAGTCTTACGGTTCTCCTCCTCGCGCGGCTTCAGCCGTCGCAATTCGCCCATGCCCGCCCCGCCATAGAGCTTCTTCCAGCGGTAGAATATCTGCTCCCAATGCCCATCCGCCGGATCACCTCCGCCACCGAAACCCCGGCCTCCGCCTGTTTCAGCGCGTAGGAAATCTGTTCCTCGGTAAACCCGCTCTTCTTCACAGCTCGCCCCTTCCTCAAGGGTCGTCACAGCGCCGCAAACCGTCACTCAAAACGGAGGAAGCAGACGGGGGAAGGTCAAAAAAAGATGGGGTGATGGACGGCTCCGCTCCCATTTCGGCCCTTTCCTTCTGCCTGCCTGCCATCAATGCCGGGAAACGGAATCGGGTTGCCGCACTATCGTCACAGCAGGAAATCCAGTATATTCGACGCGTGGTTGCGTCCGCTGCGGCTTCATTCTTTCTGGGTGGCGGCCCGGATGGAGGGGAAAATGCGGGTACGATCGGGTGCGGGCGGCTTCGACCTGCTGGCCATCGGCGGCAGCAATGTGGTGCTCCTCGCCATCGACGCAACGCCGGCGGCGCGGAAAGGATTGCTCGGCTTCGCCCTGAAGCGCAGCGATGCCTCGGAAAATCAGTCCTATTGGCTGAAGGGCCTCAAGGTCTTCGAGGAAGTGGTGCCCCAACCGCGGCCCGGCGACAACTATTCGACGCTCGAACACCCGATCCAAAGCTTCCTTTGGGGCGATTACACGGCCAAGCCGGGGCATCGCTACGGATTCGTCGTCCGACCAGTCTACGGAACCCCGCGCAACCTCCGATACGGCGAGGATATCACGGTCGAGGTCGAGACCGAGCGCGAGGATGATGGAACCCATGCCGTCTTCTTCAATCGCGGCGCGATCGCAAGCCAGGCCTTCGCTGACAAATTCGGCAACAAGGCACCGGAGAACCAGGACGACCCGAAGGATCCGGAAGTCGTCTGGCTGTCACGCGGCTTGCTCGAAGCCGCCCTCGCCTTCATCGACGACACCAGGCCCGACGAGAAGCTCCGCGTTGCGGCCTATGAATTCACCTATCCACCGATCCTGAACGCCCTGGCCACCGCCCGCAAGACGCGCGGGGTCGATGTCGTCGTGGTCTACGAGGCCGGCCAGGAGACCGTGAAGAAGGCCCGCGTCGATACCGAGGCGACCACGGCGAACAGGAAGGCGATCGCCGCCGCCGGCCTGCCGAAAGCCATGTTGAAGCCGCGCACCCAGCGGCACGACATTCCCCACAACAAATTCATGGTCCGCCTCTCCCCCGACCGGGCGCGGACCGCGGTCTGGACCGGCTCGACCAATTTCACCGCGTCGGGCTTTCTCGGCCAGGCCAATGTAGGCCATATCGTGCGCGACCCCACGATCGCCAAGACCTATCTCGCCTATTGGGAGAAGCTCGCGGCCGACACGGAATGGAACGACCTCCGCGACTGGAACCGGACCGTGGATCCCGATCCCGCGGCCGCCCTGCCGGCGAATTCGGTTACGCCGGTCTTCAGTCCCCGCCGCACGGACTCCATGCTCGACTGGTATGCGGGCCGGATCCGCGAGGCGGGGCAGACGGTCATGTTCACGGCCCCCTTCGGGATCGACGCGGCGCTTGCCGGAGCCTTTTCTGAGGACCGCCCCTTCCTCCGCTACATCATCCTCGAAAAGCCGCCCGGAAAGACCGAGCGGGCGATCGTCGCCCGCGACAGAGACGTCCAGATCGCCTATGGCGCGGCCCTCGGGCGCAAGACGGTCAAGACCAGGATCCCCGGCTGGCAGCTCGACAAATGGTTCCTGGACGAGGGGCACTATCGTTACGAAGGCCATGTCTTCTATGTGCACACCAAGATCCTGCTGGTCGACCCGGCCGGCGACGATCCGTTGGTGTTTTCGGGCTCGGCAAATTTTTCGCACAATTCGCTCGTCAACAACGACGAGAACATGCTCCTGATTCGCGGCGACACCCGTGTCGCCGACATCTATATGACGGAATACGACCGTATCTTCCGGCACTTCTACTTCCGCAACATGGCCAACGAGCTCGCCGAGAAGGGAAAAACCGACACGGCCGCAATCTTCCTCGATCCGAGCGACAAATGGGTGGCGGCCAATTTCTCGCCGGAGGGAATGAAATCGAAGCGCCGGAAACTATTCTTCGGCAATTCGAAGAATTAGGCCCCGCAGACGGGGGTCTGAAGATGGCCGGATCGCCGCCCGGCCCTCAGGCGCGTTTCGGCGGCAGCGGCACGAGGGCGGAGACGCGGGCGCGATAGGCGGCATAGGCGGGGCGGCGTTCGAGGCTTCGCTGTTCCATCAGGGGGATCGAGGCGAAGACGAACATCACGGTGATCGCCAGGGCGCCGGGCACGATCCAGGGCCACCTGTCCGGCGCTGCGGCCAGGCCGAAGAGCATCAGCCCCCACCAGAAGGCGGTCTCGCCGAAATAATTCGGGTGGCGCGACCAGGCCCAGAGGCCGCTCTGGATGAAGCTGCCCGGCGTGCGGCGGGCGATGAAGGCATGGAGCTGGAGATCGGCCAGGGTCTCGACCGCGATGGCGCCGAGGGTGACGGCAAAGGCCACGACGTCGAGCCAGCCGAAGGGCGCCGTGCCGAAGCGCATGACGGCATAGACCGGCAGGCAGCCGAGGAAGACCTGGAGCGTCGGGAACAGATGGATGCCGGCGAAATCGGCCGCCACGGCCGCCCGCCCCGCCTTCTGCCGGACCAGGGGATAGCGCCAGTCCTCGTGCCCCATACCGCCCCAATGCACGGCCCAATTGGCGGTCAGGCGGATGCCCCAGAGCCAGGCGAGCCCGATCACGCACCAGGCCCGCAAGCCATCGACCGGCCCGCCCGCGGCATACCAATAGAGGGCGAGCAGCGGCGGAATCACGCTCCAATAGGGATCATAGGTGCTGGAATTGCGGTAGAGCCGGCTGAAGCCGAAGACGACGGCGGTGGCCGCGACATCGGCCAGCAGGGCGTCGAAGGGTGGCGCCAGCAGGCCGGCGCCGAGCACGGCCGCCGCCACAACGAGGCCGGCCGCATAGGCCAGTGCGACCGCGAAAAAATCCCTCGTCCTGCCGGCCATCGCCCGCCCCCGTTTGATCCCGCCGGCAGTGTCGGCCGCTGCCGGCGAGATCGCCACGTCCGGATGGACGGGGCCGTCAGGCCGCCCGGGCGAGGGCGGAGCCCCAGACTTCGACATAGTCGCGCCGCTCGATCCGGCGGGCCGGGCGCTGTTCGATCAGGGCGGCGAGGCCGGTTTCCGCCAGCAGGGTGTCGACCGGGCCGCGCGCCTCCGGCGCCAGCGCGTCATAGGCGTCGGTCACCCGTTGCAGCATCCACAGCGGATAGTGGCGCATCGCCTGGACGTGGGGCACGCCACGGATGACCGGCGCGATCGAGCCGAGACTGCCGCGCTTGCCGCGCGGGAAGATCGCCGCACCCTCGGCCACCTCGTTCCCGGCCAGCCAGTGGTTCACCGCCTCGACGGTGGCGAGCAGTTCGGGCAGGTAATCCCGCGCGATCAGGCGGAGCAGATCCTTCGCCGTTCCCGGCACCGCATCACCGGCGAGGAATTCGGGCGCGAGGCCCGGGAATTCCGGCGTGTCGACCTCGACCGTGTTCATCCGTTCGACCCAGCGCTGCAGACGGTCGGCATGGCGGGCCATCAGGAAGGCGGGATAGGGATCGCGCCCGAGGTGGGCATAGAGCGGACCCATCAACCCATAGTCGCCGATCGAGGGACGCCCGCCGAAGAGATAGGGATGATGCAGGAAGTGGGCGTCGAGCACCGCCATCAGGTCCATGAACTGGGCCTCGATCACCGGGATCGTCTCGGGCGAAACGCCGATCGCCGGCAGATAGCCCGAGAGCTGCTCCATCGGCCCGGCGGCCATCAGGCGGGCTTCCTCGATATCGGCTTCCGCATTGAACATGCGCCCGATATTGCCGGCCAGGAAGCGGCCGTTTTCTGCCATGAAATTCCAGCGGTAATGCATCGCCTGGCGTACCAGGCCCTCGTCGCCATAGAGCTCGACGATCAGGGCGGCGATCTTCTGTCGGGGACCTGTTGGGTAACAGCTCGGCACCGCAGGTTCGCGCGCTTCGAGGAAATCGACGATCTCGGTCGTGTCCTGCACCAGGGTGCCGTCCGGTGCTTCCAGTACGGGCAGCCAGAACTTGCCGATCGCCGGCAGGATATGGGCGCCGAAGCGCGGATCGCTCGGCAGGCGCTCGCGGAAGGGCAGGCCGGATTTCCGCAGGAAGGCGCGCGTCTTGCCGGTGTAGAGCGAGACCGGCGCGCCATAGAGGACATAGGGCGTGTCGCTCACTTCTTGTCCCCCCCGGTCACGATGGTGCGGGCGCCGGCGACGAAGCGCTCGGCCGCGTCGCCGCCCTTGAACAGGGCCGAAATGTCGACCGGCACCTTGACGCCGCGCTGTACCGCCGGGCGTTCCTCGATCACGGCGAGCCAGCGCCCGAGCGAGGGCAGGTCGTCGATCGCGACGCCGGACCAGGCATGGGTGCGGACCCAGCAAAAATTGGCGATGTCGGCGATCGAATAGTCGCCCGCCAGATAGGCGTGGTCCTTCAGGCGGGTGTCGAGCACGGTGAGCAGGCGCTTGGTCTCCTGCTGGTAGCGGTCGATCGCGAGCGGGATCTTCTCGCTCATGTAACGATAGAAGACATTGGCCTGCCCCATCATGGGACCGACCCCGCCCATCTGGAACATCAGCCATTGGATCACGGTCGAGCGGCCGCGACGGTCCGTTGGCAGCAAGGCGCCCGCCTTCTCCGCCAGGTAGATCATCAAGGCGCCGGATTCGAAGACGGCGAAACCATCCTCGTCCCGATCGACGATGGCCGGGATCCGGCCGTTC
>Ga0265297_10002659_pt1 | contig 35331 bp, 40 predicted proteins | sample Munlanlwell13791_FD_192502 | JGI IMG/M metagenome (GOLD analysis project Ga0265297, IMG submission 192502) | Leachate microbial communities from a municipal landfill in Southern Ontario, Canada - Leachate well 137-91 | ecosystem: Engineered > Solid waste > Landfill > Unclassified | place... | reverse complement strand
ATATCAATCCTTGCCGGGATGACGACGGAAAAGATCACGAAGGCCCTCGGAAAAAACGTCACAGTCGTGCGGGCGATGCCGAACCTGGGAGCGAAGGTGGGTCAGTCCATGACCGTGATCTGCGGAAAAAGCAGAACGGGACTTTCTTTTGCCGAAACGCTTTTTGCCGGATGCGGGGAGGTTATAATACTTCCGGAAAAAATGCTGGATCTTGTGACCGCGATAAGCGGCAGCGGTCCGGCCTATTTTTTTCATCTGATGGAACTCTTGACGGATTTTGGTGTGAAGCAGGGGCTTCCGCCCAAGATCGCGGGGGTTTTGGCCGTTCAAACGGGATTGGGGGCCGCGCTTTTGGCGAAGAGCTCCAGGGAGTCCTGTGCGGATCTGCGGCAGCGGGTGACCTCGAAAAAGGGGACAACGGAGGCCGCGCTGAAAACTTTACAACACGGGAAATTCGGAAAGATCTTTCAGCGGGCGCTCGCAGCGGCCATGAACCGGAGCCGGCAGTTAAGGAAATAAATTCAAAAGGGGACTTGTACCTCGGGACTAGGGACTCGGCAAACAAGGAACCAAAACGAATGCCGTCCGCCACAAAGCGCTGGACGGATCCGTCCTTTGGCGGAAGGAACGAATCCCGAGTCCCGGTTGTTTGATCGGAGGAATAACGATGTTCATTTTCGGGGTTGTTTTTCAAGGACTTGCGATGCTGGTGAACGGGATCTGCACGATCTTTTATTGGCTGCTCTTTGCGAGGATCATTGTTTCGTGGTTCCCGGTGGATCCTTTCTCCGGGCCGATGCAATTTCTGATGCAGGTAACAGACCCGATCCTGGAGCCTTTACGAAGGCTGCCGCTTCGCATCGGGATGATGGACTTTTCACCGCTTCTCGCTTTTTTCATGCTCTATCTTACGAACAAGATCCTTGTCACCCTTCTTTTGAGGGTCGCTTATCAATTCCAGTAGGAGGAGGATAGCAATGCCGATGAAATTTTTTTGCAAGAAAGAAACTTCCGTGATGAAACATATTGAAAAATGTTTGACTTATATCCGCCGAAGAACTTCTTTTGAACCCGAGATAGCGCTGATCCTCGGGACCGGGCTCGGGAATCTCGCGAAGTGCATCAAAGCCGAAAAGGTCTTCGAATATGAGGAACTTCCTTTTTTCCCAAGGACCACGGTCCAGTCTCATAGCGGTAAACTGATCCTCGGCGAATTAGGAGGCAAGAAAGTCGCGGCCATGGAGGGCCGGTTCCATTTTTATGAAGGTTATTCGCTCGAGGAAGTGACGTTCCCGGTCCGGGTACTCCGGCAATTGGGGGCGAAGATCCTGGTGGTTTCGAACGCTGCGGGGGGTCTGAACCTGGGTTACAAAAAAGGCGAGATCGTGGCCATTACGGATCATATTAATTTTATGGGTGTGAACCCGCTGGTGGGACCGAATGAGGACAAACTCGGGCCCCGGTTCCCGGACATGTGTGAGCCGTATTCGAAGCGGCTGCTTGAACTGACGGGGCTTGCGGCGAAAGAAACGCAGGTTCTGATCAGCCGGGGTATTTATATCGGGGTGACGGGCCCCTGTCTTGAGACGCGTGCCGAATATCGCATGATGCGCCAATGGGGTGCGGACCTTGTCGGGATGTCCACAGTGCCGGAAGTGATCGTGGCCGCGCACATGGGGATGGAAGTGCTGGGGGTGAGCGTGGTAACCGACACCTGCGACCCGGACCATCTGGAACCCTGTGACATTAAAGAGATCATCAAGACCGCAAACGAGGCCGGCCCAAAGCTGGATAAATTGATCACGGTGGCCATTGCAAAATTCTGATCAAAGGGACCCGTAAAAACGAAGAACTCAAACGAATCCCAAATCCCGGTTTTTAAAAATTATGACTCAAGAAAAAAACTATAAAGACACACTCAACCTGCCGCAGACAAGCTTTCCCATGAAAGCAAATCTGGCTCAGCGTGAGCCGGAAATGCTCAAAAGCTGGGAAACGGAAGGGGTGTATTCTGCGATCCGCGCGAAGTCCGCGGGCAGGCCCAGGTACGTTCTCCATGACGGCCCGCCTTACGCGAACGGCCACATTCATATCGGTCACGCACTTAATAAAGTCCTGAAAGACCTCATCGTGAAGTACCAGACCATGCGCGGCCATGACGCGCTCTACGTGCCGGGCTGGGACTGCCACGGTCTGCCGATCGAGCATGCCTGCCTGAAAGAAATGAGCAAGCGCAAGGAGGAGGTGGACCGGGTCGAGTTCCGCAAGCAGGCGCGCAAATACGCGGAAAAATTCATCGCAATCCAGCGCGAGGAATTCAAACGTCTCGGCATCTTCGGGGAATGGGAAAAACCGTACCTCACGATGAATTATGAATATCAGACCTCGATCGCGGCGTCTTTCCTCAAGCTTTATGAAGAGGGTTTTATCGAGCAGCGCCTGAAACCCGTTCCGTGGTGCTATGACTGCGATACGGCTCTTGCCGAAGCCGAGCTTGAATACGAAGACAAAGTCTCCAAGTCAGTATATGTGAAATTTCTATTGGATAAAACGAGCTTAAGCCCCAACAACCAACTTCCAATTAGAAACGAAAAAAAACCGGTTTATTTTCTAGTTTGGACAACAACCCCATGGACATTACCAGCTAATGTTGGGATTGCTCTTAGCTCTAACCATGATCATGAATATGCTTGGTTGGAATTTGAAAACGAATCTTGGATTGTCATGCAACCGCTTTGGGAACCATTATTGAAAAAAATTCAACCAGAACTCCCTGGAGAACTTCTGGAACATGCATTGATTTCGGTCGAAAACTTTATTACTGCGGAATATTTTCATCCTTTTCTGAAGCGAAAAGGAAAAGTGATCCTGGCGGATTACGTTTCTGCGGAAGACGGCACGGGGATCGTTCATATTGCGCCGGGACACGGGGAAGACGACTACAAATACGGGCATCTGGAGAACGATCTGCCGATCCTCTCGCCCGTGGACGCGCGAGGAAAATTCACCGAGGAATTCCGCCATTGCCACGGGGAACATGTCTTTAAATCCAACCCGAAGATCGCGGCGCTTTTGGCCGAAAAAGGATTGCTTCTTAAAGAAGAGGATCACACCCATAGTTATCCGCATTGCTGGCGCTGCAAAAAGCCGATCATTTTTCGCGCGACGACGCAGTGGTTCATGAAGATCGACCACAAGGAACTTCGCAAGCGTATGCAGCATGCGATCAGTAAGGATATCCGTTTCATTCCCGACTGGGGAAAGAACCGTATTGGGGCTATGGTGGAGACGCGCCCGGAGTGGTGTCTGTCCCGCCAACGTCTCTGGGGTGTGCCGATCCCGGTCATTCGCTGCAAAAATTGCACGGGCGTTCATTTCGTGAAGGAATCCAGGGCAAAAATCCTGGAATTTTTCAAAAAAGAAGGCGCGGACGCGTGGTTTACGCGTCCGGCCTCGGATTTTGTACCGGCCGGGACAAAATGTCCGAAGTGCGGGAAAAACGAATTTGAGAAGGAAACCGATATCATTGACGTCTGGTTCGATTCCGGGGTGAGCCATCAGGCTGTGCTCAAGCAATATCCCGGGCTTCAATATCCCGCGGACCTTTATCTCGAGGGTTCCGACCAGCACCGGGGATGGTTCCAAAGCGCGCTCACCACGGCGATGGCTCTGGAAAACAAAAGTCCGTTCAAAAGCGTTCTGACGCACGGGTTCGTGATGGACGGACAGGGGAAGAAGATGTCAAAATCCGCGGGCAACGTCGTGACCCCTCAGCATGTCATGAAGGAGTTCGGCGCGGACGTACTCCGCCTCTGGGTGACCTCCTGCGACTACCAGTTCGATGTCCGGCTTTCCAACGAGATCTTAAAGCAATTGGTGGACACCTATCGCAAGATCCGCAATACGTTCCGTTATTTTCTCTCGAATCTTTATGACTTCGATCCCGCAAAACACCAGATTTCCTATGAAAAGATGCATCCGCTCGACCGCTGGGCCATGACCAAGACCGATCATTTGGTCGGGGCAGTGACAGATCTCTACGAACGCTTTGAATTTCATGAGATCTATCGCGAGGTCTACGATTTCTGCGTGGTGGACTTGAGCGCTTATTACCTGGATGCTTTGAAGGACACGCTTTACACCGCGGCGCCGGACTCCTGGCTCCGCCGCTCGGCCCAGACGGCGTTTTTTTATATCCTCTCACGCCTGGTGAAGATCGTAGCGCCCATTTTGCCGTTCACGGCGGACGAGGTTTGGAAATCGTACAAGCTCGAAGAGAACGTAACGACAGTGCATGCGAGTGCGTGGCCTGTCTCCTCCGGCGTTAAAACGGGGAATGATTTCCGGGATTGGGAACATCTCCGCGAGGTCCGTAACGCGATCACGCCATTCCTTGAAAAAAAGCGCGAGACCAAGGAGATCGGCGCAGGGCTTGAGGCGAAGGTGATCTTTACTGCAGAAGATCCGGAATCGGCCGAAATACTGCATAGATATGAAAAAGAACTCGCTCGCATTTTGGTCGTGTCCCAGGTCGCTCTGGAAACAAAGACCGTGGAGGGTATGGAGGCCGCAGAAGGTCTTTCCCCGGTGCTCCAGAAAAAATTCGGACTGAAAGTCCTCGTGACCAAAGCGGAAGGCGCGAAATGCGTCCGCTGCTGGAATTACTCATCCCTCCTCGGCCGGGACCCCGGGCATGTGTCCCTCTGTCCCAAATGTGTGGAGGCAGTCAGAGGAACGAAGCCGTGAAAGAAAGGGGATTGCCCCGTTTTTCAAAAAGGTGTATTTTCCCGTGTAAGAACCCCGGGGGCGTTCCTGAAAAAGGTCCTGAAATACTCTTGGTCAATGCCGGGTCACACTCACGCAAGGAGGCATGTGATGGTGAATAAATTGTTGGTCGTGGATGACGACGTCGAGATCTGTGAATTCTTGAAATCCTTCTTTGAGGATCGCGATTTCAAAGTTGCGGTTGCGGGTAACGGGACCCAGGCCCTTGAGCAGGTGGCCCTTTTTCATCCGGAGATTGTGCTTCTGGATATTCAGATGCCGGGGATGAGCGGTCTTCAGGTCCTGAAGAAGATCAAAGAAACGTATCCCAGAGTGAAGGTCATCATGGTCACCGCCGTGGAGACACAGGAGAAGATCGAGGAAGCCATGCGGTTTGGAGCGGATAATTACATCACCAAGCCCCTGAGTCTTGAATATCTCGAAAAAGATGTTCAGGACAAGATCAATTCTCTTGCCGGGAATTCGTAACATTCAACGGATCAAAACGGACGACGTTTCGATCGCTTTTGTCATTCACAAGCTCCGGGAGAAAAAGGCGGGATTCAAGGTCCTTTGGTCGAGTGCGTCGCAGATTGCCCTGTTCCATTTATATGGACTTTATCGCTTGCGTCTCCGGGGGGGCATCAGTATAATGTCGCCTCAATTTCAAGGAAAGCGGGTTAAAATTTTATGGTAAAAGCCAAGAAAACTTCCAAACAGTCTTCAAAAAAACCTGTGAAAAAATCCTCCAGGGAACCGGCCAAAGCGTTGAAAGTGAGGCGGCTTCCCAAGAGCGAGCTGGATATTTACAAGAAGATACTTCTTCAACTGCGCACAAAGATCGCCGGAGACCTCCAACAGATCGAAGGGGACACGCTGAGCGGGAATCAACCCAGCAATTCCGGGGAACTCTCGGACGTGGCAGACATGGCGACCGATAATTATGACCGGGAGCTTAACATCGGGTTGGCGTCCAACGAGCAGCAGCTCCTGAACGATATCGACGTTGCCCTCAAAAAGATCGAGGACGGCACCTACGGTACCTGCGAAATTTACGGAACGCCGATCCCTCAGAAACGTCTTTTGGCCATGCCTTATACCCGTCTTTCTGTGAGGGCCCAGGAAGAAGAGGAGAAGAACAAACGTCATCAGTAATTTTCTTCTACGCCCTTGTAGGGTCCGTAGTCCTCATTGACCAGTTCTCAAAATTTCTCGCCCTTCGATATCTTTCTCCCCAGGTGCCGGTCTCCCTTATTCCGCAGGTTCTGGACCTGACACTCGTCAGGAATCCCGGCGTCGCGTTCGGACTTTTCAGCGACTGTGCGCCGGTGCTTTTTACGGTGATCACGATCAGTCTCGTTTTCCTGTTCCTGGTCGCGAACCGTTCCCACAGTACTGCGTCTCACGGAGCCTCGACCGCGGACCGTTGGGCGCTTAGCCTGATCCTGGGCGGTGCGATCGGGAACTGGATCGATCGCCTGCGTTTCAAGGCCGTGATTGATTTCATCGACTTCCGGATCTGGCCCGTCTTTAACCTTGCCGACACTGCGATCACGATCGGTGTCTGTCTCTATTTCATTCACGTCCTCATGTCCAAAGAACAAAAATGAAACCGATCCTGTTTTCTTTTGGAACGTTCCACCTCTACTCATACGGTCTCAGCATCGCCGTCGGCGTCCTGCTCTCCCTTTTCCTGATGAAACACCGCGCCCTGAAAGAAGGGTTTCCCGCTCCTGACGAAGTGTTCGATATGGCTTTTGCGGTCCTGGTGTGGGGATTCCTCGGGGCCCGGTTTTTTTACGTGATCCAGAACTTTTCCTATTACGCGGCTGAGCCGCTCAAGATCTTCGCGATCTGGGAAGGCGGGCTGATCTTCTATGGCGGGGCGATCGCGGCCTTTCTGGGTTTGTGGCTGACGGGCCGGAAGAAAAAGCGGCCCTTCTGGAAGACCCTGGATTTTCTCGTGCCGTACGGCGCGTTGACCCACGCTTTCGGCCGGCTCGGATGTTTTCTGAACGGATGCTGTTTCGGCAAAGCCTGCGGATTGCCCTGGGCCGTCCGGTTTCCGGGACTTTCGTATGCCGTGCACCCGGCCCAGCTTTATGAGGCATTTTATGACATCGTGCTTTTCGTGTTCCTCATTAAACGCCGGAAACAGACCCGGTTCGAAGGCGAGATCGCACTTCTTTATTTCCTTTTGTACGGGATGGGCCGTTACATTATCGAGTTCGTCCGCGAGCCGGGTTGGATGTGGATGGGGCTTACCTCGAACCAGTGGTTGAGCGTCGCGATCATGGTGGCTGCCTTCATTATCTTTCAATTCCGTCAGCGCAAAACCGTATAACATGCCCAAGAACCGTTTCACGGAGTTTGTGGTGGAGCCCAGGGAGGCCGAACAGCGTCTCGATGTGTTCCTTGCCCGAAAGATGTCCAGCCAGCACTCCCGGGCGCATCTTCAAAAGATGGTCAAGAACGGCGGCGTGCTTGTGAACGGTAGGGCGGTGACACCTCATTATCCGGTCAAGGCGGGCGAGCAAATCCGCGTCGAAAAGTTTGATGCCCCCGTCGAAGATCTTCCCGCAGAAGCGATCCCTCTTGATATTGTCTACGAGGATGACGATTGTCTGGTCGTGAACAAGGCAGCGGGTATGGTCGTCCACCCGGCACACGGAAATCCCAACCATACTCTTGTGAACGCGCTTCTCTTTCATGTTCAAAACCTCGGGAAATCCGAGGACAAGATCAGACCCGGGATCGTGCACCGCCTCGACAAGGACACCTCGGGCCTCCTGGTGGTCGCCAAGAACGACTATGCGCACGACAAGCTCGCACGTCAGTTCAAGGACCACACGATCGATCGTGTCTACAACGCCGTTGTCCGCGGGGTAGTCCAGCATGACGAAGGGTTTTGTGAGGAACCCGTGGGCCGGGCCTTTCTCAACCGTAAAAAAGTGGTCGTCCGTCCGTCGGGCGGCAAAGATGCCGTCACTTTTTTTCGCGTGCTGAAACGGTTCCGTAACGCGACCTTCGTGGAGATTCGTCCGAAAACCGGCCGCACTCACCAGATCCGCGTGCATTTCGCGCACATGGGCCATCCGGTGCTGGGGGATGCTCTCTACGGGGTCCAGTTCCCGCCGATCAAGCGGCAGGCGCTCCACGCCCTGACACTCGGGTTTGAGCAGCCCCGTACGAAGAAATGGATCAGTCTCACGAGCGAGTTGCCCGAGGACATGCAGGGCCTCCTGCGCTTCCTTGAATCGAATCCGTAATTCACATACCCGAGAGAATGCTTCGGGATTGAGCCTCGTCACCACTCAGGAATCCCCGGCGTGGATTCCCTCGTTCGCCCTCCAGTCCTCGCTCCTTCTCTTTGAGAAGTCCCTGCCCGCTCGTCCTTCCAGCGTGCCTCGGCTCAGCCCTTCGCCTTCTCTTGATCTGTGGAGGCGGGAAGTGTGTTAAGCCATGCTAAGGAGGCCGAGAGCCACGGTTTTACATCGAGGCCGACGCTCGCGAGTGAAGCCATGCCACGGTGGGGCATGGCGAGCGCTGGCGAAACACACTTCCCGACGGAACACTCGACTAAGGGAAAAATGACAAGCTGAAGTGAGATATGCCCGGATTGCCGGCTTCCTTGAATCGAATCCGTAGTTGCCTTATAATCAAAAGCCGTGAATCTTGTCCATTGGCTTTTCTTCATCGGGACCGTCGTTGTCTCTCTGTGTTTTGCGTTCCACGGGCAATGGGTGCTCTGGAAATATAAAACGTCTTCCTACAGGACGACCGTGACCGGCTGCGAGATCGCCCGTTTCGTCCTGGACCAGGCAGGGTTTATCCAGGTTGCCGTTACCCCGATCGAGCCCTCGGAAGAATACCCCTCAAATGAAGGTCTTTTCCTCGAACCCGGGGTCTATGAGGGGCGCGATTTTCTTTCTATCCTTCAGGCGGCACGTCAGGCGTTCCTTAAAAGCCAGCTCTCCAACATGACCTTTTGGGTACGCCTCAAAAAACGCATGGCCTTTGTGATCCGCTTCACGGTTTTGGCCGGGTGGGTCCTGCTGGTTCTCGGGAATTTTTTTCCCGCGCTCCGGTTCCTGGTCAGTCTCGGGCTCGGGTGTTTTACCGTGGTCATGGTTCTCGTGATCTTTGACCTGCCGTTCGAGCTGGAGGTCGAGGAAAAAACGTCCAGGCTTCTCAGTCAGTCCGGGCATTTTCAACTGAATGAAATGGTCCATCTGAAGAAACTGAGCCAGGCCATCGCGCTTCGGGGGCTGGCGGCCGTGGTCCGCGCTCCCTTCGATAAATGTCTTTGTCTTATGGGAAAAAAGGGGACAGCCTATGGGCTTTAAGAATCTCGGGGAATTCCTGAAGGTCCTTCGCGAAGAGGGCGAGTTTGTGGAGGTAAAGGCGTCCGTCGACCCGGTGCTGGAGGTAACGGAAATCTATGACCGTGTTGTGAAAAAAGAAGGACCGGCGCTCTTTTTCCGGAACGTAAGAGGGTCGGAAATACCGCTTGTAATCAATCTTTTTGGATCTGAAAAGCGGATGTCCCGGGCGCTCGGCGTGGAAAAACTGGCTCACATCGCGGAGCGCATCGAAACACTGCTGGATTCCAAGGTCCCGCAGAACCTTTGGGAAAAACTCTGGATACTTCCGAAACTTCTGGAACTGAATGCGATCATGCCCAGGACCGTGGGACGCGCGCCGTGCCAGGAAGTCGTGGTCCGTCCCGGAGAAGGGCCGATGCTTGACAAACTCCCGGTTGTCCAATGCTGGCCGAAGGACGGCGGGAAATTCGTGACCCTGCCGCTCGTCTTTACCCGTGACCCAAAAACCGGGAAGCGCAATGTCGGGATGTACAGGATGCACGTCTATGACGACACAACGACCGGCATGCACTGGCAGGTCCACAAGGACGGGGCGGAACATTTCAGGAAACTTGATAAAGGGGCGAAGGGCCGGCTTCCTGTTGCCTGTGTCATCGGCGCGGACCCGGCCACGATGTTTTCGGCGGCGTGTCCTTTGCCGCACGGAATGGATGAACTGATGCTTGCGGGATTTCTTCGCAAAAGCCCGGTAGAACTGGTGCGCTGCAAAACGATCGATCTTGAAGTGCCGGCGGAAGCGGAGATCGTGCTTGAGGGGTACGTGGAAGAAGGCGAGACGCGCCTCGAGGGGCCGTTCGGGGATCACACTGGTTTTTATTCCCGGGCGAAAGAATTTCCGGTTTTTCACGTTACCTGCATGACCCACCGGAAAAATCCGGTTTACGCCACGACCGCGGTCGGAAAGCCGCCGATGGAAGACTGCTACATGGGCCGCGCGATCGAAAGGATCTTCCTTCCGCTCATCCAGAAACAATTTCCCGAGATCACGGACATCCACCTGCCGTGGGAGGGAAGCTTCCATAATTGCGCAATCGTTGCGATCCGGAAAAGCTACCCGGAACAGGGGAAGAAGATCATTCACGGGCTTTGGGGGTTCGGCCAACTGATGTTCTCGAAGATAGTCGTGGTACTTGATCATGATGTGAACATCAGGGACATGCGCGAAGTTTCCTGGCGCGCCCTGAATAATCTTGATCCGAAACGCGACGTCGTGTTCGGAGAAGGGCCTCTGGATGAACTGGACCACGCCGCGTCGCAGGACCTTTCCGGTTCCAAGATCGGGATCGACGCCACGCGCAAAACTGAGGCGGAGGGGATGAAAAGACCCTGGCCCGACGATATTGTAATGGCAGAGGAGATCCGCCAAAGGGTCGACGCCCGGTGGAAAGAATACGGACTGGATGAAAAATATCTTCGCTAAGCCGGGTGTTTTCCTCGAAATGATCAAGTTCGAGCATTCGATCTTCGCCCTGCCGTTCGCCTACGTCGGGCTTTTTATGGCTGAGAAAAAGGTCCCGGGCTTCTTCGTTTTTGCCTGGGTCACGATCGCCATGGTGAGCTTCCGGACCACAGCCATGAGCCTGAACCGCATTCTGGACGCTGCGATCGACGCCAGAAACCCGAGGACCCGGTTGCGGGCGCTTCCGTCCGGGAAACTTAACAAAGCGACGGTCTGGGCTGTTGCAATAGTTTCGTTCCTCGTTTTTGAAACGAGCGCCTACCAGCTTGGGATGCTCTGCCTTCTGCTTACGCCTGTTCCGGTCATTCTGGCTTTTATCTACCCGCTCATGAAAAAGGTCTCATGGCTTTCGCATTTTGTGCTGGGCGCTGTGCTTGGGATCGCCCCGTACGGCGCTTGGATCGCGTGCCGGGGGACTTTTGATCTTGTCCCGGCATTGCTTTCGCTCGGGGTGCTCTTCTGGGTCGCGGGATTTGACATGATCTACGCGCTCCAGGACGTCGAGTTCGACCGGGCCGAAAAACTTCACTCGTTTCCTGCGGCATTCGGACAGGACCTGACATTGGCGGCAAGCAAGATACTCCATCTTCTGAGCGTCATTCTCTGGGCACTCGCCGGTTATTTCAACGGTAGCGGCACCGCGTTCTTCGTCGGTGTTCTTCTTGCCGCCCTTTTCCTGAACCGGGAATACCGGCTCGTCCGCTCTTTTGGCGTCGCAAAACTCAACGAAGCCTTTTTTTTCATGAACGCCGTCGTTAGCATTATGCTTTTCCTCGCAACTGTGTTTGACATCACCCTGAAAGGAAGTGTCCTATGAAAACCCTAAGCGTTTTTCTTGTCCTGGTTCTTATGGCCCCGGTAATGCTCCGGGCGGAAGCCCCCAACGAACAGGCACGGCGCAGTGACGATTTGGAACAGTCGTCTACAGCACTCGTGAAGCAAGTTGGAACTTATGATCAATTGCTTTCGGCAGTTCGAGAAATGAGGTCCGAAAGCCGCGTCCGTGTCGAAAAAGCCGTGGAGCAGGAGCGCGTGCGCGAGGCATGGGAGATCGGCAGGCTCATCGACGCGCATGTCCTGCAACACAAGGAGCGAGCGGATTATGCAAAACAGGTTCTACCCAGACTGGCAGGCGATCTTGGCATGAGCGAGCGCGAACTTTACTACATGCTCAAATTTTACCGCGCCTATCCGATTCTGCCGTCGACGGCAGAATTGAGCTGGGGGCATTACAGGGAGCTTCTCTCCGTGAATGATCCTAAGGAAAGAGAGACGGTTGCCTCAGAGGCGGTCAAAAACAAATGGTCTGAAAAAGAAACCCGGGAAGCCGTCCGCAAAGTGAAGGCGAGGGCCGGTGAAAAAGCCACTCCCGCAGAAATTCTTACCGCGCAACCAGGCAACCCGGGGACCTACAAGATCATTCTCGCCAGAACAGGCCCCTACGCCGGTAAACTTGCCCTCGACCTTGGATTTTCAAACCACATGCGCCTTGCCGAAGTCGTGGAAGATACGAGCCTGTTTATCGAGGGGGACATTCTTGATTTTACGGACGAACAAGACGAGATCCGGAAAAGCAAGGAAGCGGATTTCTCCAGGGCCGGACAATTTGCCCGAAACTCGCCGGTCCCGATACCTGTCAATCGTGGCGAAGCGGCCCTTTTCACTTACCGTGCCTGGGTGCAGCGGGTTCTGGACGGCGACACGATTGAAGCAGTTGTCGATCTCGGCTTCGGGATCACCACCACGCAGACCCTGAGACTTCGCGGCATTGACGCTCCCGAGATTGTCACACGAAACGGCATGAAAGCAAAAAAGTTTGTGGAGAAAAGGCTCGCTAACTCTCCCCGGGTTCTCATTAAAACCAGCCAATCCGACAAGTACGACCGCTACCTGGTGGATGTTTTCTACATTGATAAAGCCGGCCAACAGCAGTACCTTAACAACCGGCTTTTAGAGCAAGGATATGCGGTCATCGTAGACGGCTGACATTAAGCCGTCACGCCTGATTATTATAAAAAAATAATAGGAAATCAGTGCTGTCCTAGTTTCCAATAAATCTTTTAAGGATAACTAGGGCGATGTAGTACTTGCGCACAGCGTAGTTTGCAGTCCCGTGGGACTGGCGCAAGTGCCGTTCGCGTTAGTGAATAGAGTGAAACCACCCAGGATTGCGATGGGGGGAGAGTTGAGGGTATGAAGAGGCCCAAGGCTGATAACGCTTTAAAACAAAGTGAGAATTATTACCGCAGGCTGGTCCAGGACGCGAACAGCATTATTTTGCGCATGGACACTCAGGGCCGGGTCGTCTTTTTCAATAAATTCGCGCGGAAGTTCTTCGGTTTCAGAGAGAAAGAAATATTGGGCCAGAGCGTGATCGGGACCATTGTTCCGGTGACAGACAGCGCGGGCAAGGACCTGAAGATCATGATCGACGATCTCGGGCGTCACCCCGAGAGGTACGTGAATAATGAGAATGAAAACATGCTCAAGAGCGGGGAGCGCGTGTGGATATCCTGGACCAACAAGGCCCTCTTCGACAAAAAAGGGTCCACCCAAGAGATCCTCTGTGTCGGGAATGACATCAGCAAGATCAAAAAGGCCGAAGAGCTTTTAAAGCAAATGGACAAACGGAAGTCCGCCTTTGTCGCTAATGTCTCTCATGAATTCAAGAACCCCCTGAACAACATGAACCTCTCGCTGGCCTATATCCTGGAGGGTTCGGCCGGCGAGATAAACGAGCAGCAAAAGACGATGCTTGGGATTGCCCAAAGAAGCACGAAAAGACTTATCCGGCTGGTCATGGACCTTCTGGATATTGCAAAGATCGAAGCGGGAAAGATGAAGCTGAAAAAGGAAGAGGTCCCGGTCGCCGCCCTGGTCGACGAAGTCATCGCCGGTAACAACGATGAACTCTCTGCGAAGAAGATGGTCCTTGTAAAAGACTTTTCAGAGAGCGCGGGCTCGGTTTGGGCGGACCGTGACAAACTTACCGAAGTCATTATCAATTTACTGAGTAACGCCATAAAATACACTCCCGCCGGCGGGAAGATCACCCTCAGTCTTTCCGGCACCCCCAAAGAAGTCCGTTTTGAGATCTCTGATTCAGGGCCGGGGATCGCCAAAGAGGATTTTCAAAAGCTGTTCGACAAATTCGAGCGCCTGACCGCCGAAAGGGAAGAAGGAACCGGTTTGGGCCTTTCCATCACCAAGGACATTATTGACCTTCACAAGGGCAGGATTTGGGTCGAAAGCGAGCTTGGAAAAGGCACCCAATTCATCTTCACCCTGCCCAGAAAATGTAACTAGAAAAAAATTTCAGGTGCCCAATACCATTTGAAGGTAGTTAGGCTCTTTACCTCGAACGGGGCACTTTCAACGCGACCGAAAGGGAAAAATTATGTTGCAGCTAATAGGCATTCTTTTTTCAGTAAATAGCATCATTATTACTTGGTGGTGCCTTGCGAACAACTATGGTAATAAAGCTGGAGTTGTGATTGGTTGTGTAATCGCTCTTTTTTTTGGGTGTTTTTTAATGCTGCAGCATCGTGCTGTGGAACTTACTTTTAAATGGGTTGGCTCGATTAAAGCGGCGTCAGAACAAGCAAGCGCTGATGCAGGAGAAATAGCAAAACTTAGAGGGCGCATTGAATCCCAGAGCGCAACCGTAGATCTTGTTGCCAAAAGCGCTGATGAAGCCCGTAATTTAGTTCGAAGTTTAGAAAAGAAAAACAGTGATATCGAGAGTAAAGTTGGAAAAATTAATTCTGATGTTGAAAAATCTGATAAAGCACTAGGTAGTTTGGAAAAAGCGAACGATTTCTCCTCCATTTTATTTGCAGCTCAAAATGATGATGCTAAAGCATTTGAACAACTTGTCAGCTGGGTCGACAAGGATGCCCCATTTAAGAAAATAGCAGCTAATGCTATTATCAAAATTAGAACCGATGCTGGCGGGCCAATAAAACCTGGTTTTCTTAATATCGATTGGAGAGGGACGGACCCTAAAGCATTGTCCTCTCAACAAATAATGAAGCTTGTTGCCAACCTTCAACCGATTTTTCACACTGCATTAGTGCACGAGGTGCGAAGCAGGTCGGATTTTAGCAAAAGAGATAAAATGCAATTTTACGTAGAAGTGCTTCATTCGAGCAATAGTTTGTTGGCGAAAAATTATGCTGGTGAATTTTTTACATTCGAAGCCAATGACAGCAAATTAAAATGGCAGCCATTTTCGATCACGCCATTATTTCAGTGGTGGGATGAGAATAAAGATAAGGTCTGATTTGCCGTAGAACGATACCCTGTACTATTCGATGCTTCTAAACCGAGGAGCTTATGACCATATTCGATCAAGCGATGGCAATAGAACAGGAGGGCGAAGCCCTTTATCGGAAATTTGTGCTGGAGGTGTCGAATAAGGGCATGAAGAAAATTTTTACATGGCTCGCGGACCGAGAGCTTGAGCACTACAATGTTTTCATGCAGTTGAAAGCGGGCAAGCCGGTTTCGGTCGTGGAAAACACGATCTTAAAGGATGTCAAAGATATCTTCGGGGAATGGCTGGAAAAAACTCCCCGCATTGAAACGAACGCGACACGAGCGGATCTTTACCGTAAAGCGCTCGAGGTCGAGAAGAAAAGCATTTCGGTCTATGAAAAACATGCAGCAACAGCCGACTTGCCTCAGAAGGGGATATTTCTCAAGATCGCGGCTGAAGAAAAAGGGCACAAACGAATCCTTGAAAACATCATACAGTTTGTCACCAAGCCAGAGGCCTGGTCTGTGAACCCGGAATTTTCACTCCTCGACAAAGATTATAATCTCTAGCGCAGAAATGTACCGGAAAGACAGGTAAGGTGAATTCTGATGTTTCATATTTGTAAGGAGGAACGTATAAAAGTCCGGAATTTCAGGGCTGTCTTTTTTGCGGTGTGGATGATCGTGAGCGCGGCACTTGTCGGTCCCGTGTTCGCGGGCGAGGGGACATCGCTGAACGCGGAGGAAGCGCTGGCGCTCCTCAAGGAAGGGAATTCCCGTTTTGTGGCGATGAAGATCGAGCATCCCGACGAAAATACCGCAAGACGCGAAGAGACCTCTGCGAATGGGCAGAAGCCTTTTGCGGCGGTGCTCGGGTGCGCGGATTCGAGAGTGCCGGTGGAAATAATCTTTGACCGGGGGATCGGGGATATCTTTGTGGTGCGGGTCGCGGGGAACATCGCGATGGACAGCAGTGTGACCGGTTCTCTGGAATACGCGGTCGGGCACTTGAAAGTGCCTTTATTGGTGGTTCTGGGACATACGCAATGTGGAGCGGTCGGGGCTGCGGTCTCGGGGGCGAAGCTCGAGGGGGGGATCCGTGATATTCAGGAAAAGATCGAACCTGTGGTGAAAGAAGTGGAGAAAAAGTATCCGGATCTGCAGGGTCCCGCGCTGACGAACGAGGTAGTGAAACAAAATATTTTCCAGACGGAAAAAGACCTTCTGTCCGGGAGCGAAGCGATCCGGGGCTTGGCCGCACAAGGCGCGCTCAAGATTGTTCCCGCGGTCTACGATGTCATGACCGGCAAGGTGGACTGGCTCGAAAAAAAATAATCCGGTGAACACGTTTCAATAAACCGGATGCACTGCCCACCCTAAGCTTTAATTAAGTGATGTATCCCCGGGATTGGTTGTATAATCCAACACGTTTTTTCAAACCAGCACTTTCAGGATCCGTTCTTCCTCCGGACCTGTTTACAATGGCAAAAAAGAGAAAAAAATGATTCTATCCAAACATCACAAGAAACTGGGTTTGAGAACAAAGGTAGCCAAAAAAATAACGGAGATCCCGTCCGGCGAGTGGAACCAAGCCTTCCCTGATGTTCTTGAAAGCTATGATTTTTTCAAAACCCTGGATGAGTCCCATCTCGAGCAATTCAGCTTCTACTACATTATGGTTTATGACCACAAAACGCCCGTCGGCGCGACCGCCTGCTTTTTGATGAACTATTCGCTCGATACAAGCATTAACGGCGCCTATCGCAATCTGTCAAATTCCATTAAAAAACTGATGCCGAATATTTTTAGCCTGAAGGCACTTATTTGCGGAATGCCTATCGGGCAGGGCCGGATAGGCATCACAGGTTGCGCTGACAGAACCTTACAGGCCATTGTCCGCCGCATGGAGCAGATCGCAAAGAAGAACAAAGCTCCCATACTTGCATTCAAGGATTTTAATCAAGCCGATGCGAATGTGCTCGACTCACTACAGAAAAACGGTTTTACGAAATTTGATGGCCTGCCTTCTTCCGAACTCAATATCACATTCAAAAATTTTGAAGACTATCTAAAAACTTTAAGCAGCGCCAGCCGGTATGATCTGCGCAGAAAGTTTAAAAAGGTTGACGGGAAGGTTGCGATCGACCTTGAAATTGTTGACGCTCTGGAAGGCGACAGCTTGGAAGATGTTTACAGGCTTTATCTTGATGTAGTGACTAAGCATGAAATGGGTTTTGAGATATTACCGAAAGATTTTTTCAAAAACATCTCCAAGAACATGCCCAAGCATGTGAAATTCTTTTTATGGAAAATCGATGGAAAGCTCGTCGCATTCCTATTCTGTTTTATAGCGGGAGATTTTTGCGCCGACTATTACGTCGGGCTTGATTACTCGGTTGCGCATAAATATCATCTCTACTTCGTCAAGTTTCGCGACACTATGAATTGGTGCATAGAAAATAAAATCAAAAAATACGAGATGGGGAATTCCGGTTATGAGCCAAAAAGAAGAATCGGGCTCGACTTCATCCCCCGTTTTATCTATGTAAAACTTCGCAATAGAACGCTGCGTCCGGCCTTTAATTTTATATGCCAATTTTTGAAGTTTGAAAATTTTGATGCGGATTTAAAAGAAGCTAGAAAACACATGGCGAAATCCGCCGCTTCTCATGTGAGAAGTGTGAAGAACCGGTCAACCATGGCAAGAAATCAGAGAGACTGAAATGTCGCATAGTTCGCTGACCTGGAAAATATTTTTCGCTATTATTTTAAATGATGCAGCAGACAGTTTTGCGCAGGTCTTGATGAAGAAGGGATTGTTTTTTGAGGAAGCGGATATCTGGAACATCCACGCCCTCGCGGGATTTCTTTCCCATAATGTTTCTTCGCCGTTCCTCTGGTTTGGGGTCGCTATTTATACGGCCAATTTTTTTATTTGGATCGCGATCCTCTCACGAATCGAACTAAGCATTGCGATTCCTCTCAGTAGTACCATGTATGCCATAGTTCCAATTTTTGCGGTTATTTTTTTGCACGAGGTTGTGTCTCCGCTCAGATGGCTCGGCATTGTCTTTATTATCGCAGGAATCTATGTAGTCTCAAAAAGCAAGCGGCCCGTGCCTGCGAATCCGGGTGTCGTATGATCAGAATCATCCTCCTAGTTCTGTTGGCGGAAATCGCGGGGACAGCCGGGCAAATCCTGCTTAAGAAAGGCGCCGGAAAATTGGGCCACAAGAATTTCGAACAATTAAGCGCTTATTTTTCATTTACAAAAAAGATTTTGGGAATACCCGCCATTTGGCTGGGATTGCTTTTGATGGGGTTGGGCCTTTTCTTTTGGTTGGTGGCTTTGGCCGGCTCGGATTTGAGCATTGTTTTTCCTCTTGGGAGCATGCAGTATATTCTGGTGCTTATCGCTTCCCGGTTGTTTCTGAAAGAAAAGATCGATCAAAAAAAATTAATCGGAACTCTCCTGATGATCGTGGGAATTATAGCCATTGCGCAAAGCTGATCGAACATGAACGGAGACCGCGATGAATGACGAGATAAAGAAAAAAATACTGGTGTTCCAGAAAAGCGAGATCACGGAGCACCACATCTATCTGAAGCTCGCCGCGATCGAAAAAAGCGCTAGAAATAAGGACGTCCTGGAGAAAATCGCCGCTGATGAGCTCAGGCATTACCATGTCTGGAAGAAATATACCGGCCAGGATGTTCTGCCCGATCGCTTTACGGTCGAAAAATATGTCCTTATCGCCCGCCTTTTTGGTCTCACGTTCGGTCTCAAGCTCATGGAAAGCGGGGAGGGAAAGGCCCAGGAAGCGTACGGCGAAATGATCTCCAGCGTGGTGGAAGCTTCCGGGATCATAGCTGACGAAAACACGCACGAGCAGGAGCTTTTGGAGATGATCGACGAGGAGCGGTTGAAATACGCGGGTTCGATCGTCCTGGGATTGAACGACGCACTGGTCGAACTTACCGGTGCGCTTGCGGGGCTGACTTTCGCGCTGGGCAATGCCCGGCTCGTGGCGGTGGCAGGCGCCATTACGGGGATTGCCGCCGCTTTGTCGATGGCGGCCTCGGAGTTCCTTTCAACAAAATCCGAGGGTGGTGGCAAGGACCCGGTCAAGGCATCCATTTATACAGGGATTGCTTATATCCTGACCGTCACCCTGCTGGTTCTGCCTTACCTTTTACTGGAAAATCTTCCCGTCTCTCTTGCATGGATGCTGGTGAACGCGGTGGTGATCATCTACGCGTTCACGTTTTACATCTCGGTCGCGAAGGGCTTTGATTTCCGCAAGCGGTTTCTCGAAATGGTCTCGATCTCGCTCGGTGTCGCCGGTCTTTCCTTTCTGATAGGCCTTGGCGTGCGGGCCTTGCTGAATATCAAAGTATGAAAAGAGGCGTAAAACATATAGCTAATGCATTGCTCCAGTTATTCCCTCCTGTAGGGCACATTTAAATGTGCCCTACGGAAGAGAGGATAGAGCGAATATCTCTCAGGAAACCGGAGCAACGCATAGCTAATAGACTAAGCAGAGTCATCGCGAACGAAGTGTGGCGATCTTGTTTTTAAAAGCGAGATTGCTTCTCCTCGCTTTTGGCGGGCTCGTAATGACAAAGTGTAAAAGAAAGAAGAAATGAAACCTTATATAGTTGCGATGACCGGGGCCAGTGGAGCAATTTATGGCGTTCGGCTTTTGCGGTTTTTTGCGGAAAGCAATATCCCGGTCGAGCTTGTGGTTTCGGACACGGCGAAGATCGTGATGAAAGAAGAGTTGGGGCACCATGTCGTCCCCGAACGCTTTTACCATGACAATGGCCCTTTAGGGTCGGGGATCCAAACTGGATTCCCGCCAGAAACATGCGGGAATGACAAAAACATAGGTGAAGTATTCGGGGATGACAAAAAAGGGGAGCTTTTACTGAAACTCGGGATTGAGAACACAGCGAAGATACATCTCCACGATTTCAAGGATTTTACAGCGCCAATCGCAAGCGGGTCTTATCCTACCGAAGGCATGATCATCATCCCGTGCAGTATGGGGACACTTGGTGCGATTGCGTCAGGCCTCTCCCAGAACCTCATTCACCGGGCCGCGGATTGCACAATCAAGGAAGGGCGGAAGCTTGTCCTCGTGCCGCGCGAGACGCCGCTTTCGGCCATTCATCTTGAAAACATGCTGAAACTCGCGAGGCTGGGTGTTCGGATGGTGCCTCCGATGCCGGCGTTCTACGGGGACCAGCAAAAAGTCGAAGACCTCGTTGATTTCGTAGTGGGGAAAGTGCTCGACCAGTTCGGTATTGTGCACGCCCTTTATCCGCGGTGGGTGGGGAAAATCTCGGGACTCGAGACTCGGGACTAGTAAAAAAAGAATTCCGAGCAAGAAATTGACGAGTCCCGAGGTGCGAGTCCCAAGTCCCTTTAAAGTTCTGAAAATAAAAATCAGATGCATTGTTCCGGTTTCCTGAGAGATATTCGCTCTATCCTCTCTTCCGTAGGGCACATTTAAATGTGCCCTACAGGAGGGAATAACTGGAGCAACGCATATCAGGTTTATGATGAAAAACGATATTCAATCACATTTGCGCATTGGTAAAATCCGCTATCTCAACTGTCTTCCGTTCTACTTCGGTCTTCTGGAAATGCTCCGGGCGAAAGGGATGGAGCCGGAGATGAGTTTTTTTGAATCTTATCCCGTCGAGATCAACCAGGCCATGGAAAAAGGGGAGATCGACGCGGCGCCGATCTCATCTCTCGAATATTTCCAGCATCAGGACGATTATCTTCTCCTGCCGGGCCTCGCGATCGGGACGCGGCTTTTTGCGCGGAGTGTCCTGCTTCTTTCCCAAAAAAAGATCGAACAGCTCGACGGCGCAGTGATCGCCCTTTCCCGGGAAAGCCTCAGTTCTGCCGGTCTTGTGCGCATTCTCCTCGCGCAGAAATATAACTACCGCAATACGTTCGAACTGACCGACCAGGATCCCGAGGCCATGCTTCAGAAATATCCTGCCGCGCTCGTGATCGGGGACCAGGCGCTTTTCTGCCAGCCCAGGGAACTGGTCTACAAATACGATCTGGGCGAGTTGTGGTATTCCTGGACGGGGAAGCCCTTCGTGTTCGCGTTGTGGGCCGTGCGCCGGGGTTTTGCGGTCCGGCATCCGGAACTGCTCAAGGCTTTTCTCGAGTGTCTAAGAGAAAATCTTCTAAAAAATTTGGCGGACCCGGAAGGTCTTCTGAAACAAGCGCTCGGCATCACCCCCTCAGACAAAAGATTCTGTTCGGTGCTTGGCTATCTTGTGAATCTTCAATACACGCTGGACGCGGACATGAAAGAAGGCGTGCTGCGGTTTTTCGAACTGGCTTATGAGGAAGGTCTTGCGCCTGCGCCCAAACCGCTGGAATTTTTCCCTCACCCTAACCCTCTCCCTGGGGGAGAGGATAGGTGAGGGGGTTTTATGGCCATTCACGAAAAAATCCTCGAAAAGCGTCTGAATGGCGGACGATTAACGCTCGAAGACGGCGTACGGCTCTACACCTGCGATCTTTTGACATTAGGGCAGGCCGCCCAAAAGCTGACGCCGAGGCTGATCCCCAACGCTGTCACGTTTGTGGTGGACCGTAATATCAGTTACACGAATGTCTGCACTATCGGTTGTGATTTCTGCGCATTCCATTGCCCGCCCGGATCTCCTGAAGCATATGTGCTTTCGCAAGAGGAGATACTGGCAAAGGTCCGTGAGCTTGCTGATCTTGGCGGGACGCAGGTGCTCATTCAGGGCGGTATTCACCCGGACCTTTCGCTCGACTATTATCTTGATATGGTCCGGGCCATTCATGAGAAATTTCCGCAGATCACCATACATTCCTTTTCCGCGATCGAAATGGACACGCTTGCAAAGAAAAGCGGGGTTTCTCTGCCCGAACTTTTTCGGATGTTCAAGAAAGCGGGTCTCAATTCTCTTCCGGGCGGCGGGGCGGAGATCCTTGTCGAGCGTGTCCGGAAACTCATCAGCCCGAAAAAGATCTCTTCGGACCGCTGGCTGGAGGTCATGCGTATCGCCCACGAAGCGGGTTTTAAAACCACGGCGACGATGGTTTTCGGGCTGCGAAGACGGGAACATCAAGTTCCCGCGAGCGTGCCGGGGGCATGGGACACCGGCCACGTGGAGACAAAGGAAGAACGGATCATGCATCTTCTCCGGCTCCGGGAGTTGCAGGACAAGACACACGGCTTCCGGGCATTCATTCCCTGGAGTTTTATTCCCAACCAGACGCCGGGGATGAGCGGTCTGAAACCGGCCGGGGGAGACGATTATCTCAAGACTGTGGCGATATCAAGGCTCATGCTCGACAATTTCGAACATATTCAAAGCGGTTGGCTTACCGAGGGTTTAAGGCTTGGGCAGATCGCGCTCGCGTTTGGATGTGATGACATGGGCGGCACTTTAATTGAGGACAAGGTTCTGGAGCCCACGGGCATCGAGGTCCACACGCGCCGCGAAGACCTTGTCTGTCTTATCAAGGATGCCGGCTTTGTTCCCGTTCAGCGCGACACGAATTACCAGATTGTTGGAAGTCTTGCAAATGGGTCATTGCGAGCCGCGAAGACAGCGAAGCAATCCGGTTTTAAAAACGAGATTGCCACGTCGTCCAGCCAGTGGCGGGACTCCTCGCAATGACGGTTGATGTTGATAAACGGATAGGTCCTAAGTCATTGCGACCTTGCTGCTGTCTTGCGACAGCAAGACGCAAGGGAAGCAATCTTTCTTTATGAGTGCACGAGGTTATGTTTATATGATGATGAATCGATTTAATACGGTGATTTACACGGGAGTGACCTCGGATCTGTGGCGGCGCGTTAATGAACACAAAGAAGGAAAAATAGAAGGGTTCACAAAAAGGTATAGGGTTCATAAATTAGTTTTTTACGAAAGTTTTCTTACTATGCGCGAAGCTATTGATGCTGAAAAAAAGATCAAGGCGGGTTCTCGTGCGAAAAAGGTGTTATTGATTAAAACGATGAATCCTGATTTCAAGGATTTAATGCTGGGAGATTGCCACGCCCCAATTCTCGATCAAAAAACGAAAACAAATTGGGACAGCACTGGCTTCAGATATAAATTCAATGAAAGCCAGGCGCCCTATAAAACAGGGCTCGCAAAGACACTGAATGGTGAATGAGGAGGTAAGCAATGGCCGTCCCTGATAAAGAATTTATCCGCAATGCTTTTGATTCGATCACACCGCGCTACGACCTGCTGAATCAGATCCTGAGTTTCGGGATGGCGGAAGCCTGGCGCAAACGGTCGGCGGAGATCCTCCTGAGCGATCCGGATTTTTCTCCCAAAACCATTCTGGACCTTGGCTGCGGCACGGGGAAATTCCTGGAATGTTTTCTGCGAAGACGGGAACAACAAGTTCCCGCGAGCGTGGCGGGGACACAGGACCCCGCCCTGCGAAGACGGGAACAACAAGTTCCCGCGAGTGTGCCGGGGGCACGGGGTCCCGGCGTGAAAGGGGCCTGGGAGAGCGCGACCGGAGTGGATTTCTCGGCCGCCATGCTTAAAAAAGCGCGCGAAACAGTTTCAGGAAATGTGATGTGGCTCCGGGAAGATTTTGATTCCCTGCCTTTCCTCGAATCAAGTTTTGATCTTGTGATCTCGGGGTTTACACTCCGGAGCGTCCAGAAACTCCCCGAATTTCTAGGCCATGTTTACCGCATTTTGACCCCGGGAGGGAAGGCGGCGTTTCTCGACCTGACCCGGCCCCGGAATTTCTGGGCCCGGCTGCTCTTCTTCCCGTATCTGAAATTCATTTTGCCGCTTCTGGGGTGGCTCCTTACAGGCAACCTTAAGGCCTATCATTTTTTATCGGGTTCGGTCCGGAGCTTCCAGTCTCCGGAGGAAACAATTCGGCTGATGCAGAACCTCGGATACCGCGACTCAATGAGTAAAAGCTTTGCTTTTGGTGCCGCTACGCTTATCATAGGTACGAAGTGACGGTGTTTTCTACCGTCATCGCGGGCTCTGATTTACAAAGAAATCAGGGCGTGGCGATCTCATAAAAGCGAGATTGCTTCGTACTTGCCCTCATTTATTTAATGGATGGCAAGTACAGCACTGGATTTCCATATAAAAATTAATGAGATCCAGGCGTCGTTCCACTCCTCGCAATGACACATAAAAATATGAATATCGACTCAAAATTATCCGAATTAGGTTTGTCTCTGCCGCCCGCCCCAAAACCTGTGGGGCTTTACCAGCCGTTCGTGGTATCTGGGAAGCTGGCATTTTTGAGCGGCCAAATCTCCAAGGACGCCAGCGGCAAGCTCCTGACGGGGAAGGTCGGGAAAGATCTTTCCTTGGCCGAAGGACAGACTGCCGCGCGTCTTGCGGCGCTGAACGCCTTGAGTATCATGAAAAATCTGATCGGTTTTGAGAAGATCAGGCGTGTTGTGAAAATGACAGGTTTTGTCCAGACGGCGCCGGATTTTTATGAGATCCCGGCGGTCCTGAACAAGGCCTCGGAACTTTTCGCCGAAGTGCTGGGAGAACAGGGGTCGCATGCCCGTTCTGCCGTGGGCATGTCCAGTCTGCCGCTGAATGCCGCGGTGGAGATTGAACTTATCCTTGAATTGAAATGACATTTTTTGTTATTCCCGCTAAAAGCATGCAGGAATGACAATATTTCTGAACTCGAGAAAGGAAATCATGAAAGGTTTTCTTAAATTCATACTTATTTTTGCCGTCATCCTTCTCGCGAGCGCATTTCTTGCGCCGCTTTTCTACGATTTTTTCCGGACATTCCATCCGTTCAAATTCGAACGGATCTTCCAGCGTATTGTCATGGTCCTCTCGCTTGCTGCGGTGGCCCTCTTTGTCAGGGTCAAAAAAGAGACGCTTATGGGTTACGGTCTTGCCTGGAGGCCGCAAAGCCCGGGACTTTTGGGGAAGGGGTTTGTGGCCGGCGTTCTCGTTCTGGGGGTGGTGGGGGTACTGCGGATCCTCTCGGGTCAGGTGATCTTTGATCCGAGAGCTTTCTCGTGGGGAGAGTGGATCGCCAAATTTTCTTTGGCACTCTTGACAGGTCTTCTGATCGGGTTCCTGGAAGAATTTTTCTTCCGGGGGTTCATCTTCCGCTCACTCCTGCGTCTTTTAAGGAACCGTGTGTTTCTGAGTGTCGTGATCACGACTTCGTTCTATGCGATCATCCATTTTATCGGGCTCAAAAAGATCTTTGTCGGTCCGGACCCGAGTTTCATCGACGGGCTCAGATTGATCGGGGCGCCTTTTTTATCTCTGGCCGAATGGCCGAAATTCTGGCCCCAGGCAGTCGGGCTTTTTCTTTTTGGATTGGCGCTGATGGGGGCCGCTTATCGCTCAGGGTCTCTGTACCCGGCGATCGGTCTTCACGCAGGTTGTGTGTTCTATATAAAACTCGACGATTTTTTTGTGCAATTCCATACCGCGCCGTCCTTCTTTTGGGGGTCCAAGATCCTCTATGACGGTGTCCTGGGCTGGATATTTTTGAGCGCCATGGCAATAGGTCTGTGGATCTTTTTAAAACCTGCAAGGACAGATACCCCGGACAGTCCTTCCGGGGGAAAGGCCGTTTAAGACTGTGACCACGTTCAATAAAATCACCCGCGAGAAAATCATCGAGTGCCTCAAGCAGGTCCAGGAACCTGTCCTGAAGGAGGACGTTATTTCGCTCGGGATTGTGCGTGAGATCGAGATCAATAGAAACCATGCTTTCCTTCATCTGGAATCTTCCATCGAAGATCCGCAACTCCTCGAACAGTTGCGTGCGGCAATCGTTCAGGCCGTGCGGGGAGCGGGCGCGAGCGGGTGCGAAGTGCATTTCTCGGGGAAACCGAAATGCGGGGTCAGCGCTTCGGCCTGCGAAGACGGGGACATCAAGTCCCCGCGAGCGTGCCCGGGACATGAGGCATGGGCCGTTCAGCCGGTTTCCGGTGTGAAGCATGTGATCGCAGTCGCGAGCGGGAAAGGCGGCGTCGGGAAATCGACGGTGGCCGTGAACCTGGCGCTTGCGCTCAAAATGCTCGGGGCACGGGTCGGTCTGATGGACGCGGATATCTACGGTCCGAATATCCCGATCATGTTGGGGATCCCGCCTGAAAAACGTCCAGGGGGAACTGTCGAAGAGAAGATCCTTCCGCTTGTGGCGCATGGCGTGAAGGCGATCTCGATCGGATTTTTTGCGAATCCCGAACAGCCGGTGATTTGGCGCGGGCCGCTTCTTCATAAAACCATGGAACAATTCCTGCACCGGGTGGATTGGGGCGAACTTGATTATCTGGTAGTGGACTTGCCGCCGGGAACGGGAGATGTACAGCTTTCTTTGTCCCAGTGGGTGAGATTGTCGGGAGCGGTCGTGGTGACGACGCCTCAGGAAGTGGCTTTGACCGATGTCCGGAAAGCGGTGAATATGTTCCGTCAGCTCGAGGTTCCGGTCCTGGGCGTGGTTGAGAACATGACTGGGGCGATCTTCGGGCAGGGCGGCGGCGAAAAAATGGCCGAAGTGTTTCAGGTTCCTTTTCTCGGGAGTATTCCCTTGGAGGCCCAAGTGCGGGAATGCGGGGATTCCGGGTTGCCGGTCGTGGCCGGGCATCCCAAGAGCTCCATCAGCGAACGGTTTATGAAGATCGCGGAAGCGGTCCGTAAAACACTGAAATGATTTAACAATATTCCGTCATTGCGAACGAAGTGAAGCAATCTGCACATATTTACGAGATTGCCACGTACTTGCCCCACTCATTTTTTTATTAAAATAGCGGGCAAGTACAGCACTGGCTTCAGATATAAATTCAATGAAAGCCAGGCGCCCCATAAAACAGGGCTCGCAATGACATAAAAGGAGTTTTTATGGCGAAGAAGAAAATAGTTCAGGAGGAAGGAAGATTCGAGGAGTTGGTTAAGGAGATGCTCACGCTTTTGGGAGAAAATCCTGTGCGCGAAGGACTCGAGAGGACACCGGTCCGTGTGGCGAAGTCGCTCCGGTATCTGACTCAGGGGTACCAGACGGATGTTAAAGAGATCCTGAAGCATGCGGTCTTTAAGGAGCCCTATGATGAAATGGTCATCGTCAAGGATATTGAGATCTTTTCGCTTTGCGAGCACCACCTTCTGCCGTTCTACGGTAAAGCTCACGTTGCCTACATTCCGAACGGAAAGATCATCGGTCTTTCCAAGATTCCGCGCGTGGTGGAAGTATTTTCCAAGCGGCTTCAGGTCCAGGAACGGCTCACGACGCAAATCGCGGAGTGTCTCATGAGCGCTCTGAATCCCAAAGGCGTTGCAGTCGTGATCGAAGCTCTTCATCTCTGCATGTCCATGCGCGGTGTCCGGAAGGCCGACGCCTACACTATCACCAGTTCCATGCTCGGGTGTTTCCGCAAGGACGCCCGCTCCCGCAGTGAATTCCTCAGTCTGATCCGGTTGAAGAGGGAAGAATAAATAAAAGGGGTCAGTCACCATTTTCCTGAAATGGTGACTGACCCCTTTTTCAAGAGGAAAGCTTCTTTTCCAGTTCTGCGATTTTTTTCTTGAGGGCGCGGACATCGTCCAGAGTTTCCGCGGCGCGGAGCTGGGCGCCGATCTGGCGGCGGGCTTCTGCGTAGGGACGTGCGGGTTGTCCAAAGACAATCTGCTTTCCGGGGACTTTCTTGTTCGAAGGGAAACCCGCGCCGGCTCCCACCATGGTCCAATCACCGATCTCCACGTGATCTCCCACTCCGACACTTCCGCCCATCGTGACATGCGAACCGATCTTGCAGCTTCCGGAGATCCCGGTCTGTGCGGAGATGACTGTATGAGGGCCGACCACGACATTGTGGGCAATCTGAACGAGGTTATCGATCTTACAGCCTTTGCCGATGCGTGTGGAACCAATGGCTGCGCGGTCGACCGTGGTGCAAGCGCCGATCTCCACATCATCCTCGATCACCACGTTGCCGATCTGGGGAAGTTTTTCATGCGCGGCCGGGGTCGCGACGTAGCCAAAGCCGTCCGCGCCGATCACTGTGCCTGCGTGAATAATAACATTGGCACCCAATTCGCAATTCTCGTAAAGGGTCACGTTCGGGTGGATGACGCAATGTGTGCCGATTTTCACGTTCTCGCCCACAAATACGTGGGAGCAAAGGGCCGTGTTGTCACCGATAACCGCGTTTTCGCCGACCGTAACGAAAGATTCAATAGTGACATTCTTGCCGAGCTTCGCAGTTCCGGCAATCGCGGCGTGAGGAGAAATTGTTCCCGGGAATTTCCTGGCGGGGAAGAGTTCCCGAAGGATCTGCGCCCACGCCCGCTTGGGATATTCGACCTGGATCAAAACTTTGGAGGACGCGCCGATTTGTTTCGGCACGATCATACAACTGATCTCGGAAGCTTCGAGCGTCCTGAAGCCCTTTTCGTCCTGTACGAACGAGATATGTCCCTTGAGCGGGTTCTCGAAATTTGTGATGCCTTCGATCACGACTGAACCGTCACCGATAATAGTGCCGCCGACAAGTTTCGCGAATTCCTGAACGGTCTTTTTCATAAGAAATCAAGTATAACAAGAACAAGAGGACTCTTCCAAATGAATTTTGTATGAGGGGCCCACGATTTGTTCTATAATCGTCTCCAAAGATGCGGACTGCCCATGTTTCATTAAACCTTAAGGAGGCAAAAAATATGACAAAAAATCAGATAACTTATCTTCTGGTTCTGGCAACGCTTGCGGTCGGCTGGCTCTATTTCAACACCTTTTTCATGGCCGCGAGGATCAACCCCAGGATAAACCTTGTTCCCGGGTCGGGACGTTCGATGATGGGAGATTTCTCTCAGAGACAGCCGGGTGCGACGCCTATTTTCCCGAAAATGCAGAACGGGACTTTCGTGAACCAGTCTTCCGTGGTGCCGTCCAGCCTCCCTCCGTTGTCACCGGAAATCCAAAAACCGGTGAAGACGCAAGGTTCTGTGCCGGCAGAGAAAAAATAACGAATCTTGAAATAAAGTTTTTACATCATAAAGGGCTCAAGTTGTCGCTTGGGCCCTTTTTTTGTCTGGCCGCAGCAGAACGAGATCCGCCGGTTGTTACTTCTTAAAGTCAAAGGGGAGGTTTAGGAGCCGGTTTTGGCGGGCACTGGCTTGGCGGCTGGAACGGGTTGAACATTAGAACTAGGCCGGGCGGCAGTCGGCGCCGTGGCTTCAATGTTTTTCGGTGTTTCTTCCTGAACCGGCGGAGGAGCAAGATAATCTTTCAAGGCAGCGCGTTTGTTGACGTCATTCGTCCAAGTCATGAATTCCATCTTCTGTTTCACAGCGGCTTTTTCTTTGGCCTTCAGGTCTGTAAGTTTGTCAGCCCCGGCCGGTACAAAACTCGCAATCTGCATGCGCAAGAGTTTTTGGATGCGTATGAACTCTCTAAGTCCTTCCTCGAACTCACGCGGAGAGAGATGAAGTGTGCGGGTGAGCCAAGTCTTGTATTGCTCTGCGGTCAGGTTAACCAAACCCTGCTGTTTGAGGATCTTCGTGATCTCCCCGCGCACCTCTTCGTCCGTGATCTTGATGCCCCTGCGTTTGGCCTCCCGGGAATAAATAACATTCTGCCAGGTATAATTGCGCAGAAGTTCCGGATCTTCGAGTGGTTTTTTGGACGACATGAAAAGCTGCGTAGCACGGTAGAACAGGTTGTATTCCTGAAAGGTCACAGATTTTCCAAAGGCCTCGCCCGCGAACCGGCCTTCTTTCCTGAGAGCGCTGACGGAATAACCGCCCCACAGGATAAAAGAACCCACGACGATCCAGATGATAATTTTAGTATAATGGCGAAAAATCTTTAGCATGACGGCGGGTAATATAGCATGAGACAAACAACGGGGGAAGGGGAAAAGCCGGATCGTCAAAAGTGGAAAAAGTGAAGCCGATGTGCCATAAAAAAACGTTGATATGCCTATTTTGAGGATATATCATAACTCTGTGGATAGAAGAGGGATGGTTCTAATCGAGATCATCGTGAGCATGCTTGTCGTGGCGGTTTCTGCTCTGGCGGTAACTGCGACGGTTGCAATGGTGAATAGCAAGGAGATGAGAAGCGCAGGCGGCAGCAGCCTTGATCTTCAGGCCCTGAACTATGCGAGACAAACCCTTGAATCGTTGAGAGACGCTGTGAGTACGAAAACAGGTACAGGCGAGACTGGTGCGCCGCTGGTTGATGATAGTTACACGGCTCCCTGTTCGACGGCGGTCGGAACAGCCTGCGGGAGCGGGAAAACCTACATAAGTACGCTTCCCACGAGTGATCTTCAAACCCACAGCGGTACCCGATCATATAAGGTCTGGGATATTTCGGGCGGAGGCAGTACCGTTGCCTACAAAAAAGTGACCGTGACCGTTCTATGGACCGATTAAAAAGATCAAATAAAGGGTTCACTCTCCTCGAACTTATTATTGCCATAGCGCTTTTTTCCGTTGTTTTGTTTTCCGTTTTCAATCTTCTGATCAATTTCGGTAAATTTTCCACAAATGTTGTCAAAGCCGAAGCGTCGCTTATGGGAACCTCCCTCGGCGTTTTTGAGGAAATGGTCGGCAAACTTACTGCCGCCAATGAGGTGACCATCCCTGCACCGTCTATTGCCGCACCCTCGATAGCCATAAGGGTCGACGAACTTTCTATCTCTACCCCTTCTAGTACCGCGGATGATACAATTTATACCTATTGGCAAGACGGTACCCAATTGAAATATAAATCTAAGGTCGGGGCTGCCGCTGAAAGCGGAGTGAGCATTCTTGCGAATGATATCTTTTCTCTTTCTTTTACTCAGGACGCTACATACAAAAACCAAATCAAAGTTATTCTTGAAGCTCGGTCGGCCAGCGGGCCCGTGAGTTCAACGTCCAATGAAAAATTGGAGACAACGGTTGTATTGCGGTCAAGGAGCGCGAATAAGGCATGAAAAAAGGGTTCTCATTGATCACGGTTTTGGCGGGCATGATCGTGCTCGCGTTGGGGACCGCGGCGGTTCTTCAAGCGGTGGGAAGTCACAGCAACATGAAGTCTAACAACCTTCAGGAGATCAAGGCCCAATTTCTTGCAGAGGCGGGCGTACTGCATGCCCGATGGAAATGCAGGACAAGCAGTTGTACTACCGAGACAATCAGCATAGATGGAACATCAGTCACTATTACTGCCACCGCGTTGGCGAATCTTTACAAGATCCTAGCTAGTGTCAGTTATACCAATGTTTAAAATCAGGAAAAGCCATGTGGAAATGTTCCGGGGAGGGGAAGGTGAGTAAGAAAAAAGGATTTACTCTAACCGAGATTTTAGTGACGGTCGTGGTCTTGGCTACTCTTGCGGCTATCGTAATACCTGGTTTTTCCAAAGCAAAGAATAAAGCCGCGGCAAATCAGGCGATCGCTTATCTTCGAACCATCAGGACCGCCCAGAAAATGTATTATGCGAAATGGAAGACCTACAATGCTTTTGCGAATGACGCGGCCATTAAAACCGATCTGAGTGCCGAAACTCAGGCTGCAAGTTACACCTTTTCTGTAACGGCCCCCACAGCGACGACTTTTACGGCGACGGCCACAAAAGCAGGGGGCACAGGTACAATCACTCTCAACCAGGATGGTGCTTTTGCCGCGACCGGGTCTGAAGCAGGTTACGCGCCGTCAAGTTAAAAAGAAAAATGGGCTTTTTAAAAAAGATGGACTGATCTGCTATAAATCCTCTAATGACCGCTTTGAGTTTCCCGTGCATGCACGGGGGTGAGTAGTTATTCGCACCGAAGGTGCGTCATGCGAAGCTTGAATTGTTTTAGTGCCCCGCACATGTGCGGGGGAATCTACTGAGCTGGTGGGCAGTGGTCTTGGATGGGATCTTTGAAGGGTGGCGCCCAAGTCTTTGGCTTCTTTTTATTAACGGTGACTTATACTGTTAAGGCTGTTTTTTAGTTTTTGATAAAAACCATGGCGCTTTTTAAATATTCAAAAAAAGGAATCCGGCAATGAAAAAAGGATTTACCCTGATGGAAATTTTAATAGTGTTTATTATTGTTGCTGTTCTCGCCGCGATCGCGCTCCCCGGTTATTCCAAAACAGTACAAAAAAATGAAAAACGTCGGGCAGAAACTTATCTCCGGGCCATCAGGCTTGCGCAGAAGATGTATTATGCGAAAAATGCGACTTATGCCTGTACTTCATCTTGCGCCGACGCGAGCTCTATCAAAACTGCTCTTGGAGTCGAAATCGCGGATGGAAACTACGTTTTTTCCATGGCAGCCACCACGACGACTTTTACAGCGACGGCCACCGGATATACGAAAACGCTCAGTCTTGATCAGGATGGTACATGGTCCGGGACCGATACGCCGTTGCCGACAGTTTGAGTAGATGCTCCGATCTTGTGGGGCCGCATTAGCCGGAGCGATGATTTTTCAGAAGGCATCGATCTTTTTCAAGCTGGCAGGCTTTTTAAAAAAGGACGGATCGTGTTTCCAAAAGTCGAAGGTCGGGTGTCGCGAAAATAGAATGGCGTGTTGCAAACAGGATAGCGGTCCGCTTGGTTCGCACTCTCTTTCCGGGAGTTTGGTTCCGCGTTTTTCGCTGTTAACTAAAAGGAGCTTGAGATAATGAGAAAATCCATATTGTGTGCTTTGGTAATTTCTGTTTTTGTTGTTATTCCTACCGTTTTTGCGGGGCGGGTCGATCTCACCACTTACTACCCCTCGCCTTACGGCGAGTATAAAAATTTATATTCTACAGAGGCTTCCAATTTTGCCACGTCCTCCGGCAGCGTCGGTATCGGGACGGTGAGCCCTGGGGAAAAATTGGAGGTCAGTGGGAATGTGAAAGCCACCGCGTTTTTTGCCACAGCCAGCGGCGCAGGAGCTTTCAAGTACAACACTAGTACAAACCTGAATCTTCCCGACTATGTTTTTGCGAGTGATTACAAACTGATGCCCTTGAATGAACTGCGGAATTACGTCTTAACGAACAAACATCTTCCCGGCGTGTTGTCAGCGGAAGAATTGAAAAATGCAGGAACAGCGTCATTGGTAGAGCAGAACTTTAAAAACCTGGAAAAAATTGAGGAATTGGTTCTTTATGTTTTGCAGTTGAAATCCGAAACAGACGCATTAAAAGCAAGAATTGTGAAATTGGAATCAAAACTCAACACTGGGCAATAAATTCCAACGTCGGCAATGTGACTACGCATCCTTCGGAGAGGGATCCTCTGGGTGGTAGCACGAAATTGGAAAATTAAATCAGGAAAAGGACACAGCGTTGGGACAAATTGACTGATCTGGATTTTAACAATGGGTGATCTCGCAGAAGTTGTTTTGCTAACCGTTGTCTAAAAGGGGGCAGGCGGTAATACCTGCCCCGTTTTTTGTTCTTTTGGGTTTATTGACATTCCCGAAACGCTTTTGTATGATACCGCAAATGGGACAGCAATCACTTCGACTTACTCACCTTTCTAAGAAAAAATTCCCCAATTTTTTTCCTGTCCGTTTATCTTTTTATGTGTTTTTGGATATGCGAAAGTTTTTCCTTAACGTAATTCATCCCATCATCTTCCACGACTATCCTTGTCTTCCCTTTGATTTCCTAAAAGGCGACAAGGATTGCCCCAATTTCAACTTTGTTGAAATTGATTGGAATTGGGACTAACCAAAGGAGCTTACCATGTCAGTTTTTATCGGAAAAGATCGTAAAGCGCGCAGAGCTTATGGTTTTGACGAGATTGCTTTAGTGCCTGGAGACAAGACCATCAATCCGGAGGAAGTCGATATCAAGATGCCTCTTGGAAAGATGACACTCGATATTCCTTTTCTAGCGTCAGCCATGGACGGGGTCGTGGATCCGGCCTTCGCGAAGGCAATGGGGAAGCTCGGCGGCCTGGCCGTGCTAAACCTGGAAGGGATCTACACCCGCTACGATGATTACAAGTCGATTCTGGATGAAATTTCCAAGTCATCGCCCGAAAAGGCGACCCAGCTTGTGCAAAAACTTTATGTCAAGCCTATCAGCGAAAAATTGATCGCCAAACGCGTTAAAGAGATCAAAAAGGCCGGTGTGTTGTGTGCGGTGAGCGCGATCCCGCAGCGTGCCGAGAGATTCGGCAAGATCGCCGAAGAGTCCGGCGCGGATGTTTTTGTGGTGCAGTCCACGGTCACAACAGTGCGCCATATTTCAAAGGCTTATCAGGTTGTGGATTTTGGGAAACTTTGCAAGAAAATGAAAATCCCCGTGATCCTCGGCAATTGCGTCACTTACAAGGTCGCGCTGGAGCTTGCGGAGACGGGGGCAGCCGGACTTCTTGTCGGTATCGGGCCTGGTTCGGCTTGTACGACCCGGGGGGTTCTTGGGATCGGGGTGCCCCAGGTGACTGCGATCGCGGATTGTGCGGCCGCGCGTGAGTTTTATCACAAAAAAACCGGCAAATATGTTTCAATCATTGCGGACGGGGGGATGTCAACGGGCGGCGATATTTGTAAATCAATCGCTTCGGGGGCCGACGGCGTGATGGTGGGTTCGGCTTTTGCCCGTACGAAAGAAGCTCCCGGACGCGGATTCCATTGGGGTATGGCCACGCCTCATGCGAATCTTCCACGCGGTACGAGAATTCACGTCGGCACGACGGGAACCTTGGAAGAGATCCTTTATGGTCCCGCGCATCTGGATGATGGAACGCAGAACCTTGTCGGGGCGCTTCGCACTTCCATGGGGAACGTCGGCGCCGCCAATATCCGCGAGATGCAAATGACCGAGATCGTGATTGCCCCGGCCATCAAAACCGAAGGAAAACTTTTCCAAACCGCACAAAAATTGGGGATGTGCAAATAACCTAGGGGACTCGTTCCTCGGGACTCGTACCTCGTAAAAAGCAAAACGAGTCCCTAGTTCCGAGTCCCGTCTTTGAGGATTTTGTGGAAGAAACCATTGTTGTTCTGGATTTCGGGTCACAGTACACGCAGCTGATTGCCCGCCGTATACGTGAGAACAAGGTCTTCTCGAAGGTTTATCCTTTCTACGTTCCGTTCGAGCAAGTAGCCGCGGATAAGCCAAGGGGGATCATTTTTTCGGGGTCACCGGCAAACGTTTATGCAAAGAACGCCCCGATCCCCGACCGGCGCTTTTTTTCGAGCGGTATTCCAATCCTCGGAATTTGCTATGGTATGCAGCTCCTTTCGCATAAGCTTGGTGGACGGGTCCATAAATCCAGGAAACGTGAATACGGCCTTGCCAAACTTCATATCGCGGGGAAAAGCCCTCTTTTTATCGGAATTCCAAGAGCCATCAACTGCTGGATGAGCCACGGCGACAAGCTTGACCGGCTGCCCGCGGGCTTTGAGCGTCTGGCGTATACCGAAAACGCCCCGTTCGCCGCCATGGGGAACCCGAAACTTAAAACTTACGCGATCCAGTTTCATGCCGAGGTTGTGC
>Ga0265297_10002658_pt1 | contig 35336 bp, 34 predicted proteins | sample Munlanlwell13791_FD_192502 | JGI IMG/M metagenome (GOLD analysis project Ga0265297, IMG submission 192502) | Leachate microbial communities from a municipal landfill in Southern Ontario, Canada - Leachate well 137-91 | ecosystem: Engineered > Solid waste > Landfill > Unclassified | place... | reverse complement strand
GTCCTCGTCGGTGTCGACGCCCAGAATCGCGCCCTGGCTGACCTTCAGGTCCGGGTCCTCGGTGAGCTCCGTCGCAGCCGGGTCGCAGCCCGCCATCGCGATGCCGAATTCTCGGGCCTCTTCAGGGGTATCGAATTCCATGCTCATCGTCGGGCTCCTCTCTATCCCTTTTCGATTGGTTCTCGAAGTCGCGAAACATCTAAAGATACAATATTCCGATTGGCCTGTCAAGGCTGGAAGACGGCGTCGGCGTTGCCTCTACCTCTCCTTAATGCCAAGATAGAAGCGGGTACACTGAAGAAATTAGATGGCGATAATATGCTGAAAACGATTTGTCCTCATTGCGGAGAACTATATCCGAAAGGTTCAGGGCATAATTGTGGTGGAATAGTGCGGGAAAAATCAATAAATGACAGTACAAATGAGAATCATGATGTTGTGTCCAGCAATGGCAGGGAAGAGCCCAAATTTTCACATATTTTAACGAAAACGATACCGGCGATCATCGCAGGTGGTGGGATTATCGGTACCTTGGCAAGTAAAAATTTTGGATTTACGTCGTTTGATGGCGCTGAATCAATCGGCTATAACGCATGGGCTGTGTTAGTATATGTCGGTGGAGGCTGGTTGATTTACAGAGCTTTCAAAACTGAAACTATGGGAATTTCTAAACAAAAATTTTCTCCGTTCGTGGCCGGGCTTAGATGCGTTTGGCAGATTATCGTTGGACTTTTTACTGTTGGAGTGGTTTTGGCGGCTTATAACGCAGCTGGTTACAGCGATGACGCTGTCGTTTATAAGATTATAATCTCGGGTCTCGTCCTGATTATTATTCATTTGGCTTTTTTCACAAGAATGTGGGCAGTAGATCAAATGGATCGCTCCGCTCATATATTTCTTGACCTTAGAGAAATTAAGCGACAGCTGAAAATTCAGGTCGAAGATGATGAGGAAATAGATGCGTTGCTGGAAAATAAGAAACGACTGAAGAACAAAGCGATTGTCCCCTCAATTTTTGATTTTATATTGTGGGTGATCGTAATTTTTACTTTGGTAACCACCGTTTTGTAAGTCTGCGCGGTGCCTGGCACCAGTTGACTGTTGAATCGCGACGCTGCTAAGGTGGCCCCGTTCCCACGCTTGAAACAGAGGAGGGTACGATGAAGTGGTTCTGGAGCGTTCTTTTCGTCACGGTCGTGCTCGCGGCCTCGGGGTGCGTGTCGTCGACGCGGACGGGAACGGCCGTCGGTCAGACGGACGACGGGCCGGGCTGCTTCCGCGTCGGATTCGCCAACCTGCACGTCTTCTTACCCGACATCCTGACGGTCCGCCAGGACGACGAGGCCGCGCCGCTCGTGTTCTCCTACAACGGCGCGGACGAAGACGAGACCGGCGAAGACGTCGCGGCCCACAACCGTATCCGCGTGGACTTCTGGGTCGCGGACGGGCAGTACGATCTGGCCTACCGTCTCGCCAACCATCTGCGGGCGCGGGACGAGCTCGCCGAGCGGGCCTACTTCATGGAGTTCAGTCCGGTGAGGGAAGCGGATATCGGCGAGCGGACGGCGTACACCTACAACTTCAGCCATCAGTACGCGTTCGACGACTATCGGCGGCTGGTGCGCGGACGGTACGCGTTGTTCCCGGTCGCGGACGGTCGGCTCTACGCGGCGGTCACCGGCGTCTGGGAGGCTACGCGGCACGAGGAGATGTCCCCGGCCTTCAACGCCATCGTCGGTTCCTTCGATGTGGAGCCGGCGGCCATCGAGCGCATCGCCTGCGAAGACGAAGATGCCGCCGAGGACCGACAAGGGCTCTAGAGACTGGAACATCCAGGAAATGACAGCCGGGTCGCCCGGCTTTTTTCTTGCGAAGAAACGCATGGCCGCAACTGCGCATTCTGTCAAGACATGGGGAAAAATTCGGCGTTGCCTCTACCTCTCCTTAATGCCAAGATAGAAGCGGGTCAGAGCGGCCCGATTTGTGTGTGATTGAGAGCGAGAGAAGCGGGAGAAGGGACAGAAGTGAAAGAAGAATCGTCGCTTCTTTCACTTCTCTCGCTTCTGCCCCTTCTGCACCGCACGCCTCTATTAATAGCCATGCCGTCCAACTTCATACATTTACACGTCCACTCCCACTACTCCATGCTTCGCGCGTTACCGAAGACCGAGGAGCTGGTTTCACGCGCCAAAGAGCAGGGAATGGACGCGCTGGCGCTCACGGATTACGGCGCGATGTACGGAGGAATCGAGTTCTACAAGGCCTGCAAGAAAGCCGGAATCAAGCCGATCCTCGGGATGTGCGCTTATATGGCGCTGGAGAAGCTCTCGGACAAGCGCCCCAGGATCGACGACCGACAGCATCAGTTCGTGCTTCTCGCCGAGACGGTCGAGGGCTATCGCAATCTCCTCAAGCTCGCGACCATCGCCAACGTCGACGGCTTCTACTACCGCCCGCGTATAGATAAGGAAGTCCTTCGCGAGCACGCAGCCGGACTCATCGGCCTCTCGGGCGGACTGAACGGCGACATCAACAAGGCGCTCGCCCTCGACGATTGGGACAAGGCCGAACGTCTCGCGCTCGAATACCGCGACGTCTTCGGTCCGGACAACTTCTTCCTCGAACTGCAGGACCACCCGGAGCTCGACGAGCAGATCGCCAGGAACGGCGATCTCAAGAAGCTCGCCGCGAAGACCGGCATCCCGGTCGTCGCCACCAAGGACGTCCACTATCTCGCTCCCGACGACGCCGAGGCGCACGACATCCTGTTGTGCATCGGCTCGGGCAAGACCGTGCAGGACGACCGCCGCAAGACGATGACCAACGCCGACTACTCGTTCGTCTCAGGCGAGCAGATGGAGAAGGCGTTCGCCGACACGCCGGAAGCGATCGCCAACACGCGCCGCATCGCCGACCGCTGCAACGTCGAACTCGAGCTCGGCAAATGGTGCTTCGCCGATTTCAAGGTCCCCGAGGGCAAGACCCACGACGAGGTCCTGCGCGAGGAGGCGTACCGAGGCATCGCCGAGAAACTCCCCGAGGTCACCGATGACATCCGCCAACGCCTCGAGTACGAGCTCGATGTCATCAAGACCAAGGGTTACGCCTCGTACTTCCTCATCGTCAGCGACTACATCCGTTTCGCCAAACGACAGGGGATAGCGAACACCACGCGTGGTTCAGCCGCCGGTTCCCTGGTCTCGTACGCCGTGGACATCGTCCCGGTGAATCCGCTGACCTACGGCCTGCCGTTCGAGCGCTTCCTGAACCCGATGCGCCCGTCCGCTCCTGATATCGACTGCGACTTCGAGGACACCCGCCGCGACGAGGTCATCGCTTACGCCACCGAGAAGTACGGCAAAGACAAGGTCGCGCAGATCGGCACTTACGGCACGCTGGCGGCGCGGGGCGCGGTCAGAGACGTCGGACGCGCGCTCGACCTGCCGTACGCTTTCTGCGACAAGGTCGCCAAGCTCATCCCGACGCAGGCCAAGAGCATCGCGCAGGGGCTTGAGATGGAGGCCGACCTGAACGAGCTCTATTTCGCCGATCCCCAGGCCAAGCGGCTTCTCGACTTGGCGCAAAAGCTCGAGGGCAGCGCGCGCCACTGTTCGGTCCACGCCGCTGGAGTCGTCATCACGCCGACGCCGTTGACCGGGTTCACCGCGCTGCAGCGCGAGGCGGACGGCGAGAAACTGGTCACGCAATACGACATGCATCAGATCGAGGACGCGGGCGCGGTGAAGATGGACTTCCTCGGCATCCGCAACCTCTCCATCCTCGGTCTCGCCATCAAGACCATCAGGAAGACCAAGGGTCTCGATATCGACATCCATGACATCCCGCTCGACGACAAGAAGACCTTCGAGCTGCTGAAGCGCGGCGAGACGCAGGGATTGTTCCAGCTCGGCGGCGCAGGCATGACCAAGCACCTGACGCAGCTCGAGCCGACGAAGATCACCGACATCATGGCGATGGTGGCGCTGTTCCGTCCCGGTCCGATGGAGTCCATCCCGGAGTTCATCCGCCGCGCGAAGAACCCGTCGCTCGTGACCTATCCCGACCCGCGGCTGGCGGAAGCGCTGAAGGCGAGTTACGGCCTGCTGGTCTACCAGGACGACGTCATGCTGACCGCGCTCACGCTCGCGGGCTACGACTGGCTCGAGGCCGACAAGCTCCGGAAAGCGATGGGCAAGAAGATCGCAGCGGAGATGGAGATGCAGAAGGGCAAATTCATCGAGGGCTGTCAGAAGCACGGCGGCCTGTCCGAGAAGACGGCCTGGGAGCTGTGGCGGCTGATGGAACCGTTCGCGCAGTACGGCTTCAACAAGGCGCACGCCTGCAGTTACGGTATGGTCGCGTATCAGACCGCCTACCTGAAGGCGAACTGGCCGGCCGAATACATGTCGGCGCTGCTGACCTGCGAAGCCGGCGATCTTGAAGAGGTCGCGGTCATCGTGACCGAGTGCGAGCGCATGGGCATCAAGGTCCTGCCGCCGTCGGTGAACGAATCGCTCGCCGATTTCACGTACATCGACGACAACACCATCCGTTTCGGATTGAAGGCGATCAAGAACGTCGGCGAGGACGTCGCGGACGCGATCATCGCCGAGCGCAAGGAGCGCGGCGCGTACGCGAGCATCGCCGACATGGGCAAGCGCGTCGAGACGAAATCCTTCAACAAGCGCGTGCTCGAGGCGCTGATCAAGTCCGGCGCGATGGACTGTCTGGGCGAGCGCAATCAGCTGCTGGCCTCGCTGGACCAGATCCTCCATTACAACCGCAGCGCGATGAAGGACATCAACAGCGGCCAGAGCAACCTGTTCGCGGCCGCGCCGATCCTGGGCGGCGAGACGGAGATCGCGCTCCGCGAGGTCCCGCCGGCGACGAAGCGCGAGAAGCTCGCCTGGGAGCGGGAGCTCCTCGGCCTGTACGTCTCCGAGCATCCGTTCGCCGACTTCGCCGAATACTACAAGGGCCTGCTGACGCGGCTGTCGGAGATCGAGGACATGAAACGGACCACGGGACTCATCCGCGTCGGCGGCACCATTTCGGACGTCCGCGTCATCCTCACCAAGAAGAAGCAGGAGCAGATGGCGTTCGCCAAGCTCGATGACGGCAGCGGCGAGATGGATATCGTAGTGTTCCCGCGCACGTTCGCCGAGCAAAAAGGCGTCTGGGAGAAGGACATGATGGTGATGGTCGAGGGGAAGTTCAACGAACGCGATGGCGAACCGTCCATCATCTGCGAGAGCGCGACCGTGCTGTCGCCGGACAACGCCGAAGATATCCGCGGGAAGCTGTCGCTCTCCAAAGGCCGGCAGTCCGCGCCAGCCGCGAAATCCATAGTGGCTTTCGAGAAGGTCTGCATCGCGGTGCCGCCGACCATGGCTCCGTCCGTCGTCGAGGAATTGAAGCGCACGTTCGCCAAGTATCCTGGCTCAAGGCGGGTGGTGCTCTTGGTGCGCGAGAACGGCACGGCGAAACGCATCGAGACCAGCGCCTCGGTCTCCGTCTCGAGCGATCTGATCGTGGCGGTGGAAAGACTTGTCGGCAGGGGGGCGGTGAAAGTATAAGGGGAGGAGGGGAGAAGGAGAGGAGGGGAGAAGTCAACGCATCTTCGTCATTAACTTGGTGATTCCCGCGGCCAGACCGTTGTAACGGCGAATGAGAACATCTGACCTGCCATCAGGCAAAAACCCGAGCGTTTCAGCTAACATACAGTACACGATTGTCTCTTGAATCGACCCGCGGGCGATAGCCAAGAATCTTCGGTCGTCCTTCATAGAATCACGGCCCGACCCTTCCGCGATATTCGCCATGACAGATACGGCCGATCGTCTTATTTGCGACACAAGCCCGAATTTTTCGTCGGCTGGGAATCCAGTCGACTCTTCATAAATGACGACAGTGAGATCGTATGCTTCCTGCCAGATGCGCAATCTGCGGAAAGGGGATCTATCCATAGCACCCAACCGCGTATCATGGCTTTATTTTCGCGTCAAATCGATGCTTCTCTCCTTCTCTCCTTCTCCCCTTCTCTCCTCCCTGATAAGATGAATACATGATCACCTCCACTCCGACCAGAGAAGGCGGATCAGCGGCCCGGGCATACCGCGTCATCGCCGTGGTATTTTTCGCGTTGGCGGCCGCGATAGCCGTATTCTCCGCCGTCGTCGTCTTCGCGCGCGCGGACATAATCGTGCTGTCCGATCAGGAGGAGACCGAAGGTGATTTCATCGTTGATGTTGCGGCGCAGGCGGCGGAAGACGACATCCAAGGCGGCGTGTACGAGCTGTCGAGGACCGCTTCACAGACTTTCCCGGCGACATCCATCGTCTCGATCGACATGCGGGCGGAGGGGCGTGTGCGCATCGCGAGCTCGCTGTCGCGTTCCCAGACGCTCGTGGCGACGACGCGCCTCATGACTCCGGACGGGCTGCTGTTCCGCATCAAGGACACCGTGCTGGTGCCGGCATTCGGCTCCGCCTCGGTCGATATCTATGCCGATGAACCGGGTCCGGAGGGCGCCATCGGGGATGCGACTTTCACCATCCCCGGATTGAATCCGGATACCAGGCAGCATTTCACGGTCGAGACCGTCGAGCCGCTCGAGAGCGGCCAGGTGGAGGTACGGATGGTGACCGCGTCGGACATCGTCCAGGCGGGGGAAGTGCTCGAGGAGCGTCTCAAATCCGAATTGTCGGAGGCCATGCGCGAGAAGGCGCGCGAGGACGGGGCGCCGATGTCTGGCGAATTGTTCAGTTTCGAGTCTTCACGCCAGGAGACCGACGTCATGGCTGGAGAGGAAGCCGAGGAATTCACGATGACGGTCGCCATGCGCGGCTCAGGCGTGTTCTTCGACCGCGACCAGCTCAAGGTCCACGTCAAACAGCTTCTTGAGGAGCGCCTGTCATACGACCGGTCGCTACTGCATCTCAACGAGGAGAAGCTGTCCCTGATTATCGAGAAGTGCGACCTGTTGGGCCGGCGCGCCAATGTCCGCGTCGCCGTCGTCGGTACCGTGGTGTTGTCTGGTGAGGCGGCCGGCCTGGACCCGGAGAAGATCACCGGCGTCACGATCGACGCAGCCAAGGAATATCTGGAATCGCTCGACGGCGTGTCGTCGGCTTCGGTCAAACTCAAGCCGTTCTGGGCGCGCCGCCTGCCGAACGTCGCCGGTCATATCGAGGTGGAGGTGCGTTAAAAAGCTCAAAAGCTTAAGAGCCTAAAAGCTAAACAGTCTTTCGACTGTATGGCTTTTCAGCTTTTAAGCTTTTTGGCTCTAGGCTGTCGTGGTTTTGTCTCTTTCCCCCGCTTCGGATACTGTTGATGGGTGAAATGATGTCAGCCTTATGAACCCCGATGATTACTCATCTTTATTGATGTTTTCCGGCGGCAGGGACTCATTTTTGAGCTGTTGTCATCGGGTGGAAGAAGGCGACAGGGTGCTCCTCGTCACTTACGAGAACGGCTCTGGTCTCGGCGGATCGAACGTCGAGCACGCCGTCGCCCGGCTGAAGGAGGCGTACGGCGACCGCGTCGGATTCCACGGCGTGCAGAACATCGCCGGCATCTGGCGGCAGTTCCAACTCCCGTTCCTGAACTTGACGCCGTCGGAGATCGCGGCGAAGTGGGGAGAGATGACGGCATCGCAATTCAACTGTTTGAGCTGCCGGTCCGCGATGTATGTCCACGCGGCGGCGCTGTGCCGGAAGGCGGGAATCGGCAGGATCGTCACCGGCACCAGATGGAATCAGGGATTCGCGGTGGAGCAGGAGAGCGTCATCGGCCGTATCCGCCAGCTGCTTGCGCGCTATTCGATCGAGCTGGAGCTTCCGGTGTTCGACCTGGAATCCGACTGGGAGCGTAAGAACCAGCTGCTGATGCGCGGGTTCGTGCCGAAGACCATCGAGCCGCAGTGTCTCATCGGCGCGCCGCTCCCTGAAGGCGGCGTCTCTCGGGCGACGCAGGAAGCCGTAGAGCGCTGTTTCGATGATTTCATCGCGCCGCGCGCCATCGAGTTGATCGAGGGCGAAAAGGTGCCCGTGGCGATGGTCGCCAGATCAGGCCGCATGATATGACGGATCCGGTCCAGGACATCAGAAGCAAGCGCGTCGCGTTCGTGCCGTTCTGTCTGCTCTGCCGCGCTTACCAGGCTAGGGGTCTGGTGAAGGGCAGTCCCGCGCATGACGGTCCGATCGTGAGCGAGTTGTTGTCTCGCGACATCAATCTTATCCAGATGCCGTGTCCGGAGGCGGAGTTCGAGGGGGTGGACCGGCAGCCGCACGGTTATGATTGGTATGACCAGCCGGAGTTCAGGGAGCTGTGCGGTCGGCTGGCGGACGAAGTGGCGGCGAAGATCGAGGGTCTGTCCGCCAGCGGTCATGAAGTCTGCGCCGTTCTCGGCATCGAATACTCGCCGTCGTGCGCAGTGAAGAACCAGTACATGGGTCGGAGGGGGACGGTGAAGCAGGAGGGGCTGTTCATGGAGGCGCTGCGGAAGCGGCTGGAGGAAGCCGGACTGCACGTGCCGATCATCGGCATCAACAGGAGGGGACTGAAGAGTACTGCGGCGCGGCTCGCCGAGACGCTTGATGGGAAAGTCTGAGAGCGTGAAAGCACGACAGCTCGACAGCGCGAGAGCATCCCGCCTTTGGCGGGACCCCGCCTTCCTTGACGCCAAGCTTCGCTTGGCTTGGATATCTGTGGCGGGGCGACAGCTCGACAGCGCGACAGTCAATCTGTCTTGCTGTCGCGTTCTCGTGCTTTCGTGTTCTACCGCATACAAAAACCTGCCGGATTGACCGGCAGGTCTGCAATTTGTGAGTAGCGTCCTTGCCTAACGGCCAAGAAGGCGGCGGAGCCATCCACCCCTGCCTTTATCCTCTTCCTGTTTCTGGCGCAGATTCTCTCCAGCCCTACGGACCTGTTCGCTGACTTCCGGGCCGAAGAACTGGACCGGATTTTCGGTCTGATGGAACGGCTGCGGCTCCGGTTGTCTGGACGCGGGCGACAGCGGGGCGCTTTCGGTCCGCGGGCGCGATGCAGCTTCGTCCAGCTGTCCGATATATCGCTGGATGTCGGCGATCTTCTTCTCATCGCCTTCTTGCATCGCTTTCGCCAACTCTTCGCGCGCCATCGTCCTGGCGTCAAGTCCGAAAATCGCGTCGCCCATTTTTGGCTGGTGCTTCTTCGGGACCGCATCGTCTTTTTTCTCTCCGGCCAGTTCTTCGAAGCCCGCCCTCGTCCTGTTCAGATCGTCCTCGCGTTCCGGCGCGCTGTATCCCGGCATGGTCGGTCGTGATCCGTTCGGCATATCATTCAGCTTATCATCGGGTCATCCGCGACCCATCAGCCGGTCGAACCAGCGGCGGATCCGGCCGGGCTTCTTTTCCGCGGCCGGCGGTTGTTCCTTCGGAGTCTCCTCCCAGACCGGCCCCTCCTCCGGTTCTTCGAGACCGATGCCGATCGCGTCGCGCGCGTCTTGCATCAGTCGTTCCCGCGCGGCTGCATCGCCCGCCTTTTCCGCCGCGTTCATCAGCGTCTTATAGTAAGCCATCTGATCCCGTTGCTCGGCCAGACTATCGTAGACTTGACCCTTCTCCTCCTCGTTCATCTCCAGCTCCGTCATCAGTCGTCCGAGCTTGTCCAGGCTGCCTTCGGAAAGTCCGTACCTCTGTTCAGGGCGGAATGTCATGTCGCTGGCTTCCGCCAGGACTTGCCCCACCTTATCGTTTTGGCCGCCGGCCTCGCCGGTTTCCGGAGCGGGACTGTCGGCCTTCGGCGCGGTATCGAGTACTGTCATATTGATTGGCTAGCTTTCGAACTGGAGTAATTATAGACCATTCCCGTTTTTTCCGCTTGCTCCAATCCCTCTTTAGTAGTAGCCTGAATCGCGTAATTTAAGCCGAAAATATATGGGTTCAGAAAAGCAGGTCAAGGTTGAAATCATGCGCCATTCCGCCGCCCACGTGCTCGCGGCCGCGGTCTTGGAGCTGTACCCGGAGGCGAAGCTGGGTGTCGGCCCGGCAATCGAGAACGGGTTCTATTACGATATCCAGACTACGGAGCCCATCACCGCCACGGCGCTGCCGAAGATCGAGAAGCGGATGCGCAAGATTATGCAGCGCAACGAGGAGTTCAGGCGGGAGGAGATGTCCATCGACGAAGCCATCAAGTTTTTCGCCGAGCGCAAGCAGGACTTCAAGGTGGAACTGTTGAAGGATCTCAAGGAGAAGGGGACCACTAAGGTGAACGCGGAAGAGGCCGGTGATGTCGGCGGTTCGGCCGAGGTCGCGTCGGTCTACTGGACCGGCGACTACGTGGACCTTTGCCGCGGTCCGCACGTGGCGAGCGCCAAGGAGATCGGGGCGTTCAAACTGAAGTCGGTCGCAGGCGCGTACTGGCGCGGCAAGACTGACAATCCGATGTTAGCGCGCGTCTACGGCTACCTGTTCGCGACGCAGGAGGAACTCGACGCGCATCTCACGATGCTTGAGGAGGCCGAGAAACGCGACCATCGCAAGCTCGGACAGGAACTCGATCTGTTCGCGTTTTCGGCTTTGGTGGGCGCCGGTCTGCCGCTCTTCACCGAGCGCGGCGTGGTCATCCGCGAGGAGCTTGAGAAGTTCGTGACCTCGCTGCAGGTGCCGTTCGGTTATCGCCGCGTGCGCATCCCTCACATCGCCAAGAGCGACCTCTACAAGACCAGCGGACACTGGGATAAGTTCGAAGACGATCTGTTCCACGTCCGCAGCAAGAAGACTGACGACGAGTTCGTGCTGAAACCGATGAATTGCCCGCACCACACGCAGATCTACGCCGCGTCGCCGCGGAGTTATCGCGACTTGCCGATCCGCATGGCCGAGGTGACGATGGTCTACCGCGACGAGAACACAGGCCAACTGCAAGGGCTGTCGCGCGTCCGTTCCATCACGCAGGACGACGCGCACGTCTTCTGCACCATGGAGCAGGTCGAGAAGGAAGTGAAGAACGTGCAGGACATCATCAAGAGTTTCTACGAAGGGTTCGGGATGCCGCTGCGCATCAGGCTGTCGGTGCACGACCCGGCGCATTCGGAGAAGTATCTCGGCGACAAGGCGGTCTGGGAGAAGGCGGTGAAGATACTCGAGAAGTCGATTCGCGACGACGGTAAGGACTTCGAGCTTGGAGTGGGGGAGGCGGCGTTCTACGGTCCGAAGATCGACTACATCGCCAAGGACGCCATCGGGCGCGAGTGGCAGCTCGCTACTTGTCAGCTCGACTTCAACCTGCCGGAGCGTTTCAAGCTGGAATATATGGGAGAGGACGGCGAGAAGCACCGTCCGGTGATGATCCATCGCGCCATTCTCGGTTCGATCGAACGATTCATGGCGGTGCTGATCGAACACTACGCGGGCGCGTTTCCGGCCTGGCTCGCGCCGGTGCAGGTGCAGGTCATCCCGGTCAGCAAGGACCACTGGGATACTTGTCGCGAATTGGTCGCCAAGCTGGAAGCCGAGGGGCTGCGCGTCGGATATGACGAGCTCCGGGAGACTGTCGGTTATCAGGTACGCAAGACCGAGAAGCTGAAGGTGCCGTACGCGCTCGTCATCGGCGACAACGAGAAGACACTCGAGAAGTTGAACGTCCGCATCCGCGGCGAGAAGGAAGAGCTGCCGATGGGCTACACGGATTTTGTGGCGCGCGTAAAGGAGAACGTCGCGGAGCGCAAGGCGAAGCCGTGAGCTTTGAGGAGTCGGAGAGCATTTATCCCCATTTCTAGCTAAATAGTGCCACGCAGTTTTGATCAAAACTGCGTGGCACTTTTAGCGTCGAACTGGGGATAAATGCTACTTTCTTGATTTTTTGCTCTCTCCGATAAAAAAAGACGACACGAGATCGTCCCGTGTCGTCCGAAGGGTCAGGTGCATCCGATGCCTCGTTTTGTGTTGGCCGTTTGGCCGTCATTATGCCGATCGTGCGGCGCAGCGGACACCGTATCGTGTCCATCATCCGCCTCCGCAGGAGACCCCGAGCTTGCTCGGGGAGGAATGTGGCACCGCCTGTCGGACCGTACACAGTCTAGTAGACGACGGGAGCTACGGCGGATTCCGGCCCTGTACGCTCCGCTGTCGCGGAGCGTACAGACGGTACCACGGGCTTGCCCGTGGGGCTCCATCTTGTCGCCGCCATTCATCATGCGGCCGGTTTGCGGGCGGGGTGAGGTCGGAAGGGGAGGATGCTGCAGACATGAGCTGTCGTGCACGGCCCGCTCTCTTTCCGTTCCGTCTCGGTCGGTCTGATGGCTTCATGCCTCGGGGTGCAGAGCAGCACCTTCTTGAGACCGGACTCGGTCGTGATCTCAACGCGGAAGTTGTCCGTGCCGATCTGGCCGATGTTGGGGAACAGCGGCTTGACCCTCGCGGTGATGCCCGAGTTCGAGGCAGCCATTATCTCGGCCTGCGCCAAGCCCCCACTGGTCTTCCGGCCGGTCTGCATGTGCATGAGCGTGACCCGCAGCGTCCGCAGCCAGGAATGTGGGATCTCTCCCTCCGTCCCGATACGGATCTCTGCTTCGACGCCGTCGATTCTCGCGTATCTCACTTCGGTGATTCGATCGAAGTACCTGTTGTCTTCTCTTCTTTTTGAAAGATCGGTAACGGTCGCTAGCCGTGCGTTCCTGCCGCAGCCATTCATCAAAATCTCCTTCACCCCTCTCGGGGTATGGCGGCTTTCGCCGCAACTGGATAGAGTAGCACGTCCGAGGCAGGCTGTCAATCCTCGCCGCGATACCAAAAGGACCGGCTTTCGCCGGCCCTTTTCGATCTGTTTTTAGGCGGCTTTCCTGCGCTCTCCGTCCGGAATCTCTTCTTCCGAAATGATGTCATCATCCGATACTTCCATGACAGGCTCTTCGGCCTTCCTGGGGAGAGGTGGCGGAGATTTAGGCGCGCGCTTTACTGCGCCAGAGGCCTCCGCGACCTCTTTCCTGGCGCGTTCCAGCGCCTGCTCGAACATGTCGCCCTGCTCCTGTCCGGCTGCGATGGGACCCCTGAGCTTGATTTGGGGTTTTTGGTCGACGATTTGTGCACCGGCGAGATCGAACATGTCGCCCTCTACCTCTTCGAGATCCTCGTCTTGCAGTTCGATTTCCGGTTCCTTGGCCTCGGCCATCGCTTCGTCGAACATGTCGACCTCTTCAAGATCCTCGTCGGCGAGTTCCGTCGTCGGATGCTTGGCCTCCTGCATGGCCACCTCGAACATGTCGGCATCCGCCGGCAGTTCTTTGGGGGGTTTTTCGTCCTTATCGCTGTCGACGGTCGGCGCGTTCTTCGCGCGCTCCATCGCCTGGTCGAACATGTCGCCCTTTTTGGACGCCTCCATTGCTTCGTCGAACATGTCCGGTACTCTTGGTCTTTCTGACATAAATTTTTGTGATCATTGATTCTCCCCGCGGATTGAGGTCGATGCAGTCGGCGGCTTGCCGCCCCTGTCGCGGCGCTTCCGCTTGTGACTCACGGTGGCGCCAGGGCCTTCGTTCACGTTGAGCGCCGCCCTGATTTCCTGCGCCCGGTCCATCGTCTCGTTCCAGGCTTTCACTTTGGCGACATAGCCGCTGTGAAGCTTGCGCAGGTTCGGATTGAAGACCTTCTTCAAGCCGAAACCCAGCCGACCCAATAATCCGACCGGCCTGTCAGGGTCGACGCCTATCTTCTCAAGCTGGACTTCCAAATCCCGCCATTCTTTCTGCAGCTTTTCGCTGTTCGCGGTGACAATCGTGAGTTCCGATTTCAGCGCGTCTTCGGGCGCCTCGCCGGCTTCGTACCAGGCCTGCTCGACTTTTTCTGCGGCTTCTTGGTCTAGCTTCTTGGCTGCGCCCCAGATTATTCCCGCTTCCTTTTTTGACTCTTCCTGCTTCAAGGCCGCCGCGGCATCTCCTTCGGCTTTGACGTCACCTTGTATCTCAGCTTCCAGCCTCTCGATCTCCGCCTTATCCTTCGTCCAAACGGCCGCACGCTCGCGCGCTTCCATGAGCGCTATCTGCGCATCGGACATCTCCTGGGCCGCGGCATCGAGCTGATCGTCGAGACCTGTTTCGCCCTCGTTATCCCTTTTCTTCAAGTCTTCGAAAATCCTTTCTTTTTCCGCGGCGACCATCTCAGCCGTCTCGACATCAGACTGTTCCATGGCGTTCAGCGTCGCGGCATCCTCGATGATGACGGAAGGCTCTTCGTAGCCCTGCCTCAATTCCTCGGGCGGATTGTCATAGATGACGACAGCCTCGCCTTTGACCTTTTTCGATTTCGGCAGCTTGCCGCCGAACTGTTCCACGGCCCTCTGGTCTTTCAGTTCCTTGCCCTTTTTGACGGCGGCTTTCGCCTCTTCCTTGTATTTCTTCATGCGCGCTTCCGAGCCCTCCTCCCGTTCCTTCGTTATCTGCTCCCACTCTTCATCGTGCTTCGGGACCGCTTCCAGCTTGGGTTTCTTGACGCCAAAGACGATGCCCTCCTCGGCGGCGCGCCCCTTTTCCATTTTCATGATGTCGGCCAAGGCCTCGTCGGCAGTTTCCGGCGTTTCCACCGCCTTCTTGATCTGCTCGGGCGTCAAAACGCCGCCCGTCCTCATCTTTCTCCGTTCATTGGCGTTCTTGACTTGCTTCCCGATATCGGGAAGCATCTCCGGAGATAACATCCTATCCTCGTTTTCGCCCTCTTGATCAGGCTGTTCGACGGGCCATGATTCGGCTGTTGCCATAAGTGATAGGGTCAATATTTGGGTAAAATCTATTGTCAGCATAGCATATTTTAGCCGATTTGTCAATGTATTTGGCTAAAAGAAGCCAAATAGTCAAAGAGTCTAGGAGACCAGGAGTCGGGGAGTCGAGGAGTCGAGAATCCTTCCAGACTCCTGGTCTCCTTAACTTCCAGCCTCTTGGCTCCACCCTCCTTGACCCCCGCGCGCCGTATCGGTATCCTAGTTCCGTTTAGGCCATGACACGCATGAGTCAGTCAAAATATCACATCATCACCCTGGGTTGTCAGATGAACAAGTCGGATTCCGAGCGGATCGCGGCGCTTCTTGACGGTATCGGCATGGAAGAGACGAGCCGGCCGGAAGAAGCGGATCTCGTCCTGATGAATTCCTGTTCGGTGCGTCAGACCGCCGAGGACCGCATTTTCGGCCTGACGCATCGCTTCGCGGCCCTGCGCGAGTCGAATCCGCGGCTCGTCATCGGCGTCACGGGCTGCATGGCCGGTCGCGACAAGGACGGTTCGCTCCGCCGCAAATTGACTGACGTTGACCTCTTCTTCTCGACCGCCGATATGGTCCATCTGCCACAGTGGTTGGCGGAACGCGGTCTGGTCGGTCACAGTCCGACAGCCTCCGATGTCGGCAGCGACTATTTGGGCATCACCCCGCGCCACAGCAACCCATTTCAGGCGTTCATCCCTATCCAGACCGGCTGCAGCAACTTTTGCACCTATTGCGTCGTGCCGTATTCGCGCGGGCTGGAGAAGAACCGGCCGGCGGCGGATATCCTGAAAGAGGTCCGCGAGTTGGCCGACAAGGGGACGATCGAGGTGACGCTTTTGGGACAGACCGTGAACAGCTATCGCGCGCCGGACCCGCAGTCGTTCTCGGCCGGTAATCCGTACTCCGACCATTTCGCGGCGCTTCTGTGGGAGATCAACCAGGTCCCGGGCATCCGTCGGATCCACTATACCGCGCCGCATCCGAAACACATGACCGACGAGGTCATTGACGCTCTGGCGCTGCCGAAGCACGTCAACTATCTGCATCTGCCGGTCCAATCGGGGAGCGACGCGATGCTCGCCAGGATGAACCGCAAGTACACGCGCGCCGATTATCTGGACGTCATCCGCCGCATCAAAGCGCGCGTACCGGACATCGCGCTCGGGACCGACATCATCGTCGGTTTCTGCGGCGAGAGCGAGGCGATGTTCGAGGAGACGGTTTCCATGTATAAGGAGGTCGGTTTCGACATATCGTACACGGCGATGTACAGCCCGAGGACCGGCACCCCGTCCTGGCGCGCTTTTGAGGACGACGTGCCGCGCGGCGAGAAGAAGCGGCGCTGGCGGCGGCTGCACGAACTGATGGAGGAGATCGTACGCGAAAAGAACGGTAAATTCGTCGGCCAGACGGTCGAGGTCTTGGTCGAATCGTGCGCAAAGGGGTCCTGTTCAGGCAACTCGCGCGAGATGAAGCTCGTCCGTTTCCCCGGCGGTCCGGAACTCGTCGGCCGCATTGTGCCTGTCCGCGTCGAGAAGGCGCGGGAGTGGGTGCTTGACGGTGTAAAGCGAGAAGAGCGGGAGAAGCGGGAACCCCCACCCCATCCCTCCCCCGCGAAGCGTGGGAGGGAGTAAGGGAGGGGGAACTCTTCCCGCTAAGCGAGGCGCAGGCCCGTCTGACGGGTCGAGGCCGAGCGGTTCCCGCTTAGTGAGCGACAGCGCCCCGCCACCGATGTCCGGGCCAAGCGAAGCTTGGCATCAAGGAAGGCGGGGTCCCGCCAGAGGCGGGAAACGATCACCGCTATTCTATCGATATTGAGCAAGACGTCTATCAGAATGAAACGCGCGCAATTGGAGAAAGCTGTGGCGATCGTAGGTCCGACGGCATCGGGCAAGACTTCGTTGTCGATCGCGCTGGCGAAGGAGTTTGGCGGCGAGATCGTGTCTGCCGACTCGCGCCAGCTTTATCGCGGCACGACGATCTGCACCGCCATACCGGAAGGTGAGTGGCGCAGTTTCGGTGGCCGCCGAGCCCTCATGATCGAAGGCGTGTCGCATTACATGCTGGCGGCGTATTCCCCGGCGAAGATGATCACGATGGGCCAATATCGCGAGCGCGCTGCCTGGAGATTGCGCGAGATCGCGTCACGCAAGAAGCTCCCGATGCTAGTCGGAGGGACCGGACTTTACGTCCGGGCCGTCGTGGACGGGTTTGCGGTGCCGCCGGTAGAGCCGAATCCGGAATTACGGGCGCGGCTGGAGAAGTTGGATACCGGACAGCTCTACTCGATGCTTCTCGACCGCGATCAGGCTTACGCGAAGAGCATCTCGCCTAACAACAAGCGGTACATCATCCGCGCGCTGGAGGTCATCGAGGCGACGGGGGAGAGGTTCTCGGAGTTGCAGAAACGACGAGTGGGTTCTGACTTTCCCGCCGTTGGCGGGACCCCGCCTTCGTTGAAGACTAAAGATATGTGGCGGGGTGATTTCCTGCAGATCGGCGTGGAACTGCCGCGGGAAGAACTTTATCGGCGCATCGACGCGCGCGTGGATCAGATGATCGCCTGCGGTCTGCCCGAAGAGGCCCGGCGCCTGGCGCGGCGCTACGGTTGGGAAGCGCCCATTATCGCTGGCACGCTCGGCTATGCGCAGCTGCGCGGTCATTTTCTCGGCGAATATGGACTGGACGAGGCGGTCCGTCTTATCAAGCGCGACACGCGCCATTACGCCCGGCGCCAGCTCATCTGGCTGCGGCGGGACGAGCGCATCCGCTGGGTGAAATCCATCAAAGAAGCCGCTTCCGAGCTGCGTCGTTTCCTGGAACGATAAAACCCGCCCACCGGCGGGTTTTCTCTCGTGCTGCCTGCCCGCCGTAACCTTGGCGAAGGCGGGTCGCGCTGTCTTGCTTTCTCGGTTTCACTCTTTCAAAACATCGATCTGTCTGCGCAGTTCGGATTCCTCTTCCTGAAGTCGTTCGATTTCCGCGTCTATTTCCGTAAGTTGCGCCTCTTTGCCTGGTTTACCCTCTATCAGGCTCCGCGTATCCGCTAAGACGATTATCTGCTGCCGCACTTCTGTCACTTGCGCCTTCAGGTCAGGCAATAGCACTTTAGCGGCCTCGGCCTTCTTTTCGGCCATATCCTGTTCGCTCATGCCGCCGATCAGCCCATGTTTCTTCATCTCATAACGTTGATTTTCGGCTCCTGGCGACATTATGAGCTGTCCTTCCTCTTCTGTCGCGCCCTCTCCGCCCTTGAAGGGCTTACGGATCTGTGTTTTTTCGTTGTCGGCGTTCCACGGATCCAATGTCGGGTCGTATGGAGGCATGCTTTCGGGATTCATATTGGGTTCACGTCAGTCATCAATGAGTCATTATGTCATTTTCCGGTCATTTTGTGAAGGACTGTCGCCCGGATGATGTCAGGTTATCAGGTCATGACGTTTTTTGACACGACCTTACTGGCTGTTGACGAACCTTTTGCGCTTTCTGGCCTAAAAATGCCGTATCTGATAAGATATACACAGTATTAATTAACTCTCCGCAATATGGCTGACGAAGTCATCGCTTACTGCGTCAAATGCAGGGCGAAACAGCCGATGAAGGACCCGGTCAAGGTCGCGATGCCCGCCAAGGGAGGCGGCACGCGTCCAGCTATGAAGGGTACCTGTCCGGCCTGCGGCACCGGCATGTTCAAGATACTGCCGAAGGACCAGGCCTAAGGGAAAAACGGCTGAATTCAGCGAAAAATCCGACCTCACCAGGCCGGATTTTTCGCTATGCAGCCCCTGGAACGGGCGCATTGCGCCCGGCTTCCATCGCTCCTAGCTCATCGTACCTTCTAGTACGCCTCGCGTCGTCGCTCGGTCCAACCGGGCACACTGCATCCCGTCCAGGGACTGCCGGAACCGTCTAGTCTGCGTCCTGACTTTTTCTCCGCCTTGTCCATTCTCTCCGCCCCGCTTCAAAGTTTTTTCAATTCTTCTTCCAACAGCCTCCTTGCCTCCTCTGGCGGGGCTTTACCGCGCGTCGCTTTCATGACCTGGCCGACCAGGAATTGCACTGCAGTCGTCTTGCCGCTACGCCAGTCCCCGACCGCCCGGGGGTTATCCGCAATCACCGCCTTGACCGCGCCGCGCAGCTCCTCCGCATTGTCCATCTGACCCAGGTTCTTCTCTTCCATGACCTGCGACGGGTCGATGCCGCTCATAGCCATTTCGGTCAGGATGACGAGCGCATTCGGTCCCGTGACCTTGCCCATGTGCACCATCGACAGCAGCTCGGCGAAGTTTTCCGGCGATATCTTCAGCGTCCTGACGTCGATCTTGTACTCGGTCATGACGCCCTGAAGCTTGGTCAGGAGCCAGCCGCTCACGAGTTTGGCGGAGCGATCCTGCGGCAGCGGCTTTTCGCCCGAGCTCACGAACCAAGCGTCGAGTTCGGAGAAGACGCGCTCGGCGTAATCCGCCAGCTCTTTCTGGTCGCAGAACGTCTTTGCCTCGCTGCGGTTCAGGCCATACTGGTCCATGAAACGCCGGCGCCGGGACTCCGGCAGTTCGGGCACGAGCAGCGGTTCGGCCTGCCGCAGAGTCACCAGGTCGAGAGGTGGGAGGTCGGGCTCGGGGAAGTACCGATAATCGCTCGACGTCTCCTTGGTGCGCTGTTCGACCGTGACGCCGCGTGCTTCGTCCCAACCGCGCGTCGATTGGTACGCTGGCGCCTTGCTGTCGAGCCAGAGCTTCGTCTGCCGCTTGATCTCGTATTCGAGCGCGCGCTCGACGGCGCGGAACGAGTTCAGGTTCTTGATCTCGGTCTTCGGGTTGAGCTGCTCAGCCCATTCCTCGTTCGCCGGGTCGTCCGGGACCTCGCGCAGGGAGATGTTCGCGTCGCAGCGCAGGTTGCCTTTCTCCATGTCCGCGTCCGATACGCCCAGGTAGCGCATGATCAGGCGCAGCTCCTGCAGGAACGCCTTGGCGTCCTCGGGGGAGCGCAGGTCAGGTTCGGTGACGATCTCGACCAGGGGTGTGCCGGAGCGGTTGAAATCCACGAGCGAGGCGTTATCGACGCCGCCATGATGGAGTTTGGCGGCATCCTCTTCGAGGTGCAGCCGGGTGATGCCGACCCGCACCGTCCGTTCATCATCCTTGCCGTCGTTGACCCTGCATTCAAGCTCGCCGCCCAGGGCCACCGGCAGGTCAAACTGCGAGATCTGATATCCCTTAGGCAGGTCCGGGTAAAAATAGTTCTTGCGATCGAACTTGGAGAAATCCGAGATCTTCGCGCCGAGCGCTTTGGCGATGACCATGGCGTCATGGACCGCCTTGGCGTTGGTGTTCGGCAGGACGCCCGGATGACCGAGGCAGACCGGACAGACATTCGTGTTCGGCGGATCGAGTTCGCCCCTGTTCGGGCAAGAGCAGAACATCTTGGTCTTCGTCTTGAGCTGAACGTGGATTTCGAGTCCGATGACCGGCTGTAATTGCATATTCGGGCTGATTCTAGGCTTATCTTCTACGGTAAGGATGGCATTAAAGAGTGGGATGTTCAAGTTTAGCAGGAAGCGGGGATAGCGGGGATAGCGGGGAGAAGCAGGGATAGAGATTCTTTCCCCGCTAGGCCGGCGAATGCCGGCCGGTCCCCGCTTAGCGACCGAAGTCACGTCGTTCGCGAACGACGTGACGGAGGGAGCGGTCCCCGCTATCAGCAAAACCGCCCATTGGGACAGGCGGTTTCAATGACGGTTGAGCGGTGATAGTCACATCAGCCTTTTTTCTTCAGATCCAACCACAGGGCGATGTCCGCGCCCAGGAACAGCGCCAGTGCGAAGCCGTCGATGGTCTGCGGAACGATGGTGGTGATGAGCGTGTGCGTGCGCGACAGCTGGTCGACGTCCGTGATTTCCCCGAAGAACATTCCGGGATCGTTGAGCGCCGAACCGAGTATCAGGTAGATGAGCGCCTTCAGGAATCTGGCGGTTATCACGAAGAACAGCAGCGGGATGATGATGCGCAGGAATGCCGCCCACCAGCGTCCGACGACCAGATTCCGGCTGGCGAAGAGCGCTCCCGTGCCGCGGACGTCGTCCGCGATGACGTGATAGGGGGCGAATTTCAGCCAGACGAACAGGACGAGCGGTATGACGAACGCGGCGAGCATCCCGAGCATCAGCAGCATCACGATCATGATGGAGAGCCACTGCGGCGCGGTATTGAGCCACAGGAGGGCCATGATCCCGGGGATCGCGAACGGCAGCGCACCCAGCACGCAGGTGACGAGCGACACGAGCAGTGCGACCCACAAAAGCGACAGGAGCTTGTGGAAGCCGATGTGTATCGATTCGCGCACGTCGATTTTCCTGTTCGTCAGCCCCTTGACCGTGATGTCGATCATCGCGGCCGTGACCGCCAGGAAGGCTAGCGATCCAGGAATGGACAGCAGCAGATACAACGAGACGCGCGCGGCCTTTTCCGGGATCACCGCCTGCAGGATGACCGAAAGCGTCCACTGGACGACGCCAAGGACAACAATCCACACCACCATTTCGGCGTAGGCATGGATGTTCTTACGAAGGTTTTCCCACGAGCGGATGATGATGTCGCCCGCGCCGATGAGTTGGGGCATGGCCGGAAGGCTCATTATTATGCGGTAAGTATAGCATATCTTAAGCGGGAAGAGCGGGAAGAGCGGGAAGAGCAGGAAAAGGTGCAGGAGGGGCAGAAGGTGCAGAAGTATCACGTTTTCGGTTCGCCTGCGTTTCTGCATCTTTTGCTCCTTTTGCTCCTTCTCCTGCGCTTAAAAAAGACCGCGCACAGATGTGCGCGGTGGCGTTGCGGTCCGGCTTCAGGCCGGCTGAAGATGCGTCGTCAGGACAGGATAGGCGATCTGCCAGATCAGGTCGTGGATATCGGCGCGCGACAGCAGCTCGCCGTCGCGCATGCATTCGACCAGTCGGAATTTGTCCGGGAAGAGCCCGGCGATCTCGAGGTAGACGCGTTCAGCGGCCGCCAGATGATCAGGGTCCTGTTCGTGGATGTCCTTGGCCGCACCTCGTCCGTCGATGAGACCGAGGGTCCGTTCCATGTCGACGTGCAGGATGATGTTCAAGTCCGGTTCCGGGATGCCGAACTGCACGTGTTCCAGGTCATGTAACCAGCGGAACAGCTCGGCGCGCTTCTCCGGATCGTCGATCTTCCCGCCCTGGTGCCCCATGTTCGCGGCGACATAGCGGTTCAGGACGACGTGGATGCCGGCATCGAGCCAGGCGCGGAGCTGTCCGCTCGCCGCCCAGCGGTCGACGGCAAAGAACGCCGAAGCGACTTTCGGGCCGACCTCTTTCGCGGTGCCGAACTCGCCCGCGAGGTACCTTCGGACGAGTAGCGACCCCGGTTCTTCATATCGCGGGAACGACATCGTTTCGACCTGCATGCCCATGATCTGCAGGCGCTTGATGAGCAGCTCGGTTTGTGTCGCTTTACCCGTGCCGTCGCCACCGTCGATGACGATCAGTTTCCCTTTGTTTCTCATGTTTTCCATCTTCCTTTCGACCTTTAGTGATAGTTGTTGTAGCGGCAGGCCTTATCCCTCCGGTTGTTAGCAGGGACAAGTTCACCGTGTACGCGAGCGAAGCGAGTCGTGCGCGGCCCTGTCGCTACGATCATCCTATGACGCGATACTCTTTTCAAGTTCCCGTTCCATCACCCGCTGTCTCGCTTCCGAATCCGCGCGCGCCCAGGCGTAATCGCCGTGGTCGACGAAACGCATCGCCTCGGCCCGCCAGGATGAACGCGCGGCGATCGCCTTGTGCATCTCCTGCGCGACCTTGCGGTAGCTGGCGTGTCCTTGCGGCGTCGAGCGTAACTCCAGCAGATGGAACGCCTCGCGATCGTTGAATCCCATGAGCCAGCGCACTTTGCTGCCGTGCAGGGACACGTAGGACGCCTCTGCCGGGAAGTCTGGCAGCAGCCGTCCGTACAGCTCGACCGCGAGCTCATGGCACTTGCGCGCCTGTCCGGCGAAACCGGCCTTTTCCAGATCAGGAGGCATGGCGAAACCGAGGAGGGGAGTGAACTTCTGCCTGATCTGCGTGGTCATCCGATGGCGCTCCAGATCCTTATACGTCCCCCAGTCGGTCAGCAGATCGAACAGACAGGAACAGTCCGTTTCAAAGGCGCGTCCCGGACGGTCGCGGCGCGTGCGGCGTTCTCCGACGTAAGCGCCGATGACGGCGCAGCGCTCCTTCGGGCTCATCGCCCGGACTTTCTCGCGGATGCGGTCGAGCGGCGCGTCGGCGTGCGGGTAGAGCATGCAGGCGACGGTCATGACGTCTGATTCCTCACGGAACGCGCTGCGCGGCTCGGTTCCGGACTTGATCAGCGTGGCGACCGCTTCTTCGCCGCGATCGACGAGCGTCACGTATCCGGACGTATCGCCCCCGAGATCGGCGAGCATGGTTCCGGCAAGCGCGGACATCCGTCTGCGGTTGTCCGTCGCGTATTCGTCGCGCCGGGCGCGCTTGACGTACCTGGCGATGACGCGGTCGAGCGCGCCGTGCGCTTTCTCGCCGATGCGGCGCACCTCCGGGATATCGCTCGTCAGACAGTGCGAGATCATCCCCTGGAAGAAGCGGCCGTTACCGAACAGTCCGACGTTGGTCTTGGTCGCCAGAGGCAGCAGGTAGCGGAGCGTGTCGCAGGCCTTGGTGCGGATATCGTTCTTGTAGGTGCGCCGGAACGCCTTGATGTCCGCGTCGTCCGAGAGGTCGGAAAATTTTTCCTTGAGCCCGTCGCCGTTGATGTCGTATTCGGCGGCGTTCAGCGGCTTGAGCTTCCGGTAATATTCCTGCATCGGCTCGACGAGCCCGGCGTAGGTCGAAAAGATGGAGTCCATCGTCTCCACGTACGCCTTGGCGTGGGGTGACGCCATGATCTCTTCCGGCCGGACGTAGAGCCAGTTGCCGTCGCCGTCGCGCCGGTCGTAGAAGACGTAGCGCGTCGACTGCTCGATCGGGCTGCCTCCGATGCGGCGGTCTTCGATCTCCTTGGTTGCGATCATCGAGATGCCCTCGAACGATACGTGCGCGCCCTCAAGCTCGCCCACGGAGTCGTCTCCGAAGGCGATGAGCACGCGCTCGATGAGTTCCTGCGCCTTGTCCGCGTCGATGTTCCCTTCCTTGATGAACTCTTTCAGGAGCGTTTCGCGGAATCCGCCCGGCGCGCGGCTATAGCGCGCGTAGATTGCGCCCACCAGGCCGTCCAGTCCCTTGACGGCGAAGACATCGTCGGTCGCCGAGGTGACGTATTTCTCGAGAAGCTCGCGTTCTTCGGGCGTGAAGGTGGGCATGGGTGTGAGATTAAGGGCAGAAGGGGCGGAGAGCGTGATAGCGTGAGAGCACGACAGCTTGAGGGCCTGACAGCCGATCTGTCGAGCTTTCGCCCCGCCACAGATATCCAAGCCAAGCGAAGCTTGGCGTCAAGGAAGGCGGGGTCCCGCCAGAGGCGGGATGCTTTCTTGCTTTCGCGCTCTCGATACGCACCCGCTCCGCTCCCGAGCATCATCCGCATCTTACCCGCGGTGTAGTTTTCTTTCATCCACAGGCCAAGGAGCGGACTTATCGCTGTGGATAACTCAAGGAGTTGGACGTGGTAAGTTATTGCCATCGTGGATAAACAGGAGGAGTCAAAAACAATGGAATGCGGAATCTGCGTGGTCATCGTAGGCGTCGTCGCCGGCGGCAAGACCACTATCATCAAGCGGCTCATCGAGACCATGCCCGGCGCTGCGATGATGCGCACCTATACCACTCGCGCCCCCAGGGAGGGCGAGCGTGAGGGCGGTGATCGCATCTTCGTGTCGCGCGAGGAATTCATGAGCATGGTCGATTCGGGCGATATCTTCGAACGCAACGAATTCTCCGGGAGCTTGTACGGCTCCTCGAAGAAAGTGCTCGACGGGCTGCTGGCGGAGAATCGCGTCGTTTTCGTCAACGTCAACGTCGATGGCGCGATGCTGTACCAGCGGCACGTTCCGGATGCGGTCACTATCTTCATCGACGCCCCGGACGAGCACATCATCAGGCGCATCAAGTTGCGCGGTTCGATGAGCGACAAGGACATGGCCTGGCGGTTGACGGAGGCCGATCGGGAACGGTCATTGAAGCATCAATTCGATTCGCAGATCGAGAATCCTGACGGTAATCTCGAGAAATCTATTGCGCGGGTGCGCGAGATCGTCGAGTCCCGGCTGGGGCGGTGACGAGCCGATTGCCAGGAGAACGTCCGCACGATGCGGGCGTCTTTTTTATGCGAGCCCTGGACTGAGTGCATCGAGAGTGAAAGAAGGGACACTCCGCCACTTCTCTTTCATCCCCACCACTGTATTTCATCAAAGAGGGCGGGGTCCCGCCTCTACCGGCGGGAGAAGCGAGGGAGGGATTGGTTCAGGGGATAAAAAACACGGACCCCTCGGCCCGTCAGCCTCAAGTTTTTCCAGATTTTCGGCTTTTTAGCTCCTAAGCTCTTAAGCTTCCGAGCGTCTCATCCCGTACTTCCGAAGCATCCGCGGCTTTTGTCGGCGGTCATGTCCAGTTCCGCGATCTCCGGCTTCACGATCGGCACCAGCATCGCTTGCGCGATGCGTTCGCCGCGCTCGACGACGACGGCCGTCTGTGTGAAGTTGTAGACCAGCAGAAGCATCTCGTCTTTCGGTCCGCAGAAGTCCTGATCGATCAGGCCCATGCCGTGCGGGATGAGCAGGCCCTTCCTGGGAGTGGAGGAGCGCGACGCCAACATCAGACAGTATCCTTCCGGGATGCGCACGATCAGGTTCGTGGGGATGTATGACAATGCGGCGGGCGATATCTCCGTGCGCTCGCGGGCGTAGACGTCGAAAGCCACCGCACCGGCAGTCTTGAACTCCGGCATCGGCAGGTCCGTATCTATCCGCGTAAGCGGCAGGCGCATAGGTTCAAATATAGGAATCGGTCGTCGCATCTATTATAGCATCCACGACGAAGCGCGCTATCGACGTCGAAGCCATGATCAGGAAGAGTCCGATGACGGCGTTCTTGACGGAGGTCATTGCCCCGTCGCGCGCCTCCTCGTCTCCGCCGCTTATCATGTATTTGAATCCGGCGATCATCAACTGGATGACGAACATGAATCCGATGAAGCCGAGCATGGCCCTGATGACGTTGCCGACCACTTTCCGGAGGTCAGCGTCCGGCAGGCCGATGCCGCCGGCGTATCCCATCCCCAGGTCTACTTGCGCCAGCGCCGGCGCGGCAGCCGCGAGAAAAAGAAAAACTCCGACCGCGGATACGGCCAGAATCTTCCGATTCCTCCTCTCTCTATTGTCTGGTTCCTCCTCTGTCATTCGTTATGCCGAGACTCTGATGCCCGGCCCCATCGTCGAAGCGATAGTGACGCTTTTGATGTAAGTTCCCTTGGCGCTGCCCGGCTTGACGCGACGCAGCGCGTCCATGAACGTCTCGAAGTTCACCGCAAGCTGGTCTTCCGTGAACGACGCCTTGCCGATGGCCTGGTGGACGTTCGCGGTGTCGTCGTTCTTGAAGGCGACCTTGCCGCCCTTCATCTCCTTGACCGTCTGCCCGATGTCCTTGGAAACGGTGTCGTTCTTCGGACTCGGCATCAGTCCGCGCGGACCGAGCACCTTCGCGATCTTGGCGAGTTTCGGCATCATGTCCGGAGTGGCGACCGCGACGTCGAAGTCGCATTTGCTGGTCTTGGCGATCTCCGCCACCAGCTCCTCGCCACCGATCAGGTCAGCTCCGGCCGCCTTGGCTTCCTTCTCGTTCTCCGGCGTGGCGACGAAAGCGGCGACGCGCTTGGTCTTACCCGTGCCGTGCGGCAGGGTTACTGTGGCGCGGACTTGCTGGTCGCCCTTTTTCGGATCGATTCCGAGGCGCACGTGTACCTCGATCGTCGCGTCGAATTTCGTGTTGGATGTCCCCTTGACGATGCCGATCGCCTCGGACAGACCGTAGACCTTGTGAGTGTCGAACGAGCCCTTGAGTTCGTTGTAGCGTTTGCCGTGTTTCATATCGTTTCGTGGTTCAGGCGAGCTTAGCGCTCTCCCACATGTTAATCACTTTGAGCGGAAAGCGTAGAGCCGAGAGCTGAAAGCTTTGTGCTTTAAGCTTTGAGCTTTCTGCTAACCGACGACTTCCAGTCCCATCTGCCGGGCCGTGCCCTCGATGGTCTTCATCGCAGCTTCGATGTCCTTGGTGTTGAGGTCCTCCAGTTTCTTCGTAGCGATCTCGCGGATCTGCGCCTTGGTGACCTTGCCGACCTTCTCGGTGAGCGGCTTGCCCGAACCCTTCTCGATGCCGGCGGCTTTCTTGAGCAGGACCGCGGCGGGCGGGGTCTTCAGGATGAAGCTGTAGGTGCGGTCTTCGTAGACAGTGATGATGACCGGGATGATGTCGCCTCCCATTTGCTGGGTGGCGGCGTTGAACCGCTGGCAGAATTCCGCGATGGCGAGGCCGTGCTGGCCCAGTGCCGGACCGACGGGCGGCGCCGGGTTGGCGGCTCCGGCCGGAATCTGCAGCTTGATTTGAGTTTTGACCTTTTTGGCCATAATTATTGCTTGAAGCACGGAGAGAAGCTCGGTCCGTAAGGACCCTCTATGCTTGGCGTAGGTTACAGCAAAGCGGGGGATTGCGCAAGAGGAAGGGGAGAAGGGGAGGAGGGGCGGAGGGGAGATGTATCCTTTCTCCTCTCCTTCTCACCTCCTCACCTCTTCTCCTTCTCTCCTTTTAAAAAAATCCGCCCAACAGAGCGGATTCGGGGGTCATCCGTCGATGCCGGAAGACTTGACGTCGCGGAAGAACTCCTGACGCAGGTCGAAGAAGCGCTCTTCGACGGGTGGTTTGGCGTCGACCGGCTTGACGACTTCCCATCTCTGGGGGGTCGCCGGGAAGGGGGCGTCAACGCCGCGGATCAGTACGGTTTCGACGGTCGTGCCGCTTCGAAGGATCAGGAAGTTGCGGTGGACGCCGTCCAGCAAGACCATCTGGTCGCCGTGCTGCTCGACGATCGGCGGAACGTAGTGCGCGAGCACCACCTCGCCGTCGGCCGTGCGACCGAGGACGATCTGCGCCGTGAGTTTGGCGATCCCCTTCGTCATGGTGAAGTCTTTGAAGACGTTGGGGAAGCGCTCGAGCAGGTCCATGTATTTTTGGCGCTCGATGAACGCCTGCCCGACCATGACGCCGTTCGGATCCATGCGCAGTGTCTGGATGCGTTTGCCCTTGAACGGTCGGACTGTCGGATCGCCGGCAAGCGTCACGCTCTCGAGCAAGAGTTGCAGATAGTCGCGCCGCATCGCTTGGACGGCGAGAACCGTCGTGATGTCCCGCAACGAGACGATCCGGTCGGCCTCGGTCCAGCTCCCGGCGAACCCGCGGCGATCGATGCCGGTGCGTTGCTCGAACCCTTTCAGGTCAACGGGAATGAACATGCGTCCTCCGGTACAGCGGTAAAAGAGCTGTCGCCAGACATTAACAGCTGGGGAGAGTTTTGCAATGTGGATAAATGGAGGAGGGGAGAAGGGGAGAAGGAGAGGGAGGGGAGAAGTGCTCGGGCGGGCGGATGAAGATGTGAGATTGCTGCGACCGGCATGCCTCGAAATACACAGCCTTCTTTTGCTCCTTCTGCTCCTTCTGCACCTTTCCCCGCTTTACCAAAAGACCGCGGTTGCCCGCGGTCTTTTTGAAATACTCTTTTCCCGCCCTTCCCCGCTAGCCCGGCGCATGCCGGGCGGTCCCCGCTTAGTGAGCGACAGCGAACGGTCCCCGCTATATTTTTTTGACTTGCAGGAAGTCCAGCTCCACCGGAGTCTCGCGGCCGAACATGGAGACAAGCACCTTGATCTTGCCGCGCGAGTGGTCGATTTCCGCGACCTTGCCCTCGAAGCCCTTGAACGGTCCGTCGGTGATGCCGACTGGCGAGTTGACGTCCACGTCAATCTTGTATTCCGGTTCCTCGACTCCCATGCGCTTCTGCAAGGCCTTGATCTCCGCCTCTGACATCGGCGTCGGAATGTTGCCGGTGCCGATGAATCCAGTGACGTTCGGCGTATTCCGGACCACGTACCAGGAGTCGTCGGTGACGATCATCTCGACGAGTACGTAGCCGGGGAAGATTTTCTCTTCGACGACCTTCCTCTTGCCGTTCTTGATCTTGATCTTCTTCTCTTTCGGGATGAGAACGGCGAAAATCTTGTCCTGCATGTCCAGGGACTCGATCCTTTGTTCCAGGTTGTGCTTCACGTTCTCCTCGTAACCGGAGTACGTGTGGATGGCGTACCAGCGCCGTCCGCGCTGTTCTGTCTGTTTAGGCATAGGTTTGATGGGCACGTCAGACGTGCCGAATGAGCGTTGACCAAGCAGTCCTTACGAAATGAGTCTCTGGAACCCGAGGTCGAAGAGCTTGTCCGCGACCGCGAAGAATATCGCCACGCCGAGAGAAATCGCCACGACGATGCCGGTGTCGCGCAGGACGCGCTGGCGCGTCGGCCAGGTGACCCGCTTCAGCTCCTCGCGGCTGTTGCGGATGTAGTTGACGAGCGGGTTATTGGTGAGTGATATGTTTGGCATATTTGAGCTTAAAAGCTGAAAAGCTTAAAAGCTGAAAAGCTTTTAGACTTTTTGGCTTTTTGACTTTTTAGCTCTTTCTAAAAACCGCCCCGACGGCGGCAACTCATTTCTACGATGGGACTATACATCATTATATGAAGGGATGCAAGGGGAGAAGGAGAGGAGGGGAGAAGGAGAGGAGAAATAATATGATTGCTTCTCACCTTCCCTCCTTCTCACCTCCTCCCCTCGATAAAAAAAGCGCGCCCGCAGAGGGTCGCGCTCGCTCTTGCCGGTATCAGCGCATCATGGGGATCGATTAGGGGTCAAGCCAGGCCTCATAAGAGGAGCCAAGCCAGGCTTGAAGTGCACAAGAGTCAGTGAGCCAGGAGTTGAAAGCGGGCCAGCGGGAAGGCGAGAGGGTGAAAAGAAAACGGGTAGGTGCATGCCTATCCGTTTGACGTGGTCTAGAAGAGGTTACGCCACTGCTCGCGCAGGTCCTCGGGAAAGACCTTGAGTCCGAGATCCCGCAGGTCCGCGCTCGCCGCGTCGTAGCTTTCCCGCGAAAACGTGATGATCGGGAGGACGACTTCCTCGAGGAAGATGGTCAGCGCCATCTCCCAGCCGACGGCCTCTCCCATGAGGCCGTATATTTCGATGTCGCGTCCGAGGCGGCGGCCGTCGGCTTTCAGGAAGTGGGCGGCCTCGGGCTCCTCGATCGCGCTGGCGTCCGCTTCGTTTTCCGCCAGCCGGAGGCGACCTCCGGAGTGGTCGGCAGCGAGCCGCGCGATGCGAAAGAGCTCTTTCTTGAACTCGCTATCCCGGTCTCCCATTCCGAAAAACGTGCTGCTTCCGCTCATCTTCACCTCCATATCGCGAATCGGGCCAATCTAGCATGAACCATTCAGTGCGTCAAGCGTCTTAAGAGAGGCCAAGCCAGGCTTGAAGTGTACTTTCTCGCTCTCGTGCTGTCGCGCTTTAAAAAAGCGCGCCCGCAGAGGGTCGCGCTCGCTCTTGCCGGTTTCAGCGCATCATGGGGGATCGATGAACCAGCCCCGAAGGAATCCGTGTTCCGCAGCCCGACGCTCCTCGTTTTCACGGATGCTGCGGAGGTAATACTCCGCGAGATATGGCGCCCAGTTCCAATCCCTGAGCGACATTACCACATAGACGCTGTTCGGACACTCGCGCTCGGACGGCGCACCGTTGGAGCCGCGCCGATACTGCGCCATGACGAAGCCGTTGAGATCACTGCCGATCAGCGCGAGGCGTCCGTCCCCGACCGCCCGGCAGGTGTCGTCTTCGCCGATGGGCGTGACGTACACTTCGTAGCCCATCGGCAGGATGATGACGTCCTCCTTCGCGAACGGCCCGTACCAGCAGTTGTACTCGTACAAGGAGGACATGGAGAGAGCGATCAGCGCGAACGTCAGCGGCATTGCTGCGGAAAGCACGAACGGCAACCACCGCCGCTTCCGCTTGCTCGGCGTCTCGGCTTGTGGGACATCGGTGTGCGCCGTTCCTGTCTCGATCGTCACATTCTGTTCACGGTCTTCCATCACCTTTCCTCCTTGCCGCGTCGCCCTCGCGACGGGTCTTGGTACGGACAGCCACCCCTCCAGACCGCCTCGATAAAAGGTTCTACAACTCTCTTATCACGATTTGATGGTTAGTGTCAACGGTCGTTGACAGACGTTTTTTATCCCCAGTTCGACGCGAAATAGTGCCACGCAGTTTTGCACCAAAACTGCGTGGCACTTTTCGCTAGAACTGGGGATAAAAAAGTCCGGCCTTTCAGCCGGACCTTCAACGCTTCTGTCCCTTCTGCCCCTCTTGCCCCTTTTGCCCTTAGATATCCAGATTCTTGACGTTTTTGGCATGCGTCTGGATGAAGCGCTTGCGCGGCTCCACGTCCGAACCCATCAGCACGTCGAATACCTGGTCTGCCTTCGCCGCGTCCTCGATCCTGACGATCTTCATGGTGCGCGTCGCCGGATCCATCGTCGTCTCCCACAGCTGCGTCGGGTTCATCTCACCAAGACCTTTGTAGCGTTGGATGCTGACGCCGCCGACCGATTTCACCTCGCCCTCTTCCGCGGCCTCAAGCGCCGCCTCGACCTCCTCCTTCACCCCCGCACCACTCACTTCGTTCGGGTGCAGAGCAGGTTCTTCTTTCTTTTTGCTCTTCGCCTCCTTGCCCGCCGTCATCTCCGTGATGAATTGGTCGCGCTCGGCGTCGCTGAAGGCGTACCTGAAGTCCTTGCCTTTAGCGATGCGGAACAACGGCGGCTGGGCGATGTAAAGGTGTCCGCGTTCGATGAGCTCCGGGAAGTAGCGATAGAACAGTGTCAGCAGCAGCGTCCTGATGTGCGCGCCGTCCACGTCCGCGTCGGTCATGATGACGATCTTCTCGTAGCGCAGTCCCTCGATGTCGAACTGTTCGCCGATATTCGTGCCGAGCGCGATGATGAGCGATTTGATCTCGTTGTTCGTGAGGATCTTGTCGAGCCGCGCGCGCTCCACGTTCAGGATCTTGCCGCGCAAGGGGAGTATGGCCTGCGTTTCGCGGTCGCGTCCCTGTTTCGCTGAACCGCCGGCCGAGTCGCCCTCGACGATGAAGATTTCCGACTTGGCCGCGTCCCTCGACGAGCAGTCGGCGAGCTTACCGGGAAGCGTCAGCCCTTCGAGTACGCCCTTCCTTAAGATAGTGTCCCTGGCAGCGCGCGCAGCGAGCCGCGCTCTCGAAGCGATGACGCACTTTTCGATGATCGCCTGCGCGTCCCTCGGGTGCTCCTCAAGGAAGATTTCCAGCTCTTCGGCAAACACCGCCTCGACCGCGGTCCTGGCCTCGGGATTTCCGAGCTTGGCCTTGGTTTGCCCCTCGAACTGCGGGTCCTTCAGTTTGACGCTGATGACCGAAGTCAGTCCCTCGCGCGAGTCGTCGCCGGTGATGTTGTCGTCCTTCTCTTTCAGGATGTTGTTCTTGCGCGCGTAGTTGTTGATGACGCGCGTCAGCGCCGTGCGGAAACCGATGACGTGCATGCCGCCCTCGGGGTTGTAGATGTTGTTGGCGAAGGCGTAGGCGTTCTCCTTGAAGTCGTCCACGAACTGGAAAGCGATCTCGACGTCGAGTCCCTCGCGTTCCTTGTTGGCGTAGAAGATGTTCGGATGCTTCGCCTCCTTCTGGTGGTTGAGATGCGCCACGTATGATTTCACGCCGCCCTCGAAATGGAAGGTGTAATCCTTCTCAAGTTCCTTGCTGCGCCGGTCGCGGACCGTCATGCTGATGCCCTTCGTCAGGTACGCCTGCTGGCGCAGATGGTCCAGGATGGTATCCCAGCTGAATTCGAGCGTCTGGAAGATTTCCGGGTCGGGTTGGAAGGTGATGGTGGTGCCGGTGCCGCGGACCGCTTTCGTCGGCTTCACTCTCGACTTCGGCTTGCCGCGCTGGTATTCCTGCACCCAGAGTTTCCCGTCGCGCTTCACCTCGGCCAGCATGTAGACGGAGAGCGCGTTCACTACCGAGACGCCGACGCCGTGCAGACCGCCCGAGACCTTGTAGCCGCCGGCGCCGAACTTGCCGCCAGCGTGCAGTTTGGTCAGGACGAGCTCGAGCGCGGACACCTTGAACTGCTTATGGATGTCGACTGGGATGCCGCGGCCGTTGTCCTCGACCGAAAGCGAGCCGTCCTTGTTCAACGTCACGACGATATGCGTGCAGTGACCGGCCATCGCTTCGTCGATGGAGTTGTCCACGACCTCCCAGATGAGGTGATGCAATCCGGTAGCGCCGGTCGAGCCGATATACATTCCGGGGCGTTTCCTGACCGGTTCAAGACCTTCAAGTACGGTGATTTGTTTCGCGCCGTATTCGCTGGTGGCCTTGCTCTTGGCGTCTTTCTTCACGGGCGCGGCGGTCTTCGCCGTTTTGGGCGCCGGTTTGGCTTTTTTCGTCGGTTTCTTGGCTGCCATAAAAGAAAAAATTTCCTGGATTTCCGCGTTATTCTTCCTCGCCGATAGTATCACGCGAGACGCGTTCGGGCAAGGCGATTTTGAGGGCCGGACGGTTGACAAAAACGTTCCGACCGGGCTAAGATGCCCCCTCGGTCGTTTGAAGAGTCGGAGGTCGAGGATGAGCGATGGAGGAACCGTCAGAGTCGACGAATTCCGCAAATACGGGTGCACGGTGGACGATTTGCGGCAAGCGGTCGGGGATCTCGGGCTGGCCGAGCGTTCTCCGTATCCTTGCGTCCCGGAGGAGCGGCCGAACGGCGCGGGGCTTTGCGCCGGCGATCTGCTGATCTTCCAGGAGATGTGGATGCCGTCCGATGGCTTGCCGATCTTTCGTATCGTCTCCCACATTCCCGAGGGCGGCGACGCGGCCAAGGAGATTCGTTGCGCCGTCTACGGTCGTCGCGAGGGTCCGCGGCGCAAGTTGCGCGACGGCTCGTGGTCGGTCCGCGCCAGGCCGTTCACGCCCGACGAAGCGCCCAAAGTGGCCGAGGCGGTGCGCCTGGCTCTCATCGGGGAGCATAGCGCCGACTTCGTGGCCCGGGTCCGTCTGATGGTCTTGGTCCGCGAGACGGGTCACGACGACGAGTGGCGGGAGTATACCGGGATCGCGGGGAGCGGGTGCCGGCTCCCTGATGACTGGTAGCGCGTCTCTGCTTGCAGATCGGCTTCGGCCGGTCTCTTTTTGTCGGAAGCGGGTAAGCGGGGTCGTCCGGCATCCGCCGGACTAGCGGGGAAAGAAATTCCTTCCCCGCTCTTCCCGCTTCTTCCGCTTTTGCCCCTTTCCTGCCCTGAGCGAAGCGAATTCTGAGCTTGTCGAAGAAGAGCGTAGTCGAAGGGTGCCCCCTCTTCGCCCCCACCCTTGACGCAGCACGGGGACATGTACTATAGTGCGATTTCGGCCGGCGTTTTAACGCTACCGAGTGTACCCTGCCGAAGGAGGGATTAAGATGAAGGAGCTTTGGCCGCTGGGAAAGATCGAGACTGAGGCCTGCCGTTGGCCGCAGCTCAAGTTCCCCGAAGGCAGCCCCATCCACGAGATGTTCCCTCAGACGAGCGACACCGCGCACCTGGTCTGTTCCGGCGGCGACGAGATCCGCTGGGGCGCGGTCGCTCTCGCCGACAACGGCATCGCCTACCGCGACATCACCGTGACGTTCAGGGCGGACGGAAAGGTGGTCGGGTTCCTCGCGGTGTACGGTCAGGTCCGGAGCGAGTGGAGGGGGGTCGACGACGCCATCGCTGTCGGGGTGGAGCCGGTGCCGGAGTGGGCGAGGGTGAGCATCGCGGACGACGTCCGTGACCATTTCTTCGGGAGGCTGCGACAGCGCAATCCGAAGATCTCCGAAGCTAGCGCCAACATCATGGCCGACGCGCACAAGGTCGTGCTCTTGACCGACGACGGCTGGACGACGAGCGCGGAATACTGACGGCTGTCGGGGTAGAGGAGTCGATACGTGATTGAGACCGGTTCTGCGGAACCGGTCGATTTTTTATTAGAAGGGGAAGGAGGTGAGCAGGGCCTGCCCTGCACCCGAGCGAAGCTGTGAACCACTCATCGTATTCAGATTCACGGCAAGCGAGTGGTGCAGGGGAGGAGGTAAGGAGGGGATAAGACGCTAAAAATAGTGTGTCAATCGAGCTAAGAAATTGATAGGTAAAAATGGCTAATTTAAGCTAATAATCTATGTCAGCCACCCTTGACAAAATGGTGGATTTATGCTATAGTGATAGCGTTGATGACTCAGACAGGACCTTACATGCAGCCTTGAATCAGTCCCGCGCACTACTCGATACTCTCGGGTGCACGGTTCGGTTCAGGGCAAGGGGAATAACCGGACCGTTTCTCAAGCGTGCGCTTCGTGCCCAGCTGGAGGCTGGAAGCGGGAAGCCCATACTTGAGAAACGGCCGGCTACACAAACCCGGCCAGGGAGGATAGAGCCATGTCAAGGAACATCATCGCCCTGTTCGTAATCGCCGCGTTCGTGTCCCTTA
>Ga0265297_10002657_pt1 | contig 35341 bp, 57 predicted proteins | sample Munlanlwell13791_FD_192502 | JGI IMG/M metagenome (GOLD analysis project Ga0265297, IMG submission 192502) | Leachate microbial communities from a municipal landfill in Southern Ontario, Canada - Leachate well 137-91 | ecosystem: Engineered > Solid waste > Landfill > Unclassified | place... | reverse complement strand
ATGGCGCAAGTGGAACTTCGGGCTACTCGGGATACTCTGGACAGTCTGGTGCGTCAACAAGCGGATACTCTGGTTACAGTGGTAAGAGCGGATACTCTGGTTACAGTGGTAAGAGTGGATACTCTGGTTACAGTGGTAAGAGCGGATACTCTGGATACAGTGGATATTCTGGAGCAAGCGCGACTTCTTCCGCAAAATTCGGAGGAACAGGAGCAGACGGAGCATTATCTATTACCTCTGGAACTACAACTATAGACTTAGGAGGTCTTGCTTATGTAGAAAAAAACTATACCTCAATTTCAATTACTGGAACTGGGGCTTTGGCTTTCTCTAACCCTCACGCCAATGGGTCAGTTATAGTCTTAAGAAGTCAAGGAAATGTAACTTTAACATCTTCCGCAACTCCTAATATTGATGTAAAACTTATGGGGTCAAGCGCCACACACCAGTATGACGGGTGGGTAGACGGACTTGTTCATAATGGAAATGGACAAGCGGGAGGAGTCGCACTAACAACTACAAGACAATTCTTTCCTAAGTCTGAATTACACTATCAAGTAAGTGGAGCTAGACAAATAACTTGTGGAAGTGGCGGAGGAAATGGTGGAGGTGGAACAAATACAGGAGGCAGAGGAGGCGGAGGACTTCTTATTGAATGTGGAGGAGCATTGAACTTTACCGCAACTATTGACGCGTCTGGAGCTATCGGAAGTGCGGGCGCGAGTGGTAGTGGAGGACACGGCGGAGGCGGAGGTGGAATGGTAATTATTTTATATAATTCTTTAACTTCTAAAGCAGGAACTATTACAACAACTGGAGGAAATGGAAGTAGTGCAGGAGGAGGCGGAGGCGCACAGGCAGGAGGAGGCGGAGGAGCTTGTCTTGTTGGTGGAGGAGCAGGAGGTAACGCCAATGTCGCAGGGGGCGCGGGAGGTTCTTCTGGAAGTAACGATACTGGTAATGGAGGAAGTGGAGGAGCAGGCGCGCCATATTACGGAGGAGGCGGAGGAGGTGCAGGAGGTTTCTCTTTAGTAACATTAAACTTGTATTGATAACTGATAGTGGTATAATATAAAAAACTAATTTAATTTTTTATATGAATTTACCAGACGGGTGGTTTTCAAACGAAAACATAAGAGAATATAGAAGACTCGTTGAGAAAATTCCTCAAGGGGGTCTTCTTGTTGAGTTGGGAGTGTGGAAAGGAAAGAGTCTTTGCTCTGTCGCAGATATTATTTTAAGAAAAAAAATAAGAGTAATTGCCGTTGATACTTTCAAAGGAACTGACAGCGAGGGAGAGGCTCACAAATTTGCAAAGGAATTTAATTTGAGAGAAGAATTTGAGAAGAATATAAAAAACTTCTTTGGAGAATTTGCTCTTGTTGGAACTGATATTAAAATTTTTGAAATGACAACGAATGAGGCAAGCGTTTTAGTAAAAGAAGAAATAGACTTATTATTTATTGACGCAGGACATACTTACGAAGATGTAAAACAAGACATAGAAAACTGGTATCCAAAAGTAAAAGGAACTATCGCAGGACACGACTACTCTCAAAACTGGAAAGGAGTTATTAAAGCCGTAGACGAAAAATTCGGCAGTGTAAAAGTTATGGGCGATATATGGAGTAAGCCAAAGATAGATATTCTTTGTTATGTTTCTACTTGCAATAGAACTGATACTACCCTACCGCTTACCTTGGTATCTATCGCTATGCAGACTCTTAAGCCAGATCACTTAATTATCTTTGACGATAATAAAGAGAGAAGAAATTTTAATGATATAGAAGTCTATCAATACTGTTTTAAATTACTCTACGAAAAAGGAATTACCTCACAAGTTATTTACGGAGAACAAAAAGGACAACATCATAATCACGAGAAAGCTAACACAATGAGCTTTACTTATAACTGGAGAATAGACGACGACGAGATAGCAGAGCCTACTTGTTTGGAAGAATTGTTTAAAGAAATGAAAGACGGAGTCGGCGCAGTTGGAGGACTTGTTACACAGCCAGTCGTAGAAAATTTGTCTAATATTAACCCTCCCTCTGGAGTTATTCCAAATATTCAATGGTTTAATTGGGACGGAGAGCCTAGAGAAGTTGAGGACTTATACTCGTCATTTTTGTATCTCCCTAACATTGTTCACTTTGACTTAAGACTAAGCTCCGTTGCTCACAAAGAAGAAACTATGTTTACGGAGTCATTTAGATATAAGGGATATAAACTTATCGTAACTCCAAAAGCTAAGACGCAACACTTTAGAAGTGCGGGAGGTATTCGTAGCGGACAAGGAGAAGAAATGTTTAAGCACGACGAACAAATTTATAGAGCTTGGACTGTCTTTAGAAAACTAGGAAAAAAACTCTATGTCTTGAATAATGGTATTGGAGATCACTATATGTTCTTGCAAGCTATCACTCCAGAGAAAGACTCTGTTATTGCTTGTTGTTATCCAGAAATTTTAAAGGGATACAATACTATAAGCATAGCCGAGGCGCAGGCGATAGTTGATATAAAAGACTACGATATTTATAAATGGTGCGTTCAGAATAATTGGAAAGGAACTTTAATAGACGCTTTTAAAAAATTATATGAAGATATTAGTTAGCGCAGGAAATATAAAGACAGCAAAGTCTTATCCTTACTGGGAGAAGTTTTTTGAACTTGCAAAAGGACACGAGATAAAAAAAATTGAGGGTATACTTCCATTTTCTGAAATAGTTAAAATGGTAAATGAGTGCGATATATGGATAAGTATAGACTCTTTCCTACCCCACCTTTGTGCTTATCATAAATTAAAAAGGGGAGTTGTTTTATGGAGTAAGTCTGACCCTCTTATCTTTGGCTACGAACACAATATAAATTTATTAAAGTCAAGAGAATATCTAAGACCAGATACTTACGGGACTTGGAGTGATACTGTTTGCGATAAAAATGCCTTTGTTTCTCCACAGGTGCTTTTACAAGAAATAGAAAAAGGTGTATAATAATTTGTATGAGTATATTAAATTTTCTAAAGTCTTTTTTTAGAAAGCCAGAAACTAGATTTTTTGGTATTACTAAAGAGGATATTAAAAATGGTGCAAGTTCTCCTAATGTTTTCTCTCAAAAAGAGGGCGTCGCAAGTGTAGCCGTTCCTACTTTCCAAGGAGTTAACAGCGACGGAAGTGTAAGAAAGTTTCCTTATCAATATCAAGACGGCTCAAGTGCTTGTGTTGCTTTTACAATGGCTAAAATTACTCTTGTTTTATATTACATTTTAAATTCTAGGATAGTAAAATGGAGTGCGGGTTTTTGGTATAAACAAAGAAACAACGCCCCTTATGGAGGAATGAATTTTGATAACGCAAGATACCTTTCTTCTACTGGCGCTATTGTTGAAGAACTTTTACCAAGCGAAGGACTTTCTGAAACTGCTATCAATGCTTTAGATATTTCAGATCATATAAAAGATACTGCCGACGGCTTTGCTATTTCTCCGAATTGGTTTGAAGTGCCTTTAGACTTTGATACTGTTGCCTCTACTCTTGAGCAAACAAAAAAACCTATTATGCTTTGGGGACACTTTGGCTCTGGCGAATTTTTCTACACTTCTTATCCTAAAGCTAACTCTACCGATAACCCTTGGGCGCACTCTTTTACTGCCGTAGATACAACAATTAAAAACGGAGTTAAGTATATTGTCATTGAAGACTCCGCAGACTACGAGGCGAACTATGTTAAGTATATTTCTAAAGAATGGTTTGACTTGAAAGTATTTTTAGCTAGGTATCCTATCAACTTTAAATTTCAAGACACGCCTAAGCCCGTTTTTGACGGCTCTGTAAAGTCCCTCCAAGAATGTTTAATTTACGAGAAATTCCTAGCAAATGGCTTAAACACTGGATATTTTGGAAGTCTTACAAAACAGGCTTTAATTAAGTTTCAAACAAAGTATGGGATAGTCCCTAATGTCGGATACTTTGGAGAAATAACAAAAGCAAAATTAAAAGAGTTATATAATTAAAATTATGGATACAATTACTTTAATGTTCGTAGGTGTAGTCGTTTCTTTGTTAGTAAGTTATTTGAAAAATAAATTTGTATTACAAGGTAACAGCGTTCTTCTTCTAGTCGCAGTTATCGCGCTTATCGGTGCGTTTATTTATTCAACACTTTTACAATTCGGATACTGGGACGCTGTCCTAAATGTTATCGTATATGCAGGTGCATTTTACGCTTTCATTGTTAAAACAATTCAAGATAATAAATAAAAAGGATACGAGTTATATCGTTAGCTATCGTCTGTAAAAATACCTTTATTTAATTTTAAAGTTGGGCGATAGCGACGACTGACTGGTTCTCTCCGAAAGGAGGTTAAACAAAAATAGAGAGGGGGAACAAATTTTTGAGCCTACTCTCTATTTTTAATTGTAAAGTAATTGTAAAGTGATATTATTAAGTAGGTAAAGATGTTCTTTCTAGCCTAATATGTGGTTTGAAATTGGATCTAATAAAAAAACAAAAAGCTCACTCGGTTTTCTTTTCATTCAGTCGCTATGCAACTAGCAACTGTTCTATTTAATAAAAGCTCTCGCCATTCTTTACTCGGGAGTTTTTATTTTGTATAATGTGCGTAGGTTGAGAAGTGCAAAAAATTGGTAGCCTCGTCAGCGCCTATGTCCCTATCTTCTCTATGACGGAATGAATTATAAAAGAAAAAAACAAAATAGAAGAAAGAAATTTTTTACTTATAGAAGTATGAAACTTGAAAAAGTTAGAAAGCTTTTAAAAGAAGAAATTAAAAATATGCTAGAGTAGCTCAGTTGGTAGAGCAGAGGATACACTTAAGCGTTATGTAGCGATACATAAATGGTATTCCTAAGCGCGTCAGTTCAAGTCTGACCTTTAGCAAAAGTTCAAGTGAAGTAACACTCTGTCGGGGTGTTTTTTTGATGTCAAAAATGATAAAATTACTCTAGGAGTTCATTCAAAAAGGAGGTGCAATATGTTTGATCTGAAAGGATACAATGTGGCGCAGATAATTGACGCTTTATTATGCCCTTTAAACAGACACGCGACGCGCGTAGAGCATAATTGCACTGACGAAGACCTTTACCACCACCCCGACTGGCTCTTAACTCACTACGCGCAGAACGGAGGCGCAGAAAAGTGGGCGAAAGAACACAGACAGGAGTTCTTAAAGGACTAGACACCCTCGCTTAATTGTGGGGGTGTTTAATTGTGGATAACTTCCTTGTAGTATTTTAAAAATGTTAGGGGTATAATATGAGTAGTTCTTTGAAAATTAAATAGCGAGTATTTATTAAGTTAGATAAAATAAAAAACAATGGAAGAAAATCAAGAGTTAGCTGTCGTAAAAACACAGGTAACAAAAGCTTTATCAGCAGTGAACGAACTTGTTATTAAGACGCCAGAAGATTACACAAAGGCGGACGAGATAAGAAGTAAAATAAAAGCTGTCGGTAAAATGATAGATACTAAGAAAAAGGAAATTACAAAACCTTTAAATGACTCTCTCAAGAAAATTCGTGAACTTTTCGCACCAATAGAAACGACTTACGAGTCTGTTGAGAAAATCATAAACAATAAAATGGTCGTGTATAGAGATGAACAAGATAAAATAGCGGAGGCAAAGAAATTAAAAATCGCCTCTCAAGTTGAGTCTGGACATATCAAAGCTACTACGGCTATTAAAAAAATGGAGTCTATTGTAGACACCAAAACTACTTTAAAAGAGGCGGGAGTAAAGTCTACTACTAGAAAACTTCCTAGAGTAAGAATACTCAACGAGAAACTTATACCAAGAGAGTATCTTGTAGTGAATGAAAAATTTGTCTTGGAGGCACTTAAGGCAGGCAAGGCAGTAGACGGAGCAGAACTTTATTACGAAACTATAATTGCATAAAACTATGGGAGAAAAAATAAAAGAAGTAAAGGAGGTAAAAGTAGTTGAAGAAAAAAAAGAAGTTGCGGAAATTAAAAACGACTTCTCAATTCAGCAATTACTTTCGGAGGCAGTAGCAAAAGGAGTTCCAGTAGAAACAATGGAACGCTTGCTAGTTATGAGGAGAGAACTTAAAGCAGAACAAGCACTTGAGGCTTTCAATTCCTCAATGGCTATTTTTCAAAGAGAATGCCCTATAATTAAAAAGGACAAAGTTGTTATGAACAAGGACAAGACGACAGCAAGATATAAATTTGCTCCGCTTGAGTCCATTATCAGACAAACAAGAACTCTCATTGAGAAGAACGGCTTTGCTTATAGTTTTGACACAAAGACAGAATTAAAAACCGTAAAAGTATTCTGTAAGGTAACTCACATTCTAGGACACGAAAAAGTTAGTGAGTTCCAAGTAGATATAGATCCAGAGTCATATATGAACGCACAGCAAAAATATGCGTCAGCGCTTACCTTTGCTAAAAGATACGCGTTCTGTAATGCGTTCGGTATTCTTACTGGAGATACAGACAACGACGCAAAGAGCAACGATAAAGAAGAAAAAAGTAGTTACCAAAAAGTTTTAGAAATAATTAAGAGTTCTAAGACAGTCGGTAATTTGATTAAAACTGACGAGTTGGTAAAATCTTCTCAAAATCTCAACACAAAAGAAAAGGAACAATTATCAAAAATGATAAAAGATAAAGTGGGAGAAATTGAAAAAAATGGCTAAACAAAAAATAAAGTTATTATCGCCAAGAGGTTACTTGTCCCATTCTGCGCTTGAAATATTTAGGCAGTCAGAGGAAAAATATATTGATAAATATATCAACGGGGACGCAGTGGACTACGAAAATGACTTTATGGAATTAGGTAAAGTCTTCTCTACTGCGTTAGAAACAGGAAAGAAAACGGGCGATATAGTGATAGATGTTATGTGCGAGAGAATACCGAAGTATGACGAAAGAGAAAAAGAACTCACAGCTAGTTTTATCTCTCCTTATGGGGAGATAACTCTATTCGGGAAACTTGATACTTTTGAGAACATTCTTTGGATCAACGAGAATAGACTTTGTCATTTTAGAGAGTATAAGACTGGTAGTGTGAAGTGGACGCCGAAGAAAGCAAAAGAGAGTAAACAAATTTTGCATTATGCAACAATAATATGGTTGCTCACGGGTAAACTTCCGAAAGATATTTGGCTAGACTATATTCCTACAAAGAGAGAGTCGGACGGAGAAGTAAGACTCACAGGAGAGATATTTAGTTTTGAAGTGAAGTTAAATTTGTCAGATATTTTAAATTATATGACAGAGGTAACGAAGTTAGCGGTTAGAATAGATAGCATTTATAAGCGTGAATTAAACATAAAATAAAACAATGGTAAAAAGATTTGATATTTGTATCGGTAGAAAGTATGAGAAAGACGGAGAAGAAAAAACGGCTTGGAATAAGGTAGGTAATTTAGTGTGGTTTCAAGCGGACGGAGAAAAGGAAGACGGCTTTAAGCTAGAACTCCCTATCTTTGGACACGATAAGTTTAAAGTGTTTGAACAAAAGCCTAAAACTGACCGAGGAGGAGGCAAGAAAGACGCACTTGATACTTACGGCGCAGAGGCAGAAGAAAAGCTACCAGAGGCAGAAAAAGAGGCAAAAACAGGCACAGAAACGGACGAGATAGACCCTAACGATATACCTTTCTAAATTTTTGATTAGACTTTTAAAAGGGTCGCGTTAAGATGTAAGTAGGTAACGAAATTTATTAACAAAATTATTATTAAAAGATGTCAAAATTTAGAATTGTAAATACAAGATTTTGGGACGATAACTACACCTCAAATCTTGATCCTGTTGAGAAACTTTTATTTTTATATTTTCTCACAAATACTTCTACGAGTATTTGTGGAATTTATGAAATTCCACTCAAAAAAGTTTCTATGGATACTGGCGTAAATTCGGATAAGGTAGTTAAAATTCTTGAAAAGTTCACTAAAGACGGCAAGATATTTTATGCCGACGGGTGGGTAGGTATCAAGAATTTCATAAAACATCAGACTGTTAACCCTAAAGTCTTAAAAGGTATAGAAATTGGCTTAAATACTGCTCCAAAACAGATATTAGATAGTCTATCAATAGACTATCTTAGCCTATCACACTCTAATCTTAATTCTAATCTTAACTCTAACTCTAATCCTAACTCTAAGTATAACCCTCTTGGGGCAGATGTTATTAAAAAGTTTGAGAGCATAGACGCAAAGAATAAAAACTTTTATGGAAACAAGACTCAAAGGAGTGCGTGCGACTTCTTGCTCAAAGAATACGGGATAGAAAAAGTGTTAATGGTAATTGAAGTCATACGAGCAAAGAGAGGAACAGAGTTTTTTCCAAGTGTTACAAGTCCTTACGAGTTACAGAACAAATGGACTAAAGTAGGCGAGGCACTTAGGAGAGAGTCAATGAAAAATGGAGGAGATAAAAACATTCCAAATATATGAAAAACTATCACTTTAAAGTTAAATATGGTTTCGGAAGTCTTGATATTGTAAAAATAACAGACGAGGAACTTGAGAAAGCTTTGTATGCGCAAAAGTATGCGGTGGTAGTTCAGCTTGGAAACAAGCAGATAAATGGAAAGTATATTATTTCCATTGAGCCAGACTACCAGAAATATACAGGGTGGTATGACTCATACGAGCCTAAGACTGGCGAAGACTTCGCACAAATTAAACGCGACTGTCCTCCAGAAATTGACGAAGTTATTAGAGATAAAAGAGAAAAGGTAGACTTTCTAGTTGCTCATAAAAGACTAGATTTGATAGGCAAAAATATTAGCGTTCCAGAATTAGAGAACGGGACAAAGAAATTAAATTAACAAAATGAAAAAAATAGAAATAATATTAGCAGTGTTTTGTTTGGTAATATACTTAGTGCTAGGAGTATTTATTGGAGGTAAGTTATTTCCAGTAGAAAAAATAGTAGAGGTTGAAAGTGTAGCGCCAGTATTTGCGAGGATATTAGAGTGTGAGTCTAGTAACAGACATTTCGGAACTGACGGACAAGTGCTTATAAATATCAACACAAATAAAACGATAGATATAGGAAAGTATCAAATAAATACTATCTGGGGAAAAGAGGCAACTCGTCTAGGATATAATTTATACGAAGAAAAAGACAACAAAACTTTCGCACTGTATCTATTTAAAAATTACGGGACAGAGCCTTGGTATTCAACTAAAAAATGTTGGGGTAAATAATTTTCAAAACAATGGAAAACACAAAAAAGAAATTCAGAGTTGATATAACAGAAACATTGTCAGATCAGCTCTATGTTGAGGCGAGTAATGCGGAGGAGGCTAAAGAACTAGCTTATAAAGCGTGTTGTCAAGACTTTGCAAAAATGGACGAGTCCTCTGGATATGAAACTGGAGAGGTAATAGAAATTAAAAAAGAAGACCCTCAATTTCATAGTTCATTTATAAAAGCAGAAGATTTAAAAGACTAAAAATGAAAATTCTAGGTAAAGTTACAAACAAAAAACTAGCTATCAGCGACTATAACAGACGGGCGCTTAATGACTTTCTGAAAGACGAAAGCAACGACGGAGTTATAATTGCGATAGAGAGTAGGACTCCAGAGTCAAGACAAGTGAGAAAGTTTTATCACGGCGCAGTATTACAGCTCTGGGCGTTTCTGAACGGGTGGGACTACCGAGATAGTGAAAACTTAGCTTTCCTACACGAACACGCGAAGAAAGAATTTAACGGAGAGATAGTTTTACTGGATGGGATACAAGTAAAAAAAGGAAAGTCTACAAAAGGACTCCTTGCCGAGAACGATCAGCAGGACTCGGGATATTTGGAAAGAGTCATAGATTACCTTGAGAGAAATTACGGAATTGATAGGGACAAAGTGCTTAACCCTATGCACTATAAAAAGTTCACAGAAGAAATTTACGGAATAAGCACTTACGAAAGTTACATAGATTATTTACAAGAGTTAGGTTATTTAAAAAGATAAAATGAAATACTTACACAAACTAGCAGTGATAGAGAATATATCTTGGGCAATTTGTTTTACAGTATTATCAATAGCATTTCATAAATGGTGGATAGTGCTATTCGCAATTTTGTTTATGAACAGAGTTAAAACAAACAAAGAAAATGATACCAGTAAAGACACAACAGAAATATAAGTGCGACTTCTGTAAGTATCGTTCTGTAAAACACAGAGTAGAGATACACGAGAAACGCTGTTACCGAAACCCTAATCGCTTTTGCGACTTCTGTAAGAATGACGGATATACAATGGAATGGGTAGACGAAGTAGGAGATGTAAAAGTTGACTGTCCTTATTGCGCTAAATTTGATAAGGAAGTTCTGGAACAAATTAAAAGGAGAGAAGATAAACAGTGCGCGGAAGTTACTAGCGTAGATCCAAGTAAGATACCCTTTTAAAAATATGTCCTCTTGGTATGACGCAAAAAAAGAACATATAAGTCTTAACGATAAAAAAGACGAGATAGATATATATGTTTTTAGCGACGACTTTGGCGCTGTATGGGTAAGTGTAAAGGTTGAAGATATAAAAGAAATTTTAAAACAAACAAATGTCAAAAAAAATAAAAATAAAGTGTCCAAAGTGTCCTAGAGAATTTAACTCAAAAAGAGGACTTGCCTCTCATTCTCGTATGCACCCTTATATTCCTCCTACCCCTCCTCGTAAAACTGTAAAGAATTTTATTAGGACGGAAGAAGTCCACCGCTTAATTGCGGGAACTGAATTAAAATTGGGGGACAAAGTAGAATTTATAAAGAAAGGAGTTATCTCAAAAATAACTCTAACAGAAAATAGTAATGTTGCAGAAGTAGAAATATCTGTAACTAAAGACGCTTGGAATAGAGATTTAGAATAATTACTATGGACTTAGCTAACCCTTTTCCTCCTAGAGTAAAATTATGTTATCTCAACGACTGGAGATGTAGAATTTGTGGCGGAAACGGGCAACAAAGTGGAGGACTGTCTATACACCATATTCGTGGTCGTATATCGTCCTCCATTTTTAATTCCTGTCTTTTGTGTGGCGACTGTCATTCAACAATGGGACATTCACAGAAAGAAGAACAAATGCTATTTACAAAGACCTTTAAGTGGGTGTATAATATTGACTATAAGCCAGATCAGAACGACTTAGACTTTGTCGGACAGAACTTTGAAAGACTTTTTACAAATGAATTGACTTTATGGTTGGAAAATTTACCCTCAAAAAGCCAGAGCCTACCGAAAATCAAGTGCTTAACGCAGTTGGAGAATATTTAGAATTGAAACAAATATTTTTCTTTCGTGTAAATAATGCGCCGACTTATCAAGCAGACGGCAGAGGCGGGGGCTTTTGGAGAAAACAAAGTAAGTATTCCGTAAATGGAGTTCCCGACTTGATAGCAATAAGTAAACAAGGTAAGTTTATAGGACTTGAAATAAAGCGCCCTACTGGAGTGCAGAGTGAAGACCAGAAAAAATTTGAGTATAATGTCAGAAGAAATGGAGGAGAGTATTACATAATAAAAAGTGTAGACGACATAGTAAATATTTTATGATAAGAGGAAGAAAAACAACAAGACGCGCAAAGATAATTATTGCCCTACTCAAAGAGGGTAAGTCTTGGTATTGGATATTTGTAAATAAAAAGTATCCTAAAGAAACTTGTAAATATTATTACTACAAGCTTTTTAAGCCTAAAAAATATAACGCTAAATTAGCTCGTATTAAAGCCTTAAATAAGGTTAGGTTTGACAAAAAGAAATAACTATATTTTGGTGTGTTTTAGTGCTTTACTGCTAGAATTGTTGGGGGTATAATATACAGTAACAAGTTAGCTAGTCCCTAACTAAAATTAACAAAATAATTTAACAAAATGGAAACATATACAAATGATAAAGGCGAGGTAGTAGTTATCACAGAAATGGAGTCTACAAGACTTATTCACGCAATAGCTAAATACTCAAGAATTGAGAACGGAGAGGAAATTGTAAAAGCTTTGAAAGCCGAGGCAATAAAAAGACTTTCTGAAAAAAAAGAAAATGAGTAATAAATTTTTCAAAAAGATAAGAAAGGAGGCTCGTAAGGTAGCTAATGAAAAGTTCGGCGAGGCAACAGATATTCTAGGAGGTATGATAACTCCACGCCCTAAGTGGATACCAAAGTTTATATGGATACTTTTATACTTACCTCTTTTCAAGAAGAAAACTTGGAAACTTATTTATAAGAATTTGAAGTAATAACAAAATTTAACAAAATGAAATTAACAACAAAGCAGTGGATAGGTAGTATGGTAATTGGAATGATAGCAGGAGGCGTCATAGTGTATTTCGTAATGGGAACTTTAATAGTTAGTAAATTAACTTTCTAATATGACCCCTAGCGCTATGTTACTTCTCCTAGAATGGGGAAGAAAAAACAGTAAGGAAAAACAAGAGGAGTTCGCTATGTTTTATTATAAGAAAATTGCTACACAAGCGCCCGATGTAATTGTAACTTCTAAGGGTATGTCAGCAATTATTAAGTCTTTTGAAAAATAAAATGTTGAATAAAACTATAATTGAAAAAATTAACTATCTACAAAGTAATTGCTTTGGGGTATGGTTAAAAACAAGACAAGAAGTTGCTATTGAAATATCAGATAAGCAAAGTATGTTTTGTGTGTGTGGAAGACTTGCAACAGGACTTCACGAAAATGCTTGTAAAAAATTACAAGACAAAATAACTACGGAAACAGTAAAGAGGTTAGAACATTTAATTAAACAAAAAAATGAGTCTGAAACAACGAGTAAATAAATATCTTCTTGAACAGCCACTATTCCGAGAAAGAAAAAATAAGGATAGAGGACTTGTAAATATTCTTATAGAAAAATATCCTACTCTTGCGACTATTCAAAAAGAAATTTTAGTAGATATGGTAAAGGACTATAACTCAATGGATAGATCGTGGAGGCAGACACTTGAACACTCTCCACAGTTGAGAGGCTCTGACTACGAGGATAAAGTAATACTAGAGCAGGAAAAAATGTTAAGCCTAGGCTATGGGGTCGGACATAGCCAAGATATAAAAACTCTTAAGAACATAACTTAGTATGTATAAAGAAATTGTAGAGTTTATATCGGCGTTCGGATACGAGTTAGAGTTTTACGATAAAGGACAGAACAAAGAAAGATACGCAAGTGAGAACGGCTTTATAGACTTATGGGACGGAAAGAAAGGAGTTACCATAGGAATTTATAACCCAGAGTCAAAACAAATGTGTTATAAAAGAAAGCCGACAGTTGACTGGGTAGAGAAATACTTAGAAAGTATTAAAGAACATTAACAAAATAATCGTTGTCTGCTATATCCTGTAACGGAGTTCTTGAGCCGTCTTAATTGGGGTAGCGTAAAGTTAAGCCTTATGGGAATACTTCGCCTAAGTGAGTTAGAGCCTCTCTTAATTTCTCGTCGGGATATATCGCCGTTATGGGATATAGTAGATAACAAAAAGTATGAGAAGATTTACAAGAAAAAGTATAGTTGAAAAAAGTCATAGGTTTAGGAACGAACAAGCTATTTTAAAAATTGTTGAGAGAGAGGAGAAAATAAGATATGCAAACAGTTTTTACGGACAGCCTAAAGAGTTCAAAGACGAAAGGAAAAGTCGTAACCCTTTCAAGATAGGAAGTTTATTTATTCCCTTTTTACCTTAAAAATATGTCATTCAAAAAATGTAACAAGTGCGACGGCAGAGGACATATAACAGACAGTCCGTTTCCGTCATATAGCGGTCATTCGTGCGACTGCGAATGGGGAAGAAAGCATTTAGAAAAGACGATAGCTTTACAGAACGGACTTTGCGAAATTTGTTTAGGAGAGGGAGAAGTAACTTACAATGCAGGAATGGACAGTGAGTATACGCAAAAATGTTTATGTAGACTACAAGAGGAGTGCGACTTTAGCGGAGTAGATAATGAGGACAGATAATATGGAAGAACTACCCCCTAGAAAATATAGCCCTTACAAAAATCATAAGTGTTTTTGTGGAAGAAGTTTGTATCAGTGCGGAATGTGGATAGAGAAAAATAAGTGTATATGTAGTAGCTGTAAGGCAGACATTACAAATTTAATAACAGAAAAATATAATCAAAAACAAAAATATGCCCGAAAATAAAATATTAAAAGCACAGCAAGAAGTAAAGAAAGTTTTTAGTTACGCCCTTGGTAATATTACTTTTTCAGTAACAGTCAGAACAGATATTAAACAAGAAATGAAAGATATGTTAGAAATTCTAGCAAAGGCTCAAGTAGATGTAAAAGAGGAATTGGCTAAAAAATAATTAGTGGTATAATAAGAACATATTTAACTATGAAAAACACAAAATCAAAAACAATTTCAGTGTTATTAGCTCTCTTTTTAGGAGGACTCGGCGCACACAAATTTTATTTAGGAAAGACAGTTGCGGGAATATTCTATCTATTATTTAGTTTTACTTTTATCCCTGCTTTTCTCGGAGTCTTAGACGCTTTATTGTTAGGCTTTATGTCTGACAGCGAGTTTGACTTAACTTATAATAGATAAATGAATTTAGACTTTTTCGCCAGAGAAATACACCACCAGAAACACGCACAGGCTATCGCCGACGGGTTTGGACTGACTGTAAAGAGTAAGGCAGAAGATATTACAGCCGACTATGTTTGTGTATTTGCGTATGGCGACTTAAAGTTAATGGATAAGTTAGGAAAGAAAATTATATTTTGCGAACACGGAGTCGGTATGTATTACAACAACGAACACCCTAGCTATGCAGGATCTAAAGAACACAGAGAGAATGTTGTATTACGCCTATCCCCTAACAAAATGCACTCTGATAAAGAGAAAGAAACGCTTAACTGCCCTATTGAAATTATAGGAGTTCCAAAGTTAGACAAATACGCAGATAAAAAATATAGAGTGATAAGAAAATATCGCCCTACTATCGCTATATCATTTCACTGGGACTGCCTCGTATGTCAAGAAACTAGAAGTAGTTTTAAATACTTTGAGAAAGTCTTACCTCTTTTGAAAAAGAATTTTGAAATTATAGGACACGGACACCCTCGTATTATTGATAAGATAGCGCCGTATTATAAAAAATATGGAATAAAATTTACTCGCGACTTTGAAACAGTTTTGAGTAAAGCCGATGTATATATTTGCGACAATAGTTCAACGATATATGAATGGGGTATTACTAGAAAGCCTATCGTTTTACTTAACCCTCCTTTCTATCGCAGAGAAATTGAACATAAAGGAAACCCTCGCTTTTGGAAACACTCTGATATAGCGCCTTTGTGTGATAAGCCAGAGGACTTAGAGAGGTGTATCTGGGACGCTGTAAAAAATCACGAGTATTATTTACCTAAAATAGAAATGGCGAACAGACATATTTTGTCTTTCACGGACGGAAAATGCACAGAGAGAGCCGTTAATGCAATTAAAAAAAATATCCAAAATGAAAATTAGTTATTCAATAATGGCTATGCCTACAAGAGAGCATTTAGTAAAAAAAATACAAAATATTTTAGGCGATATTCCCGTTTCTTATGATACGGGTAAAGGTATATGGGATAATAGAGTTAAGTCTATGTTGATGTTTGACCCTAATTGTGAGTTTCATTGTGTATTACAGGACGACGCAATACCTTGCGAAGACTTTTATAATGAAGTTGATAAAATAGTTACAGAACAAAAAGCTTATTCTTTGTATTTTGGTAATAGAAAGAATATGCAAGATATAGGACTAAAGGCTATTGAAAACGGAGGAGTTGAAATGGACTGGCTTTCTTGGGGAGTCGCGATAGTTCTTCCTACAAAAATAATTCCGAGTCTTATAAAATATTGGGAGGGCAAAAGAAGTCTGTTGAAAAATGACGACACTAGAATTGCTAGATATTTAAAAGAAATTGGAATGAATGTATATTATCCTATACCCTCTCTTGTTGAACATAACCACCTTGAGAAAAGTATTATTGACCCTACTGGAGAACATAAAAATAGGAAAGCTTTTAAATTTAAAGGATAATAAAAATATGGAAAAAGAAATAATAATTTGTTCGGCAGTAAAGAGTTGCGACGGAAGAATATTTAGAGGTCATAGACACCACGACTGTATTAGAACTATGCACGAGTGCGGTGTTGCTTATTCCTCTAAGGCAGAAGACCAAGGTTTTGTTACCTCTAAGAATAGATTTGTTGGTAGAAAAGAGGGTTACGAAATTCAAATAAATGCAGGGATAAAATCTCATTGTGAAAAAGAGGAAGACAGATATTTACACGGAGAATTATATAGCGAAGACTTATATTAAAAATATTATGATAAAAGCATTTTGGTATAAAAGTAAAAATATAGGCGATACATTAACGCCCATTCTTTTAAGAGAAATTTTAAAAGAAGATGTTGAGTTTGTTGATAGAAATTATCAAGGTAAATTTCTTGGAGTTGGTAGTATTATGACGGCGCTTAGAAAGAATGATATTGTATGGGGAACTGGTTGTATAAGAGATATTCCATATATGGTAAATTATCCGTGCAATTTTTTAGCAGTTAGGGGTAAACTCACAGAGGAATTACTAGGAGTTAAAATAGGAGTTTACGGAGATCCTGCGCTATTACTCCCCCTCTTTTATCGCCCTACAATAGAAGTTAAAAATACTATTGGAGTAATTGCTCACTATGTAGAAAAAAACGAGCCTTTCTTTAAAAGGCTTAAGGCGGACGGAGTAAAAGTAATTGATGTAGAGCAGGACTATAAAACTTTTGTGGACGAAGTGTTGTCTTGCGAACAAATAATATCTTCTTCCCTACACGGAATTATTATCGCAGAGGCTTACGGAATACCTGCTAAGTGGGTAATTGTTACGGATAAAGTTATCGGTAACGGCTTTAAATTCAGAGATTATTTAAGCGGAACAAATAGGGAATTACCAAAGCCATTTATTCCAGAAAAAATGACTGACTTTAAAAAACTTTACCACTTTCCTAAGATAGAAAATTTAAAAGAAATACAAGAAAAACTTATTAGCTCATTACAAAATTATTATTTATGATACGAAACGAAGAACTTATTAAAAAATATCCTTGGAAAATTACTTGGGATAGACGAGCAAAAATGATAGGAGAACTCATTTTAGAATTGAAATTATACTACTATAATTATAGTCTTCTTGATATTGGAGGAGGTATTGGAAATTTATATAATTTTATTCTTACAAAAGACTATACCTCCATTGACTTGGAGGCGTGGACGGATAAGACAGTTGTCTGCGATTTGAACAAGGAATATCCTACTTTAAAGAAGTTTGATGTTGTCGTTGCACAGGGTATAATAGAGTATATAAAAGAGCCGAAACAGTTTTTAGAAAACATAAAAAGATACGGAGATAAATTAGTAATTACTTATAGACTTAATTTAGATACAAGAGTAGTTATGGATAGAAACAGTCTATCTTTTGAGGAATTTGAGGGACTGCTTAAACAGACGAATTGGGAAATAATAAAAAAGGTCGTTATTTATAAGTTAGAAAATATTTATTATGTTGTGGACAGAGCAAAAAAAGAAGAATGATAAAGGCGAGTATGTGTATAGAGTTGAGGACTTCTTCGGAGAGTTATTTATCTATTCAAAAACAAAGCTAGACGGCGATACTCTGGACTTGTTAGAAATGAAGATAACGCCTAACCCTACTGGAGAAAATAAGTTTGTAATTAAAAGAAAGGGTGGTATAATATTAGAAGTAAATTATAAATTAACTAAAAATAAAACATTATGGGAAAAGGACTTACCAGAGCAAAAATAGAGAATGTGAACAAGCTTTACGACGAACTAGATATAGTCGCAGACGCGCTAGATATTGAAATTAAAAACGCCAAGCAGACACAAGGCAATTTAATTCTTATCAAAAGAAAACAAGGAGGAAAGGAAATTGAGATCAGCGAGAAACTAGCTTGGGAAGAAATAAGACTTTTGGGCGCACAGTCAGAATGTTACAACGCGCTTAAAGGACGCTACCCTGCTGTCTTTGAGAAAATGGACGCACACTTAGCTAAGATAAAAGAAATTGATACCTATACTCAAGCCGAGATAGGAATACGCTTTAACGCTATGACAGTAAGAGATGTCATAAACTTGGTAGTCGCCGTTGTAGATATGAAAGAATAATTATGCTTATAGAAAACAAAGTAAAAAATTTAAAGACGACTGATGTAAAAACTTTCTTAAGTTGGACTTTTAATACTTTGAAAACTTCTAAGCGTGATACAACAAAACTAAAGAACGCCATAATAAAAGGAGGTTGGTCTTTCCCGATAATAACTTGGGCAGGACACGACTTTGTTATTGACGGCGCAGGTAGAAAATTGGTAGTTGAAGAATTGATAATGGACGGATACGAGATACAGGAAATTCCCTATGTAGAAATTGAGGCTAAAGACCTTGAGGAGGCTAAGCTCAAAGCCCTTGAGGTTAGTTCTCAATTTGGAGAGATAACTAGAGAAAGTTTTTTAGGATATATAGGCGACTTGAAAGTGGACTTTAATACTTTTGAGCTAAAGGGAATTGACGAAAGCTTAATGATAAGCCCGAATGACTTAAGCGAAGACTTTAAATTACCAGAGGGCGACAAGCCTCCATTCCAAAATATGACTTTCACTCTTGCAGATCCACAGGCAGACTTCATTAAAAGTTGTCTTGAGCAAGTAAAAGACTGCGGAGAGGAAGTAGATAATTTCGGGAATGAGAATAGCAACGGGAACGCCTTATTTTATATAATACAAAAATGGGCAGAGCAAAAGAAATAATAGTTAAGGTAATTCCATCTAGTATAGCGAATAGCTTTATTAAGGCTACTCACTATTCTGGAAAGGTAGTAGCGAATAGTTCTTTACATTTTGGGGCTTTCTTAGATAATAAACTTCACGGAGTTATGTCATTCGGTAGTCCCCTAGATAAGAGAAAGGTCTTATCTCTAGTTCATACAGAAGAAAACAAGCCGTGCCTATGGAATGAAATGTTAGAGCTTAATAGAATGGCTTTTGACGAGTATCTTCCAAGAAATAGCGAGAGCAGGGCGATAGCAATAGCAATAAAGCTTATTAGGAAAAACGCCCCGCAGATAAAATGGATACTTAGCTTTAGCGACGGAGTGCTATGTGGCGACGGGACGATATACCGAGCAAGTGGCTTTAGTCTTACACAGATAAACTCTCATACAGAAAACTGGCGCTTACCTAACAATATGGTAGTTCAAGCGTCCACGCTAAGACAGTCTGGCTATACAAGTTGGCTTAAGCCGTTTATAAGCGAGGCTAAATTCAATGAGATAAGAAGTGGCTCAACTACAAGCAAAAGGATAATGGACTATATCAAAGCCACGAAACTAGAGGGAAGTCAGCTTAGATATATTTACCTTGTAGACAAGAAATGCAAAATAGCCGTTCCAGTAATACCTTTTAAGAAGATAGACGAACTCGGCGCAGGTATGTATAAGGGAAAGAATGTAAGCGTTAAAGATAGAAAATGCGTCGGTAATGTAACTGGTAGCATATAGCTATTCCATAGCTAACGAGGCAGTCCGAGTCTGACCCCGACGCACAATACCACTTCCCTGCCCTACTTACACTCCCCCCGAGCCTTAAAATAAGGCTAAAACAAGACAGGGGACTAGCAGGGGATAGGGAAGATGTGATAAAATATAAAAAACAAAATGGAGAACACTAACAAAGACAATGTTAATAAAGAGGTGGATAAGTTAACAACTAGAGATAGCCTAGTTGTTTCTTGTGAAACCTCCTTTATATCCGAGGAAGAAGATAACAAGCCACCGAAAACTGGTGAGAAACTGGTAAAATCTTGGTTTAAGAAAGGATATGACCCTAGGAGAAACTTAGAGGGACGAGGCAGAGGCGTTGAGAACTTTAAGACTATCTTTGAAAGGGCGCTTAAGAGAGTTGCAGATGTAAACGGAAAAGACCCAGACGAACTCTACGAGGAAATTGTAAGTAACGGAATACTCTCTGCTCGTAAGGGCGACTATCGTTTTTATAAAGACTTGTTTGATAGACTTTATGGTAAGCCAAAAGAAAGTATAGATCACACTTCTGCGGGAGAAAAAATAAATAATTCTCCAGTGGAATGGGTAATAAGAGATTATAGAAAAAAAGACAATGGAGAGCCAAGCACAGCAAATTAACTTTAACGAAACTTTCCTGCCCGTCCTAACTACGAGCCATAGATATTATTTACTTATGGGAGGTAGAGCTAGAGGGGCGTCTTATTTCTGTTCTCAATATATAAAAGAAAGAGTAAAAGGAAAACAATATTTTAGAGGCGCGGTAATGCGTTTTATTTTAGGAGATATTCGTAATTCTATATTCCAAGAAATACTAGACAGAATTGAGGAAGACGGCGACGCTGTTCGTTTTAATATTAAAGAGGGAACGCTTGAGGTAGAGAGTGGATTTAACTCCGTGAAAGGTATCGGCTTTAGGAAGTCTTCGGGAGATCAGAAAGCTAAGCTTAAGTCCCTTGCGCAATTTACAGATATTTACATAGAGGAGGCAGACGAAATAGCCGAGGAAGACTTTATGCAACTTGACGACTCATTGAGAACTATTAAGTCAAACATACGCATATTTTTAATATTCAATACCCCGCCAAAAAATCACTGGCTTATTAAGCGTTGGTTTAATTTGCTACCTAGCGGAGTAGACGGCTTTTTTAAGGCAGAGTTGAAGAATGAATACAAAGACAATACTTGTTTTATTTTTTCTACTTACAAAGACAATGAGATAAACTTAAACAGAACAACACTAGACAATTACGAGAGATATAAAATTACTCGTCCAGAGTATTACTATTCAATGATACAAGGACTCGTAAGTGAGGGCGCGAAAGGGCTTATCTTTCCGAATTGGAAAGTTATATCAGACGAGGAATATAATAAACTTGAATACGAGCCTTACTACGGACAGGACTTCGGCTTTACGAATGACCCTACTGCGCTTATAGAAATTAAGGAACATAACAACAAGATATATCTTAAAGAGTTGATATATGAAACAGGACTTACAAACAAGCGTATTGCAGAAAGATACAGTGAGCTTGGTATATCTCGTTCAGCGCCTATTTATGCCGATAGCGCAGAGCCTAAGTCCATTGAGGAGATAAGACTTGAGGACTGGAACATATTACCCGCTATCAAAGGCAAGGACAGCGTCAAGGCAGGTATAGACTACTTGCAAGACAAGGAAGTTTACTATACCGAGTCAAGTAAAAACTTGGCTATTGAAAAGCAAGAGTATAAGTGGTCGCTAGATAAAAACAAAGAGCCGACAAATACTCCAGTAGATAAATTTAATCACGGAATGGACGGAACAAGATACGGCACTTACTCAAATAATAAACAAGACTGGTCGGGTATTGTTTAGTTTTTTATTTATTTGTGCTATAATATTAACAGGTAATTATATTTTGTAAGCAACAGTAAAATGTTGCTTCGGTTGGTCTTAGGGTTAGCGTTTGACTTGTGCTTATAAAATAAAATTATAAATATAAATATTTAAAATAATGAAGAACAAACTATTTGAGAATATATCTGCTAAGGTAAAAAACTTTTTCGGAAATGACGACAGATATTCTTTATATAATTCAGTTGATAGACAAAACTTCGCGAACAAAGGCGCTACTGAATATCTTAACTACAATGATATTTCTCTTTATGTAAACAGAGCTATTGAGGCAAGAGCCGAGAAAGTTTCTGAAATACAATTTGTTCTTAAAGATAAGAACGGAGATATTATCGCAGACCACGCTATTTTAAATTTACTTAATAAGCCTAACGAGTTCCATACAGGTAAACAATTCTGGAAACTTTTTCAGAAGTATTATGATATTACAGGAAACGCATATATCTTTTTAAAAAAGAAATTAGAAATATTTAAGCTAGACGAAATTGAGGCTATGTATCTTCTTAAGCCCGACTGCGTAAAAGTAATTCGTGATAGTGCTACTGGAGTCGCGCTAAGTTATGAATATAAAGTAGGAAGTCAAACAACTATTTATAAAGCAGAAGAAATTTTGCACTGCTTTAACCCAGATCCACAAAGTCCGATAGAGGGCGCGTCATTATTGAAAGCAGGTATCAGAGCTATTGAAACAGAAATATCTTTAGAAGAATATCAAGCAAACATTTTAGCTAACGGCGGAAAAGTTGAGGGTATATTCAAATTCAAAAACGGACTTACAAAAACTTTAATTAACGAGGCTAAAGAAAAATTCATTGAAGATATAGCAGGGGCTAAGAAGTCTGGACGCCCTTTGTTTTTATCTGCCGACGCAGACTATCAGAATGTTTCTCTTAACCCTACTGAACTTTCATACTTGGAGTCTAAGAAAGCAACGCTTAACGATATTTGTATTCTTGCAGGAACTCCACAGGCTATACTTGCGTCTGTTGGCGACCAGACTTTTGCTAATGCGGACGCCTCTCTAAAAATATTCGTAAGAGATACTATCAAGCCACTTGATACGAACTTGGCTAACTTCCTTGACTGGCGTTTAGTTCCTATGGATATGGAACTTACTTACATTGACCCTACCCCCGAAGACATAGACTACAAAATTAAAAAGATAAATGCTTTGTATCAAACAGACAGCTCAACAATAAACGAGAGGAGAGCTATTATGGACTTAGACCCTCTCGCAGAAGAAGACGCAGACAAAGTCTTAGTATCTTTTGCAAAGACTCCACTCGGACAAAGTGATAATAGTTCAACAATAAAAATATTTAAAAGAAAGGATTTGAAAGACGGAGAGTTCATACACCCTTTAAGAGAAAAAGCTTTTAGAGATATGTATAGAAATGTTCAGATAAAAAGAATGGATAAAAAAGAGTCTATCTTTTTTAGTGCTATGAAAATATATTTTGCAGATCAAGAAACAAGACTTAAGAGCCACTTGACTGGTATCAAAACAATAAATAAAAAAGGACTTGTAGACGATATATTTAATCAGAACTTAGAATTAAATTTGGCTAAAGGTATGGCTATTCCTATTCTAAGAAGAATGATGTTAGAGGCAGGGCAAGACGCTACCGAAATGCTTGACTATCAATTCGGCTTTACTATGTCCTCTGCGCTTGAGAAATGGCTAGATGATAGAGCTAATTTATTCGCAAAAGAAATTACAAATACAACTTACGATAGACTTTCAAAACAATTCAGTGAGTCTTTTGACAATGGAGAAACAAGACAACAACTTATTGAAAGAATAAAAGAAACTTACAACGGCTTTGACGATACACGAGCAAGAACAATAGCAAGGACAGAAGTTCACGGCGCAACACAGAAAGCTACTATTGAGGGAAATAGACAAGCAGGAAGTCCTATTAAAATTTGGGTAGCAGTTATGGACGACTCAACAAGGGACTCTCACGCTATGTTAGACGGAGAAGAAAGACCTATTGATATGCCGTTTTCAAATGGTCTTATGTATGCGGGAGATACAAGAGGCGAGGCAAGTGAGGTTATAAACTGTCGCTGTCAAAACTAATAGGTGCGTTAATTTATAAATGTGATATAATATTATTAGTAATAAATAAATAATAAAATGAAAAAAGGGTTTTACACACTACAAACAAAATCAATGAGTGAATACGGCGTAACTACTCATAAAGATTTGTGGGAGAAAGTTAAAGCAGAGGGATACAAAGGCTTATCTGTAACAGTCAATTCAGAATTTATAAAAAAGTCTGTTGACGGCGTAGAGTCCCCTTATTATCACGCTACTTTTTCGTCTTCTAATGACGACAGACAAGGAGATATAGTTATGCAAGTCTTTGATCTAAAAGGCTTTATGAATAACCCCGTTTATTTGGACTCTCACAATTACGACTCTATCGTAAATATTCTCGGTAAAATTCACAACATAAATACTAACGGAGGCGCTTTAAATGGCGATATAGAATTTTGTTTAGATAACCCTAAGGGCGCACTCGCAGATAAAATGGTAGCGGGAGGTTTTCTTAATACAAGTTCAATAGGTTTCATTCCTAAAGTATTTGACGCAGACGGAAAAATATTAGAGTCAGAACTCCTAGAAGTTTCAGCCGTTGCAGTTCCCGCAAATGCAGACGCACTATTTGATAAAAAAGAAATTAAGAAAGAGGAAGTTGTAGAAACAAAAAAGGAGGAAGTAGTAGAAGTTAAAGAAGTTGAATTACCTCAAAGAAAAAGTGTTGCACAAATTGTTAGCAAGATAGCAATAGAAAAAGAAAATACTTACAACACAATTACTAAGCTTGTTAAGGAAATGATTATTGACGGCAAGAAAGAGAAAGCAAAAAAGATACATTCAATTCTTAGAGAACTTTCAAAATAAAATATTAAAAGTGTGGATATTGGGTTTTTATTTCTCCGAACGACCCACGGACTACTTTATTAGTTAATATCAATAATTATGAGTAAATTACTCAAATTGATAAAGTCCTTAATGGCGAAAGGTTTTGCTACTAAGGAAGAAAAAGCGCAGGTAGTTTCTATGGTCAAGGAACTAGACGCCGACGACCAAGAAGTCGTTAAAGAGGAAGTTTCAGCAGTTGAAAAATTGTCTGAAGAAGATCCAGCCCCTAAAAAGGAAGAAGAAGAACTTGAGAAAAGTATCAAGTCCATTTTTGCTAAGTCAAAGAGTGAAGTTAAGTCTGAAATTCTTGACGAAGTTAAGAGTGAAGTCGCTAAATTTATGAAAGCTCAAAAAGAGGCTTTTGAAAAAGGCGCAGGTGCAGGACATAAAGATGTCGTAGCACAAAGAAAGTCTATTAACGCTTACCTTAAAGTTTTCCTACCTGCTATTATTGCAGGAGATACAGCAAAGCTTAAGGAAATGTCAACAGACTCAAGCGGAACTCCTTACGCAGGATACGCAGTTAACAGTGAATTGTCAGCCGAAATAAGAGCCTTAATGACCGAATATGGTATTGCTCGTCAAGAAATGACAGCAGTCCAGTTGGCTAAGAACTCTTACAAAGCAAATGACTTAGTAACAGATGTTTCAGTCTACTGGGTAGACCAAGGCTCTGCTATCCTATCTTCACAGATAGTTCTAGGTCAAGAAACTCTTACACTTGAGAAATTGGGTGCAATAGTAACAATGACAAGAGAATTGTTAGCAGACGAGGAAATAGACTTGTTCGGCTTTATCGCTACAAGAGTGGCTCAAGGTTTCGCACAGAAAGAAGACACAGCGTTCTTCACTGGAACAGGAACAGGAGATACTGCTAACGCAGAATTTGAAGGTGTGTTGAATGTAACAGGTGCTAACGAAGTTGTAATGACTGGCGACGCCTTTACAGATATGACAGCCGACGACCTCTTGGATATGCAAGACAAGAGTCCTCAAGCCGTTGCTAAGAACGGAAAATACTACGGACATAGAAGTGTAAGAAACATCATAAGAAAATTGAAAAACTTAGATGGAACTTATATCTATCAAAATCCTACTGAAAGCGCCCCTGCTATGGTTTGGGGTAGACCTTTCGTGGAAGTTGAGGCTATGCCTAGCGTAGCAAGTTCTGGTGCAGATACACCATTCCTAGTTTACGGCGACCTTAAAGCAGGTTGTATCCTAGGATACAAAGGAGGAATTACAGCAGACAGATTTAATGCAGGAGTAGTAAGAAATGTTGCAAACAATGCAGACATTAACCTTATTACTACTGACAGAGAGGCTGTCCGTTGGGTAGAAAGAGTAGGTTACATAACTATTCTTCCTACAGCTATCACAGTCCTAAAGACTGGATCTGGCTCTTAAATTTAGCCTTTACTCTAACTCTCACTTATGACCGAGTGGGAGTTAGGAATAAGGGAATAAATAAAATGTATAAATACACTTACAAAAACAAAAAAACAGGTAAAGTAATTTACGCTAACGAGCCGATAAAAGGCGACGACTTAATTTTAATTTCACAAATTAAAGACGGAATGATAAAAAGCAACAATAAGAAAGTTGTAAAGAAATAATGCTATGAAGAAAACTGAAATTAACGAACTAAAACAAGAAAGCATACTCAAACAGTTTCTTACTGGCGAGGTTAAGTTCGTTATGGGTATCGTTACTATCTCTCTAGGAGTAATAGCGCCTTACTACGCTATCAGACAGGACATAGCGCTTATACAGCAAGATATATCTATCATTAACACTAATCACGAGGCACATATACAGGACATACTCCAAGAAATTAAGGAAATGAAAACAGCCGAGATAGAATTACAAAAGCAGATACTTTTAATAAGTAATAATTAAAAAAAATGGATAAATATTGTGAAGTAACAGACATAGAAAATTATACACTAACAGAAATTGCTAGTAATTTTGAAACACAAGTAGAAGACTGGATAAGAGGAGTATCCCGAATGTTTGATACTCTCGCAAATAGAAAACTTGTCGCCCCTGCTATCGGTAGCGGAGAGGACTACGAAGTTCAATATTTTGACGGCAACGGCAAAGAGTTTCTTTCAATAGAAGACTGTCAAGAAATAGTAACGCTTAAAATTGGCGACTGCTACGGAGATAATTTAGAAGTAGCGACTGGATATATTACTTATCCTAGAGTTGCGCCATTTAGAAAATTGCTTTTAAAGAGTTCTATGTTTACAGAGGGACTCCAGAATGTAGAAATAACGGGACGCTTTGGTTTTTTTAATGAAGTTCCAGACGATATAAGACTCGCCTGTTCTATTATTGTCGCGGGTATTATTAACGATCAGAACAAAGGAAATCAAGTTAAGAAGTCCGAGAGTATCGGTAATTATTCCGTTTCTTATGTAGACGACAAAGGTGTCGCAGACTTTGAAAGAGCAAAGGCAATAATTGAGGGGTATCGTAGAATAGAATTTTAAAACAATGGGAATACAAGACTTTATGACAAAACTTTTCGTGATATATCGTAGCGTTTGGGCAACAGACGAGGACGGCAATTCATATTCCGAAGAACAGGAAGTCGGAAGTTTCAACGGACATATACAACAAGCTCAAGCCGAAGACATACAAAACTTAGCGCTTACTTTCACAAAGGCTTTCTCAATATGGTGTCCAGTAGATACAGCAGTCTTAGAGGGAGATACGCTTGAGTCAGTAGACGGCGTATATTCAGTTAAGGCAATTCAGAAATATGACACAGGAGGAAACACACACTTGCAGTTAGTCGTTCAAGTGGACGAAGTAATAAGAGGCAGTTAAAAAAATGGACTACACTTTTACAATAGAGGGACTAGCCGAATTTAAAGAGGCAATTAAAAGAAACCCTCAAGTCGTAAAAGAGGAGGTAGGCAAGTTCCTTGTAAGGGCAAAATCAAAATATCTTTCAACAATACTTAATAACCCTTGGAGAGTTGGAATGTCGGGAGGAGGTGCGCCAGTAGCAACGGGAAACTTAAGAGATACGCACGAGTCCCCTGTCAGCACTTGGGAAATGAGTATCTTCCCTACTTCGCCTTATGCAAAATATATTCACGGGACTGGAGGAGCAAGAAAAGGAAACTACCCGCTACGCCCTTGGCTAGACTACGCATTTAAGACAAACGAAAAGGGAGTGCAGAACTTAGAGGGAGAAATGGTAGACACAATAATAGAAAAATTAGTTAAATAAAATGTATACAACAATTATAAACAAAATAAAGACAATACTTGAGGGAATACCTGCTATTAAAGCTATTTATGCTTACCCTCTTGAGGGAAGTCCAAAGACTTTTCCTGCTGTTGTATTTTTTCCAGATACATTTAGCAATTTAATTGACACTACACAGACGAACAAGAAAGAATACAAATTTAAAATGTGGATAATGATAGATATTTCGGGAACGACAGAACAAGCAGTGTTTACAGACATTCTTCCTAAGACTGTTGATAAAGTTGTAGCCGAATTAGATAGCAAATGGAATGACTTTATTGGAAGTCATAGAGCTTGGCTTACTGTTGACTCTGGAGTATGGGGCTTATCAGTTGAGAACAAGTCCACTCGCGCTTTTGCGGAATTATCAATTACTTACAATGTTTCAAATGATGTGTAGGTATGGTATAATATTTATTAGTTAATAATTTAATTTTAAAAATATGAATATAATAGGAAGACAAGAAGAAATAGGAATAGGAGTTGAGTCAGTAAGAGGAACTCCTACAACAGCTAGTCGTTGGTTTAAAAAACTAACTGCTAGTATCTTACCAAGAGCAGAAAAAGCAGTAGACGAAAGTTCTATGGGCGTATTGGAAGACTCACAAGGCGCAAGAATTACAAAGAAATGGTCTGACGGAGATATAGAGGGATACCTACACGCAGATATGATAGGATATATTCTTTTGAACTTATACGGAAGTGTAGATAGTTCTATCGTAGCGTCTGGAGTTTACTCTCACGAATTTACACTTGAGCAGTCTTTGGAACACGCCTCACTTTCTATCTTTAGAAAAGACGGCGATATAATTTCAGAAAAATACGGAGGCGGAGTTGTAAATACTCTTGAGCTTTCAGCAAAGGCAGGAGAATACATTAAGGCAGTTGTAAATATTATTCTAGGAACAAGTGCAACTTCTACCGAAGTCCCTACTTATGGAACTGAATACGACTTTATCGGTAGAGATATTTCTATCAAGATAGCAGACACAGAGGCAGGACTTACAGGCGCAACAGCTATGACAGTAAAAGGCTTTAGCTTAAAGATAAATGCTAATGCAATTACAGATCACAAATTCGGCTCTTATAACCCAGACATTTATAACTCTGCTTTAGGAATTGAACTTGAAGTAATGAAAAACTTTGAAGACTCAACTTTTGAGGCTCTTTATAAAGCGAATACTTACAAGTATGTTCAAATTAAAATAGAGGGAGAGGCAGACTTAGGCTCTGGAAATAAGCCTACTCTTACTATGCTTTTGAACAAAGCACAGATAACAAATTGGGATAGATCAGCAGACGCAAACGCATTGTCAGAGGAAACAGTTACATTTAAAGCTTTCTACAACGCAACTGATACTCAAGCGTCCTCAATAGTTCTACAAAACAAAACAGTTAGCTACGCGATAGGCTCTTAATTATAAAATTATGAATATCAAACTATCTAAAGCAGAAGTAGAAATAGCAGACTCACTTACTTGGGGACAGCAAGAACTCGTTAAGTCAGTTATGCTAGACGGAATTACTCTTAACGGAGGACAGCCCTCTGGTATAGACGCCTCTAAGCTTGTAGACGCGAAGTATAAGCTACTTGAATTAAGTATTAAGAAAATAACTGACGACAAGGGTGTTGTAATTCCTTTCTCTAAAGACTGGGTATTCAACTTATCAGTAGAAGACGGAGAATTGCTTTACAATACAGTTGACGGAATAGGTAAAAAAAAATAGTTTTTTCTGAATACGATTTAAAGTTGCAACTCCAAGGTAAGAATGGGCTTAGTGATATTGTGATTATGGAAATGTTATCTGAACGCTACGGGTGGACGCCAGAAGAAATACGCAGTCAGAGAAAAGAGGACATTGATAATTACTTAAATATTATTAGGGCGAAAGAGAAAATAATTAGAAAAAAACAAAATGGATAAACAACTTAAAATATTACTCTCACTTAAAGACGACGCCAGTTCGGAGTTAAGTAAATTTGACAAGAACGCTAGTAAAACAGGTCTTAATTTAGGAAAATTAGGCGGTATCTTTGCTAGTGTTTTTGCTACTGGGGCAATAATTAAGTTCGGCTCGGACGCAATAAAAGCTTTCCAAGAGGGCGAAGTAGCTATGACGAAGTTCAATACTACTATGGCTACTGTTGCGACAGGATCTAAACTTGCGACTATGAAAACGCAGTTGTTGGGAGTAGCGGAAAGTTCTAAAAAACTAGGCTTTCAAGACGAGGAAACTTCTAACGGCTTAGCTCGTTTTGCACAGATAACAGGCGACGCAACAGAGGCTACAAAACTCCACCAAGTTGCTATGGACTTGGCTCGTGCTAAAGGAATATCTTACGACGAGGCTAGTCAAGCCGTCCGCGCTACTATGGCGGGTAATGTCAAAGTCTTAAAGGACTTCGGTATTGCTATCACGGACAATATGACTCCCCTACAAGCTATCGGTGCATTACAGCAACAAGTAGCAGGACAGGCGGAGGCGTTCTCTAAGACAAGCACAGGACAAATGGCTAGTCTTAATATGGCTTTTGAAGACTTACAGAAAGCTCTCGGCTCAACATTGAACGAGGCTCTTTTGCCTTTGATAACAGAGTTTACAGCTTGGCTTACTGACCCTAAAGTGCAGGAGAACTTAAAAATACTTATTGACGCTATTGGTATCTTCCTTAAAGGGGCTATCTGGGCTGTTAAAAGCGCCTTTGACGGGTGGTATCAGATAATAACAAGTATCTGGGGCGTAATGGTAGAGGTAGTAGACTTCTTGAAGAAGATATTTATAGGCACTTTGAACAGTGTAAAAGACGCAGTGCAGAGTGTTATTGATACAGTGCAAAATTTGATAGATAAATTCAACGAATTAAATGTCGTAAAAGGTGTTAAGTCTTTCTTGGGAAATGTTGCGGGAGGCGCGGGAATTGTAGGTAATGCCGTAAGTAGTTTCTTTGGAGGAAGTGTAAATGACGGAGTTATGCAGAATGGTAAAATTATTTCTACACACCCAGACGACTATCTTATTGCTACTAAAAACCCTAACGCACTTGGCGGAGGAGGACTAAGTATTGTTATAAATGGCGATGTTACAGGCACGGAGATAGTAGATAAGGTATCACAAGCCTTAATGAAACAGTTACGCTTTGATACAAAATTTGCAATATAATGCTACAAGTAAAAGTAAACACAGTAGATATTTCAGATCAGATAAGCTTTCCCAGTCTATCGGTAAAACAACAACTATCTAGCACAGTAGATACGGCTAATTTTACTGTAAAAAAATACGGGGATAAAACTTTTACTCCTGCTTACAATGACGAAGTAGAAATATACGACGGCGCAGTTAAAATATTTGGAGGAAGAATTGTTGAAATAAAAGAGTCAACAGAGAGTCTTCCTAATGAGAAAATTTACGCAGTATCTTGTATAGACCACTCTTACGAAATGGACTCTATCCTCGTAGCAAGAACTTATACAAGCGAAACAATAGGAGATATTATCGCAGACTTAATAGCAGACTTTACTCCAGTAGGCTCGGGCTTTACTTCTAACAATGCAGTATCTACTTTCGTAATTACTAAAATTGTTTTTAATCAAATTCCTATTTCACAATGTCTACGAAGACTCGCGGATATTGTTAAGTATGAATGGTATGTAGACGAGGAAAAAGATATACATTTCTTTCCTAAGTTTACGACGACAGCGCCGTTTAATATGGTAGACGGCAAGTATATGATAAAGTCTTACGAAAGAGGTATAGACGGCTCTCAATTAGTTAACAGAGTGAAAGTAAGAGGAGGGCTTTATGACGGCGCTACATTTTCAGATACGATAACAGTAAAAGGAAGTGCTACTACTTCGTTCAAACTTCCCTACAAATTTTCTAATTTAACTATCAGTGTAAATGGAACTCCTAAAGTTGTAGGTGTGGACTTCGTAGACGACTTCACAACGAAAGATGTTTTATATAATTATACCGACCAGTCTTTCCATTTTGAAAATGCTCTCACTGACGGGGACGCTATTCTTTATTCTGGTAATCCTAAAATTCCAGTTCTTGCTATCGCAGAAGACGGCGAGAGTATTTCATTATACGGCGCAAAAGAAAAACTTATTAAAGATACCTCCCTTATCTCAAATGTTACCGCAAGAAAGAGAGCCAGTGCAGAACTTTATGTATATGCGGACTCTGTCATAGACGCAAGTTTTAGCACTTATGAGTCTGGACTTAGAGCAGGGCAAATAATTGTTACTCCAGAGGGCGACTCTATGTTTATTAAAAGTGTTGTATTCGCCTCTCTTACTCCGTTTGAGTTCAGATACAATATTAGCCTTATCTCTACTCAAAAATACGAATTGATAGACCTCCTACGCAAAATTATAGCGCCAGAAAACGAGAGCATTGACGAAAACGAGGTATCAGAACAGATATACACAACTCAAGAAGAAATGAATATTGTAGAAGAAATTGACTTTGTTACTCCCCTAGCTACGGAAGATATAATTACCTTTTCAGAAGACATACAACTTAACCCTTTTGATCCTGCGGACATAAGGTGGGTATATGGTTTTTATTTTCCAAGTAGTATAAGTGATGTAAAAAGAATGGCGCGTTTTGATAGAGGTGCAAAATTTATGTAAAATGTTATAATATAAATATATGGAAATTCTAAAAACAAAAGAACAAGCAAGTATTAAAGGAGAGTATCAATTTGTAAAACTTTCTCCAAAACTCCAAGACTCAAAAATAGAAAAAGAAGTTTTACCTCGTCTTAGAATTGCCTTAAGAAACGAGGATATTTCAGCGTTAGAAAAAATGCAGAAAGAGGGAATTATTGAAAGCATAGAAAAGAAAACAAATATTATTCCTACTGTTGGAAGAAGTGTTTTTGCTAGAAGACTCGCAGGAGATACAACTTATACAGGAGAAATAAATTACGGAGCTTTGGGAAGTGGAACAACTGCTTTTACAAATGCGTCTACTCAACTTAATACGGAGGTATTTAGAAAACTTGCGTCTGACTCCTCTTTTGACGACAATATAGCTTATGTAGACTGGTTTATAGCAAGCGGAGATGTAGCAAATGCAACTTATGAGGAGTTCGGAGCTTTCATTGACGGAGGTGCAGGAGCAAATTCTGGACAAGCATTTTCATTATTGATAACAGGGGGTTGGGTAAAAACAGGCTCAATATTTATCAGCGCTAAGTATACAATAAATTAAAATGGGAAGAATAAAGCCTAACAATTTTGTCGCAGGGGACGATGTAATAGCAAGTGATATTAACGAGAACTTTGACGACTTATATTCTCAAATTAAATTCGGCGGTAATGGCGCGGACGGAGCTTTAAATGTTTCAAGTGGAACTACAAATATAGACTTAGGAGGTCTTGCTTATGTTATAAAAAATTACACTTATATTTCTATCACTGGAACTGGTAAAGTTACCTTTTCTAACCCTAACGCAAATGGAACTATTATTGTTTTAAAGTCGCAAGGCGATGTTACTCTTACCTCAAGTCAAGCGCCTATGCTTGACGCGTCTGGAATGGGAGCAACTGGAGGAGCAACAAATACAACGGGCGACGGAGAAAATGGAAACACAGCAAACTATATTTTTGGTGGAGATAGTTCAAATGGTAAATTAGGAACTGGAGGTAGTAGAAGTGGAGGCGGAGCAGGCGTAATATATACAACAAAAAATATTTACGGAATTACTCAACAACATATTTATAGAAAATGGGGACTTTGGATAACTGCGGGATCTGGTGGAGGAAGTGGTGGAGTTGATGTTGGAAATGCAGTTGGAGGAGCAGGAGGAAATGGCGGAGGCGGACTCGTTATAGAGTGTGCAGGCGCTTGGAATTTTACCACTGCTTTAGGTATTTCTGTCGCAGGTAAAAATGGAGCAGACTCAACTATCGGCACAGGTAATTCTAATGGCGCAGGAGGTGGCGGAGGAGGAGCAGGGGGAATGTGCGTTATACTTTATAATACTTTAACTGCGAATAGTGGAACTATAAATATTTCTGGAGGAAACGGAGGTAATGCTAGCGCAGGCGTTGGAACTGGACTTAACTCTTATGGAGGCGACGGAGGAGGAGGAGCAGGAATGTTCGCGGGAGCAGGCGGAGCAGGAGGACTAGGAGGAGGACAGAACGCAGGCGGAGCAGGCGGAGCTGTTGGAACTCACTCGGCTACAACTGGCGCAGGTAGAGGAACTGGAGGAAACGGAGGAAGTGCCTCTGGAGGAGGGACGCCTTGTGCGGGAGGAGGAGGTGGAGGAGGCGGAACAGCAGGAGAATATGTTGTGGCTCTTAATACTGAATACTAAAAATTATGACAAATACTTGTCCAAAAACACCATATAGCAAAAAGACAAGTCCTTATTCACAAAAGGTTTCGCCATTTACTGTTAAACAAAGTCCTTATTCAGAAAAAAGTTTTTGTCCCGTAAATTTTTTGTTACAAGAGAACGGAGGACATTTACTTTTACAAAATAAAAAAAGAATAATTATATGAACGAAGACAAAACAATAGAAGAATTACCAAGCGGAATACCACAGGAAACAGATATAATTCCCTTTGTAGATCTACAAACAAATACAACAAAAAAAGCCCCTAAGAGTTCTCTTAAGGGACTTTCTGGTTTCTCTGGATATTCTGGTATAGGAACAAGTGGCTACTCTGGTTACTCTGGACAGTCTGGCGCGTCAACTAGCGGGTATTCTGGGTATAGCGGTAAGAGTGGCTATTCTGGTTATAGCGGACAGGACGGACAAAGTGGTTACAGTGGATATAGCGGTATAAGCGGATATTCTGGCTCTGGCGTAAGTGGATATAGCGGATACTCTGGATACAGTGGCTCGGGAGTAAGTGGTTACAGTGGCTTTAGTGGATACTCTGGACTTAATGGTATAGCGCAGTCTGGTGTTTCTGGCTATTCGGGTTACTCTGGATATAGTGGTATCTCTGGACAAAATGGAGAACAAGGAGAAAGCGGATACTCTGGCTTAAATGGACTAGACGGCGAGTCTGGATATTCTGGTATAAATGGAGAGTCTGGAACTAGCGGATACTCGGGATATTCTGGATACTCTGGTTTCAGTGGAATTTCTGGTTTTAGTGGAAGTGGAGTGTCGGGATACTCTGGATATTCGGGCTTTAGTGGATATAGTGGAATTAACGGAGAGAATGGAGAGTCTGGTTTCTCTGGATACAGTGGAGAGAAAGGAGATCAAGGCGACTCTGGATATAGTGGCTACTCGGGCTATTCTGGTATATCTGGCTATTCTGGAAGTAATGGAATAGACGGAGAAAGTGGTTACAGTGGCTATTCTGGTATTTCTGGATATAGCGGTAGTGGAGTTTCTGGTTATAGCGGATACAGTGGATACTCTGGTATTGGAACAAGTGGATACTCTGGTTACTCGGGTTATTCTGGAATAAGCGGATATAGCGGAACAAATGGAACAAACGGAACTTCTGGATACAGTGGCTATTCGGGATATAGCGGTATATCTGGATACAGTGGAACAAACGGAACAAATGGCGCAAGTGGAACTTCGGGCTACTCGGGATACTCTGGACAGTCTGGTGCGTCAACAAGCGGATACTCTGGTTACAGTGGTAAGAGCGGATACTCTGGTTACAGTGGTAAGAGTGGATACTCTGG
>Ga0265297_10002656_pt1 | contig 35355 bp, 31 predicted proteins | sample Munlanlwell13791_FD_192502 | JGI IMG/M metagenome (GOLD analysis project Ga0265297, IMG submission 192502) | Leachate microbial communities from a municipal landfill in Southern Ontario, Canada - Leachate well 137-91 | ecosystem: Engineered > Solid waste > Landfill > Unclassified | place... | reverse complement strand
AACTCCGTGGCATTGGTTCTATGAAGCAGGATATGACTATAAATATGCGGGAGAAAATTTAGCAATAGGATTTTACGATTCGGGTGAGGTTTTTAATGCTTGGATGGATTCATCATCTCATAAGGAAAATATGGTAAATCCGTTTTATTCAGAGGTAGGAACAGCTGTTTTGTCAGGTTTTGGGGAAAATGATGCTGTTATTGTTGTCCAGCTTTTTGGTTATCCAAAGTCAACAGCAATGTCCAAAGATTCAGAAATTAATCAGACTGAATTAATAGAAACTCCTGTTTTGTCGGCAGAAAACGAGGTAATAACGGAAAATCCAGTGACTCAGGAATCTCAAGAAAATTCAACGCAAGATGCAAAAGTTTTGTCTTCATCTGCTTCAATAGAAAAATATGAAAAAGGAGCATCCGGCAATTTTTATCTGAAATTTTTGAACTTTATTTTGTATGGCAATGATTTGGTTTTTGGGCGCCTAATTTACGCTCTTGTATTGATTTTATCTGGAATTTTGGCATATATTTTGATTTTGGATTATAATAATTCATTTGTTGATAAGAGTTTAGTTTTGAGGTCTGCTATACTTATTGGTTTATTGGCTGGGTCAATTATTATAAATAAAGATTTAATAACTTTGATAATTCCTCACAGGGTAATAATTTAAATGGATAAAAAACAGGCAATAAAATTAGCAAAGATCGCAGCGGTTCTTTATATGGCCAGTTTTTTGATTTTTAATTGGGCAGAGGTGTCATGGATTTTCAATTACAAAAAAATTTCAAGCATAATAGATGATTTTTTAAATCCCTACCCAAGTATAGACGCATTGGCAATAAATAAATATTTTTATCCCAATTCAAGCCAAGATTTGAAAGCTATAAGCCAGCAAAATTCAAACAGTGAAGTAAAAACAGCTTATACCAACAAGCAAAACACATTGGAAATCCCTAAAATAAATATTTCCGCGCCGATTATTTTTTCACAAAGCACAGATAAAGACTCCCTTATGAAAGATCTTGATAGCGGTGTTATCTATTATCCTGGATCAGCATACCCGGGAAAAGACGGTCAAATTATAATTTTAGGACATTCTGCCCCTGTTGGATGGCCAAAAACAAAATACGAATGGGTTTTCAGTGATTTAAATAATTTAGAAGAAGGGGATAGGGTATTGATTGATTTAAACAATAAGCAGTATACTTATATAGTTAAAAAGAAAACTATTATTGCCAAGGGAGCCGATGTTCCCCAATATCAGCCTTTATCATCAAACAGCGTATTAACTTTAATAAGCTGTTGGCCTCCTGGAAAAGATTATCAAAGGATTGCGGTTCAGGCGGAGCTTGAAAAATAGCTATAAATTCATTGACAATATTTTAATAATATGATAATATCTAAAATTATTTAAAAATCGTAATATTTTTTAATTAATTATTAAAAAAATAATATGAATGCTAAAAAATTAGTTTTAATAACTATTTCTATCGTTGGTTTTACAGCCGTGCTATTTTTAATTGCATCAGATGTAAGCGCTAACACAATAGGCAACTGGAATAAAGATCCATTTGCTATAAGGGATTTTGTTAACAGCAAGGGATATAATATTCCTAGTTCATATATTGGTCAGGCGGCAATGAATCTTGACGAAGCCACTGCTTTAAAAATTTGCCAATTAGCTGGTTTTAATGCAGTAGAGTCTAAAAACTGCACATACGATCCTAGATGCGGTTGGACTTCTTGTGGTGATAATTATATGGCAAAATGGAATTCATCAACAAATAATTTTGATATTATTAATGCCTGTACTGCTGGAAATAAATGGATAAGCTCTCTTGTTTGTAAAAATAATTGTATTTCTCATTATTCTAAAGCATGTTCTGATGGATCTGTCTACTGGTATAATTCCTGTGGAGTAAAAGAGGATTTGTATCAAGGGTGCTCTGCAAACCAAATATGCCAAAACTCTCAATGTGTTAATGTTGCTTGCAGTTCTTCATCTGACTGTGGAACATCAGGCTACACTGGAGATGCTTTCTGTAAATATGGAAACGTATATAGGCCTTATAAGACTTACATCTGTTATAGTCCCGGAACGGTTAGTTCACGCTGTTCCAACGCAACATCAGATCAATTAGTTGAAATATGCCCATCTGGAAAAATATGTTCAAACGGTTCCTGTCAGACAATTGCTTGCAGTTCAGACTCACAGTGTGGAACTTCAGGATATATCGGCGATGCGTTCTGTCAGAATGGAGATGTGTACAAGGCTTACAGAACATATACTTGTTCTAACCCAGGCACCGCAAACTCATACTGCTCAAGTTCTATGCAAGACAAACTTTTAACAGATTGTTCATCAAACCAAACATGCTCAGGCGGAGCTTGTATTAACCAGACAATTGCCTGCAGTTCTTCATCTGACTGTGGAACATCAGGATACATTGGCGATTCTTTCTGTCAGAATGGGGATGTGTACAAGGCTTACAGAACATACACTTGTTTCAATCCGGGAACATCTGCTTCAGCTTGTTCAAGCTCAACCTCAAACAAACTGTTTACAGATTGCGCATCGTCTCAAACATGCTCAGCTGGAGTTTGTATTACACCAACAATTACTTGCAGTTCAGACTCACAGTGTGGAACATCCGGATACATTGGTGATGCGTTCTGTTCAGGAGGTGATGTGTATAAAACATATAAAACATATACTTGTTCTAACCCCGGTACATCTGCTTCAGCGTGTTCCAGCTCAACCCAAGACAAGCTTTTAACAGATTGTTCATCGGGGCAGACCTGTTCTAACGGTTCCTGCCAGACAATCGCTTGCAGTTCAGACTCACAGTGTGGAACTTCAGGCTACGTTGGAGACTCATTCTGTCAGAATGGCGATGTGTACAAACAATACAAAACTTACACCTGTTCTAACCCAGGCAGTCCAAACTCAGTATGTTCTAATTCAACATCAAACCAACTTTTAATAGATTGCGCAAGCAACCAGACCTGCTCAAACGGTTCCTGCCAGACAATCGCTTGCAGTTCAGACTCACAGTGTGGAACATCAGGATATATCGGCGATGCTTTCTGTCAGAATGGCGATGTGTACAAAACATACAGAACATATACGTGTTCCAATCCGGGAACTTCTACTTCAGCTTGTTCAACTTCAACTTCAAACCAATTAATAACAGATTGTTCATCAAACCAAACATGCTCAGCTGGAGCTTGCGTTAACCAGACAATTGCCTGCAGTTCTTCATCTGACTGTGGAACATCAGGATACATTGGCGATTCTTTCTGTCAGAATGGAGATGTGTACAAGGCTTACAGAACATATAGTTGTTCAAACCCAGGCACATCTACTTCAGCTTGTTCCAGTTCAACCTCAAACCAGCTTGTCACTAATTGCGCAAGCAATCAGACATGCTCAGGTGGATCTTGTGTTAACCAGACAATTGCTTGCAGTTCAGACTCACAGTGTGGAACATCCGGATACATTGGTGATGCGTTCTGCCAGAATGGAGATGTGTACAAGGCTTACAGAACATATACTTGTTCTAACCCCGGTACATCAAACTCATACTGCTCAAGTTCTATGCAAGACAAGCTTTTAACAGATTGTTCATCTAATCAAACATGCTCAGGCGGAGCTTGTATTAACCAAACAATCGCTTGCGGTTCTTCATCTGATTGTGGAACTTCAGGATATATCGGAGATGCGTTCTGTCAGAATGGAGATGTGTACAAGGCTTACAGAACATATACATGCAGCAACCCCGGAACAGCAAGTTCTTCTTGTTCAAGCTCAACCTCAAACAAATTAATAACAGATTGTTCATCAAACCAAACATGTTCAAATGGCACATGCAATTCAAGCTGCACAAGCCATTCTTATCAGCAGTGTTCTGGGAATTATTTATATTGGTATGATTCCTGCGGAAACAAGGAAGAAACAATTGAATATTGCCAGTACGGATGTTCAAATAATTCTTGCAATTATTATAATGAGAGCATAAATGTTCAAACAAATTCTGCCACAAATCTTTCAAATAATCAGGCGGTTTTGAACGGTTATATATACTACAATAATTATAATAGTGGCAATTATAATAATACCCAGGTTTGGTTTCAGTGGGGGACATCAACTAATTATGGAAACGAAACAACCCGACAGACAATGAATTATTCAGGTTCGTTTAACAAAACGATAAACCTGTATTCGCTTAACACAACATATCATTATAGAGCCGTTGCGCAGATATCAAATGGAAATACTGTTTACGGACAAGATATGACATTTAATTCCGGCTCAACAACTTCAAATACATTAAATGTTACTCAAAAAGTAAGAAATCTTTCATCCGGATATTCGGGGTTTTCAAGTTCGATTTCTGCAAATCCGTTGGATACTGTAATGTATATGATAACAATCCAGTCAAACGGAAATCAGGAAGTTAATAATGTGTATATAAGAGACATACTTCCTTCAAATTTGATTTATAAAAATAATCAAATTATTTCCGGATCAAACAATTATTCTGGCGATATTGCTTCGGGAATAAACTTTGGGACAATAACTCCATATCAGACAATTACTATAACTTATCAGGCGCAAGTTGCCGGTTCTGCAAACTTTGCTTACGGAACAACAACTTTAACCGGCAATATTTCTGTGACTGGATCAAATTTAAATTACAATCCGGTTACTCCCGCCTCTGTGTTTGTGACAAGAACGGCTGTTTACGGAGCTAGCTCAATATCAACAGGTTTGACAAATAATTTCTTTACAGATTCATTTTTATTGCCTTTGATAGTTGCTCTTACTGGAATTTGGATATTAAAATCAGGATTGCTTTTTGGAATTGAAAGATGGATTGATGCCAAAAAGCGCGCAAGAAGAAATTATAAATCATCAAGAGAATTAAGTTCAAAAATAAACCAAATCCAAAAAGCAGAAGGGATTTAAACAAACTTTTGTAAATAAAATTAAAAGCTCCGCAATAAGGGGCTTTTAATTTGTGTTATTTTATTTTACTTTTATTTTCTGCCTTCAAAAGCAGATTCTAATGTTTCTTGGTCTGCATATTCAAGCTCTCCGCCAACAGGAATCCCTCGCGCCAGATGGCTTATTTTAACATTAAGCGGGGGGTCTGATGACTTCACAATTTTTTCCAATAAAACAGAAGTTGATGTTCCTTCTGGGGTTGAGTTTAAAGCAATAATTATTTCTGAAAAGCCGTTTTTAATAATTCTGTTTTTAAATTCAGCAATTCTTAAATTGCCAAAATCTTCTTTTCTCATCATAAGCAATGTACCCCCTAAAATAAAATAAAGTCCGTTGTATTTTTTTGTGTTCTCAATTGAAAGCAAGTCCGCCTCTTTTTCAACCACGCAAAGCATTTTTCTGTTGCGCCCTTGGTCTTTGCAAATAGGGCAGAGTTGATTTTTTGATTCTTGCGCAGAGCTTGCTTCAAACGGATTAAAACAAAATCCACAAAGCCTTACATTTTCTTTTAATTCTAAAATGGCATCTGCTATTTCTTTTACTTTTTCCTTTGGCTGACGCGCCAAATAATAAACAAATCGGCTGGCGGTTCTTTGGCCAACTGTCGGAAATTTTTTAAAAATTTCTATTAATTTGTTGATAGATGAGTCCATTTGAATTTTTAATTATCCCATTTCTCCGGTTTCACCTGTGTAGTCGTTTTTATCAAGATTTCTAAAACTAACCCTGTTTTCGTCAAAGTATAAGTCAATGGCTCCTGTTGGGCCGTTTCTGTGTTTTTCAATCAGAATTTTTGCGATATTTTTGCTGAGGCTATTCTCGTTGTATTTGTCTTCCCTGTAAATAAACATTACAACGTCAGCGTCTTGTTCAATAGCACCCGACTCTCTTAAATCTGCCAGCCGTGGTATTTGGGGAACTCGGGATTCAACTGCTCGGGACAGCTGTGAAAGCACTAAAACAGGCACATTAAGCTCTTTTGCCAGCATTTTTAATGCTCTTGAATTTTCTGTTACCTGCTGGACAGGGGAAGCAAATCGATTCATTGGTTCCATTAACTGCAAATAATCTATAACAATCATAGATAATCCTTTGCTTGCCTGTAATCGTCTTGCCATAGCTCTTATCTGCAGAATATTTACAGACCCTGCGTCGTCAATATACAAAGGCGCTTCAGATAAACTTCCCATTGCATGTTGTAGCCTTGAGTAATCATCCTGTGAAAGCCTTCCGTTCCTTAAATTCCACAAATTTATGTTTGCCAGGCTTGCCAAAAGTCTATCAGCCAGCTGGTCTTTTGACATTTCAAGGCTAAAAAGTCCAACCGGCTGGTTTGCCAAAACAGAGGCATTTCTTGCAATATCCAAAGCCAAAGAAGTTTTACCCATTGAAGGCCGGGCTGCTAAAATTATCAAGTCTGATTTTTGCAGTCCGCCCAAAATTTTATCCAAATTAGTAAATCCACTTGGGACACCCCTTAAATTCCCCTGGTATTTTGAAAGCTCGTCTAATCTTTCAAATGTGTCTGAAAGGATGTCTTTTATGGGGACAAAAGTCTGGGACAAAGACCTTTGCCCTATTCCAAAAATAGCTTTTTCCGCTTTGTCTAAAAGATTGTCAACTTCTTCTGCCTGATCAAAAGCAGACAAGCTGATTTCTTCTGAAGCTGAAATTAAATCCCTTAAAATCTTTTTTTGTCTGACAATTTTTGCATAACTGGCAACATGGCTTGCTGTTGGAACGGTATTTATCAGAGAAGTAAGATAAGCTGATCCTCCTATATCTTCAATTTTATTGCGCTCTTTTAATTTAGCTGAAACAGAAAGAATGTCTATTGGGTCTGACTTTGAATAAAGGTCAGTCATTGTCTGGTAAATATCCTGGTGAGTGCCTTTATAAAAGTCTTCTGGTTTTATAAAGTCAATAACTTTTATAATTGCGTCTTTGTCTAACATCAAACACCCCAAAAGGCATTGTTCTGCCTCAGTATTTTGCGGAGGAATTTTTTCTTTTATTTTTTCAGCCATATTATATAATTTTTATATCCATAATTATGTATATCAAAACCCAAGCATTAGAACAACATTGACAACTAATATTTAAAATGATATAATGAATATATAGGGTAAAATACTGTGTTTTACTCAAAAAGTTCTTTCTATGAAAAGGAGCTGACCATGAGTCGGCTAGCGCTCTGCGACGCAAGTGGACCGCTCACGGACCTTTTGAAAAAGCTGTCTGGGAAAAAAGGGTCTTTATGGCTGAGTCGCTTGAAAATAATGCTTCGGGAGCCATTTTGGCACGAGGAGAATGGCGTTATCTACTTCGAGGTCACCTCCAACGGAATGACTGGCCCTCAGTGGATTGAGTGGTTTGAGCAAAACGGCATCCAGCTCTCAAAGTGGGCCAAGGATGTCCTGCTCTCACCGGAATTCAAGCCCACCATTGGCGTGACCTACAAGGTCGCGGTGCTCAAAGGAACACTGTTCACGGACCAAAACCGCATCAGCGAGAAGATTCGTGAAGAGGCCGAGCGCCGCAAGTTAGAAAAGCTCCCTGCCGAAGTCGCCTGCCTTATCAGGAAGGCGTTCTCAGATAAGGAGTTGGAAGCCATGGGTCTGTGGTGGCTCGTGGTCTTTCATAACCCCATCAAAGATTCCGATGGCGGTCCGAGCTTGCTTGTCGCGGATCGTGGCCATGGTGGCCTTTGGCTGGGTGCCCGCGGTGGCAGGCCCGTTGGCTACTGGAGCTCTGGCGGTGGTTTCGCCTTCGCCCAGCAGGTATCTTCGAATTAGTCCTTTGGGTTCTGTCCGCCAGCTGGCGGATTTGTTCTTGCCCTTGGATATTCTGCCCTTTGCATTTCGTTTCAACGATTTGCAGAGGGCTTTTGTTTTGCAATAAAAATGTGTAAGATAATAAAAGGATTAATTATATAAAAAAGAATGTATAAAAAAATTACTTTTAAAAACGGGTTAAGATTAATTACTGTTCCAATGAAAAACGCAAACAGCGTGACGGTTTTAATATTGGTTGGGACTGGTTCAAAATATGAAACAAAAGATATAAACGGAATTTCCCATTTTTTGGAACATATGTTTTTTAAAGGAACAGAAAAAAGACAAAATACTTTAGAAATATCTGAAACATTAGACAGTATTGGAGGAGAATATAATGCCTTTACTTCAAAAGAAATTACAGGTTATTGGGCAAAAGTTGACAAAAAACACTCTGATATTGCCATAGACTGGATAACAGATATATTTTTAAATTCTAAATTTGATGCCACAGAACTTGAAAGAGAAAAGGGTGTAATAATAGAAGAAGTTAATATGTATTTGGACACGCCAATGGCTTATGTATCAGATCTTTTTGAAAAACTGCTTTATAAAGACCAGCCAGCAGGCTGGATGGTAATAGGAGAAAAAGAAAATATTTTGTCTTTTAACAGAGAAAGACTTTTAGACTATTTTAATAAACAATATTCTCTTTCAAATGTAGTTATTTGCGTTGCCGGAAATATTAACCAAAAAAAAATTAAAAATAAAATTGAAAACTATTTTAAATATAAAAAAATAGAAAAGTTTGAACAAAAGTTAAAAGTTGTAGAAAGTCAAAAAGAGCCAGAAGTTTTTTTATACAATAAAAAAACCGATCAAACCCATTTTTGTTTGGGAGTAAGGGCTTATGGACAAAATCATCCTGAAAAATATGCATTGACACTTCTTTCTATAATTTTAGGAGGAAATATGAGCTCCCGCCTTTTTATTAAGGTGCGAGAAAGAAATGGCTTGGCGTATTCAATACACACATCAGCCGACATTTCAACAGACACAGGATATTTAGTTACGCAAGTAGGAATTGACCATAAAAATTTAGAGAAATCAATAAAATTGATTTTAGAAGAATACAAAGACCTAAAAGACAAAAAAATATCAGAAAAAGAACTTCAAAAAGGCAAGGATTATTTAAAAGGGAAAATGTTTTTATCTTTGGATTCTTCTTCCAAACAGGCGTCTTATTATGCAACCCAGGAGCTGCTTGAAAAAAATATACTTACTCCCGACCAAGAATTTAAAAGAATTGACAAAGTTTCTGTAAATGATATAAAAAAAGTAGCAGAAGATATTTTTGTTTCTTCAAAGCTTAATTTGGCCGTAATAGGACCCTTTGACGATTCAGAAAAATTAAAAATACTAAAAATTTTAAAAATATAAAGAGTTAATTTAATGGAAAAAGAACAGACACTGAACATTTCATGGAATGCTATAATCAAGGTGTTTATAGCGATTTTTGTTTTTTATCTTATATATTTGGCCAGAGAAATAGCCCTTTGGTTCTTTTTTGGACTGGCAATTTCCATTTTATTTGAACCTGCAATAAATTTCTTAAGAAGAATGTGGATACCAAAAATGCTGGCGATAATCATGGTGTATATTTCCATATTAGGTCTTTTGGGGCTTTTAATTTATTTAATGGCTCCTATTTTTGTTGTTGAATTGAAGCAATTTTCTCTTTATTTGCCGGATTACTTTAATAAAATAAATCCGCTTTTACAGCAGATTGGAATTGATTTCGCGGAAAGTTTTAGCGAACTCACAAGCTCTTTGGTGGCGGGGCTGGAGCAAAGTTCAAAAGGTGTTATTAATGCGGCTATAGCTTTTTTTGGGGGATTGGCATCAACGGTTGTTATTTTGACAATTGCATTCTTTCTATCTTTGGAAGATAAAGGTCCTGAAAGATTTTTGGCGTTTATATCTCCTAGAAAATATCAGGAGCAAATTGTTTCTTTTTTTGAAAAAGCCCAGGCTAAAGTTGCCGGATGGTTTGGGGCAAGAATAATAGCTTGTGCTTTTGTTGGTATTGCTTCTTTTATTATTTTTTATATTTTTGATGTTGAATACTCTTTTTTACTGGCACTTATGGCTGGCGTTTTAAATTTTGTTCCTTATATAGGACCGTTAACAACAGCAATATTGTTGATAGTGTTTGTTATGGTTTCTTCAAATTCGTGGATTGTGACGCTTTATGTTTTGCTGGCGGTCTGGGCCGTTCAGGGAGTTGAAAACAATCTTTTGACACCCTTTTTAATGAAGAAAATGATAAATTTGCCTCCGGTATTGGTTTTAATTTCCTTATTGCTTGGAGCCAAGATCTTTGGATTTTTGGGAACGATTTTTATTGTTCCGGTTGCAGGAATATTCTATGAGTTTATAAAAGAATTGTTGGAAAAAAGAAGAGAAATTTCAGAATAAGTCTAAGACTTCAGCAGAAATATTAATATAACAACCCACGCAACCTGAGTTGAAAATCTCCAAATCTTGGGGATTTTTTTATTTTTTAAGATATGGACCATATTATGGTGAAAATGGTCGTGTTTTTTTAATAATTTATTTGAAGAAAACTTGCTTAATATGGTTAGTCCGTCCGGAAGCGCTGCAAAAAAAGCGGAGGCATAGATTTTAAAAGAATTTTCAGACAAAAGCCAAATAAGAAAAATTCCGAGAAGAAAATCAACAACAACAGCCAGTATTTCAAAAAAAGATTGACCCCAGCGGTTATTTTTGATATTTTCAATAGGATATTCAATGTGCGGAAAAAGATCAAGAAAATAATGCCCCAGAAACGAAAAAAATACGGCTAACGGCAGATTTTTTATAATGGAGCCCAAAACCGCCCCAAATAACAAATGTATAAATAGAACCATAGAAAATTTAGAAGAATAGTGCTAAAATCAACATAATCATTTTAAGTATACATTATGTTCAGAAAAAATAAAAAGTTTTATGTAACTACCAGCATACCTTACACAAACGCCTTTCCGCATATTGGCTTTGCTTTGGAAATCATACAGGCAGATGTTTTAGCTAGGTACCAACGGATTTTAGGAAAAGATGTGTTTTTTTTAACTGGCACAGACGAGCATGGATTAAAGACATTAAGAGCAGCCAAACTTGCAGGAAAGGAGCCATTGGATTTTGCCGATGAAATTTCAGAAAAATTTAAAGAGCTGGCAAATTTTTTAAATATTTCAAACACTGATTTTATCAGAACAACAGACCAAACAAGGCATATGCCTTCGGTTTATAGACTATGGAAAAAATTTGAGGAAAACGGAGATATTTATAAAAAGAAATACAAGGGGTATTATTGTCCCGGATGCGAAGCATTTAAAACTCAAAAAGAATTGATTGATGGAAAATGCTCTTTGCATCAAAAAGATGTTGAAATTGTTGAAGAAGAAAATTATTTTTTTAGGCTTTCAAAATATTTGCCCAAAATAAAAAAAATAATCACAGGCGGAAAATTAAAAATAATTCCAATAGCAAGAAAAGCAGAAATTTTGAATATGATTGACCAAGGGTTGGAAGACGTGAGCTTTTCAAGGGCAAAAGAAAAGTACTGGGGTTGGCCTGTTCCATGTGATGACACTCAGAATTTTTATGTTTGGCAGGACGCATTGCCAAATTATATATCAGCCTTGGGATATTCAGAAGACAGTAAAAATTTTAAAAAATATTGGCCAGCAGATGTTCATTGCATAGGAAAGGATATTGTAAAATTCCATGCAATTTATTGGCCTGCAATGCTGTTGTCAGCTAAAATAAAACTTCCTGAATCAATTTTTATACACGGATTTATAAATGTTGCGGGCCAGAAAATGTCAAAATCTTTGGGGAACGTGGTTGACCCTTTTGATCTGGTTAAAAAGTACGGAGTTGATGCTGTAAGATATTATCTTTTAAGGGAAATCCTTCCAACAGAAGACGGAGATTTTACCTACGAAAAATTTGAAGCAAGGTATAATGCTGATTTGGCGGGCGGGCTTGGAAACCTTTTATCTAGGACATTGGGAATAGCCGACAAAATTTCTAATTTTAAATTTCTAATTTCTAATAAATCTTTAAGCAATAATTCAAAAAAAGCCCTAAAGCAGGCAAAGGAAAAATATACGTTGGGTCTGGAAAATTTTAAATTTAATGAGGCCTTGGCAGCTGTTTGGGAACTTATAGGATATTGCGACAAATACATAAACGAAGAAAAACTTTGGCAGACAAAAAATCATGAAGTTGTAAATGAAATTCTTTTTATATTAAAAGAAATTTCAAATTTACTTTATCCGTTTTTACCGGATTCATCAATAAAAATAAATCAAGCAGTTAGCGAAGGTTTGCTTGAAAAAGAAACCCCCGTTTTGTTTCCAAGAGTAGACTAAACATCCTATGAAAGGGGTACTATGTTCTGCAAATTGTTGAGGGTGTTCTTTGGTATATTAAAAACATTTTTTCTAATAATGGGAATTATACATCCTGAAGATGAGATTAAAAGTTCCAAATCTAGGGCAAAAGAGGAGTTAGAGGGGCGCTATTGACTTTATCTATGCGATTTGCTATAATAAAATATAGACCCTTATAGTTAGGCCACGACGGCCTAAGGCGTTGGCGAAACGCATTTCCAAAGGAGGAAAAAAATGTTAGTGCTATCCAGAAAGAAGAACGAGAGTATTGTCATTGCAGATGACATTACAATCGTTGTCGTTGAAATCAGAGGCGACAAAGTTCGCCTTGGGGTGGAAGCCCCAAAGGAAGTGCCGGTTCATCGGCGCGAAGTCTTTGATGCAATCCGTCGCAACGAGGCAGCTGCCAACGAAGGCAGAACGGACATTGTCAAGGAAGGGAGTTGATGTTGGTTAGTTTCTGACCATCGAGCCATAGGCAGGAAGCCCATAAGCACCCTGCCTTTTTTATTTACTGCAATAACAACTTGATTAAAATTGGTGATGTAGGGTTTATTTATGATATTATATTAATATATGAAAATCATTGATACGCATAGCCATTTAAATTTTAAGGCATATGATTCTGATAGAAACGATGTTATAAAAAGAACCCAAGAACAGAGTGTTTTTTGTATTGACATTGGCACAAAATATGAAACTTCAAAAAGAGCGGTTGAGTTGGCAAAAAGCAACGAAAATATATATGCTACAATCGGGATGCATCCCATTCATATAAAAACAGATTTGTTAAAAATAAAAACGGATAGCAATGAAGGAGCTTTTATGCCGCATGGAGAAGATTTTGATTATGGGGTATATAAAGAACTTGCCCTATCAAGTAAAAAGATTGTGGCAATCGGAGAAATCGGTTTGGACTATTATTACAAACCCAAGTCAAAAATAAAATTTGAAGAATTTAAAAAAGTCCAAAAACAAGTTTTTATAAAACAGTTAGATTTAGCGAAAGAATTTGATTTACCAGTTATTATTCATTGCAGAATGGCGCATAAGGACGTTATTGAAATTATTAAAGCCAAAAAGTTGCGCGGAGTGGTGCATTGCTTTACGGGCACAATAGAAGAGATGAAGCGATATCTTGACTTGGGATTTTATATTGGCATTAATGGAATAATTTTTAAGCTTGATTTGGATGATGTTATAGGGCAGTGTCCACTTAATAAAATTTTAACAGAAACCGATTGTCCTTATCTTACTCCTCCCGCAGAAGGAAAAGAAAAGCGAAATGAGCCGATTTTCGTAAAACACATAATCCAAAAAATTGCTGAATTAAAAGATTTATCTTTTAAGAAAGTTGCAAATCAAACAATAAAAAACGCAAAACAACTATTTAAAATATAATCTATATTTTAAATAGTCTATATTTTAATAAACAAAATGGCATGCCGTTATTCACTAAAAGTTTAATGTGCTACGTTCGCGCTATAAAAATGCTATCGCAGAATTATAACGTAAGTAGTTTTAATAAAATAATATAATTAAAAATGAAAAAACATAATTATTCTTTTAGAAAATCATCAGAAATAACAGGATGTATTTTAGGAGCGCTTTTATTAACCGGCATGATAGCTATTGCGGCAACTTCACCTTTTTTTATACAAAATATACTGCGAGGATTAAAAGGGTTCAAAAAATATGAAAGTAAAAAAGTTTATGACTCTTTTTACAGATTAAAAAAGCAAGGTTACATAAATTTTTATAAAAAAAACAACCAAATTTTTATTTCACTTACCCAAAAGGGCCAAAAAAAAGCAGGTTGGCTGAATATAGATAAGTTAAAAATAAAGAAATCAATCAAATGGGACGGAAAATGGAGGGTGCTATTATTTGATATTTCAGAAATGAAAAGACTCTATAGAGAATCATTAAGGGGAAAATTAATAAGCATGGGGTTTGTTATGTTTCAAAAAAGCGCATGGATAATACCATATGATTGTGTAAAAGAAATTGAAATATTAAAATCATTTTTTGGATTATCTAATAGAGAAATTAGGTTGTTAGTTGCCGAAAATATTGGGGAAGACAAAGAATATACAAAATTTTTTAAATTAAATTAATTACGTTTTATATCTGCTATCGCAGAATTATAGCGTAATTAACAGGCTGTTTAGATTATTTAGGTTTATAAATTTTATAAAATTTTCTAAGGTTTTGTAAAGTTTTGTTAGGTTTTGTAAAAAAACCGCTCCGACCGCTAAAGCGGAAAGGGCGGTTTTGGTCCACGTTCATATTTTTTTATATCCGTAGACAATTTCTCCTTCTTCCCAAACGTCGATTATTTTTTTTGGGATGTTTCGTAGAATTACGAAACGGGGTTTTTGTCATAACAGATTTCCCCGTCAAACTCCCCGACAACCGCGAGACTTCTGTCGTAGTCGGCAAAGAAAAAACAATATTCCTTGTCTAATTCAAAGCCCGTTTTTTCTATTGCTGACTCTGATTCCACCAAAGTGATCATCATTTGGTTCAGTTGTTTTATCTGTTGTTCTTGCCTTTCAATTTTATGTTTATTTACAAATAAGCAAACCACCGCGACGTAGAGAAGAATAAGTAGAACCATGAATTCTTTAGGTGTGTTTTTTATTGCATACTCCCTGACTTTTTGAAATTGTTTGTAAAAAGGAACCGAATTAAAAATAACACAATTAAAGCAAAGGTCAAGATTTACCCGAATAAATTTATTTGATATTATAAATTATTATGATAAAGTACAACCCTAAAAAAATAGAGAAAAAATGGCAGGATAAATGGTATAAATCCGGAGTGTTTGTTGCCAAAGATAAGTCAAAAAAAAGGAAGTTTTACCTTTTGCTTGAGTTCCCCTATCCGTCGGGAGACGGGCTTCATGTGGGCCATTGCAGGCCTTATGTGGCCTTTGATGCTTTAGCGCGCAAGAGAAGAATGGATGGATTTAATGTGATGTTTCCAATGGGTTGGGATGCTTTTGGTTTGCCAACAGAAAATTATGCTATAAAAAAAGGAGTCCATCCGTCTGTTGTCACAAAAAAAAATACCGATAACTTCAGAAGACAAATGAAAAGTTTAGGGCTGTCATTTGATTGGAGCCGGGAGATAAACACAACAGACTCCAAATATTATAAATGGACACAGTGGATTTTTTTACAGCTATTTAAAACTGGTATGGCCTATAAAGACAGGATCGCAATAAACTGGTGTCCTTCCTGTAAGATTGGTTTGGCAAATGAAGAAGTTGTTTCGGGGAAGTGCGAGAGATGCGGTCAAAAAGTTGAAAAAAAAGAAAAGGAGCAGTGGATGATAAGAATAACAAAATATGCAGACAGGCTAATTAAAGATTTGGATTTGGTTGATTTTCAAGAAAGGGTAAAAATTCAACAAAGAGATTGGATTGGAGAGTCAAAAGGGATGCTTGTAAAGTTTTTCATAAAAGGGATTGAGGACTCCATTGAAGTTTTTACAACAAGAATAGATACTATTTTTTCCGGGACATTTCTGATTCTATCACCCGGAAGCGTGTTTATAGATAAACATAAAAGCAAAATTGAAAACATAGAAGATGTTTTAAAATACAGAGAGGATACAAAAAATTCTTCTGATGCCGACAGGACAAAAGAAGAAAAAGAAATAACGGGAGTTGAATTAAAAGGAATAGTTGCGGTTAATCCTGCTACGGGGGAAGATATGCCTGTTTGGATAGCCGATTTTGTGCTGGAAAATTATGCAACAGGAGCTGTTTTTGCCGATGCTCATGACAGCAGGGATTTTAAAATGGCAAAAAAATACGGCATACCTTTAAGGACATCAATAGAACCTGAAAATCAAGAGCTTGCCCTTAAAGTTAAAAATTTGGAAGAATGTTATGAAGGCGACGGCATATTATATAATTCTTCTCAGTTCAACGGAATGAAATCCGAGCTTGCCAGATTTGAAATTGGGAGATGGCTTAATTCAAAGGGCTTGGCTGAAACCAAAACAAGCTATAAATTAAGAGACTGGGTTTTTTCAAGACAGCATTATTGGGGGGAACCAATACCAATGATATATTGCCAAAAATGCGGTTGGCAATCGCTAAATGAGAAGGATTTGCCGCTGGAACTTCCAAAGGTAAAAAAATATAAGCCAACAGATACGGGAGAATCTCCTTTGGCAGTAATTAAAAAATGGGTGAATACCAAGTGTCCTAAATGCAATGGAAAAGCTGTCCGGGAAACTGATACAATGCCAAATTGGGCAGGTTCAAACTGGTATTTTTTAAGATATGCTGACCATAAAAATAATAAAGAATTGGCGGAGAGAAAACTTTTGAAATATTGGATGCCGGTTGATTGGTATAACGGTGGAATGGAGCATACAACTTTGCATTTGTTATATTCTCGTTTTATCTATAAATTTTTATGGGACATAAAGGCCGTTCCTCAATCTCTTGGCCCTGAGCCTTATAAAAAAAGAACTTCCCATGGAATGGTTCTTGGCGAGGGAGGAATTAAAATGTCAAAGTCAAAAGGTAACGTTATAAACCCTGACAAAGTTGTAAAAGAATATGGAGCAGACACATTAAGGGTTTATGAAATGTTTATGGGCCCTTTTGAGCAAATGATTCCTTGGGATACAAAAGGAGTTGTTGGTTCGCGTAGATTTTTGGAAAAAATTTATAAATTAGTTTTAAGAAATGAATTGTCCAATTTAGGCGAAGAAAATTTAAAAAGATCCCTGCATAAAACAATCAAAAAAGTTTCGGAAGATATTGAAGCAATGAAATTTAATACGGCAGTAAGCTGTTTAATGGAGTTTGTGAATGTGTGGAATAATTATGAAAATAAAAATCTGGATAAAAAAGATTTGAGCTCTTTTTTAAAAATTTTATCTGTTTTTGCCCCTCATTTAGCTGAAGAGCTCTGGCAACAGAAAAAAAACGAAGGTTTTTGCTGTAGTCAAAGATGGCCGAAATATGATGAAAAAATTTTAAAAGAAAATAAAGCAATGATTATTGTGCAGATAAACGGAAAGGTGAGGGACAAGATAACGGTTCAGTCCGGAATATCCCAATCTCAGGTTGAAAAAATTGCCAAAGAAAGCCTTAAAATAAAATCTTGGATAAAAAATCCGCAAGAAATTAAAAAAATTATATTTGTTCCCGATAAATTAATAAACATTGTAATATAAATATGCAAAAAGAAATTTTATTAGGAAATGACGCAATAATAATGGGGGCATTAAAATCGGGGGTCGGTTTTGTTTCCGGATATCCTGGATGCCCTTCTGCTGAAATTGGAGATGATTTTGCAAAGATTGCAAAACAAAAGGGAGTATATGTTGAGTGGTCAAGCAATGAAAAAACAGCCTTGGAAGCTGCTATTGGAGCAAGTTTTTCAGGAGTAAAATCACTGGTAAATATGAAAAGTTTTGGCATAAATGTATGTTCTGACGCTTTGTTTCCGTTAGCCTATACGGGGACAAAAGCCCCTATGGTTATTGTTGTTGCTGACGACCCTTCGTGTCATAGTTCCGCCCAGTCTGAGCAGGACTCAAGAGGCTATGCTTTTATTTCAAAAATTCCAGTATTAGACCCCGCTGACCCGCAAGAATGCTATGACTTTACAAAATTAGCTTTTGAGATATCTGAAAAATTTAACACACCCGTAATTTTAAGGACAACAACCAGGGCCGCGCACCAAAGGGCGGTTGTTATTTTTGAGGAAGCTGATAAAATGCCGAAAAAAGACGGGGAGTTTATTAAAGATCCGCGCCAGTATTCCACAATGCCTCCAAGGACACTGGAAATGAAAAAAGAACTGCTGGGAAAAATAAAAAAAATAAAATCATATGCTGAAAAATCAGAAGCGAACCGTATTTCAAAAAACAAAAAAGCAAAATTGGGAATTATATCCTCCGGCGTTTCTGTTCTGCATGCGAAAGAAGCGCTGCAGGAAATGGAGATTAACGCAGAAATTTTAGAAATAGGATTTTTTTATCCTCTGCCAGAAAAATTAATTTCAAATTTTTTAAAAGGAAAAACCAGTGTTTTGGTGGCAGAAGAAATGAGTCCTTATATTGAAAAAGAAGTTTTGTTAATCGCCAAAAATGCAAACCCAAAGGTTAAAATTTTTGGAAAAAATATTTTGCCAGAAGCGGGGGAATTGAATCCTGAAGCTGTTTGTGTCGCTTTGGCAAAAATCACAGGAAAAAAATACAATAAATTCCCGATTAAAAATTTAAATTTGCCAAAAAGGACAGCAAGGCTTTGTGAAGGATGTCCTTATTGGTATATTTTGCCGACAGTAAAAAGAATAGCTCCTGAGGGAACAATTTTTGCAGGAGATATAGGATGCAATATGATGGGGGCTTTGCCTCCGCATTCAATGTATGATTTTATGTTTTGCATGGGTTCTTCAATTGGCATATCTCACGGAATAAAAAAAACAACAAAACAAAAAGTGATTTCTTTTATGGGGGACGGAACATTTTTTCATTCTGGAATTGAGGGCATGATAAACGCTGTTTACAACAAATCAAATCCTTTGATGATTGTAATGGATAATAGAATAACCGCAATGACTGGCCACCAGACAAATCCAGGAATGGGAAAAACAATAATGGGCGAAGATTCACAAGAGCTTCAAATAGCAGATATTGCAAAGGCCTGCGGAGTAAATTACATAAAAGTTTTAGATCCCATAAACGTTAAAGAGCTTGAAGACGCTGTTTTAGAATTTTTGAAAAAAGATGAGATGTCTTTAATAGTATGCAAGCGTGTTTGCGCCTTACTGGAAAGGAAACAAAAAAAACTATAAATTTATAAAATATTATGGAAAAGATTTTTAATTTAATAGTAAACGGAGTAGGCGGACAAGGAGTAATAACCTTGCTATCTTTGATTGACCAGGCGGCTATGCTTGAAGGATATAAAGTAAGGTCTTCTGAGCTTCATGGATTATCTCAAAGAGGGGGGAGTGTTGAAACCCACATCCGATTTGGAAAAAATGTTGACTCTCCGTTAATTTCAAATGGTAAGGCAGATTTGATAATTTCTTTGGAAACAATGGAAGCTCTCAGAGAAACTGAAAAATCAGGAAAACAAACAAAATTTTTAATAAATGAATTTTTACTCCCTTTTCAGGGAAGTTTAAAAAAAGAAGAAATAAATCAGCAGCTTTCTTTGCTTAAAAATGAAATGCATATGGTAAGGGCTTCTGAAATATGCAAGGAAAAGTTGCAAAATGAAGTTGTCAGTTCAACTTATCTTTTAGGTTATGCTGTAAATAAAAATTTAATTCCCCTAAAAAGAGAATCTATTTTGGCCGCGATAGAAAAAATAATTCCAGAAAAATACAGAGAAATAAATATTAACGCATTTAATTTATCCTATGGCAATAACTAAAGTTGTAATAGCAGCCGCTGGCCAGGGGACACGTATGTTAAGACTAACAAATAACAAGCCCAAGCACCTTATAAATGTGTGCAAGAGGCCTTTTTTAGCTTATTTGCTTGATAATTTGTTTAAGGCAGGATACAAGGATATAATTTTGGTTGTAGGATATAAAGAAGACCTTATGAAAGAGTTTTTAGGAAAATACAGGTCTTCAATAAAAAACCCTAAAAAAATAATAACCCTTATAAGCCAGTACGAAATATTAGGATCAAAAGAAAAAGAATATGGAACAGCTTGCCCTGTAAAGTGTGTAAAAGATGCGGTTGCAGGCGAACCGTTTGTTTTTTTGTATGGAGATAATTTATATTCCGTAGAAGACTTAAGAAAAATGAACAGGGACGACGAATACTGTTATGTTGCTGGAATTGAAAACGAAAATCCTGAAAAATACGGGGTCTTGATAACAGAAGGGGGATTTTTAAAAGAAATTATTGAAAAACCAAAAAAATATGTGGGAAATTTGATAAATACAGGACTTTATAAATTTACTCCTGATATTTTTAAAAAATTACCCCAAATAAAAAAATCTTCCAGGGGAGAATTTGAGATTACTGATGCCGTTTCGCTTTTGGCAAAAGAAAAAAAAGTTAAAGTTAAAAAAATTGAAGATTATTGGAAAGATTTTGGAAACCCGGGAGATGTCATAAAAATTTCAAAACTTTTTAAAAATGGATTTTTCAAAAAATTCAAAAGACCCCCTAAATAAATCAGCGGAGTTTATCTTGCAGGGAGGAGTTATTATTTTTCCGACAGATACTGTTTATGGGTTTTTGGCCGATGCTTCAAATAAAAAAGCCGTTGAAAAAATATATAAAATCAAAAAAAGACCAAAGCAAAAACCATTAGCTGTTTTTGTAAAAGACTTTAAAATAGCAAAAGAACTGGCTGAAATTAATAAAGAGCAGGAAAAAATATTAAAGAAAAAATGGCCAGGTAAGTATACTTTTGTTTTACGGAGAAAGTTTACGGAGGTCCGACCTCCGCGAAAACTTTATGGGGTGGATAAAAAAACAATTGCTTTAAGAATTCCAAAATATAAACTTTTAAATGATTTGCTAAAAAAAATAAATAAGCCTTTGGTTCAAACTTCGGTAAACATTTCGGGTAGTCATATGCTTAAAAGAATAAACGATATAACAGAACAGTTTAGTAAATATAATGTTTTGGTGATTAGTAATGGGAATTTAAGAGATAATAAGCCATCAAAGATTATAGATTTAACCCAAAAAAATATTAAAATAGTAAGAAAATAATATGGCAAAATTACAACAACAGGATCCAAAAATATATGAATTGATAGAAGCGGAGAAAAAAAGGCAAAAAGAGGGTTTAGAATTAATACCTTCTGAAAGCTACGCTTCATCTGCAGTGCTGGAAGCTTCGGGTAGCGTTTTAAGCAACAAATATGCTGAAAATTATCCCGGAAAAAGATATTATGGAGGATGCAGGGTAGTTGATGAGGTTGAAACTTTGTGCCAGGAAAGAGCAATAAAAACATATAAAGCAGACGGATATCATGTTAATGTCCAGCCGTATTCCGGGAGTCCCGCAAACCTTGAAGTTTATTTTGGCTTGCTTGAGTTTGGGGATACAATAATGTCTCTAAGGCTGGATAATGGAGGCCATTTAACACACGGAAACCCGTCAAACTTGTCGGGCAAGGCTTATAAATTTGTGCATTATGGGTTGAAGCCAGATGAAACGATTGATTATGAAGAAATGTTAAGGACTGCCAAAGAGTGCAAGCCTAAAATAATTTTATCGGGATTTACCGCTTATCCAAGAATTATTGATTTTAAAAAAGTCAGTGAAATTGCAAAAGAAGTGGGGGCTTTATCAATGGCTGATATTTCCCATATTTCAGGGCTGGTCATAGCAGGTGTTCATCCGTCTCCTTTTCCTTTTACAGACGTTGTTACTTCAACAACCCATAAGACATTGCGTGGTCCCAGGGGAGCTATGATATTTTGTAAACAAGAGTTGAAAGATAAAATTGATAAAGGGGTTTTCCCTGGAATGCAAGGAGGTCCGCACGAGCATACAATAGCTGGAATAGCGGTTGCTTTAGAAGAGGCCACAAAGCCGGAATTTAAAGAGTATGCTCAGCAGACAATAAAAAATTCAAAAGCATTGGCAGATTCGCTTATGGCCGAAGGGTTAAAGTTGATGTCAGGAGGAACAGATAACCATTTAATAGTTATAAATTTAGTTGATTTTGGAAAAGGAAAAGGCTTTTTTGCAGAAAAAGCTTTGGAGGCTTGCGACATCAGTGTAAATAAGTCAACTGTTCCCAATGAGCCTTCTGTCCCATATTATCCTTCGGGGATAAGATTAGGAACTCCGGCGGTTACGTCCCGCGGTATGAAAGAAAAAGAAATGGAACAGACAGGAAAAATTATTGCCAAGGTTATTAAAAAATTTGCAATATTGGATATGCCAGAATCCAAAGATGAAAGAAATGATGTAGCAAAAGAATTTAAAGAAAAAATAAAAGAAGACCCGTTTATATTAGAAATTAAAAAAGAGGTTAACGCCCTGGCGAATAACTTCCCTGTTCCGGGAATAGATGATAAATAATATGAATGTTGATTTATATTTTTTAAACCTAATAAACGGATTTGCGAAAAGATATTTATGGTTGGATTATCTGGGAATATTTTTTGCGGAATATTTGGGTTATATTTTGATTGCATTTCTGTTTTTTTATTCTCTTGGAGAAAATATCGGGATATTTTTAATTCCAATTTTAGCCGGATTATTCTCAAGATTTGCATTAAATGAGCTTGTTTATCTTTTTTACAAAAGGAAGCGGCCGCCAGATGTCACTAATGTAAATTTACTGATTAAAAAACCCAAATATCCGTCATTTCCATCTGGCCACACATCTTTTCTTTTTGCGATGTCTTTTTCCTTGTTTTTCTTTAATATAACATTGGGAATAGTGTTTTTTGTTTTAAGTTTTTTTGTTTCTTTCAGTAGAATTTTTGTGGGAGTGCACTGGCCAGCGGATATTTTATCAGGAATTGTCGCCGGATTATTTTCAGCATTTTTTATAAATAAAATAATATGACAGCAATTGAATCCATATTTTTAGCAATAGTGCAGGGGTTAACGGAATTTTTACCGGTTTCAAGTTCCGGGCACTTAGTTTTATTCCAAAAAATATTTGGCATACAGGAAGCCCCAGTTTTTTTTGATACAATGGTTCACGGAGCAACTTTGGCAGCAGTTATATTTTATCTTAGAAAAGACATACTGGACATTATATTTAACATTAGAAAAAACTCCGGCTTGATAATAAATATAATTATTGGAACCCTGCCTGCTGTTTTTTTTGGGCTGTTTTTCAAGGATTTTATTGAAAAAACATTTGACTCGTTTTTAATTTTGTCGCTTTGCTTTTTTATAACAGCCGTAATTTTATTTTTAACAAAATTCTTCGGGGAGAATGGAAAAGATATTTCGCAGATAAACAAAAAAAATTCTTTTCTTATCGGAATTTTTCAGGCGGCCTCAATATTACCTTCAATATCAAGATCAGGGGCAACGATTGCATCTGGAATATTTCAAGGGATAAACAGAAAATCAGCTTTTAAGTTTTCTTTTTTATTGTCAATTCCGGCAATAGCAGGAGCAATGGTTCTGCAAATTTTTGACATAGGTAATGTTTCTGCAAACGAAATTTATTCTTCTTTGTGGGGGGTTCTGCCTGCTTTGATATTTGGATTCATGTCTTTGAGGTTTTTAGACAAATATATGGCAAACAAGAAATTTTCTGTATTCTTCTATTATTGTTTATTACTTTCAATAGTTTCTTTAGTATTAAATTATATTTAAATATAATTTAATAAAAAATCGGCATAAGCCGTTTTTTTAGTGTTAGAGTTTATCTTTTTTTTGCCTTAATTAGCAGGTATTCTGGTATTTTCATATTCTTGAAAATCTTTAAGGTTTCTTGTTTTTCTTCTGCATATAAAAGATCAAAATGATTTAAAAAATAAGCCGACAGATAATCTGTTAGTGTATGTGAAGGTTGTGAAATTTTTATTTTTCCGAATATTTTAACGGTGATTTCTTTTTTCTTAAAATAATCTTTGCTTTTTTTTAAAAAAAAGACACTCATGGGATGGTGCACGGATATAATTAAGATGCCATCTTTTTTTAAACACCTGAAAAATTCTTTAAAAGCAAGGTCGGGGTTGTTTAAATAGTGCACCGCGTATTTGCTGATTATTAAATCAAAAAAATTATCTTTGAAAGGAATTTTTTTGATATCTGAGACAAAAAAAACTTTAGATAAATGGGGATACTTTTCTTTAGCTATTTTAATAATATGACCGGAAATATCTATTCCAAAAACCTTTGCCTTCTTTTTATCTATTGCATCTGTATCATATCCAAATCCGCAACCGGCATCTAAAACAGTTTTATTTTTGAGAGAGCCGGCTATTTTAAAAATTCTTTTCTGTCTAACGGCACCCTTTTTCTCCCAATTTTTCATTGATTCTGTATAAAAATCGTAGGAAATTTTTTTATTATAGCGAGACATAAAAATAGAGACAAGAACAGTGCCCGAGGTGGGAGTTGAACCCACAATTCCGTAAGGAAATGCGATTTTGAGTCGCACGCGTATGCCAATTCCGCCACTCGGGCATTTTTATGTATAAATTATAGCACAAATTATAAAACTTTCAACTATCAGTCCCACGAGGCGTCTATTATTTTTTCTGGAAATTTTTCAGACAACCTTATAAAATTTTTGCATGAAGTCCTGTGCAGTACAGCAGACCTTTGTTTTGTCAGGTATGCTTTTACTTTGTCTCCGGGTTCCGGTTTACAACATTTTGCGACGTTTATCAGCATCCCCTTTTGACCCGCTAAATAAATATGACGTATTTTATCTTTTTTAATTTGTTCTTGCTGTATTTTTTTATTTTTTGCGGCTTGGGCTATTTCAATAATTTTCTTTTTTATAAATCCTGGGATAGGGAAGTTAAAAGTTTCTTTTTGATTAAAAAATTTTTTTATATGTCCCTCTGCAAGGCTTGTTTTTACAAATTTAAGCCAATCTTTAGAGGGGTTTCTTTTTTTATTGATTATTATTTCAATAATGTCTCCATTTTCTAGTTTTGTTGAAAGGTTGACGACTTTACCATTGATTTTCGCCAATTCACAATGGTTTCCAATTTCAGAGTGTATAGCATAAGCAAAATCAATAGGGGTTGAATCTTTCTTCAAAACAATAATATCTCCCTTTGGAGTTAAGGCAAATACCTGATTTTCAAAAAAATTAATTTTAAAACTCTTCCAGAATTCGGGCAAAGATTCTTCTGTTAAATTACTATTCTGTATTTTTAGCGCATTTACCCATTCAAAATCTTTGTTAAATTTTTTGAGGTTAATTTTTTCTTTGTATGACCAATGGGCGCAGATTCCGTGTTCAGCTTCATTGTGCATTTGTTCTGTTCTTATTTGTATTTCAGTTATTCTGTCTTTATCGGAAAAAACAGTGGTATGCAGAGATCTGTATCCGTTAGATTTTGGCTTTGCTATGTAATCGTTTATTTCTTCTGAAATTGGTTTAAAGTATTTGTGAACAATACCAAGCGCCTTATAACAGGTGGGCACATCTCCCACAATAATTCGCAAGGCCAAAATATCATGGACTTTTTTAAAATCCATATCCCTTTTAACAAGCTTTTTATATACGCTCCAATAAGATTTTGCCCTGTAATTTGTTTCAAAGTTTCTGATGCCTTCTTTTTTAAGTATTTTCTGCAGTCTTGGAATAAAATGTTTTAGGTATTTTTCCCTTTGTTTATACTCTTCTTTAATATTTTTATTAAGCCAATTGAATTTTTCGGGAAATAGAAACGAGAAAGAGATATCTTCAAGAGACCTTCTTATTTTGTTTAATCCCAACCTGTTTGCAATCGGGGAAAAAATTTGCAGGGTTTCAAAGGCAAATATTTTTTGTTTGTCTTCCGAAAGTGTGTTTAAAAAGTTTAGGCCGTCGAGTCTTGAGACAAGCTCAACTAAAACAACCCTTAGGTCGCCCGCAATAGCCAGGAACATCTTTCTTAAGTTTTCTATTTTCTCTTTTGAGAAATTTTTCTTTTCAGAAAAAATGGCAGAGAGCGGATAGCGTATTTTTGCAAGGTCAGAATTTCTTTTAACAAGTTCTGCAATTTCCTTCCCAAATTTTTTTTCAATTTCCTGAAGTTGTAATTTTTTTGCTGAGTCAGGAATGTCGTCCAATGTATCATGCAATAGGGCGTAAGCTATTGTTGTGGGATTAAGTCCGGCTTCAGCCAAAGTTAAGGCAACCCTTGTCGTATGATGTATATAGTTCTCTCCGGAAAGGCGGTTTTTATCTTTATAGGCTTTTTTTGCAAACCCAAAAACATCGTTGATTAGTTTGGGGTCAGAGCTGTTTTTGATTAATTTTTGCAATTCATCTTTCATTTTTTCCTTTTGTAAAGTCGCATTCTTTATTTGAACATTTAATCTGTTTTTTATTTTTTTCTATTAAAATGGAATCGCATTTAGGGCAGAATTCATCTATTGGCTTGTCCCATAAGGCAAAATCACACTTTGGAAAGTTATTGCATCCGTAAAATATTTTTCCTTTTTTTGTTCGTTTTTGTACGATATCTCCCTCTTTGCATTTTGGGCATTTTATATCCAATTTTTCTTTTTTATCTCCCATTGATTCAGTATACTTGCATTCCGGAAATTTTGAACAGGCATAAAATCTTCCAAACCTGCCAAGTCTTTCAATCAATTCTGAACCGCACTTAGGACACTTTTTATCTGTTTTTTTTGTAAGGTCGGTTTTTTCAACTTCTTCATACTTTTCTTCTAAATTTTTTGAGAAAGGAATATAAAAATCTTCGCAAGTTTTTTGCCAAGTGTCCCTTCCCTCCGCAACTTCATCCAACTCCTTTTCCATTTTGGCAGTAAAATCAATATCAACTACTTCCGGGAAATTTTTTATCAAAACATCATTTACTATAATTCCCATTTCCGTTGGAACAAATCTTTTTTGTTCGTTTTTTTGCACATAATTTCTATTTTGAATTGTTGTCAAAGTTGGAGCGTAAGTTGACGGCCTCCCAACCCCGTATTTTTCAAGCGCTTTAATCAGGCTTGCTTCACTGTATCTGGCAGGGGGTTCGGTAAAGTGCTGTAAAGAATCCAAGCTTATTAAATCCAAAATTTCATTTTCTGAAAGGTCTGGCAGTTCTTTTTCTTCAAATTTTGTCGGGTATATTTTTAAAAATCCGTCAAATTTCAATGTTTGTCCTGTTGATCTGAATATGTACTCTTTTTTGCGCAAGGAGGATGCTTTTATATCCACGGAAACAGAATCAAAAACAGCAGAAACCATTTGGCATGCAATGAATCTCTGCCAAATTAATGTATAAAGTTTTAACTGTCTTGCATCTAATTCTTTTAATGATTGTGGGGTTTTGTCAGGATATGCGGGCCTTATTGCTTCATGCGCCTCTTGAGCTGTTTTGCTTTTTGTTTTATATTTTATTGGTTTTGGCGGACAATAATTATTCCCTATACTTTTTGAAATAAATTCCCTGGACGCAGATAAAGAAAAATCAGATAGATTTAAAGAGTCCGTCCTGTGGTATGTAATATACCCCTCTTCATAAAGCTTTTGGGCAATAGACATTGTTGCTTTTGCTGAAAAATGGAATTTTTGCCATGCGGCCTGTTGTAGCGTACTGGTTGTAAAAGGCGGAGCAGGATATTTTTTTGTTTCTTTTTTGTCTATGCTATTTGCTGTATATTTTGCCCCGCTTAATTCAGTTAAAATTTTATCAGCCTGATCCTTGTCTTTTATATCCAGTTTTTCAATATTTTTATCCCCGTCTTTTATTAAAATTGATTCAAACTCAATATCTTTTGATTTGAACAAGGCTTTTATGCTCCAATATTCTTGCGCAATAAATTTTTTTATTTCTTCTTCTTTTTCAACAATAAGCCTTACCGCTACAGACTGCACTCTTCCTGCAGAAAGACCCCTTGCGACTTTTTTCCATAGAAACGGAGAAAGTTTATATCCTACAATTCTATCCAAAACTCTTCTTGCCTGCTGAGCTGAAACCAGATTCATGTCTATTTTTCTTGGGGATTCAAGCGCTTTTTCAATTGCTGGTTTTGTGATTTCATGAAAGACAATCCTTTCCGGATTTTCCAACTTCAAAGCCTCTGATAAGTGCCATGCGATTGATTCTCCTTCCCGGTCTTCGTCAGTTGCCAGAATTGTTTCATCTGCTTTTTCCGATTCTTTTTTCAGCTCTGAAACTGTTTTTCTGGCTTTTGTTGGAATAATATATTCCGGTTCAAATCCATTTTCAATGTTTATGCCAAGTTTTGCCTTTGGCAAATCTCTTACATGGCCAAAAGATGATTTTATTTTAAACTCTCCGCCTAAAAATTTTTGAATTGTTTTTGCCTTTGTCGGGCTTTCCACTATTACAAGCTTCATAAAATAAATTTTTAATTACAATTAAATGATTGAATATATATTGGCTCCCAGATTACGTATTTTATCTGAAACTTCCATTAAAGCAAGTCTGGCAGCCGCCTCATTTGCCATAAGACCGGTTTTCTCAATTATTTTGTCTATATGCAGCGGGCCATCTTTTAATGCTTCAAAAATTATTTTTTCTTCAGGGTTTTCGGCATATGGCTTGTTTTGTTCTATGGGACAGAGTTGCAGTCCAAGTTCTTTTAATATGTCATTTGAATTTTCAACAAGCTTTGCTCCGTTTTTAATCAGCTTATTTGGTCCTGTAGAATTTAATGAATAAATAGGGCCTGGCACGGCAAATAATTTTCTGTTTTGTTCTATAGAGCAATTTGCGGTTATCAAAGATCCTGATTTTTCTTTTGCTTCTATTATTATTACTCCCAGAGAAAGTCCTGAGATTATCCTGTTTCTCCTTGGAAAAGAAAATTTAGATCCGCAAGTTCCCGGAGGAAGTTCTGAAATTAGACATCCTCCGAACTCAATTATTTTTTTTGATAGAGCAAGATTTGACTGGGGGTAAATTGATTTTTCATCCAGCCCTGTGCCCAACACTGCGATTGCGCGTTTTTTGTTTTCAATAACAGCCCTATGGGCGAAAGTGTCGATTCCCGGGGCCAAACCGGAAACAACAATTATGTTTTGCTTTGCCAATTCAGAAGATATCTGCAAGGCAACTTGTTGTCCGTAGGCGGAAGGGTTTCTTGTGCCAACAACAGCAAGACATATTTCTTCAGGTTTTGGCAGAATTCCTTTATAGTATAAAATTTTAGGAGCATTTTTTATATCCTTTAACAGTTTGGGATATTCTTTGTTTTCTATTGATATTTGTTTTATTTGGTCCGCGTCCATAAAATATAAATTCTTAATTAAACTATACCACACAGAACTAATAGTTGCCCAAACGAATAAATTTTCTGTATTTTATTCTTTCATTTTTTCAACAGCTTCTGATAAGATTTGCGAATATAAGTTTAGTCCTATTTTATTTATTGTCCCTGATTGCTCCTTGCCTAAAATATTTCCAGCGCCTCTTAATTCCATATCTCTGATTGCTATTTTATATCCTGAACCAAGCTCCTGAGAATTTTCCAAAGCATCCAATCTTTCTTTTGCCGAGGGTGTTAGAGATTTTTGGTCATATAGAAAATAAGCAAAGCCGTTTATGTGCGATCTGCCGACCCTTCCTCTAATTTGGTGAGCTTGTGAAAGACCAAGTTTTGTTGCGTCTTCTATTATAATGGTATTTACTTTCGGCATATCCAGCCCGTTTTCAATAATTGTTGTTGCAAGCAAAACATTTGTTTTTTCGTTCTGGAAGTCGTCCATTATTTTTAAAAGGTTATGTTCTGCCATTCTGCCGTGTATAATCCCAATCTTTGCCTTGGGAACATTCTTTTTAATTTCCCGTTTTGCCTTTTGTATTGTTTGAATCCTGTTATGCAAAAAATAAACTTGGCCATTTCTCTTAAATTCAAAATTCATTGCCTTTCTAATTGCCTTAAAGCTATATGGCAAGATGTGTGTTTTTGTGGCCTGCCTGCCCTGTGGAGGGGTCTGCATCATGCTTATTTTTTTAAAAGATGATAAAGCAAGATAAATAGTTCTTGGAATTGGAGTTGCTGATAGGCTTAATACATCTAATGATGAGCGGGCCTGACGCAACCTTTCCTTTTGTTTTACTCCAAATTTTTGTTCGTCGTCTATTATCAGCAACTGCAAGTTCTTAAATTCTATGTCTTTTGATAATATTCTGTGCGTGCCTATCACTATATCTGTTCTTCCGTCTTTTAAATCGTTTACTATTTTTTTTTGTTCTTCTTTTTTCTGCAATCTTGAAAGCATAGCGACTCTTATAGGAAGTTTTTCAAATCTTTTTTTAAATACATTATAATGCTGGTTAGCCAAAATAGTAGTTGGGCAAACCAAGGCAGTCTGCCTGTTGTTTACCACTGCCAGCAGAGCTGTTCTTAAAGCTACTTCCGTTTTTCCAAAACCAACGTCTCCGCAGACGATTCTATCCATTGGCTGGGTTTTTGAAAGGTCTTTTTTAATATCTTCAACCGCCTGCAATTGGTCGGAGGTTTCTTCAAAAGCAAACCCTGTTTTTAACTGAAATTCCAGCCCTTCGTCAGGAACATACGGGGAACGTTTTGAAACTTCTTTTGCCGCATACAAAGACAGCAGTTCTTTTGCGAGTTTTTCAACTTCTTCTTTGACTTTTCTTTTTGTTTTTTGCCATGTCAAAGAGCCTAATCTTGAAATTTTTGGGTCTTGAAAGCCAACGTATCTTGAAAGCTTCCTTTCCAGTCCCAAGGGCACATAGAGCTTATCTTGCTTGTCGTATTCAAGGACATAATATTTGCATTCATTTTGATTATTCTGTTTTTTAGATTTTTTTTCAACGCCAAAATCTTCTTGCTGGGGCAGGGAAAACTGAAAATTTTCAATTCCGCGAAACTTAGCTATTCCATGGTCCAAATGAACAAGATAATCTCCGGGTTTTATCCCCTTTAAATCAGAAAATAATTTTTGCGAAGACAGTTTCTTTTTTAAAATTTCTCGGGATTTTTTTTCATTGCCCAATTTTATTTTTAAAGATTCTATAACGTCAACCTCATTTCCCAAGAAATCTATCCTTGCGGCCCGATTTGAATTTATCGGAAAAATATCAATAGTACCCCCTTTTTGAGAGAATTCTCCGGGTGATTCAACTCTTAAAACCCTTTCATATCCCATCTCATCTACTTTCCTCAAGAATTGTGAAAAATTGCAGTTTTGCCCTTTTTTTAAAAAAATTACATTTTCTTTGAAAAAAGGCTGTGTTTGGTTTGCCTGCAATACATCTTCAAGATTTTCTTCGTACCATAAAATCTCCTTATCAATAAAATAGGGAGTGATTGAAACAATCAAAACAGAATCAAGTTTGTTGTTTTCATTATTCATTTTTTGTAATTATGGCAAAATATGCGTTTACGGTCAAATTGCAACAAAAAACTCCGTAAAATTATTCTGCGGAGTTTTTTGTTTTTTTTAATTATACTTATTCATTGCTTTTTCTAATCCCTCGCTGGCAATTATTTTTACGGCGTCAGAAGAATTTTTAATCGCTTCATTTACTTGTTTTTTTTCTTTCCCTGAAAAGTTTTTTAAAACAATTTTTTTTGCTTCGGCGTCCTTTTCAAGTCCTATGCCAATTCGTATTCTTATTAAGTTTTCATTTCCAATATTTTTTATAATTGATTCAACTCCTTTGTGCCCAGCAGATCCTCTTTCTTTTACGATTTTTATTTTTCCTGCAGGCAAATCAATGTCATCATGAATCACAATCAAGTTTTCTGCATTGATGTTGCCCAAAATTTTTTTAGCAGCTTTTCCAGATTCGTTCATAAAAGTTTGCGGTTTTGCCAAAATTATATTTTTTAATTCGGAAATCAGCGAGTTTGATTTTTTCTGAAACTCAAAATCGGGAAAATTATTTTTTTTTGCAAATTCATCAAGCGCCATAAACCCTACATTATGGCGGGTTTTTTCAAATTTTTTACCCGGGTTTCCAAGCCCGATGATTATTGTTTTCATTGCAGTTTAAAGTATGTTTATTTAAATTTACTCTTTTTATGTTAATTTGTAAAACTTGACTTTGTTTTTTACTGGCATTATTATAAAAAATAGCACATTTCAGAAAGGAGGTGATCAACATCTTTATGGGTTTCTGGCCAACTTTCTTCAACAGAAAGGAGGGGTAAACAAGAGAGCAATATGCGGTTGTGTTGATGAGAGGAATGGGAACCAGCAATGGAGAAGAGGCATAGTTCAAATTTACAACAATGGCTCAAAGAAAGGATTTTGATTATGCCGGGAACCGTTTGCCACACCGCTCGAAAGCTAAATGCAAGCCAAAAGGGATTTATTCTTTCCCATATCAACGGAGGTGCGGTCAACGATGACCTTATCAAAAAAATCTCCAAAGAATTTAGGAAAGAGTTTGGGTGGAGAGTTCACCCGATGGCAATTCGCAGACTGTGTGGCACCCGGAGGACAACTTCGAGAACGGCGCCGCATCGGCGGAGCCTTAAGTCATTGATGAGGCATTAGCCTTTCTATATGGGCTGGAAAATCAACTAATTTTCCAGCCTTTTTTATTGTTTTAATGGCACTTGCAATAACTTTAAAATATGTTAAAATAAAGATAATTTTAATCTAAATAAAATGAAAGAAATAAACCAAACAATCAATCAGCAAGACAAAGAGCAAAATGTTTTGAAAAAAGGCATAATAAAAAAATATTTATCTTTTTCTTTTGAAATTTTTAAAATAGCAGTTATTGCATTGGCAATTGTGTTGCCAATTCGCTATTTTTTATTTCAGCCGTTTATCGTAAAAGGAGAATCAATGTCTCCAAGTTTTGAATCAGGAGATTACCTTATTGTTGACGAAATTTCATACAGAATTTCAGAACCGCAAAGAGGAGATGTGGTTGTTTTTAAATATCCAAAAAATACTACACAGAGATTTATAAAAAGAATAATTGGGCTTCCCGGCGAAACAGTTGTCATAAAAAGCGGAAATGTTACAGTAGTAAAAAAAACTGGCGAAGAAGTTATTTTGGACGAGCAATATCTGCCAGAGGATTTAAAAACTTACGGAGACACCAGCACAACGCTGAAAGCAGATGAATATTTTGTTTTAGGAGACAACAGGATGTATTCCTATGATTCAAGGTCATGGGGCATAGTTCCAAAGGCCAATATTATAGGAAAAGCTTTTTTAAGACTTTATCCCATAGATGAATTGGCAAAAATTTCAACTCCAAATTATTAAATCCAAAATTAATGAGCAAACCAAAATATCAAAGTTTGACTGGAATGCACGACGTTTTGCCTGACGACCAGGTGTATTTTAAAAGGGTCCAAAAGGTTATAGAAGGGGTTTCAAATTATTACAGTTTTCAAAAAATAGAAACTCCAATTTTGGAATCTGTTGAAATTTTTTCAAGGACAGTGGGCCAGGACACCGATATTGTGGGGAAAGAAATGTATACATTTAGGACAAAAGGAGGGGACTTTGTCTGTTTAAGGCCCGAGGGGACAGCTCCTGTAATGAGAAGTTATATTGAACACGGAATGCACAATCTTCCTCAGCCCGTAAAGCTTTGGTATGTTGGGCCGTTTTTCAGATATGAGAGGCCCCAAGCAGGGAGATTTAGACAGTTTCATCAATTTGGATTTGAGGCGATAGGTGAAAAAAATTCGTCTATAGACGGACAGATAATACAGATGGGTTATGATGTTCTGAAAGAATTAGGTTTTAAAAATATAAAAATAGAAGTTAATTCAATAGGAGATTCAGAATGCAGGCCGTATTTTAAAAAAATTCTTTTAAGTTATTTAAAGTCCAGAAAATCTTCTTTATGCGCCGATTGTCAAAGAAGAATGAAAGAAAATCCTTTGCGAGTTTTAGATTGCAAGGAAGAAAAATGTCAGCAGGTGAAAGCATCAGCTCCTCAAATCATTGACCATCTTTGCGAAAATTGCCACAGTCATTTTAAACAAACTTTGGAATTTTTGGATGAGCTTGAGCTTCCTTATACATTAAACCCATATCTTGTCAGAGGATTGGATTATTATACAAAAACAGTTTTTGAAATTGTTGAAACAACAGAATCCGGACAGTCTCAGGGATCTTTGGTTGGAGGCGGAAGATATGATTGTCTTTCAAAACTTTTAGGAGGAAGAGATGTTCCTGCCTGCGGAGTTGCCGGAGGAATAGAAAGGATTATAAGCTTAATGAAGGAAAGAGAAATGAAAACAGGGCAGAAACAGGAGGATGCGCAAATATTTTTAGCGCAATTGGGGCAAATGGCAAAAAGAAAAAGTTTAAAACTTTTTGAAGAATTCAGGTCGGCAAAGATTCCGGTTGCAGAATCCTTTTCCAAAGATTCCCTAAAGGCTCAATTAAGGACTGCAAACAAAATGGGAATCAAGTGGGTTTTGATATTTGGACAGAAAGAAGCCCTGGAAGGTTTTATTACGTTAAGAGATATGAATACCGGAGTTCAAGAGGAAATAAAGCTTGATAAAGTTGTCCAAGAAATGAAAAAAAGAACCAAAAATGAAAAAAAGTAATAAAAATTAAAAATTAAAAATATTTTATTATGGTATTAGAAGTAAAAAGAAAAGAAAAGGAGACTTCTCAAAATTTAGTTCATCGTTTTACTAAAGTGGTGCGCCAGTCTGGAGTTTTATTGCAGGCAAGGAGCAAACAATTTAAAAGAAGAGAAAAGTCTGCTTTGGCTAAAAAGAGGTCTGCTTTAAGAAGGGTTGAGTTAAGAAAAGAAAGAATAAAGCAGGATAAGTTAGCAAAGCCAAAATAAATGAGTTTTAGCGAGTTTACCCCGCCCTCTATGCTAAATGAATAAAGTCAGAAGCTTAGAGGGCGGGGTAATAATTATTAATTCGTTAATAATTATTATGCTGAAAAAAGAAATTCAAGACGACGCTGTTGCGGCGCTAAAAAAAGGAGATAGTTTTTTATCCGGAGTTTTGCGTATGCTTTTAGCGTCTATAATTTCAAAGGAAAAAGATAAAAGATATAAAATATCCCTCGGCTATAGCCAAACGGGTAAAGCAACAGAAAACAAGGATATTTCAGAAAAGGATTTGTTAGAAAAGTCAGAGCTTTCAGATGAAGAAATTATAAGTGTTATTTCTTCTGAAATAAAAAAGAGGAGAGATGCTATTGTATTATATATACAGGGTAAAAGACAGGAGCTTGCGGAAAAGGAAGAAAAGGAGATTGAAGTTCTGCAAAAATATTTACCAGAACAACTGTCGGAAGAAGAAATAAAAAAAATGGTTGCGGAGTCAATAAAAACAACAGGAGCCAAGGAGTTAAAAGATATGGGAAAAATAATGCAGGACTTAAGCCCAAAAATCAAAGGCAGAGCTGAAGGGTCACAAGTGAGCAAAATTGTGAAAGAATTGCTTTCAAAATAACAAAACCCCGGGATAAGGGGTTTTTATTTGGATAAAAAATAATGTAAAATATAATAATGATTGAGATAAACAATTTAACTTCTTTTGCTGTGGATAAAAATAGTT
>Ga0265297_10002655_pt1 | contig 35360 bp, 54 predicted proteins | sample Munlanlwell13791_FD_192502 | JGI IMG/M metagenome (GOLD analysis project Ga0265297, IMG submission 192502) | Leachate microbial communities from a municipal landfill in Southern Ontario, Canada - Leachate well 137-91 | ecosystem: Engineered > Solid waste > Landfill > Unclassified | place... | reverse complement strand
CAAGCTTGGCATACCAGCCAAAGAACAGTTGAGCTACGCCCTGCACGTGCCTATGATTATGAACCGAGAGCGCAGGCAGTTGCTTTGTGGCATTGCCCACCTGCTAGACCCAACCGACAAAAATATACAAATGCGCACGCTGTACGGTAACTTTTTTAGGCTTGGCGGCGCAGAAATGAGCGACGTTAAGATTAGCCGCCCAGAGGTAGTGCCAAATGCCAACGAGACATTTTTAAGCACCCTGGACGCTAGCTTTAAAAACGGCAAGGTTGGTGTTTACATACGCAATACTTTTGCAGAAAAATGCAGGTACGAGGTATGAACGACGGCATAAACGCAGTACCGTACCCAGTGTTTTTAGACGACCACCCAGAAATGCAGGTAGGCTTATTGTTTATTAACGTAGAGTACCTAACCGAGTTTGACGCTTGCCCGCCTATGAAAACGCACAGCCGCAAATGCGATAAGCACGGCAAACACCTAGACCACTACAGCATACCCAGCAGCGGCTTGGTGCTAGGCAACGAGTTTATTATTGAACCTAAACCGAAAGTGCCGAGGGGGTAATTATGCACGTTATAGACGACACTAACGAGCTTTGGCAACTGCGATACCAAGAACACGGCAGAGAAAATGGTGCGGCTACGTACAGCCGTGAGCTGGTTAAATACCAAGTACCTATTTGGCAGCGGCTCATTGAACAAACCGACATTGACCCAGACAAAGTTGTTATTAGCACCTGCCCACTGATTAACGAGACTGACCTGGCATTGTTGCCAAGGGACACAGAGCTTGTAGTGCAATATCTACACCGCTACCCGCACAGAGAGCCTATGACTGACGTTGCAAAGGTGCTAAAGGCACTACCTGGTGTAAAGAATATAGTGTTTGTAACTGCTTATAATTCTTTTGCACACTACTTGCGCAAGCAGGGCGTGAACGTAATTTTTATGCCTATGACGGTAGACAATACCGAGTTGTTGAAAATAGCCGCCACGCAGGAAAAGCACAACCAAAAGCGGGTTATTTATTTTGGCAACCTATTGCACGGCAAGCAACGAGTGTACCCACTTATTAAAGCGGCGTTTGAAAAGGCAGGCTGGAAATTTGACACTATAGCCGACGGGTATTTTAACGGCAAGCAAAAAGTAAACCAGCAAGAGGCATGGCAGATTATTAGCCAGTACAGCTATGGCATTGGCGTTGGACGCTGCGCCCTGGAAATGTACGAGCTTGGCTTAAAGGTAGTTGTCTGTGGCAAAGCGTTTGCTGGGCTAGTTACTAACGAGCGAGAATTTGCAGCGCAGATTGGTACTAACTTTAATGCCCGTGTTGTTACCTTTGACCGCACTATAGATACCTGCATTGCTTGCATTGACGACAGCGGTATATTTACGCACAGCATACAGCGGCAGTTGCCAGAGGTAGAGAAAATAATTAGTGATTACGTGGGGGCATTATGAAAGAGCCAGGACTAGAGAACGTGCGCAAGAAAATGGAAAAGGTAGTAATTGCCTTTGATATTGACGGTACGCTGCGCTGCAACTGCACGGCTACCTGCCAAGACCGTAACGAGCCATACTGCCAACTGGTAGAGATATTTGCAAGGCACTTTAAAAACGTGCGAGTTATTGCCTGGTCTGGTGGTGGCAAACCCTACTGCGAGACCCAGGTACGTATGCTTGGGTTGTCTGAATTTATACCGCCAGAACGTTGCCACGCCAAGTTAAATTACTATATGAAAAACGGGCAAGTGCCTATTGCAGTAGACGACATACAAGACACTGCGCTTGGCATATTTAGCTTGATTGTGAGGGCAAAGTAGTGGGCGAGTTAATACACCTGGCAGACAGACCAGAATTTAAAGCAGCGTTAATACAGCGGCTAGCAGACCTAGACCAGCAGCTTGAGCCGTTGGAACGTGAGGCAGAGATTGTGCGCCGAGCATTAGGCTTAGTGGCTTTAGAGAGGGGGCTAGAACCATGATTGACCCAGGAAAACCAGCAGGCGACGAGCCAGAGCAAATGAGCATTGAGTTTGAGGGCAAGATTAAGAGCATTGGCACAGCAGAGACAGATTGGGGTACTCGCACAGCATACGACGTAACCATACGCACCTATAACCCTAATGCCCTTGTGCTTGGTACAATAAAGACAGGTACAAAATTAAACGTAAAGGTAGCACCAAATGGCAGCCCGCAACAAGCGAACACCAAACGGCAGCAAAAGTAGCAAGTCTACCAAAGCTAAAAAGCCCCCAGTGCAAAAGGGGCTAGTTACTGCTGCCGACGTAAAGCGGGCTAACGACAATGCCAAAAAAGCTCAAGAGGACATTATACTTGCGGGCGTTAACTGGCAGTGGCGCAAATTTGCATTAGGACTTATGAACGGTTTAGCAAACTATAAAGCTTATGCCGAGGCGTACAATATGCCTACCGTTGACAGAGACGAACGGGCTTACATGGTGGCTGCTGCTTGCTCAAGCAAATTACTAAAAAATGCTAAATTCTTAGAGTACTGGCGTGAAATTATCAAAGAGCAGGGCTTTAACCACGACGTTGTAGACGTACAAGCACTAAAACTTATTACCGACGAGGACACCCCGCCTGCTGTGCGCAGAGCTGCTATACGGGACTATAACGAGTTGCAGGGTAGAATTATCAAGAAAGCCACAATGACAGACGGCAGCGGCAAGAGTTTGTTTGACGACGACAGTAGCAGCTTTGAGCTTAAAGTTGTTAGGGCTAGCAAGTAATGCAGGCAGAGGTTAGCGAGAAACAGGCACTAGCGTTTGAGCTATTTGCTAACCCGCAGATTGTTGACTATGACTTTGGCGGCGGTGCTGGTGGTGGCAAAAGCATGACCGTTACAGAGTGGGCGGTGCTGCAATGCCGCAAGTACCCAGGCATACGTATTGGGCTTGGGCGCAACGAGATTAGCAACCTACGAAAGACGACAGTGCAAACCCTACTGGCAGAGACGCACCCGTTGCTTGGCGTTAAAGAGACAGACTTTAGATACAGCCCTATGGTTGACCCTGGCATTTACTACCGCAATGGCAGTGCTATTTTGCTGGTTGACTTGGCGTACGCACCTACAGACCCAGACTACAACCGCCTAGGCTCATTGAACCTAACGCACGCAATTATTGAGGAAATGGGCGAGGTACGTAAAAAGGCTAAAGACGTGTTTAGCAGCCGCAAAAACCGCTATTTAACAAAGAAATATAATATTGTGGGCAAGTTTATTGGTACTCAAAACCCAGCAACCAACTTTACTAGGCAAGAGTATTACGACCCGTACGCCAAGCTAGGCGGCGGCGACTATCAGACTTGGGCAATTATCAACGACAGCGGCGAGCCTGTGTACGTTGAAATGCCCGACGGTACTATGCTGCCTGCGCTCAAGTGCTTTATTAAGTCGCTAGTTACCGACAACCCTTTTATTAGCCAGAACTACATACAAGAGCTGCGCAGCAAGCCCCTGGCAGAGCGTAAGCGTTTGCTTGAGGGCAACTGGGACTACTACCACGACGCTACTACACTGTTTAAGCGCAGTATGTTTGTGCGCAAAGCACCTGCTAATGCCGACGACACAGGCTACGCAGGCTGCGACCCGTCAAGAGGCGGCGACGACTGTACATTTGTTTATATTGTTGGCGACGTGGTGCGGGACATTGAAAAGCTAACCATACCAGACAGCGTGCAAAACAAAGGTAAGTTTGTGGCTCAAAACTATATTGCTTTCTGCAAAAAACGTAGGGTGGGCAGTCATAACGCAGCAGTTGATATTATTGGCATTGGCGAAAGTGTAGGCGATAGCTGTATTGACCTGGGCTTTAAGATACAACGCTTTAATGCAGGCTCTACAACGGGCGTGCGCACGCTGGACGACACAAAGCAATATACCGAGGCAAAGGTAGATAGCGACGGCTTGAAAGGTGTTAGACTGTTTGACAATATACGCAGCCAAAACTTTTACGATATGGCGCAAGCCGCTAATGCAGCAGAGCTGTTATTTGACCCAGAGCTGCCGCACTACGACGAGCTATGTACACAACTAGAGGCACACGGGTATACTACAAAAGAGCGCATGATTATTGTTGATAAAAAAGACGCTGTAAAGTCCCGCATTGGCAAAAGCCCCGACGTTGCAGACGGTCTACAAGCCGCTTGGTGGGTTAAGCAAAAGAAGCATTATAGTATTAAAGACCTGGTTAGCATATAATTTGGGGTAAGGAAAGCGTAAACTTTATGGCATTAAAAACAGCAAAGGGCAAACTATGAGAATACCAGGCACAAAGATTGAGGTTATGTTTAGGGGCAGAAACGGTGCTGCACCCACAGAGCCTAGCAACGTCGTCTTGGCAAGCGAGGCTAGTAGCGTTGCGCCTGGCGACACTTTAGTTAGTAACAGTTATGCAGACAGCGTTGCTGCTGGGCTTAAAGACCGTTTTGGCTCTGGTGGTGTACGTGTCAACGGACGCAGTACCACGCAAGGCTACAGTGCGGCAGAGCTTGAGGAAATTTACCGAGGCTACATTTTCGCTGCCATACGAAAGACCCGCAATAAAGTAGCCGACATTATGGTTAACAATATTGAAATGTACGACCCTACCAAGGGCAACCCAAAAGACGCACCAAAACTAGAGGACGTGCAGCACCCGTACTTGCTTGCGATTGACAAAGCCCCAGTAGACAACACCCTGTTTTACGCAGGTATTGCTAGCTTTATGATGATTTTGGGCGAGGCGTTTTTGGACGCAGGCGAGCGTACTATGGTTGCTGGCAATATCAAGCCAGTAGACAAGTTTACGCTGCTGCAAAGTAACCGTGTTGTGCGCACCTACGACGACGACGGCAACCTAAAGACGTACAAGCTAACACTCAAAATGCCTAGCGGCTTAGACAAGGTTACTCATTACCTGCCTACCAACGCTATTGCGCTTACTGACTTAAACCCAGTTGACCTGCGCAAGGGTTACGGCATGATACGCCCAGTGGTTGACGAGACGAGCCTAGAAACTATGGCAACCCGCCTGCAAATTGCAACGCTTGCCAATATGATTAAAGCCCCAGGTGTACTTAGCTCTAAAGAGAAACTGGAAAAAGACGACTACGACGAGCTTAAACACCAGGTAGAGACACGTTGGACTAGCAACGATATGGACAAAGCGGGTACGCCTATTGTTAGCAACGGTGGCTTTATTGACTACAAGAGCCTCATAGAGGACTTAGACAAAATGGCAATGAAAGAAATACGCAGCCTCAACAGAGACGCATTTTTTGCCGTGCTTGGCGTAAGTAAAACCATTTTGGGCATTGAGGAAAGCGGCACAACCAGGGACGTTAGCCGCACCCAGACAGACAACTTTATTTTAGATACTGTAATGCCACTGGTTAACGGTATTGTCTCTGGCTTAAACCAGGACTACATTAACAATTACCCTGCCGACTACGCCCGCAAGCCTATTAAAATGCGTGCTATTGCGCCTATCAGTAAAGACCTAGACCAAGAAAAAGCAGAGGCAGAAATTAACAAGCAGCGTGCCGAAACGTTTAAGTCGCTTGTTGAGGCTGGACTAGACCCAACCCAAGCTGCTGCCGTCTCTGGCATTGAGCTACCAGACGACGCTACGCCTATTATGGTTGAGCGCAAGCCCGTCAATACCATTACGCTTACCGCAGAGCAGTTAGCCGTGCTACAGCGCAACGGTGCAGAGCCAGCAGTGCCTATAACGGTTGATAACTCAAACCATAGCCACGTACACCACCACGACCCAGCAGACCTTGCACAGCACGCTAAGAACAGCCTAGACGAAAAGGGGCAAGCTAAAGTAGAGAAAGCCCAGAACACGCTACGCAGTGCCGTACGTGAGCTTGATACTGCGCTTGGCGAGCAATACATTAAGTCAATCAACCAGCTAGAGCAAAAAGAGCAGGACGCTTATATTGAAAAGCTGGCTAACGTTTTGCTTACCTACTACCTAGCAGTGCTGCCGCTGTTTGGCAAAGCCCGTGCAGAGCAAATGGCAAATGACTTTGAGAAAGAAGTTATACCGTTTACGGTTAGCGACGCTGTAAAGCAGAGCCTCAAAGAGCGTTTGACTAAGGTTAGTAACGAGCATTTTCAAACAATAGACAACGAACTTACCAAGATTATTGCCCAAGGCACACGGGACAATTTGAGCCGTGCAGATGTTATTGCTGCCGTACGTGAGAAAGTAAGCAACGACGTTGCAACTTGGCAGGTAGAGCGGCTTGTAGATACCGAGAGTGGCAACGCTTTTAGACAGTCTACTTTCTTTGCCGACAAGCAATTTATTGACGGTAACGGCTTTACTGGCAAAGCCTACAAAGTTTGGCGCACCAACAGCGCAAAGCCTTGCCCGTTTTGTACTAACACCTCTGGCAAGCGTGTACCGTTTGAGGACAACTTTTTTAACGTAGGCGACGTTGCCGAGGGCGAGCAGACTAATGCCGAGGGTAACGCCAAGCAGGTATATTACCCAGTACGATTTGTAGACGTTAACGCAGGTGGTCTACACCCTAACTGTCGCTGCGATTACACGCTGGTAATAGAGTAATGAGCGACCAAGCACCAATAACAGCAGAATTGTACAGCTACGGCGGCTGTACGAGCTGCGGCAACAGTCTTTGGAACTGGTTGCGCACCAACGAAATAGCAGTAACTCATTACAACGTGCAGATTACCAACAAGCGTAAAGAGGCTATGGAAAGGGCAGCCGAGCTTGGCGTATCTGGTAAAGGTAGTGTTTACTTTCCTATGATTTTTATAGGTGGTAAAGTAGTTATAGGATTTAAGCCGCAAGAGCTTGAGGCAATTATTAACGAACTAAACGAGGGTAACTAATATGGAAAACGTAAAGCGAATTGCAGAACTATTAAACAAAGACGTACTGACAGTATCAGAACGCCGAGAGGGTATTAACCTTGCGCAGGCAGTATTTGGCAGCCAAGCTCTAGCCACTCTTGATAACGTGCGCACTGGTCTACGCCAAAAGAAAGTTAGCGGCTCAAACGACCCAGCAGGCGTTAGTGCTACTATGCCTGGCTTGCAGGTTGTTATTGGCGGTGGCAGGAACACCCCAACACCTAGCAACCCAGACGAGGCAGAGCAGCTTGGCGAGTTAAACGCTGGCGAGTTTTTGCTTAACGGTGTTGTGTACGGCGAAAAGACAGACAGCGCAGACCGCCCGTACTACACCAAGGACGGTAAGCGAATTAAGAAAGCAGACTTTGACGCTGCTGTAATTGCCGCCGCTGGCGTACCTGGCGACGACGAGGAAATGGAAAGCTAAATATGAACCTAGCAAATATACTCAACGGAACAGAAAAAGTGGGCAAGCATAGCTCTATCACGTTTAACGGGCAAGTGTACCGAGGCGAGAAAGCTATTAAAGAATTAGCCCGTAAAACAGTTGGCAATAGTCAAGAGGTGGTAACAAATGATAGACCAGCAACAGCAAGCACCAAGCCACGCACCCGCAACACCCGCAGCCGAGCCAGCAAGCCAGCCAACGACAACAGCGCAGGCAGCACCAGCTCAACCCCAGGCAGCGACGGTGGCAGCGCAAGCGAATAAACCACTACCCAACGTTAATAAGTCTGGCGGGCGGCTCATACGCTGCCGCAACCAACGTATTAAAGCGGGCATATTGCAGGCGTGCAACCAAGCACTTTGCTATTTGTCTTGGGGTAAAGTAGAGATTAAATGCCCTAGGTGCGGGCAAGTTACCGAGGCTGAAATTATACAGTCGTAGCACTCTGGCGTAATTGGTTACGTTTGTAGTACTATTATGGTAACGTCTAGCACGATTGCGACCAGCAACTAAAAACAGGGCGGGTAAGTAATAAGTAAAGGTTGAACCTATGCCGAAACGCAAGCAGCAAAATATAGCTTTAAACTCTGGTACTAAACCAGACGCTCTTTTGCAGGTTACGGTAAACGGTACACCACGCCAGAGCGAGCAAGACCCGTACGTTGTTTTGTTTGACGGCGGGCAAGAGATTGCTAACGAGACCGTGCAAAAGGACGGCAGTAAGTATGACATTGCTACGCTTGATATAGACAACTACAGTGGCAAGATTTTTCAAGACCACTACTACGGCGTATTTGACACTCTAGGTAGTGCCATAGGACTAGTTAAAGATATGGTTGCAAAGCGTGTTACGCTTGGCGGCATAAAATTTAGCAAGAAAAACCCAAACAGCCTACTAGCAAGAGATATGCTTTTAGAGGGGCTGGTTGAGTTTTCGCAGGGTACTATTGGTTACACCGACGAGAACGGCTTGCGCAAAGACCACCGACTTATAGATATTAGTATGGTGGGGCTGGGTAATAACGATTTTACCGACACGAACCTATTAGCGGTTGCAGCCAAAAATGGCTTTGACCTAAGTAAGTACAATTTAAAGAACCGAGAGGAAACTAACGCAATGAAATACAAGATTTACAACGTTAACGGCTTTGCCGTAAAAGTAAAAGTTAATGACGCTGACGGCAACGAAACAGAGGTAGAAGTACCTGCTGGCGGTAGTGCCGAAGTTGCTACACCAGAGGCGCAAGCTGCTGGACAAGCACAGGTTGACGAGGCTAAAGACCCAACACCTGCACCAGCACCCGCACCTGCTGCCGACGAAAACGGCGCAGTTAGTCGTGCAGACTTTAACAAGCTGCAAGACACAATGACCCAGTTAGTAGCCAACATGAACAAGCCTGCTGTGGCAACACCTGGCGCACACGTTGACGCTAACAACCTTGGTGGCGGTAAAGCTACTGTTGAGGAACGGGTTAAGAACATGAAACCTGGCGAGCGTCTCTTTGAGCAAATTATGGCAGAGCGCAACGGTAATGGTAACGGTAAGGAAAGTGAGCTTTACCAAGCTATTAACGAGTTTAACCGCAATGAGCTTATTGCTAAGAACGCCCTAACCGACGACGACGCTAGCGTTGGTGGTTTAATCCCACCATACGAACTGCTTGACAAAATTGAGCAGTGTACTAGCAACTACGACGCTTTCTTGAGCGTGTTTGGTTTTCAAGACGCTGGGCTTTCATACGGTTGGAACTTAGGAATTGGCGACATTGAATTTTTGCCAGTTGGCTACTGCGACCCAAGTGCAGAGAGCGACTTTGAAACTGCGCTACAGACCCGTACGCAGGAACGTCTTGCTACCCACACAGTCATTTGTAACAAAGTAACCCGCTTTAGCCCTGCTAACGTCGTGTCTATCACAGCACAACGCTACCAAGGTGCTTACAAGAAAGCTCTAGCAGCTTTCGCCCTTGCCGAAATGCAAGAGGCTGTAGACCAGCGTGTTACAGGTCTGAACCGTGCAAGCGGTACTGACATTGCAGCAGACCCTAACGGCTCTCTTGAGTACCCAGCAACGGGACAAAAAGACCAAGCCGCTAAGATTTTGCAGCTCTTTACTGACCTTTCCGACTGTGTACTTGGTGGAACTTACGTAATGAACGCTCAAACAGCAGCCAAACTGATTTTGGACTTTAACCTTGGTGCTACAGGTATCTTGAGCAACAACGGGACTGTACAGGTTAACGCCTATGACCGTCTTGGCGTAGCTCTTGGTGGCAACATTGTGATTGTGCCAAACTCAATGCTACCTACGCTTGGTACTAACGGTACAGTTACCGTTGTGCGCACAGCAGACGGTGGCGGTAACGTAACCATTGACCACGCTATTTTCTACCTAGAGGCTAGCAACTGGTACGGTGTTACCAACGGCGCATTGCAGTTTGACATTGACAGCTTTGGCTCTTACGAGAAAGCAGTTGTTAAGAACGTTACTGGTGGTGGCGGTGGAACTGTAACCGTCATTGAAACCCACAGCGCAAAACAGCGTGGCGAAACCGTACTGTTTGGCGAAATGTACCGAGGTGGCGGTATACTAGATTTCCGCAGCATTGGTGGTGTTAAAGCCGCTTACGCAGACGAAAGCTAGAAACTGGGGCGGGTACACCCCGCCCCTTTCATTAACGTCAACTTAAACAGAGAGTAAAACTACAATGGCAAAGGTAGACACAGCACAACTGGCACAGATACTAGGCAAGACAGACGACGCAGCATTTGAGCAGGCAGTTAATGCCGCTGTTGCAGATTTGGAACGCCTATTAAACTACCCGTTGTGCGGGTCTGCCGACTTTGAAACAAGGCAGTTTGGCTACCCAGAGGGCTATTTGTGGCTTAAAACCCACCCCTTTTATGAGGTAGAGACTGTAACCACTGTAGTAGACGGCGTAGAAACCGTTGTAGCGAGTGGCGACTTGCAGTACGGACAGAACGGGCGACTATTTGGCAGTTGGTTTAACGGCATTAAGCTGTGCAACAAATGCAATATAGGCAACCGCTGTAACCACTACAATAATTGCGATTACATAATTGTTAGTGCTAAGTGGGGTTTTTGCCCACCTACAGAGCTAGCAGAGGAAAGCCCAGGCGACGAAAGCCCAGGCGAGCCAGAATATGTATGCTGCTTACCAGACGACCTGTATAACGTGCTTGTAGAGGCTGTAGGGCAAGCCCTAGACCCTAAGAGCGACGTACAGAGCGAAAACGTAGGCACACGTAGCTATAGCAAATTTACAAAGGCATTTGGTACTATCTGGGAAAAGTACGCAAGCGTAATTGAATTTTACCGCTTGCGTGAGCCGAGGGTATAGCTATGGTGCAAAACACCAATATACCGCTCAATCACACGCTGCGGGTATATGACATACAAGCAGACGATTTTGGCGACGTTGAGACATTGGGCGACTATCATAGCCTTGCCGCTCTTGTAGAGGACACACAGGGCTTTGAGAACAGCGACCATATAGACAATTTAACGGGCAGTTTGTTAGCTTTTATTGAGCCAACAGACCCGTACTACGTATCACGAAACGGCAAATTGTACGGCTTAGTCGCACAGTTTAGCCGTTTTGCTGATTACGGACAGAATAGCTGGTACAAGATTACTAGCGTGCGCCCAGGCGAGAGCTTGATAGGTGGCGGCGACGACCTTGTAGAGCTAACCCTAGTACGGACAGTGCCAGGCGAGGCAGCCGCAGACGAGGAAAGCTAACCATGAACACGCTTAATATAGTTGGCGCAGCAGCAGCGATTAACGCACAAGCCGTTAAAGCTACTGTCAATGCCGCAGGCGAGCTGTTGCAGGAAAGCACCCCACGTACGCCGCAGAGAAAAGGCGAGCTGCGTAGCAAGCGCAGAGTAATACCCCGTACTGACGGTGCGCAGATTGTCTGGTTAGCCAGGCACGCAGGCGCACAGAACGCAGGACAAGCCAGAGGGCGTGTATTTAGAAACTATACGACTGCTGGTACGGGCAAAGACTTTGCTAAGATAGACCCAGCAAAAGCATTAGGTAAGATTTTGAGGTTAATGAAATGAGCGTAGCAGAGGACTTAAAGACGTACGTGGTAGCCAACGGGCTATGCACAGCCGACAAAATTACGGTTAGTCGTATGCCGACTGTTAATTTAACCGAAAACGACCAGTGGGTTATATACGCCGAGCCTGGTAGTAAAAGTGGTGGTAATATTCTACAATGGAAACGTAAGCACAACGTAGTCATTGCTTACCGCAATAAAAGCGGCGACGCACTTTACAATAAAGACGACGAACTACAAGCTTTGTTAGAGGCTTGCGTAGCTCTTGAACACTACAAAGTCATGCGGGTTATTTGTAACCCTATGGGCGAGCCAGATACAGGCGGTGTTAAAGGCATACACGTAGGGCAATGGCAGGTTACGTTGGAACTAGTAAGTAAATAATTTAGAAAGGTAAACCATTATGGAAATTGCAGCAGGAAATTGGGCAGTTAAATACAACGACGAAGTATTAAGCGGCGTTGAGAGTGCAGAGCCAGCACTTGACCAAGAGACGGTAGACATTACCACTCTTGACGGAGTTAAGATTACTAAGGTTAAGAGCCGTAGCGCAGAGGTTGTTTTGACCTTTGTTGATACGGGTATTGACAACGCTAAAAAGTTTTTGCCTGACAACTGGCTTGCGCAGGGTACACAGATTGACGGGCAGCCCGTTGGTACTCTTGCTAAAGCAGGTGTTAGCGAAAAGGGCGTAATTGTTTATGGCAAGCCTAACTGTGGCACAGCGCAGCTTACAGCACCATTGCAGTTAGTCCCTTGTGAAAACCCAGACGAGCATACTATTACTCTCTTTGACGGTGTAGCAGAAATGACAAACGTAAGTCTTGACGACGGCGTTTTGAAAATTGAAGTTACAGTACGTAGCCAGAGCGTAGGCGTACAGCTTGCCAAGGGTGCAATAGACTTTCCTGCCGAAAGTTAGTAACTAGCCTGGGCGGGGCTTTATACCGCCCACCATTTACAACTTAAACGAGGTATACAGTGATGAAAGAAATTACACTGATTAGAAAAGCACCAGTTAACGCAGAGCGTCTGGTAGTTAAACTAGAGAACGAGGAAACAGGCGAAACCGAGCAATACGTTTATTACGTTAAGCGTCTTGGCGGTAAAGCAGCTATGAAAGTGCAAATGCTTTCTGGCGAGTTTGCCAGGGACAAGAACCGAGAGGAAATTGTAGGCTCTAGTTTGATTAAAGAGATTTTGGAGTTGACGACCAAAGAAAACGAGAAAACACCAGACCTGTTAGACTTGTTTGATTTAATTGGTAACGACAACCTCAAAGACTTGGTGCAAGCTATGGCAGAGGCAGCCCAGGGCAGCTCTGTTGGTAGCACAGATAACGAACCTACTAACCCAGGGCAATAATGAAAAGCTTTGCTAGGCAAAAAGCCGAGCAGAACTTGCGGGCAATGTATGCCGAGCTTTGTTACTGGTATCCTCAATATAAGCTTGAGGACTTGACCGACGACGACAACCCGCTACCGTTAGGCGACATTAACCTGTTGCTGACCTATGCCCGTATGCAGTATTATCAAGACAAAGCAGATACGCTTACGATTATTGCAGCAGGGAACGGCGGGAAAAAACCATATAAAAACGTTAGCACTAAGCTTTTGAGCCTAGTTAAGAAGTTAAAGGCGAGATTATGAACGGTGGCGGCACTATTACAGCTACACTCAAACTGGACAACAGCCAATTTTTGGCTGCTAGTGCTGCGTCTCAAGCCGTTGGTAAAAACGTAGACGACAATTTAACGGGCAGCGCAGACAGAGTAGGTAAGTCTTGGATTGCCAATAGCACCCTAGTTAAGGGTGGTTTGTTAGCCGCAGCAGCAGCAGCAACGGTTGCCGCTGGTGCGAGTATCAAAATGGCTGGCGACTTTCAACAGTCGCTTAATATTCTTAAAAGCGTTACTGGGGCTACGGCAGCAGAAATGGCGCAACTATCAGAGAAAGCCCGACAATTAGGTAACGACGTTAGCTTACCTGGCATTAGTGCCAAGGACGCTGCGGCAGCAATGACCGAGCTAGGTAAAGCTGGTGTAGGCGTTAACGATATTCTAGGCGCAAGCAAGGGCGTGCTGTCTCTGGCTAAAGCTGGACAGCTTGAGGTTGCCGACGCTGCAACAATTACTGCCCGTACTATGAACGCCTTTGCATTGGCAGGCGACAAAGCTACTGTGGTTGCCGACGCACTGGCAGCAGGTGCTAACGCCTCAACCGCAGACGTAAGCGATATGGCGTACGCATTGAGCCAGGCAGGTAGCAGTGCAGCCCGTATGGGTCTTAGCGTGGGCGACACGGTTACTGCGCTTGGTTTGTTTAGTAATGCGGGTATAAACGGCTCTGACGCTGGTACGTCGCTTAAAACGGCTCTACAACGCTTGGCTGCACCTACAGACGAGGCAGCGGGCGCAATGAAAGACCTAGGGCTTAAATTCTTTGACGCTAAAGGTAACTTTGTTGGTATACGAGACGCAGCAGGGCAACTGCAAACTAAGCTGGGCAAACTTACCCAGGAACAGCGAGAGCAAGCATTGGCTACAATCTTTGGCTCTGACGCTAGCCGTGCTGCTGGCGTATTGGCAGCCCAGGGTGCAGCAGGCTTTGACAAGATGAGCGAGGCTGTTAACCGACAGGGCGCAGCAACCGACCTAGCAGCGGCACAAAACGCTGGCTTTAAAGGTGCTTTAGATAACCTAAAGAGTACGCTAGAGACGCTAGGCACAGACATTGGCGGCAAGCTGTTGCCACCACTAACGGCGTTTGCAGGCTTTCTAGCCGAGAATATCAAGCCAATATTAGCAGGCGTAACCGCTGGCATTATTGCCCTGGGCGTAGCGTTTGTAGTTGGCGGCGGTGGCGCAGCTTTCTTTGCTGGCGTACTAGCCGTACTGACTAGCCCAGTAACGTTAATAGTTGCAGCAGTTGCAGCAGTGGCAGCGGGTCTGGTTGTGCTTGAGCAGAAATTTGGGCTTGTTAGCAAAACGGTAAACGTGGTTAAAGACGCATTTACTAAATTCTGGGACATTATAAAGCCCGTACGAGACTTTGTAGCCGAGCAACTTAAAACTGCATTTGAGAGTTTGATTAGCATAGGCAAGCAGATTGGTACGACCATGCAGCCTGTGATTGACGCACTCAAGCAGATACTAGCTAACAAAACGGTGCAGGACGTACTTAAAGCCATTGGCATTGCGCTACTGGCTATTGCCGCTGCGCCCGTCGTAATATTCTTTGGCTTGCTCATAGGGGCGTTAAAGATAATTGCTACGGTACTAAAGTTTGTGGCAGACAACTTTGAGACGATTAAAAAGGTTATACTTGGCGTAATTATAGTAGCTCTGTCGCCTTTGATTGCAGCAGTGCTGCTAGCCATTGGCATATTTAAAGCAATAGTTGCAACCATTAAGTTTGTCGCTGGTGTATTTACCACCGTCTTTAAAGCCATAGCAGCCGTCGTAAGCACGGTGTTTGGTCTGATTGCCGCAGTATGGAACAACGTGCTAAAGCCAGTGTTTGACGTTATATTTTTCATACTCAACGCACTCTTTCAAATTTGGTTTACTATCTGGTCTGGCATTTTTCAAGTGGTCTTTACGATAGTAAGCACCATAGCGCAAATACTGTTTGTGATTTTTCAAGGCATATTTAACTTTATTGTTAACACGATACTTACCCCAATATTTAATTTCTTTGCGGCGATATTTAACGCAATATGGAACGTCATTACTACAGTCGTTGGGGCGGTTTGGAACGTGATTAGCAGCGTGTTTAGCGCAATATTTAACTTTATTGCTGGCATACTTGGTGCGATATGGAACACCGTAAGCAGCGTCTTTAACCGCATTTGGTCTACGATTAGCGGCATTGTCTCAAGCATTTACAATACAGTTAGCAACACCTTTAACAACGTCAAGAACGCAGTAGTAAATGCCATAACCACAGCAATTAACTGGGTTAAAAATGCAGGCAGCGACTTTTTGAACGCTGGTAAAAATATCATTGACGGCATTGTGAACGGCATAAGCAACGCTAAAGACGCTGTAGTAAACAAGATTAAAGAGGTTTGCGGCAAAGCCCTGGACGCAGTTAAAAATTTCTTTGGCATACACAGCCCTAGTACCGTTATGGCTGGGCTAGGCGTAAACTTAATGCAGGGGCTTGCTGGTGGTATTGACCGCTCTGGCAGCGCAGCAATTACCGCAGTGCAGGGCGTAAGCTCTAGCATACTTGGCACAGTCAACGGGCTTACCTCTAACGGCTTTGGCGACTTGGGGCTTGAGAGCGGCACGGCAGGCGGCGGCGCAGCGGGCATTGTACAGAACAACAATATTTACAACCAAGTTGACCTAGACAGTGTTACTAAAGAGCTAGCCTGGCAGATAAGGACACGCTAATATGAAAGTTAATCTAAACAACCTATACACACTAAGCGGCGACCCTAGGGACGGCAACGCTTTGATTGAGGAAATAGACGGGCTTGGCGCAGCAGACGTGCGCACAAGCAGCTTTCTATTTAGCGGGCGAGACGGTGGGCTGGTAACAGACCAGTTTTACGGCTTTCGTAATATTACCGTTAGCGGCAAGATTATAAGCGAGACCTGCGAGCAGCACCAGATTGACCGAGACGAGTTTTTAGAGGCAACGCCAATAGGCTCTACATTTCCTGTGTACGTTACTAACTTTGTAGGGCAAGAGTTTTTGATTTACTGCAACGTCATAAAGCCAGTACTTAAATACGGCGTAGGTGGCATGATTAGCGACTTTATGCTGCAACTAACAGCAGGCGACCCACTCTTTTACAATACCGACGGCGGCGGCTTGCAGAGTGCTACAGTGCAGCGAGTTACACAGGGTGGTTACGTTACGCCGTACGACCTGCCCGTTGACTGGGCTAGTGGCTCAAACCCAACCGTTGTAGTGAACAGCGGTAACGCTATTGTCTACCCAGTAATAACGCTCAACGACAGCGCAATTAACCCAATAATAACTAACCAGACCACAGGCGAGAGCTTTGAGCTGGTGCTTACTATGGTTGACGGCGACGAGGTAATTATAGATATGCTCAACCGTACGGTAACAATCAACGGCTCTAATATCATAGGCAACCGCACCGACGCTAGTACGTGGTGGGGCTTGGCTGTAGGCAACAACTCTATTGTGCTAGACAGCGACAGCGGCAGCGACAACGTAGAGGCAACCGTAACTTGGCGCAATGGCGTAACGGGTATCTAAATGCCAGTAACACCAACACCAAAATACGAGTTTGAGCTTTGGATTAACGGCGCACAGGTAGGCGACATTAGCCGACTTGCCCAAAGCCGCCGTTATACACTCACACGCAACGCCAGCGAGCAGTTGAGCTTTTTAATGGACTTAACCGCATTTGAGGACTATTGTGCAATGCTAGGCTCTGTGCCGCAGGCTGTGCTTGAGGCAGACGTTACCGACATACGGGTAAAGCGCAACGGGCAGTACTATTTTGGCGTGCAAGTGAAAGATATGCAGTACAACCTAAACCAGGGCGGCGTTAACGTTGAGGTGCGGGCTACGGGCTTTCTTGATTTGTTTGCTGACAGATACGTTACTGCGAACTTTGACGGCGACGAGCGAGTAGCTATTGCGCAGCAGCTATTGGCACTTACCCAGGCAGGCGACGCAAGCAACGACTTTGACGTTACGCTTGGGGCTAGTCAATACGACACAGGCATAACCGACACAGAGCGCAACTATGTAGACCAGAACGTACGAGACGGGCTTGTTAATTTAACAAACTTAGAGGACGGCAACTTTGACTTTAAATTTAACTATGACCGCACCTTTGAGACTTTTGGGCAGATTGGTAGCCTGCGCCCGCAGACCAAGTTTACTTACCCCTACAATATAAAGGGCGGCACTGTATCACACAGCGCACTTAACCTGTACAACTATATTATTGGTCTAGGCTCTGGGTTTGGCGAGGAAACACTGCGCACCGAGACTGCCGACCAAATAAGCCGAGACACGTACAAAACCCGCCAAAAGATTGTTAGCTTTAACTCTGTTAGCGTGCAGCAGACGCTTGACGAAAACACCAGCGCATACCTACAGCGTGTTAAGAATATTTTAGAGCTGCCTAAGTTTAGTATTAGCGGCGAGCTTGCCGACCTAAATATTATTGGCATTGGCGATAGAGTGCCAGTAGAGGTGCAAGGACACCCAGCAATACCCCTAAATGGTATGTACCGTATTGAGCAGATAGACGTTACCCTGGACGAAAACGACGCAGAGGACATTAGCATAACAGTAGACAATTATGGCTTATGACAAGACTATACTTAGACCCAACAAACCAGCTAGCCGCAATGCTCAAGCAGGCAGAGGACGACTTACGAGAGTTTAAAAATAAGCAGCGGCACAGTGGGCTTAGTGGTTTACGTGGCTACTTTGTTAGTACTGCAAACACGTGGGACATTAGCAGCAGTGCTAGTAATGGCGGTGGCGACCCTGGCTATAGGGACTTTCAAATATTGTTTGTAGCCTCTGGCAAGCAGCCATTTCCTATAGAGAACGTGCAGCTAGATATACGCTTTGGTGGCACGGGCAATGCAAATAAGCCGATAGAGCTACCTAACGGCTTTTGGGGCTATGACGACGGGGTTAACTTTGCAAGTATGTATGACCGCAACCCGCAGTTTGACAAGAGCTATAGCAATAACGAGACGACTTACCGCTGGACGTTTGGCTTTAACGTCTTTGGAACGCTGCCGTATTATATTAAAGTTTACGCCAGTGGCAGTAGCGACGGTGTAATTAGTGTTAACCAGACTGCGCCGTAATTATGGACGAGAAACGAATTGACTTACTGAACGCCGACAGCCTAGAGCAAAGGGTAGCCGCTGCAATGAAAACAATGCAGCAGTTTAAGCAGTCGCAGTTTATTGGCTCTGATAGCATACGCTTTTATAAAAAAGATAGTGGGCTGCCGTATGACTGGTCTGGCGTGCCACCAGCAAGCCCGCAGGCTGCGTACGTTAGCACAAAGATACTTAGGGTTAAAGCTACTGCGCTTACGCAAAACGTGCTGTTTGCAGACCTAATAGCTGAAATGCGGGTAAACTCAAACAGCAACCCTAGGCACACAGTCATTGACTACAATACCGAGATTTACCTAGGGCAAGACTACTTTAGTATTAGCCAGTACCCAGACGCTCAAGAGGTAGGCAACGAGAATATTAGTAGCTGGACAGTGGTGCTTAACGGTGGCGACTGGGACGGCATAAGCCGCCCGCTCAACACGTTATTTGCCAAGTTTTACGTAGTGGCTAACGACGACGTGCAGATTACCGTACAGGAGTTAAACTAATGGACAATACACGCAATAGACCAGAGCAACAATTTGCTGCCGACGTACGCACACTGCTAAAAGACATTGAGGACTTTAAGCAATTTCAACGCAGCGGGCAGGACAGTATACGTATGTACCGTATCTTTAGTGGTGTTGTTGACAAGACGCTAACAGGGGTAACTTTCAATAATAAACGCTTTAGGCTCAAGTTTACGCCAGACGAGGGCAAGCAGCGTGGTTTAGTCTACAAAATGGAATATACTTATACAGAGGCTAGCGGTGGCGGCATTAGCAGCGTACAGGTTGAGCAAGAGCGTGAAAACGTAGATAACGACGACGGTAGCCAGACTTGGTTATTTGTCGTAAGCGGTAGCGACTTTTTCCCTAACCCGTTGGTGCAAATGAAATTTTATTTTTGGGCAAGTGGAACGGGTACGTTTAGTATTACGGATTTATAAAAAGTGTTAATATAGCATAAGGAGTAACTACTATGAGTTTAGCAACATCAAACAGAGACGGCGGTAGAACCAGCGAGGCTGGACACTTACGAGCGATACAAAAAGGTATTGCTGGCGAGGTTTTAAGTGGTCTAGCGGTTAGCCAACGAGCAGCGGGCGCAAATATGAGCGTTGACGTGGCTATTGGCGATAGTGTAATACCACGCTCTGACGCAACCTATGGACACCCAGCTTGGAACGACGCAGTTTTAAATAAGACTATTACCGCTGCTGACGTATCAAACCCAAGGCGAGACATTGTAGTTTTATACATTGACTACGGACAAGCACCAAGCACAGGCGTTAGCAACAACACCAACGGCGTTGTTAAGTGTATTGTCGTTGCGGGTACACCAGCGGGTAGCCCTGCCGACCCAAGCGACGCAGCACTACAAGCTGCTGTTGGCGCAAGCAACCCGTATATTAAATTGGCACGTGTGCGTGTTGGTGCGGGCGTTACAACTATTTCTAACTCTGTAATTGACGACCTACGCACAATGGCGCAGGCTCTTGAAAATGGCGGCTGGAACGCACTTAGTAGTGCCTGGGACAGTTGGGCATATTCTGCTTGGGACAACACCAACAAACTAGGAACAGTCAACGTACCAGACAGCAGCATATTTACGCTTGGGCAAAAGGTTAGATACTGGCAACTTACTGGTGGCTGGAAATACGGCTTTGTTGTGCGCAAGCCAAATGGTACTAGCATACAGCTATACCAGGGACACGTTAACGGCTACACACTAAACAACGAACGTGTTTACTTGCCAGCCTACAGCCGAGACAAAGCACCAGACGGCTTTCCTATTGACCCTGCTGTTTGGACTGTTACATTTACTGACAGCACCCAACGTAGCCAGGGTAGCCCCGTAGTTGGTACTTGGTATAATCTTGCGTCGCAGCAAATTGCTGTGCCTGTTGGATTATGGAAATTGTCAATGAAAGTGCAGCTACAGGCTAACGGCTCTACGCCTCTTATACAGGGTGCGTTGTCTACCTCTGCAAGCTCTCCGTCGCACCCTAAGTTAATGGCATACCAAGAGTCATCTGGTACTGTCGGTAGCACATCATCTAACCAATTTGCTGACGATATTGTGAGCCTAACCGCTAATACGCCATTTTACCTAATATCACGTGCGTTTACTGGTGCTACAGTATCAACTATCTATAACCGTAATGAGGTGGTTAACTGCTACCTACAGGCTGTTTGTGCCTACCTATAGAAAGGGGTAATAACTATGGAAAAATTAGACGTAAATAAGATTTTAAAAAAAGCTGATATTACAAAGTCTGAACGTGGCGACATTGACATTTTTACAGTTGACCTAACGCCAGCGGGTTATGCTGTTAGTGTTGACGTTGCCGCTGCTAGTGAAAGCGACGCACGGATTGCTGCTAAAGAGGCATTAGAGCAGCAGATTAAAGACGGTGTACTATTGCCACTTGTGCCAGAGCCAGAGGAAACCGAAACAGACGAGGAAAGTTAGTTAACTCACAGCTTTTAAAGCATAAAGGAGTTAGAATAGCGACGTGTCAACTATGCAAGAAATTAAACAGCAGATTAAAGAGCTACGCCCAGGGTTGCGACAAGTAGCACCGCTAACGTGGTCTATTATTCTAGGCTTTGGTATTTTGAACTTAGTGCTTGGTGCGTCGCTAATGTACTATCCGCTTGGCAAGCCAGTGGCGATAATCACGCCCTATACGCCACTAGCACTTTACGGCTTAATTTTCGTAGTGCTGGGCGTTTTTATGCTACTCAACCTCTATAAGAATAATTGGAAATGGCTGCGTCGTCTTTTGATAATTGGCGTACTTATAAAGTCTGTCTGGCTCTTTGCGCTTGTGCTAAGGTTGTTTGACGGCGGTAATGCAATTATACTGGCGTTATGGCTATTCTTAACACACGTACAGGCAATGACCTACATACACTTTATACCTGCAAGCAAAGGGGTTGGCAATGATATTAGCGGCGATAGAAACAGCGGTAAATAGTCCTGCTGCCACCCCTGGCTTAGACAGCCAGGTATTTATTGCGCTCATTGCCGCCATTGGCGGTATTGTTACTACGTGGTTAACGGTTAAATACAAAGACCGTATTATAAAAACCAACGCACCCAGCAAGCCCAAAGACCGTATGGAAACGATTTTTGACGGCTACGAAAAACTTATATTGCAGCAGCAGAGCGAGATTGAACGCAAAGGCAGTGTCATTGAGAGCCTAGAAAACATCATTGACAACTTAGAGCGTGAGCTTGTTACTACCAAAGAGCTGCTGGCTACCACTAAAGCCGAGGTTGCCGAGACCAGCAGCCAAAACATACAGCTTAAAGACCAGCTCAAGAAAATGCGCATTGACTATAAAGGTAACGAGGCTGCGAGCGACGACAAGCAAAAAGTAGTATAATTAGCAATAACTAAACGAAAGGGCGCATATTATGGCAAAAAGCTTAGACGCATGGAAAAAGAGCGTTATTGGAAAACAGATTGACTTTGACAATGCGAGCTACGACTGTGTAGACGTATCTAAAAGCTGGATTATGTACTTGTCTGATAAGCCTTGGCAGGAAAGTGCAGGCTGGGGCAACGCAAAAGACATTTATGCTAACTGGTACACCACCTACTTAGACAAGATACCTAGGGGCAATGCGCCAAAACTAGGCGACATTTTAGTTATGAACGGCAACGTTGGTGGTGGCTACGGACACACGGGCGTTATTATTGCTATTGACGGGCGCAACGTGCAGATTGCCCAGCAGAACACGTTTACCCAGCAAGCCGTATATACTGGCTGGTTTGACGCTTATAGCACTAGCGTTACTGGATTTTTGCGACCAAAGATTGCATTTAGCGAGGGTACACCAGCATTACAGCCATACCAGCGCACAGTTGGCGCAGACGGGGTTTACTACCGTAAGACTGCTACCAAAGCTGGCGAGGCTATAGAATTATTTAAGGGTGGCGACGTTGTAGACTTTAAGGGCTTTGTACGAGGCGAAAGCGTAGACGGCAACAACGTTTGGTTTGTTGGACGCTACACTGGCTTTTACTCATGGTCTGGCGGCTACACCGATAGCGGCACGCACGACCTACCAGACTTAACCCCAAGCACCGCACCAATACCTACAGCGAGCCAAAGGCAAGTTGGTGCTGACGCTATGAACGTGCGCAGCACACCTAAAGTTGATACTGTTAATGGCAACGTAGTTAAGCTCTTGCAGCCTACTACTATCATTGACGTAAAGGGCTGGACACGTGGGCAGAACGTTGACGGCATAGACAAATGGTACGTACTTAGCGACGGTACATTTACTTGGGTAGGTGGCTACACCAATCAAGACGTTAGCAATTTAGCCGACCTAACACCAAAGCCACCTGTTGACCCAACACCAACAGACCCAGTGCCTACAAACCCAACTTACCCTGCACCGACTACCGACAGTCTAGTTACTGTACTGGTTAACAAAAAGCACCCTAGCAACCCGCTAACGTACGCCCCTGGCGATTTAGTAAGCCTAGGTAACGGGCAGCAGTTACGACGTGAGGCAGCCAGTGCAATGCAGCTTATGCAGCAGGCAGCTACCGCAGCAAACGTTGCGCTAGTGCTTGGCAGTGGCTACCGCAGCTACGCCACGCAGGAAACGTTGTACAACGCCTACGTTGCTAAAGACGGGCAAGCCGAGGCTGACCGATACAGCGCACGCCCTGGTTATTCTGAACACCAAACAGGCTTAACTATGGACTTTAGCCCTATTGACGACAGCTTTAAAACTAGCGCAGCCTACAAGTGGCTTGTCGCTAATGCAAGCAAGTACGGCTGGGTGCTGCGATACCCAGAGGGCAAAGAGGCTGTTACTGGCTATATGAGCGAGCCTTGGCATTGGCGTTACATTGGCGTTACTGACGCTGCCGCATTTGCCGCTAGTGGTAAATTAACACTAGAGGAATTTTACGGCATTGAGGGCGGGTATTACCCAGACCCAACTACGCCTACCGACCCAGTAGAGCCAACACCAGACCCAGAAACACCAGAACCGCCCGCACCAACTGACGACGCAGCAAAGAGTGCCACAGCCTTTGTAGCACGTGTAGCGTCGCAGCTTGCAGCCGCAGCGATTATTGTTAACGGTTTGGCTGGACTATTAAACCAGTACGCTAGCCTAACGTTTGACAAGTCTATTACGGGCATTGCTACTGTCGTAACTGCGCTAGCAATAGTTGCATACAGCCAGTACAAATATAAGAAAACTGGCGGCTCAAAGGGCTGGTTATTCTAGCCTAACAGTGGTAAAATACAACTGCTAAACATAGTGTTTGCTGAAAGTTTGCCCTTTCGTTTACACTCTTAGCACTTACGCAAGTAAGTAGAAAAGCCGCCGTCGCAGCAATGCAGTAGGCGGCTTTTCGCTTGGGTTATAATAGTAGAGTTAACAGTAGGTACGAGAGCGTGAGCTGCCATATACCGTTGCGCAACGGTGCAGATAGCCTAGCATAGACGTATGCCAAGCCTAGCCTCAAGCCTGCTGTTATTTTTATTGCTAAAACGTCTTGACATATTAAGACGCTTGTGCTATTATGTATACAGTTGATTGAAACAAAAACAAACAACTGAAAGCCCAAGCGTAAAATTATGACACTGACGGCAAGTAGATATTTTCCTACCGTTAGAGCAACAGCTAGCCTCTGGCACAAACCCCGCATCTAAAGCGGGGTTTTGTTTTTGCACAGGGTTTTGCACACCTTTTAACAGTAGTATAGCGTTTTAGTTTTACACAGTGCCACCATATAGCGGGGGCTGGCGAACTTGGCGCAAATGGTCTATAGTCATAACACGTGCTTTTGTCTTACCTAATCATTTGACGACTGCACGACAAATTACTGCAAGCGAGGGTACAACTTGCTTTATTAAATGCGTCTTGGTATACTTAATCTTGATTAGGTAGACAAAACAACTCTTATAAAGCAACTAACCCCGCAAGGGGTTTTTTGTTTGGCAAAGCCCAGGCGAGGCTTGCCGCTAGCCACCCGACAGGCAGCGCATGAAATGGCGCATAACGCACGGGTACACAGTTGGACAGCCACCAACCCACAAGCGGCACTATGGCTAGACGTATGGCTTGTTATACGTCCTCTGCACTGCATAGCATTATGCGCACTTTAACAATTTGGGTTATGCTAATAGCATGAATATTACTTTTGACAAAGCTAGCAAGCCGTTTGTTACAAAAGCTCTTGGCACACTACGAGGGCGTAACTGTCATTTTTGCGGTACGCCACTTAATCAAAGTAATTTTGCTGGGTGTATTAAGTTAGATAAGCTGCGACTGTTTTGCAATAGTCTGCCATGTCTGCTTGAAATGAACGACCACCAAAAGGCAACCCACCAATAAGCACTCTGACCGCATGAGACTTTATGCAGGTAGAGCGCATTTAGTAAGGTAGCCTCTGGGCTTTCACAGCAAAAACCAGAGGCTTATTTGTCGTGGCTAAAAACAGTGGAAAACTTTATAGCTAAAACGTATTGACAAAGACGATACAGCTAGTTATTATTGAGGTACAAACGTAACGAAAGGGCAAACGAAATGGTAGGGAAAGTAAAACAATTTTTAAAAAGCTGGCAAGATGAACGCCGCCGACAACGCTTTTTGCACGAAAAGCTAGAGCAGTTAGTAGACCCAACTTTTTTAGACAGAGTGCTAGCAGATGAACGATAACGCACCTATGACGCTAGAGCGTGCGCTGGCTTTAGAAAAAGAGGCAGAGGCAAATAATGGTAGATGTACTCATTGTGAGCAGACCATTAAAATTTACCGCTACCCAATTAGCCGCACAATCAAGCGTGTCATTAAAGCGATTGCTAAAGCCAGCGCACCCGACACGGGCAGGGCGGTTGACGTTGACCGAGATATTGAGATTGCGCACAGTGAGCGTAGCCAGTTAAGCAAAATGCGGCAGCATGGTTTGATTGCCCAGCCTAAAGACGCTAGAGGCGTTAAGATTAGCAGGCATTGGTTAATTACCCGCAAGGGCTGGCAGTTTATTGCTGGCGACCCAGTGCCAGCTAAAGTTGTTGTCTACAATAACCAGGTGCTAGGGCATGAGGGCGGCACAGTTACATTTGACCGTGCCGACGCAGAGGCAGACCAATTTGAGCAGCAACCAATTACCGAGGCAGAGAGCAGCTTATTTAGCGACGTGCGTATGCCTAGGGTTGATTACAAGCTAAGTGCTGTTTGGCTGCGTGATAGTTACGGCGACCTAAAGAACGGCGAGACCTACGAGCTTACGCTTGACCGCCTGCAAACAGGAAAGCCCGTACACGTGCGCAAACCTATTGACCGTGAATATAAAGACATAGCCGCCTTTGGGCGAGATTGGCGGGCAGTATGAACGACCTACACCCAAACTGCAAAAGCGAGCTGCACACCGTAGCCACTATGACCTTTCGTATGCGCACGGCAAAAGAGTATACGCTTGAGATTATGCCGCTGGTTGTGCAGCGCACCAGGCTACCGCTATGGCGTGTCGTCAAGCGGTTTAAGTTGAGCGTTGAAATTGAACGGCTTACTATACAGGCAATGATGTTAGGCTACTTTAAAATTAAAAAATAACTATACGCTAGGGGGTTATTATGGCGGCAGTAAGCGAGGGTACGAAACAAAAATACAGCATGAAATTATCAGAGCTGGACATACAAATAATGCTAGAGGCATTGGGGGCGCACCAGATTGTGCAGGAAAACCGCCGCCAGTCAACCAAGGCAACACGAATACTAATTGACCGAGTTTATAGAGCGATTGGGGTAAGAATATGAACGACTGGCTAAAGCAAGACGAAATGGTAGAGCTGGTAAATAAGCTTGAAAATATCCGAGCTGTTGATAGGCAAGACGAATTAGCCAAATTAAACGACACGCAAATTAACCAGATATTTTACCACCTGCAATACCGCAAAGGCACTATACAAACTTTGCTTGACCGAGCGGCAGAGGTACGGCTTGACCGCCGCAACGACTTTGAGAAAATGGCAAAGCAGGCTACAAAGCGTTTTGACGACCTAGATATTGAAATACTGCATATGCTTGATTATGAAATGGCTTGGTATGCCAGGGGCATTTTGAGCCACGTTAACGAGGACGGCGAGCGTTACACCATTGAGGACGTGCGCAAGTCTATCAAAAAGCTAAAGCGTCGTGGGCTGGTTGAGCTAGTGCGTGGGCTGGTTGACGAGAGCGACGGCTTTTTAGCTGGCTCTGGCTGGCAGCTTTGTTACCGCAACCAAAAGCATATAGACAAGATACTTGCGGTTTTTGAGGCGCACGAAAACCAGCAAGAGCTAGGCGTTTAATTTTGTAACTAAAGCGTCTTGACAATCAAAGGCGACACAGCTATACTACAGAGGTAATATAAACGAAAGGGCAACAATGACTAATACTAAATTAAACTACCACGACAGACCAGAGTGGTCTTACTCGTCAATGAAAAAAATTATTGACAGTGGTATAGATTATGCGGTTGGCGCAAAGCGAGGTATGCTACCGCCACCACAAAGCCAATTTATAGACTTGGGGCAGCTAGCCCACATGATATGCTTTGGCGGCGACGATACATTTGCTATAAGCGAATTTCCCGACTTTAGAACTAAGGCAGCTCAAGAGTGGCGAGACGAGCAGCTTGCAGCAAAAAAGAATATCATTACAAAAGCCCAGTTTGAGGCAGCAGACCAAATTGTTAAGAATATAGAGAACCACCCGCACACCGAGAAATATTTGCTTGGCAAGGGCTTTATGTACGAGCAAGAAATGTTTGCAAAAACCAGCGAGGGTGTAGACCTGCGTGGCAAAGGCGACAGTTTAAATATGAGTGATAAGAAAAATATAATTATCACTGACTTAAAAACAACTGCCCAGTTTGATAAGTTTAAAAAGTCTGCAAGCTGGCAGCACTACGACCTACAGGCAGCAGTGTACACACTGATTACAGCCCTGTTTGCAAAGGTAGAGCCAGAGCAGGTAACGTATATGTTTTGTGTAGCCGAGACAGTAGCACCGTATAGGGTGCAATATTTTCACGCCTCTAACGAGTTTTTAGAGGCTGGCGAGCGCAAGCTGCGCACCTGTATTGACGCAATATTAAGTTTTGGTAAAAATGACCCTAATTTCTTGATTGAGGAAATAGGCGAGTTAGGGGACTGGAGTTTATGAGTAACGACAAATTAACCATTGCAAAAATGGTACACGACAAGGGCTTTGTGCAGAAAGCAGAGGAAACTTTAGGCGACGGTGCGCAACAGTTTTTGTCAAGCGTGCTTACTATCACAAATTCAGATAAGAAACTGCAAGAGTGCGACCCTATTAAGCTGTACAATACGTGCCTCATGGCGGCTGCTCTAAAGCTGCCGTTTAACCACAGCCTAGGGCAGGCATACGTCATTGCGTATAAAGGCGAGCCACAGCTACAGATTGGCTGGAAAGGCTTTATACAGCTAGCCCAGCGCAGCGGGCAGTTTAAGACCATTGGCGTTACTGCTGTATACGAGAACGAGATTAAAGGCATAGACCCTCTGACTGGCGAAATACAATTTGATTTTCAAATGGAAAAAAGGGGCGTAGTCGTTGGTTATATGGCTTACTTTAGATTGCTTAATGGCTTTGAGAAAAACCTATACATGACTACAAAAGAGCTGGAAAAACACGCTGGCAGGTACAGCCAAACTTTCAAAGCTGGCAAGGGTGTTTGGGTTGATAATTTTGAGGCAATGGCTAGCAAGACAGTCATAAAGCTGCTGCTCAATAAGTTTGCGCCGCTCTCAATTAACAGCGACCTTGCAAAAGCGATTGAGCTAGACCAGAGCAATGATGAGGGCGAATACACCGACAATAAACCCAGAGTAAAACTTACCGAGGCTAGCGTTGGCAACGGCGACGAAAGCTAGCACAACCGTATTGACAAAGACGCTCTAGGCGTAATACGATAGAGGCACAACTAAACGAAAGGGCAAAGCGAGGGTAAAAATATGAAAACGCTAACAGCAGAGTTGGACATTAGATTAATAGATGATGTACCGACTACTGCCCAGTTAATAAAAGCGCATAGGCGGGCGCAACGTAAAAACCGCAAACTAAGTTTTAGGAAAGGCGAAAGGTCTATTTATGGCAATAAACGAGCTAGAGCAAACGAACTACGAGCGCATAAAGCAGAATATTGAAAACGGGGCAACTAACGATATAGTAGCCCGTGAGGAACACTTTGGCTTGCGTAGAGTGCGTCTGATACGTCGCAGCAAGTCATATAAGAGCTATTTGGCATTGCGTGCGGCAGAGCGACGCAAACAAGCCCAGAACACGCCTGCAAAGGCTGTGGGTGGCGCACACGAACTAGCACACGGCGACGACATAGGCGACTTGCTAATTAACACTGGCAAGGACGGCGAACCTGTAGACGAAAGCGGCAAGCCTATTGCTAAAGACGTAACACCGCAGCAAATTGGTTTACCAACCATTGACGAGATTGTTAAAAAGCCACGTAAGAAAAAGTCTGACGCAGAGGTATTTGGCGAGGTTTTCTTTTGGGCAGTAATTGCATTTGCACTATTTGGTTTTGCTACTGGTGTAGTAATGCTAGTTAAGTTGGTATTTTAAATGCAAGCCGACCTAACCCCAGCAGAAAAGCGCAAGCTGACATTAGAGAAACGCCTAGGCAAAGACTGGCGCAAGAAAATTGGCAAGGCTGCAAAGTCTGGCAAAATTGAAAAGAACGGCGAGGACGGGTACAAAGCCAAGCAGAGTGCGGCTGGTACTGTTGGTGGCGCAAAGGTTAAACCAGAGAGCCGACCATTTAGCCGCAACAAGAACCTAGCCAAAGCCGCTAGTGCTAAAGGTTTAAATAGCCGCTGGCGCAAAGACACTTGCGTTATGCCTGGCTGCTCAAACGAGCGAGCAAATATTGGACACAAAGACAAGCCAGCCCGCAGTAAGTTTTGCAACTACCACCGCAAAGGCAAAGGCATACCAGAACGGAAAGAATACGAGGCGCAGCAATGATAAGTAAAACAGCATTTGAAAGCCTGCCGCACAACTGCGGCGTAGCAGATTGTAACTACAAGCGTCTTAAAAACCGTGAGTACTTTAGAGCTAGGGCGCAAGGTCTACCAGAGAACGTACTATTTTTACCGACCAAGAGCCGTGCAAAGCGAGTAGGCTTTAGTTTAAGCGCAATGCTCAAGCAGCACGAAACACAGGCGGTTAGTTAATGAGTGCCGCAACCCGTTTAAAAGTCATTGAGACAGAGACGCTTAAAGAGCTAGAGACTGATACAAACGACTTTTGCGCTAGCGACCTGGTTTACTACGTAGTCAATATGAAAGTTTACCCAGTTGTTGAACGGGTAGGCGAGTACGAAAAGCCTACTAGCTGGGTTTGCTATATCATTTACAAACTTAAAAACGACGATAGAGAGCGAGGCGAGCATGGACAGCAATAAACTATCTGACTTGAAAGCGCACAATCAGTTTTTGCTAGGGCGTATTGACGCAGTTAATTGGCTTGAGAACCAGGCAACCGAGCTGCAATTTACCGACGCTCAAAAAGAGGCTATACGTGCATACGGCAAACGTAACCGTGATAGTAGCGCAGAGCAAGAGCGTCTGATTGCCAAGAAAAACGCCGAGGCAGAGGAAAAGCGAGAGGCTACCAAAGCTGCAAAGCGTGGCGGCAAACGCCCAGGCGAGTATGCCTAAGAAACGAGAGCAAGTAATACAGCTTGCATTATGCGGGCATATACGCAGCGAGTACCCAGACGTTGTTTTTTACAGCGACTTTGCAGCAGGGCTAAAGCTACCTATTTGGCTAGCTGCCCTGCGCAAGGCTATGGCTAGCGGGCGTGGCATACCCGACTTAATGGTTGACGCTAAACGTGGCAACTTTGGTGGTCTGCGCATTGAGATTAAAAAAGAGGGCGAGCGTATCTACCTCAAAGACGGCAGCATTAGCAAAGACAAACACGTGCAAGAGCAAAACACCGTGCTTGAGAAATTGCGCAAAGAGGGCTACTGTGCCGAGTTTGGCATAGGGCTTGAGCAATGCCAGGGTATTGTAGACTGGTATATGGCTGGCGCAGACCCAGGTAGCCTGTTACTTGAGCGCAGCAGCGCAGGCGAGCAGAGATTTACTAACACTAATACAGGCGAGGTTTTTTAATGAACGACGAACAAAATATGCAGGTGCTTACGCAGTACCAGATTTACCTAGTTAAACAAATGGACGTGCTATTTAGCGCAATAGCATTACTGGGTCTTGACGACAAGAACAACAAGAACAAAGTTATTGCCACTATGAAACAGCTAGAGGGCAACTATAAATTTAACTACTCGCAGTTTGTTGTAGGGCTTGAGAATATACTTAAACCCGAAAACGCAGGCGACCCAGCGGGGGCAAAGGCTGCCGCAGAAAGTGAGGCTACTAATGGCAAAGTTAAAGCAACCACAGACAAGAGCGCAGTACCCAAAGGCAGCAAGAAAGCTACCACCCCAAAGAAAAAGAAATAGCATAAACGTCTTGACACTTAAAGACGCTTGTGCTAGTATTAAGACATGGTTAATTAAAACGAAAGGGCAACTAACAACCATGTTTACAAAAAACAAAACAACTAACACAGAGGGCGCAGCACCTAAAAAAGCTGCAAAGAATACTAACAATAAAGCTAATGATATAATTGGACTGCTACTACTTTTGGTGGTACTAAGCATAGCCTTTTCAAGCTACACAGTTTGGTTTGGCACTGACGGCTGGGTATTTAAAGCTTTCCTAGCCCCACAAATGCTTTTTGCACTTGTAGTACTGATTAAGAAATTTAGTAATAAGTAAGGAGTAACCCAAGGCTATTGAGATTGACTGAAACTTGCAAAAGCCGCTGTTATGAAACGATTTATAAAACCAGCCCTAATAGCATTAGTAATACTGTTTATTGTGGCAAGTATACACACCGTAGTTAGCAGAGAAAATAAGTTACAATTTAACCAAGTAGAACTGAAAAGCACCACCAGCGAGCTTAAACAGTTGCAACTTGATTACGACGATAATATTAAAAAGCAAGACGACTTGCTGCACCAGAAAAACGTTAACGAGGCAGAGCTTGAAAAAGTGCGCCAGGAAAACGAACAGCTAAAGCAGCAGAAAATTGAGCTTGAGAAACAAGTTAGCGCAAAACAAGAGGCAGCACGTGTTGCTGCCTCTAAGCTTAATAACGCAGCTACAGCCAGCACACCAGCATACGCCGCCAGTGGCAGCAAAATGCAGTGGCTTATGGCTAGTGGCATAGATAGGGGCGACTGGGACAACGTAGACTGGATTGTTAGCCGTGAGAGCGGTTGGCAGCCCTGCGCATACAACCCAGGCAAAAACGACTGTAACGCCAGCCCAACGAGTGCCTGCGGGCTTGTACAGCAATACCCGTGCGGCAAGATACCTGGCGACTGGCGAGACCCTGTAGCGGCTCTAAAGTGGCAAGCGCAGTATGTATGCGGCGCACGCTTTAATGGTTATGCAGGCAATACCTGTTACGCCCGTGCAGTAAGCTACTGGAAAATACACGGCAACTATTAGAATAAATAAAACAGTTGACAGGCAAGACGTTAGTGCTATACACTAGGGGTACAAACGTTAAACGAAAGGGCAAAAAATATGAGAAAGTTTGGCGAGCAGCCAGTAATTAGTAGGGAATTTTACGACGAGCTTATGCTTGTTACTGATTGGGCGCAAGACGCACCAGCAGAGGACTTAACCAAGAGCCAGGACTTAAACCGTACTGGCTGGTGCAAGATTTGCAATAGTGGCTTTAAGCCAGGTGGCACGGCAGACCGTGTACGCCTAGTGCAGGTTGGTATTTGCTGGAACTGCGACAACGACGTTAGCAGGTTAATGGAATATGGAAAGCAGGCACACGTTGCCTATATCAACGGCAATATTTGGTCTATAGCGCATGAGGTTGAGCTAGAGCTTGACCCAAGTTGTAGCCTAGAGGAAATTGCGGCGGCAGCTAAGAAAAAGTACCCGCCAAAGTGGGGCAAGGGCTGCGGTGGCGACATTAGCGTTATACGCTTTAATGACGGGCGAGTTGTGATAACAGACGACCTTTGGGGCGGCGGCAACGTGCCAGAACGCTACAAAGAACTAATGCCAGACAATGCGCAGTTTGAGGTTAGGCTATAGCTATGGACAGTGATTTTAAACTAGTGCAAAAGACGGGCAAGTACATGGCTGCCCAGGACAACCGCAGCACACAATACCCACTGTTTGTTATTCAGAACCTAAACGACGACGGCGAGTACGTCTTTAGCTTAAGGGCTGGCATATTCTTAACTGATATTGCAGCAATGCAGCACTTGAAAGAGAACAGCCACCACTACAGCGACAAGGCTAGAGTTTACGGTATTGCTGCGTGGCGCAACCCAGAAATGCAGGCAGTTATGCGGCAGGTAATTAAAGCTGGCGAGCAGGAAATACCGAGCCACTATGCTTGATGATATAGACCCAAAGCTACTAAAGATTGTTGCCCTGGCAAAGGGTGGTGTTGGCGGCGAGAAAGATACAGCCATACGCATTGTTAAAAAGCTTTGCGCCGACCTAGGGCTAGAGTACGACGACGTTATGAACGCTACCGAGTTTAGGAAATATGAAATACCCTACGAGCGCAATAACGAGCATGACATAATTGTACAAATACTCTATAAGTTTGCTACCACCCCAGAACACCCAGGCGTGCGGGGCAACAAACGCTACAAAGAGTTTTACATTACCACCACGCCCTCTAAGTACATTGAGACAATGCAGGCTATAGCAGTTTATATTGCCGCCTACCGCAAAGAGCGACGACGTATAATAACTGATATGCCGCTTGCGTTTATTCACAAGCACGAAATATTTGGCGGGCATAATGACCCAGACGACGAACGTAAGCAACCGACAAGAGCAGAGCTTGAGGCGGCACGCAGAGCGTCTAGGCTGGCTGAAAATATGGACGACGTAACACTAACTAAAGCAATAGAAAGCGGGGCAGAAAATGAGTAATATGGACGCACTACCAGTAGGCTTTATAGTCGCTGTTAAAGTACCAGAGGGCAAAGACATACCGCTAATGCCCGACAACTGGCTACAATGCAAAGGGCAGTCATTGCGACGTGCTGGCAAGTATGCAGAGTTGTTTGAGCGCATTGGCGACGCACACGGCGGCAACGGTAAAACTACATTTAAGTTACCAAAGCTACACCGTGTTAATGAGGACGAACACCACACAGAAATTGGCTTTATTAAGTTTAAGCCTGTGCCTACTAAAGTACTACCGTAGTACTAAAACGGTACGACTATAGAACCTAGTATTGTTAATTTAACAAGCGCATAATCACAAGAAAAGCCCCGCATTGGGGCTATTTTTGTATTGACTTTCTTAGTACCAGTTTAGTACGATAATAGTACTACTAAACGAAAGGGCAAAATGCAGTACGAATACAGAGTTGAACCAATAGCAAACGGCTGGCTATTACATATTGAGCAGCCAGTATACCGAGAGGGCGTAATTGAAAGCCCTAAGTTTTACAAAACCGAGGCGCAAGCTTTTGAGGCGTTATACGGGTTGGTTAGCAAGCGACGCAACGAGCTTAACAGCGATATGCACCCAGAGGTTAAGAAATGACCCAGGTAGCAGTTGTAGCACGACCACACGGCAAAACCCTACGGGCGGCAGTTATTCTGCGCATAGGGCAGCTCAAAGACGACAGGGCGATTGTGCGCCACCGCCTAGAGTACGACGCTAACGCTAACGAGATTGGCGGGCTGCGTAAGCTAGATAATTTATTAACTTTAACCATAGTAGAATTGGAAAAGCACTTATGATATTTTCATTTTTGATTGCTACGCTGATTGTTTGGCGGGTTACGTACATGGTACAGAACGAAAACCTACCGTTTAATATTGGCAATAAGTTTAGAGACAAGCTAGGAACGCAGCCCTGGCACACAGACAACGAGCCTGGCAGCTTTAAAGACTTGCTGGGCTGCTTTAAGTGTTTGAGCTTTTGGGTGGCTGTACCGTGCGCTATTTACTTAGTAGACGGCGTGCTGCCTATTCTGGGCATGATTGTTGCCCTCAACGCTGCTGCAATAATTGTTAACCAGTTAGCAAAACGCTACTTGGAACTGTAATGGCACAGCATACTAAAATTAGCGTCAACACAACCACCCACGCTTTAGTGGGTGCTATTGCTGACGTTGAGAGCCGTACAATGGCTGGGCAAATTGAACACTGGGCAAAGAAAGACGCTAAACGCCTTGGCATTGGTACTAAGGTAGTAACAAAACCAGACATTAAGATTGCAAATACTAAACCACCAACAACTACAAACAAAGCAGGGCAAAATGCAAAGACTAATAACCTGGGTAGTTAACACAGTGGTTGTGTTATTTTTGCTAGCGATTGGTGGCATAATAGCATTAGTACTTTTTGCTTACGGCGTACAGCTTTGGGCAGAATATTACCCAGTAGAAATTAAGAACACAGAGGCAACCTATGAAACTAGATAATTTGGACATTGTATACATTGTGCGACCTGGCGAAAGCAACGAGGAATTGAGGTACAGCCTGCGTAGCGTGGCTAAAAACTTTCCGCACAACCGCATAATCATTGCTGGCTACAAACCCACCTGGGTTAAAGGCGTTACAGCTATTGTTACAAAACAGACTGGCAGCAAATACGATAACGCAGAGGTTAACTGGCAGGCAGTAATGGCAGAGCCGAGCATAAAAGACTTTGTGCTATTTAACGACGACTTTTTTGTTATGAAACACGTTAGCAAGTTGCCCGTATATCACAGAGGCAGCTTGGCAGACATTATTGAGTACTACCATAGAGTACTGCCTGGCGGCGCATACGTTACCAATATGGCACGCACCGCTAAAATGCTAGACAAGCTTGGCATACCAGCCAAAGAACAGTTGAGCTACGCCCTGCACGTGCCTATGATTATGAACCGAGAGCGCAGGCAGTTGCTTTGTGGCATTGCCCACCTGCTAGACCCAACCGACAAAAATATCCAAATGCGCACCCCGCACGGC
>Ga0265297_10002654_pt1 | contig 35367 bp, 31 predicted proteins | sample Munlanlwell13791_FD_192502 | JGI IMG/M metagenome (GOLD analysis project Ga0265297, IMG submission 192502) | Leachate microbial communities from a municipal landfill in Southern Ontario, Canada - Leachate well 137-91 | ecosystem: Engineered > Solid waste > Landfill > Unclassified | place... | reverse complement strand
CAAGAGGACCGAACCCCCAGCGGACTCTCCCACCGAATAAAGCGTCCCCAGCGTGGAGACGACAATTTCTTTTCCGACCACCCCGCCGAGCAAGGCCACGGTGATTTTCCAGTCACCAAAACCCAAAGGCCGAAAGACCGGGGTCAGGGCCTGCCCCAGACGGCCGGCGTAACTCTTTTCTAGCTTCTCCGCGGCCATTTCGCCTTTCAATTCCAGGACGCGGGCCTCATCACCGGCGGACTGCGCCAGCAAACTCGCGTAGTCCCGCGAATACTTTGGATTCCACGGAAAAGAACTTAAAAACCAAACCAAAACGCACCCGGCAAAAATGATCGTCCCGGCCTTTTTGAGATACACCGCCACCCGCTCCCCGGTGTGCCACAACACGCCCTTTATGGCCGGCAGGCGATACGGAGGCAATTCCATGACAAAGGCCGCTGCCTCTCCCCGGAAAAAATATTTGCGGAAAACCTTCGCCAGGATAACCGCCATCACTACCCCGAGCAGATATAGCGAGAACAAGACATTGCCGGCGATCTCTTTAGGAAAAAAAGCGCCGATGAACAAGGCATAGACCGGAAGACGCGCGCCGCAGCTCATGAGCGGATTAACCAAGATAGTAACAAACCGGTCTTTGGGGTCCTCAATCGTTCGGGTCGCCAGTATCGCCGGGACATTACAGCCAAACCCCAGAAGCATCGGAATAAACGAGCGTCCGTGCAGCCCGATCTTGTGCATAAACCGATCCATGATAAAAGCCGCCCGCGCCATATACCCCGAATATTCCAAGACGGCCATGGAAAAATATAATAAGAAAATAACTGGGACAAAGACCAGGACGCTCCCGACCCCGTCAATAACTCCCTCCACGATCAGGGATTGAGCGGCACTCTCCGGCGGGAAAAGGCCGCCGACGGTTTGCGCCAACCATTCCTGCCCGATCTCAATACCGCGCATAAACGGCTGGCTGAAAAAGAATATGAACCTAAACACCATCCAGATCAACCCCAGGAAGATCGGCAAACCAAAAAAATGGTTGATAAGCAGGCTGTCGATCCTGTCCGAGACCGTGTGCCGGGTCTCATAGGTCCGGCGCATCGCCTCGGAGCAGGCGCCGCTGATAAAACCGTAACGCCCTTCCGCCAAAAGCGCTTCCGGGGAATCACCGAATAATTTTTTCAAATGCGAGACACTCTTTTCAAGCTGATCCCCGATGTCCTTATAGACCGGGCTGGCCGCGACCGTTTTATTCACCTCGCTGTCCTGTTCCAGCAGTTTAATCGCTAACCAACGGGAAGGATACCGCAAGGCCAAGGCCTCGTCCCCTCTGAGGATATCCTCAACCTTGGCGATCTCATCGTTGATCTCTTTTCGATACCCGACGGTGATAGCGGATTTTGAAATCCTCCCCTCGACAAAATCAACAACGGCCTCCAGGATCTCCTGGATGCCTTTTCGTTTACTGGCCACGGAAAGAATAATCGGGCTGCCCAAAAGTTCTTCCAGCCTGGCCTTATCAATCGACAATCCCTGCTCCAGCGCCAGATCTTGCATATTAAAAACAAGGATCAACGGAAGCCCCAACTGCATCAGCTGCGTTGTTAAATATAAATTCCGCTCCAGGTTGGAGGCATCGATCACATTGATAACGATATCGGGTTTTTCTTCAATCAGAAAACGGCGGGTGATCAGTTCATCGAGGGAATGCGCGGTTAAGCTATAGGTGCCGGGCAGGTCCACGACGCTGACCTGATATCCCTTATACGTGAAACGGCCCTCTTTCTTCTCGACCGTTACCCCGGGATAATTGCCGACCTGTTGGTGCAGGCCGGTCAAACTATTAAAGACAGTCGTCTTGCCGGAATTGGGATTACCGGCCAAGGCCACCGTTATTCTTTTTTGAGGAAACATCTCAATTGTCTTTCACTAAAACCCTATGGGCCATGCCTCTCCCGATAACTAATCGCGTCTCGCCGGCTAAAATGACGCACGGGCCGGGACGATGAGAGTGCAATATTTTTATGCGCATACCTTCCTTAAGCCCCATTTCGGCCAGCCGGGTCTTTAATCCCGGCCCGCCTTCGATGGAAACCAAGGTCACTTCTTGCCCCGGGGCAATGGTGGTCAATGATAAAACAGGCTTAATCACTTTTTCTCCTTGCTGTCTCAGCGATGTTGTCGCTTTTTTTTACTTTTGCTTACAACGGTTACACAAACCAAAAATTTCGAAACGCTGTTTCTGGGGAACGAACCCTTTGGCCTTGGCCAATTCAAAGCCAAGGTTGCGCAACGGTTCCGCGAAGACCTCGAAGCTCTTCCCGCATTCGGTGCAGATAAAATGCGCGTGATCCTCTTTTCCGTGGCGCGGCTCAAAACGTTTAACCCCGTCCTCAAAATCCACCAGCTCGGCCAGTCCGCAGTCAGCGATCATTTTAAGCGTCCGATACACGGTCGTATAACCGATCTCGGGGCATTCCTTCTTGACCATGCTGTAGAGTTCTTCGGCGCTGACGTGTTTCTTGGTTCCCAAAAAGGCCTTCAGGACACAATCCCGTTTGGCGGAGGCGTTGAGCCCTTCCTCCTTAACGTAATTATCGAATATTCGTTTTTCTTCTTTCATGGATTCCCCTGAAAATGAAATTCATTTTCAACTTTACTTTAACACAAACGCCCCCTTTGTCAAGCCCTATTCCCGGGCAGACATCGGACGCGTCGCGGAGGCGGCAGCGCCTCTCTAAAAATTTTCCTGCCAGAGATTATTTCAAAATGGTCTTAAAGGATAATGCGGGCATCGACGGCGTAACTGCCGCTTTGGTTGGTCACCAGAGGATTAATATCGATTTCTTTAACATAGGGGGCTAATTTCTGTATGGCGCATAAGGTCTGAATAATGCTGAGTTGATGGGCCTTGATACCACGAAAACCGTCCAGGATTTTTCTGGCCTGAATATCCTGCAACAGCCTTTCGGCTTCTATTTTGCCGAAGGGAACGATACGGAAAGAGACATCCTTCAGGGCTTCCACAAAAACACCGCCCAGCCCGAACATCACCACCGGGCCGAACTGCGGATCCTGCGTTAGCCCGATGATGCACTCTATTCCGCTGATCATTTGGATCAAATTAACGCCCATGACATAGGCTTTCGGGGCGGCGGTGGCTATCTGTTTCATCATAGCTTCGAATTTTAATTTAAGTTCTTCGGCACTGCGGATATTCAGGACAACGCCGCCGACATCGGTTTTGTGAATAATATCCGGCGAGGCAACTTTCATGGCCAACGGATACATCCCTTCGGCTTTTTGCAGGGCCTCTTCAAGATTAGCCGCGAAACCCCATTTCGGCGTGGGGACCCCGCAGAGCTCCATCACCTTTCGGGCCTCATGCTCAAGAAGGATATTTCTTCCTTCCGCCTTGATCTTATTGATGAAATCAACCACTGCGGAAGGCGCAGGCTCTATGCTGGCCGATGAATCCTGAGGACGGCGGGAGACATCTCGCCAAGTATAAACAATTTTCAAAGCCGAAATCGCTTCATTGACGCAACTAAAAGAAGGAATCTGACGTTCATTGAGATAATGCAACGCCTCGCGCGACCGCTCCCCTCCCACCATCGCCACCACCATCGGTTTACTGCGCTTCACCTTCTGATATTCTTCCTCAATCGCTTGAGCGATCTCCATCGGGTTGGTGACCGCCGTCTCACAATAAAGGACGATAACGGTCTTAATTCGGTTTTCCAGCAAAGCGATGCGCGTCGCTTCGCGGTATTGTGCCCCGTGGCCCTGTCCGGTGATATCAATGGGATTTTTTGTGCTTCCAAAATCCGGCATGGTCTTGCGGAAATTCTGTTCCAGCCACGCCGGGTCCTCCAGCAACGGAATGCCCGCCCCTTCGCACGCGTCGGTGGCCGAGACCCCGATGCCGCCGCCATTGGTAATGATCACGGCCTCGTCGCCCTGTGGCGCAGGCAAAGAAAGCGCCCGGGACCAGGCAAAGGCTTCGGTAAAAGTCTTGGCCCGCAAGATGCCCAATTGCTTGAAAGCCGCGTCATAAATCTTATCCGCCCCGGACAGTGATCCGGTATGCGAAGCCGCCGCCTTGGCTCCTCTCTGCGAACAGCCGACTTTCAAGATAACCACTGGTTTCTTAACTTGCGTCCGTAAAAACTTGCGCCCGTCCTTGACGCCTTCCATGTAAATCACAATGACATCGACATTTTTATCATGATTGAAAAATTCAATGAGTTCTTTCTCGTCAACATCGGCCTTATTACCCAAACTGACCAAAGAGGCCAGCCCGATTCTTTCCATCATGGTCCAGCCCATTAACGAAATCGCCAGGGCCCCGCTTTGCGAAATAAAAGCGATCTTGCCCTGTAAAATTTCTTGCGGGCCAAAACTCGCGTTCAGCTTAGAAGGAGTATAAACGATCCCCAGTGTATTGGGCCCCAAGAGGGCGATCTGATTTTCATCCACAAAATCTTTGATCTCTTTCTCTTCCTGAATTTTGCCCACCTCGGCGAAACCGGAGGTGATGACAATGACGCCCCGGATCCCTTTCTGGGCGCACTGTTTAAGGGTGGGAAGGACAATCGGCGCGGGGATAGCGATGACCGCGAAATCAATCGGGCCCGGGACATCAACGACCGAAGGATAAGCCGGATGACCGAGAATCTCTTTCTCTTTGGGATGAATGGGATAGATCTTTCCCGCGTAGCCGCCGCCGACGATATTGCGAAGAATCTGATAACCGATCTTATCGGGATTAGCGGATGCCCCGATGACTGCAACGCTTTGGGGATTAAATACTAAAGAGAGATCTTTGGATTTATTATTGGGCCGGGAAAGGCCGGGATTTTCTTGAGACATAATAAGAATTTTCCAATAAAAAATTTTTTCTGCTACAAAAGACAATTTATTGTAACAAAAGTTGCCCCTTTTGCAATGAATCTTTTGCCAAATCTTTTATCTAATGTTTCTGAAAAATTTTCGTTCTGATAAAAAAGGAAGGATCAAATCCGGCCCAGGCGCAGGGCCGCGGAATCCAGCCCGGCGGAATCAAGCGGATTGTCTTTCTCGGTTTGCGAGATCCCTAAAAAGGCGGGCAAATTAGGTATCGGAGCCATCTGGATAATAACCGGGACAAAACCATCGACGTGAATATTCTGAAATGACTGCGCGGGATTGCTAACCGGAACCCCGCTGGAATCTCCTTTGATATCTAAACTTAAGTTGGCGGGATTCAAATCAATACCGCCGGGATTAGCCTCCGAATGCCCTGACGGCTCCCTCGCGCCGGAAGCCGAAGAATCAGCCGGGATCGGACTAGAGGCCATCCCTCCCCCATCCGCGCCGTCCGGTCTCCCCAATTGTTCGCGGACAGCCTGAATTCTTTCCGGGGCTAAAGTTATTCCTAGATAATTCACGCTGAACCTCCCGACATCTTCCAAAAATTTTTCCGCTGGGACATCCGGGCTTTGCTTAGCGGCCTGTTCTCTGACCGCGCTAGCCGCCAAAGCAACCGACCAAGGATGGGACGGCTCAACCGAATGGAGAATCATCGATAGCAGAAGGTAAATTTCCGTCAGATTTTTCTTAGCTCTGACCTCCTCCAAAAATCCTGAAGGTCCGGTTAATTCTTTATCGAATACAAAGTGAAGGATCGGACGGCCCGGATCCGACCCGGCTAAACGCGCCGGTTCGATAGTCAAAATCCTGGAAAATGAATCGAAATGCGGCATCAACCATTCCCGTCCCCGGCCCCCCGAACTTTCCATAGCTTCCAAAGTAGCCGCGAACTCTTCCCGAATAGAATCACTAACCCTTGAACGAAACTCGAAACCCGCCCCCCGTAAAACTCCTAATGTCTCTTTGAATTTTTCCTCGGAAATCTCCTCAATATATCTCATCCCGCCATCAGCTAACTCTCTTACCACAGGATCCGAGGCAGAATCTCTAACCTGCAAAAAGAAATCCCCAACGCCAATGAACGGATGATTATCGGTCACCGGGGCTCTCTCGACCTCCAGGAGAAGCATTTCCCTAACGGCCGAAAACTCACTCGGGGTCAGGAGCAAACTCTTCGCGACAGCGTCCGATGTCTTCCCAAAGCGGACTAAGTCCATAATATCCTGCGGAGTTAATGGACCAGGAGTTAAGGGACTAGAGGCCATTGAGGAATCGTCCAAGAAAACTTCAGGGTTCGCGGCCCGGACCTTTTGAACAAAATTCGGCACAAAATCTTCAGCCTTTTTGCCCATCATTGAGCTCCCAAAGACTTCAACATCCAAGAAACCATGCGCAATACCCTTCCACTTCGGCCCCTGTAACCGCAGCAAACCATTGACCATGTCCATGGCAAATGACTGATTCCCCCCGGGGAATAAAAATTCGTTGAGCATCGTTGTGCGGTAAAATTGCGCAATAAGTTCTATCTTCTCAATGTCGCTTAAAGGATTTCGCGGATACATTATCTTCTGAAGGTCAGAGAGCATCGCGGCTAATTGGCTGTCCACGGACATGCCTCCTGACCGGCTTCCTCGGCGAACATATTGCCCGGCCCACGCCTTTATTTTTTCTTCATCCCCCCCGACCTCCCTTCCGGCTATCGGAGGGACATAAACCGAGCGGCCGTCCGCACCGGTTAAAAGAAATCTGTGCACCTGAGCAAAACGTTCCTTCAAATGATTGAACTCCGCCGGAGTTATTTCTCCCGAAGGCAAATCATTCAACAGCCGCAAGAATTCTTCTCTGGCCGCAGTTAAGTTGCTCAAATATTTCTTTTGGTTCGCGGATATCGGCTCCGGGTTCTTTGGATCAAGAAAACGAACCGCCTCTCTCCAACGCTCCTTCTGCTCGACCCTCGAAGCATTTCCCCAGGCAAAGCCCGGCATCCTCGCGCTCAAACCTTCTAGCTCTTCGCCAGACATCATCGCCCCATCATTCCCCTCATATTGATCAGAGGCCGGATCGGGAGTCTTTTCTTGAGGCAGAAGCTTTATTGTCCCTCCGGAAACATTTCCCGGACCCACTTCGCGGATCGCCGGTGATTCTCCGGCGACAGCGGGATTCCCCGTAACCTCTAAAGTCCTTTCTTCAAAATGAGGCCCGACCGTGAATCCACCCGAAAAATATTTTCGGGGAATGACCTTGCGGGAATAAGAGTCATAATCCTCCCGGATATAATCATAAACTCCCTGCTTGTAGGCGTGGATATACTGTTCATAGATCTTTTCCTTAATCTGTTTGTCCTGTGCATCAACGCCCAAGACCTTATTCTGGTCCACATAAATTTTGCTGAGCAAACTTTCCTTTAAGGTCTTTTTGTACCAGGCCGCCAAAATAAGAGAATGATAAATCTGCCTTAACTGCGCGAAATTCTTTCCGGAATTGACTTCCTTTTCGATTTGCGGGATCAATACTTCCCGCACCACATCGGAGGTTTCTCCGCTTATGACCTTAACGTCATTTTCCGCGAGCCGATCCGTGCCCCGCTCTTTATCCCGTATATTATTTTCCAACGCCAAATAATCCTCTTCCAGCATAACCTTTAAATGGCTTTCGATAACATAAGCCGTTCCGTTATGTTCATAGACAACCGCTTTGTCCGGCACGATCCAGATCTTATTAAAGGTATTCATCGGCATATTCGTCGTGCCGTATTTGCGAAAGGCCTTCGCATAAACCTTTTCCCAGAATTTCTTCCCCGTATCCTGTTCCGGATAGATCAAAGAAGCGGTGAGTTGTTTGAGGATATAATCCTGCGCCAAGAGGTCCCGGCCCATTTCCGTCAAGCCAAAATCAGCGGGGATGATCCGATCCTTTTCATACGGCGAAAGATTCACCCAAAGTTCCTCTTCCGGAACAGTCAGCGATGCCAGAAAATATTTGATGAGCTTGGTGGATTCTTCTTTCAAGGCTTGATCTTTGAGGCCGGAATCCCCGCTGTCCACGATAAAGTCAAACTGGAAGGGGGTTTCGGGATCGATCTTGATGCCTTTGAGCAAAGCCGGCATGAAGACAGGGCTTAAGGGAACTAACACCCCGGGAGCGGGAAGGCCAAGATAATTTTGAGCATAAGCGCCCTGCGGAAAACCCAGGATCGAACAGCTAAACGTTAATAGGATAAAAAAAACAAGCGCCCGGAATGCCGGCGCACTCTTTTTTCTTTCGAGATATATATTCAAATTTCCCCTCGCTTATAAATAATTTGAACTTTATAGCTCAAGTATAATATATATATCAGAGGAAGGAAAGGGACCGGGCTCTTTTTCTGAAAACGTTTGCAGGAGGGAAACGGGGGGCTTTATTAAGGAAAGGTTATAAAAGATATTCACGCCGGGTATCTTTGCGTTTTTCTATTCTTCTCTCAATCACAAACTGCCCTTTAAGGTTTTCTGCTCCAGCTCATCAATTTCTTTCCGCAACAATTCCGGCAGGCCTAAAATGTCAACATCCATAAATCCGCGGATAATGACCGACTGCGCCTGTTCTTCGCTGAACCCCCGCGCGCACAGATAATCGATCTCTTCTTTGCGGATCTTCCCGATGGCCGCCTCATGAGACAGATCGACATCACGATAATCCGTCTCTAATTCGGGAATAGCGGATATGCAGCCTTTTTCGGACAAGATAAGCCCGTGGCACTCCAGGTGCGCTTTGGTGTTCTTATTCTCGGCCTTGAGATGTCCTCGGGCGATGATCTTTCCTCCCAGGGAAACCGCCCGGGAGATAATTTCGGCCTGCGTGTTTTCCGCCTGGCAGACAACCCGGGAACCGATATCCTGCAGACTGCCCGGATGAGACAGGATAAGAGAATTGAAGCTCGCCCTGGCCCCCTGGCCGCGCAGAATAGCCGTCGGATACATCACAATTTCTTTAACGGGTTTCAGGCACACATAATTGGAAATAAACGTCGCCCCTTCATCCAGCACGGCGATACTCATCGGCTTCACCGAAATGTCTTCTTTCCAGGAATGGATCATGGTGAAATTCAAATAGCTGTTCTTCTGCAGAAAAAATTCCGAGATCCCCAGGTGAAACGCCTCATGCGCGGCCTTGGAGGCCGAACAACCCGTGATCAGATAGACCTTCGCGCCCTCCTCCACAATAATAAGGTTGTGGACCTTCTGATTAAAACCCCGGGCCTTCAAAAACAAGCACGTCTGAACGGGCAAAGCGACGGTTTGGCCTTTTTTGACGCGGATAAAGTATCCGCCTTCAGTGTCCTGTGGGTAGGCCTTTCCCAGCAGGCGGAAATTCTTTCCCAAATATTCCCGGAATTCCGGGTATTGTTTCAAGGCCTCTTGGGTCCCTAAGATGTCCACGCCGTTGAGCAGACTGCGGGTAAAGCGGATCTCATTGTCCTGCTGGAAAAAACTCCCCGCGCGCTCCTTCTCCCCGAGGTCCATGCCGGAAGAGGTGACAATCTCGGTGTCCTCTGAATTCACCTGCTGGTTCAATTTATTTTCTTTCATGGCACACCTTACAATGTTCATAACCCAATGTTCGGATATTTTGAAAGATCTCCTTGGGGTCGCCCATGCACCAAAGCTTTCCATCCATTAAGACACAACCTCTTTCCGCTTTAAGATAATCCAGGATATGGCCGGTGTGCGTGATGATCAGCGCCGACTTTTCTTTCTGGCCCAGGAAATCATTGAGGGCTTTTCCCATGAGCGAGATATTCTCCAGATCCACCCCTGACTCCGGTTCATCCAAGAGGAGGAAATCGGCATCCTGCAGGATCAGTTGAAATAATTCCGACCGTTTCATTTCCCCGCCGGAGAAATCCAAGTTGATATCCCGGTCTAAATGGTCTTTGAGGTCCAGCCGCTCGGCCAGTTCCCGGATCTTGTTTTCATCTTTGCACAGGTGCCGGGCGATTTGATGGAGCTTCACTCCCCGGATTTTCGGCGGATGCTGATACATGATCCCCAGGCCCAGGCGGACCCGTTCCTCCAAGCTGAGCGCCAAAAGATTCTTGCCTTTAAAAAGGACTTCCCCCCGGTGAATTTGATAACCGCTAAATCCCATGATGCTCCGGATCAAAGTCGTCTTACCGCTTCCGTTGGGGCCGAAGAGGACTAAAATCTGTCCTTTGGGGATATCCAGTTGAATATCCTTGAGAATGGTCCGGCCGGAAACTTCCACTGACAAATTTTTTATTTTGATCATTTTTATTCCTGAATTTCTTGTAAAGACCGTAAAACAACCGTTCCCTCGTCAGGCCGCGGCCGGGAGCGGGACTATCCCTCAAAAGGTTCCAAATGGACCACAACGTCCGCGATCTGCGGCCCTTTTTCCAGCAGGCGCCGTTTAACCGCCTCGGAAATATCATGCCCTTCCCGGACCGACATCCGGCCATCGACTAAAACATGCAGATCGGCGTAGATGTCCGATCCCACCCGGCGGGTGCGGACCGCGTGAATGGATTTTACACCCCCGGTCGCCAGGGCAATAGTTTCTATCCGGGCTCTGATCTTCTTCGAGGCGCCTTGATCGGTCAGTTCGCGAAGGACGTCAAGGATGATCTTACCGGCCGCGTAGAAAATAAATAACGAAACGACAAAAGCGCCGACATGGTCAATGAAAGACCACCTTGGGTTTAGCGCGCCGGCGGCCACCGCTATCGCGACCGGGATGGAACTCAAAGCGTCACTGCGATGATGCCAGGCATTCGCTATCACCGCGGAAGATTTGACCCGTTTCCCCACAACCACTGTCCAACGATAAAGGATCTCTTTTACGACAACCGAGACCAGGGCGCCGGCAAAGGCGATCCAGCCCGGTTGCTTGATATCCGCGTCCCTAACGCTCATCAGAGCTTTATAGCCGATGTTCATGGCTACGGCCAAAAGCGCAAAGCCGATAAAGGCCGTGATCATTGTTTCAATACGTTTATGGCCGTAAGGATGATCTTCGTCGGCAGGTTTGGACCAGAATTGGACTCCGAGAAGGACGGCGATATCCGTGCTGAGATCGGAAAGCGAATGAAAGGCGTCCGCCACCAAGGCCTGGCTGAACCCCAAAACTCCCCAAGAAAATTTGATCCCAAATAAGGCCAGATTGATAATCAATCCCGCCCAGGTGACTTCGCGAACCTGAACAATATTGGAGGCTGATATCATTGAACTCTTCCCCGGGAACATGATGAAAAATAAATGAACGGCCGATAATTGGGAGTCATTATATAATTTTTCGCGTCCCTTGGCAAGAGACATCGGGGGCCGGCCGGATACCCGCAAAGGCTTTCTGAGGGGATATTAGGAATCTAAAAAATTTTATCCGTCCTACTGCACGACGGCCAGGCTCAAGATATGCCAAACGCCTTTACGGATCATCATGATGGCAATGGCCGCCAAGAGAAGCGACATGACTTTCGAGAGGGCCCGTGAACCGGCTTGCCCCAAACTTTTGATCAGGATATCCGACCAAGAAAAAATAATCCCGGCCAATAAAATATTCACCGACACCGCAAGCAGGGTCGCCAACAGGCCGTATTGGTCAATAATAATAAGAGAAGTGGTTAAGACAGCCGGTCCGACGATCAAGGGGGTCCCGATAGGAACAGCCCCAAGTTCTTTTTCCGGCGCCCGCCGGTCCTTTCCGGGTCTTAATAAATCGATGATGGCGATACAAAAAAGGATCGCGCCCCCCGCGACCATAAAATCCCCCATAGTGATCCCCAACAATCGAAAAATGATCTTGCCGAGAAAAATAAAGGTCACCGCCAAACAAAGCGCCGTCCAAATCGACTGCATGACAATTCTGCTTTTATCTTTTTTGGATAAGCCATGCGTCAAATTGACAAAAATCGGCAAGACCCCTATGGCATCAACCGCCACAAAAATAGGAATAAAGGCTAAAAAAATATCTTTCCACATAATCTCTCCTCTTGGCTAATCTCCAAAACATGTCCCGACGGATCGGGCCGATTTAATTAACGGATTATCCGGAGGGACAAAGCGCGGCCCGGCCGCGACATCCTTCAGGGAGACATTGACAAACGTGCCCTGCTGGACACCCACCATGTAACCAAATTCTTTCCTAATAATCATATCAACCGCTTTCGTCCCCAACTGCGTGGCCAAGACCCGGTCAAAGGAAGTCGGCGAGCCGCCCCTTTGCAAATGCCCCATGACCACGGCCCGCGCCTCTGAACCGGTAACCTTCTCTATTTGATCGGCTAAAACGAAACCCACCCCGCCGAGACGAACCGGGTCCGTGCTGGCCTTGACTATTCTTTTAACGACCTCGGTTCCGCCCTTAGCCTTCGCCCCTTCCGAAATCACCACGATACTGAATCGCTTGCCTTTTTTACTTCTCGCTTTTATCTTTTTGGCTATCTTATCCAGATCATAAGGAATTTCCGGCAGAAGAATGATATCTCCTCCTCCGGCCACCCCCGCATGAAGCGCCAGCCACCCCGCCCGCCGCCCCATCACCTCAACGATCATAACGCGATGATGCGATTGGGCCGTCGTATGAATTCGGTCTATCCCCTCCGTCGCGATCTGAACAGCCGTGTCGAACCCGAAGGTGATTTCTGTCCCCCGGATATCGTTATCGATGGTCTTGGGGACCCCAACGATAGGAATCCCATCGCAAAAAAGACGATGGGCGATGTGCAGTGTCCCATCCCCCCCGACGCAGACCAAACAGCTGATCCCCATTTTGCGGATATTACGGATGGCCTCTTTCGCGACGTTATGAAAACTGACCTCGCCGCTTTTTTCGACGGCATATTTGTAAGGGTTGGCCTTGTTCGACGTCCCCAGGATCGTTCCCCCTAAGGTCAAGATGCCCGACACGTCGTGGGTCTCCAGTTTCCTGAATCTATTCTCTACTAATCCCTCGTATCCGTCCTCTATCCCCAAGACATCCATATCATAATCAAAAACGGCTTTTTTGGTCACGGCACGGATAACCGCGTTTAACCCCGGGCAATCACCTCCGCCGGTCAGAATGGCAATGCTTTGCTTTTTTTTCATAACCTATCCTCGGTTGGTAATAATCAATGAATAATTATTCTTAGCCTCTTATCATTAACAAAACAAGATAAACCACATACGATAAAACAAGCAGGATCCCTTCTCCGCGGTCAATGAAACGTTTCTTGCCGGTAAACATAAAAATAAACAAGATCCCGCTGGCCAATATCGCGACCCCCACATCCATATTATTGCTTTGCCGAAAAGGCAGCGGTTTAATGACGGCGCTGACCCCGAGGATGAAAAAAACATTAAAGATATTGGAGCCGACCACGTTGCCAACCGCGATGTCGGCATTTTTCTTGAACACCGCCACCACGGACGTCGCCAGTTCCGGCAGGGACGTCCCTATCGCCACGATGGTTAATCCCACCAGAGATTCACTGGCCTTGAATCTGACCGCCAACTGCACCGCTCCCTCCAGCACCCATTTCCCGCCGAGAATAAGCGCCAAAAGGCCGGACAAGACAAGCGCCAGGGATCGGCCCAGAGAAACCTGTTTATCTCCAACCCCTTGGCTTTCTTGCCGTTCCTTCTTCGCGATGTTCAAAATATAATACATGAAAAGAATAAAAAAGAAAATCAAAATAAGGCCGTCGAGACGGGACATCCCCGAGAAATCTAGCTGATCCGCATAATAATCGTTGGCCAACACCCAAACAAGCACCCCCGCCAACAGGCTAAGCGGGATCTCCCGCCAAACCGTGTTCCTGGTCACCCGAAGGGGAAAAATAATTGAGGCAATACCCAAGATTAAAAGAACATTGACAATATTGCTCCCTAAAATATTTCCTATCGCGATCTCGGATTTCCCGTTCAGGCTCGCGAAAATATTGACAAAAAGTTCCGGAGTCGATGTCCCGAAGGCGACAACGGTGAGCCCGACGATAAGGTCAGACACCCTCAGCCGCTTAGCGAGGGATGACGCCCCCTCCACTAAGCAATCCGCCCCTTTGAACAAAAGGCCAAAGCCCAGGATCAACAAAACATAAACCAGCATGATCAATACCCCTCTTAGGCCAAAAGTGGATTTAATACAGCCCTATTATAATCCAGAATTCCAATAAATTAAGAAAATAATGAATTTACCCGCAAGAAACGCCGGCCAAAAACTGCTGACCGGAAGCCAACCAAACCACTAAACCCCTTAACTTATCTTTTCAAACGGATAAACGCATACTATAATAGTTTGCTTATCGGTTGTATCCTGGCAGGATTGTTATTGCGGCATAAAATTCAAACCCGGCTCTCCAGTCCTTTTAGAAACATGAAAAATTTCTTCACGCACTTTGTCCCTCAAAAACCCGTAAAAGAAAATCTCTTCGTTGTCTTATTCCTATGCCTATTGCTGAGCATATCCTTCTATGATGTCGTCTTTTTTAAAAAAACTTTCAAACTGACGACGGCGGGCCCGCAGGCGCTTTTTAGCGGCCCTTACGGCCAGGAAAAAAATAAGCCATCTTATTTCCCTCTCAAAAGCCCGGAAACATCCTATATGGAAGAACCGCTTTATGAATTCGTTAAGAAATCTTTGCGGGACGGAATCCTCCCCTTGTGGAATCCTCACCAAGGCTGCGGATTTCCTCTGGTCGGGGCGATGGAGCCGGGGTTCTTTTTTCCGCTGAACTTCCTTCTCTATTTTTTGCCGCAGATCTATGCCTGGGACATCATGATCCTGCTGCGCTTCCTCCTCGCTGGCCTTTTTACCTATTGGCTCATGCGGACGCTACGGTTCAACAAAATTTCTTCTTGGGTGGCGGCTATCGCCTTTATGTTGAGCGGCCCGATGGTCCTTATTCAATATTGGTTCGTGAACGTAGAAATCCTCGCGCCCCTTGTCTTGCTTTCGCTGGAGCGCCTGATAAGAGAAAATTCCCTGCGCAACCGCTGCCTGGTCGCTTTGGTGGTGGCCCTGACTTTTATCGCCGGGCATCCCGAACATGTGCTTTTCGTCAACACGTTCGGGTTTATCTATTTCTGCTTCCGCGTCTTCACCCTCAGACGTCATCTCTCGATAAAAAATTCCTTCGTTCATTTATTCGGAGCCTATCTGCTGGGTTTTGGACTGTGCGCCTTTGTCTGGATGCCCTTCCTGCGGGACTTTGCGACCGAGCTCTGGCACAGCCATTCCGCCGACTTACTCGACGGGACTAATGACAAAAGGGAGATGATCACTCTGGCCTTCCCGTATTTTTTTCAAAAGGAACCGATCAAACTTAATTTTGACCGTGTCGGCTGGTGGGGAGAATATCTGGGGATCTTTTCTCTCGGCCTGGCCTTTTTGAGTTTATTTCGCAAGCAGAGACGGGGGCTAAATTATTTCCTCGCGGTGATGGCCTTTTTGAATATTGCCAAAACGTACATCCGTTTCTTCTCGCTGAGCTGGATCGTCTACGTTCCGATCTTCCGTTACTGTCGTTTTTACCCCCACACCGCGCACCTCTTTGCCTTAAGCGTCGCGATCCTGGCCGGCATGGGGACACGCGTTCTCCTGTCGGGGAAAAAAAATTTCCGCAAAGGGCTTATCTTCACCTCACTGCTTGTGCTAAGCGTGGGGGCGCTGTTATTCCACTTCCGCAAGGCCGACCACTTTCCTGTTTCAATCCGGGCGGCGATCGTCGGGCTATGCGTCCTTTTTATCTTCCAGCTGATCCTGTTCCTCAAAGACAAAAGGATTTTCAGCCGACGGATTTTCTCGGCGGTCTTAATCGCGGCGGTCAGCCTGGAGCTGGCCGGCTACGTCCCTCGCGGCCGGGTCAACCGCTTCGATTCTTATCCTCCGGTCCCTTATATTGAGATTATCAAAAACGCCCCGGAGCGGGCGCGGACCTTGGGCGTTTTTTGGACCCTTTATCCCAACACCGCCTCAGGGTATCGGGTTGACGATTTTAACATCCTGATCTCTCTCTTGCCCAAACGCTTTGTTTATTTCTTTAATCATTTCATCCTGCGCAATCATTTTAAGAAAAACCTGCAGACCTGTTCCCTGCCAAGCCTCCCGCTCACTTTTATGGCTGACCCCAAGCCTTATCTCGATCTGCTGAACATCCGCTTCACCGCCGGGCCGGACATCCTGGAGCGCCTTTTTCCTCTGAGCGCGCGAGAAAATTTCCCTCAGCCCATTTACTCACAGGAAGCCAAACTCTTTTATAATCCGCAGGCCCTCTCCCGGGCATTTATTGTTCATCGCGCGGTATTCGAACCCGACGAAGAGCAGTTATTCGCCAGGATCGAAGAGATAAAAAATAGATTCAAGACCGTTATCGTTATTCATCATCCTCCGGTCCCCGAGATCGAGCAGGCCCTTAGCCGGAGCCCTTTAAGCGACCCATCCACCGCAAAAATTGTCCGCTATACTCCCAATGAAGTGACAATTGAAGCAGACCTCGAGAACGCGGGATTCCTGGTGTTAAGCGACGTCTTTCACCCTGACTGGAAGGCCTTTGTCGACGAAACGCCAGCAAAGATATTCATAACGAATTATCTCATCCGCTCCGTGTTCCTTTCCCCCGGGCAACACCGGGTCAGGTTTATCTTCCAGCCTCCGGCCTTTTATATCGGGAGCCTGGTGAGCTTATTTTCCCTGATTATTTTTGTGATTTTTGTTTTGAGAAAAAGATTAGACCGTTCGGGAGAATAAAACATATGCACCGGATAAAAATATCCTCACAAAGACGGGAAGAGATCATCGATATCACTTCCCTTGTCCGAAAATACCTGGCCGAGAATCAATTCGTTTCCGGCATCCTGGCCATCTATTCCCCGCATACCACGGCCGCCCTCACGGTCAACGAGAACGCCGACCCCGACGTCAAGGGGGACATTCTCTCTTTCCTGAACAAAACGATCCCGCGAAACGGAGGTTTCGCCCACGCCGAGGGAAACTCCGATGCCCACATCAAAGGAACCCTGGCGGGATTCTCTCACCCCTTCATCGTGGAAAACGGAAAACTGCAATTAGGTGCCTGGCAGGGAATTTATTTCCTGGAATTTGACGGGCCTAGAGACCGGGAGATATGGTTGAAGTTCATCCCCGGATGACGGTGGTCCATAAACCGAAAAATCAAACCAGCAGCTTCTTACCTGGCGGGGCATCCTTATCCAAGCCCTTGACCCGGAAAACAGTCGGCGTCACACCGCTCATCAACCTCAGCACCGCAGTGTCCGGGGGCGTTTGCCCCAAATGGATTTTGGCCTGCGCGCAGACCTCTCCCCAGGTTTTTAGCCGGACATTCATCGGATGGAAAACCTCGACGGTCTGGCCATTGGACTCACAGTAATAATCATAAAAAGGCATTGTCTTCTCTCCCGCTCAAGACCGTGGCAATGGCCTTGCGCCATCGCCATTCTCAAGGAATCGGCAATTCAACGGATAAATACCGCGCATCCTTGATGAACGAACTATCCTTTTTCATTATTTCCTTGCAATAATCGATTTGTTCCCGGGGGATCGGCGGAACAATCTTCTTCTCTTTGGCCGTGGACCAACTCAAAACAGTATAAAGCCGCCGGCATTTACTTTTTTCCTGGATATCGCCCCAAGCAAGGGATTTATAATACGGGCCCAATTTCCCCTTAAAAATATCGTCCTTAGAATACGGGCCGCCCGCCACTTCCCGCCAAAAAATGTTTACGCGGTAAACAGCAAACACCAGGCCATGGAGGGTCATGATAAAAACAAAAAAAACCAATAATCTCCGGAACAAGCCCTCTGCTTGGCCTTCCATAATAAACTGCATAATAAAAGTAACGGTCATAAAATAAACCAGGGAAAAAAGGCTTCCGTAATAGGCGATGCCCCAGCTAGAATCAAATCTGGCCATGAGAAATACGTGAAAGAACACAAATAAAATTAACAGACCGCCGCACAGAGCTACTGGCCTAATCCGCTTCCAAGCGTGACCCTCAAAAACGGCGGCAACAAACAAGAAAATGATAAAACACATTATCAACGTATAAATCAATTGCAAAAAGAATAACCGCGGATTATAAGGAAGCAGCTGGGAGATATTTAACTGCATATGCGGATGATCGCAGAAAAGATAAACAAAATTATCCAAGATCGTTTTCCAGGTCAAGTCGGATGGGCGCGAGCGCAAAGCGCATTCAAAAAAATTAACCGCCCTCCCGCGCAGCGCGAAGTGCAGATACGGAAGCCCCACCGTAAGGGACAACAAATATCCGACGGGTAAAGACAAAAAAGCTCCCAGCACCCAAAGGCGTTCTTTGAAACGAAAAAATATCGGGTAAAAAATAACCGCAACCATGGCATAAACGAACAATCCGGTCTCATCACAAAAGAACCCCAAGAAAAGAGAACAAAGAAGCGCCATGAAATAAGGCCAAAACCCGGCGATATCTTTAACCGAGCGTCCCCCGGGAAGATTCACCGATCTCTTATAAATTTCCGAACCAAAAAAAAGACTCAACACGGCCAGAAAATTCACCAAACTTTTCCCCGGATGGAACAACATCACGATTGGCGTCAGAAAACCCAGTGAACTCAAATATAATCCGGTCCCAGCCAGGGCGACCGCCGCCGGGCATCCCATATTCCTGAAGAATTTATACAAAAAAAACGGAAGCAGGAGAAAAGACAGGGGCCAATGGATCGACAATGACGGGTGCGGAGGAAAAAAATCCCAGAGGTTCGCGCGGAATTTGGCGTTGATGACCAGAAACAAGTCCGAAATCGGCCGGGATATCCTATGCGGATGAAGCTCGATAAGATCAACGTTTAAGGATTTTACAAAATCATCCCAACGGAAACCTTTTCCCTCGCTTAAGATCCATCCGTGGGTCACGAAATTCTCTGCGTTCATAAAGGAAAAATAATAATTGAGGAGGAAGAAAAAGATATAAAGAAATTCCAGCAGCAGGATCCCCCGCAACCCCCAGATCACCCAGTCAGGACGTTTCACGCGTTTCTCCTATTTCTTAAAAAACTTAGAATTGTCGTCGACCCATTTCACCAGACGCTCAATGCCCTCGCGCACCGCCACCTGAGGCCGCCAGCCCAGGAGACGTTTCGCCTTTCTAATATCCGACACGTAGACCTTTTGATCAAATTTGCGCCAATCGTCGAATTTGATTTTAAGCGGCCGCCCGGTAATTTCGCGCAAATGATCAACCAGCTCCAACAGCGACAAGGCGCGGTCCGCGCCGCCGCCCACGTTAAAGACCTCGCCATTAAGCGATTTGCCGCAACGGATAAACGCATCAAAGGCCGCCACGAGATCTCCCACCCAAAGCACATCCCGCATTTGCTTGCCGTCTCCATAAATGGTAACGGTCTGATTTTGCAGACATTTGATCGCGAACCAGGCCAGCCAGCCCTGATCTTCGAAACCAAACTGGCGGGTGCCGTAAATGCAGCTCAGACGGAACACCGCGCTTTGCAGTCCGTAAGCGTAGGCGTGATCCTGGACGTAGAGATCTCCCGTCAACTTGGAGACACCGTAAGGCGTGTGCCCGGTGAGATCAACGCCGAATTGTTCATGGACCCCGGCAGACTTTTTGAATTCATAGCGTTTCGTTAAAGAACGGATGGGCAAATCATTGACGCGGTCGCCGTAGACTTTATTCGTTGAACAGTAGATAAACTTTCCCCGGGGGTTCACCTGCCGCAAGGCCTCCAAGACAACCAGCGTGCCTTTTCCGTTGATAGAAAAATCTTCCAGCGGGTCCTCCAGCGAGGCCCGGACTCCCGGCTGGCCGGCGGCGTGAATGACGGCATCCGGTCTTTCGCGCTGGAATATTTCGTTCATGGCCTTTTGATCGCGGACATCGTTTTTGACCAAGACCACATTCTTCAGCCCCCGCAAATATTCCCAATTGTACTCCACGGTCTTCGCGGACGATTCAAAAATCTGCGAACGCAGCAGATTATCAACGACGATAACGCGGCATTGACGCCCGGCAAAATATTCGGCGCAATGCGACCCGATGAACCCCGCCCCGCCCGTGATCAGTATTTTCATGTTTGAAAATCTCTTTCTTTAAAATAACACTTCTTTGCTGTTCTCCAGGAACACGGCCTCTCCGTGTTCCGGGCCGATGCGTTTATCGATGTTCATGCTCTTGATCTCTTCGGAAGAAACCAGGAAGGGAATTCTCAGCTTTTCCAAAAACCGGACTACGGATAACGCCGGCTGAAAAGGGACAGTCAGAAAGCGGGTTTTTTTATTCTCGAGCAGATGCTCGAGAATGCTTCGATAGGTATAACTTTCCTTCCCCGCGATATGCACGACACGGCGCGCGAACTCTCCGCGGTCAATCATCCCGGCCAGGGTCTGCGCGAACGCAGATATCTCGACGGGCTGAGTCTGCCCGAGCCCTTTGCCCAGAAGCGGAAAAAATCCGAACTTTTTATAAAATCCCCGCGCGGATCGAGCCAGGGGCGACTGCGCGGCGATCACCCAGGGGACACGCACGATCAGGTACCTTAGCGGAGAATTCCGGAGGATATCCTCGCATACTTTTTTGGAATAGGCATAACTGCCCAATTCCTGAAAAAAAATGGAATTGGCCGAGCTCAAAAAAAGGACCGGGATGTTTAACTGCTCACACAGGCGAAAGAGGGCGCGGGAACTTTCGATATTATTTTTTTCGATGGCTGGGCCGCTTCCCCGCACGCTCGCCGCTAAATGCACGGCGACATCTATCTGGAGTCCCCGGACATCCCCGGCCTGCACCTTCACCAGGTCCGCAACAATCACTTCTTCCCCGGCATAGTCAACGGAGGGGTCGGACCGGCGGACAACGGAAACGACTTGGTGCCGGTTTTTTAGAATCTTCACCAGGCTCCGCCCGATAAATCCATTTCGCCCTGTCACCAGAATAGTTTTCATTTCGATAAAATACGGATTAACCGGCCAAAATGTTTCATGGCCCATTGCGGCCGGACATAATATTGCCTGGAGGCCTTGGAGGTTATCTCCTCGAGAAATGCCTTAGAAAGGGTGTCATGCCGCCAGACTAAGTTGGAATAGCTGAAATCTTCCCAGTCCCCATCCAAAAACTTGCTTCGGTAATCCTCAAAGATCCGGGTCCCCGGCTGAGGCGTAAAAATATGGAACGTGGCGAACATAGAATTCAACTGCTGCGCATAGGCAACGGTCTCCCGGACGCTTTGCTCGGACTCGCGAGGGAAACCCAGGATATAATTCGCCTGAACCGTCACGCCGGCCTTCTCCAGGATATTCACTTTACGAAAAACCTCTTCCCGCTTGCCGGTCCGCCTTGAATTTTCTTTTAAAAGATCGGCATCCCCGCTTTCGACCCCGACGATAATATAGCGCAATCCCGCGTCGCGCATGAGCACGAGATCTTCGTCTTGAAACGTGTCCAGCCGCGCCTCGCAGCTCCAGCTGATCCCCAATCCGCCCTTGAGCAAGGTATCCATAAACGCGCGGAATTCCCGGCGGTTCTCACCGAAATTCGGGTCACGAAACATAAAATAACGAATATGATGGCGATCGTAATAATACTTGATCGTTTTCCACACGTACTCGCTGTCAAAGTGCCGGGTCTTCCCATAAAAAGCCGCGTAGGGACAATAATCACAAGTCATACTGCATCCGCGGGATTTCTGGATGCTCACGCCTAATTCTTTTGAGAACGGCCGCTTGGCATAATATCCGTTTCGGATAAAGGGCTCCCAATCCACCATGGGCAGAAGGTTGAGATCCTCGGAGTTTTCGATATGGATCACCCCTTCGGCCGGCACGTCCCCTTTTAATATTTTCTCAAAGGCCGCTTCCGGTTCGCCTTTGATCACGCCATGCGCGACATCCCGGTAAATCTCCGGCATGGCGGAAGCAAAGGATCCGACGACAATGACCGGCAACCGGGCAAACCTGCCCCGCAGCGCCTTGATGAAATTTACTTCATTTCGATAATCGACCATACTGCTTAAAACGACCGCGAGATCGGTTTCCCGGTCAATATCGTCAACGGAAAAAGTATGATACGCCTTCGTTTCCTGTTGACACTGCCGGGCGACTCCGGCGAGTTGGGCCAGGATAATCGGCGGGGCGCTGAAAAAAGAGGCCAGCCCCCGGCCGAGAAAAAACCCTAAGAAATTCTTTCCCAGGCGGATCCGCTTGCCCAGGCCTCCCGCCATTTCTTTGGCGATATAATCATGACTCTTGGGTTTGACCTCGATCAACGCGATCTTCATGAACGCCTCTTCACTTGGCGGAATTTCTCATAGATGATGCGTATTGCGAAAAGGGCGCCGTGTTTGAACACTCTTGATTTCATCCGGCCGCCCGAACGGCTTCGTTCATGAGAAGGATATTCGGTGATTTTGCGGTTTAAACGCAGGGTGTTCATGAGCAGTTCAATCTCGATCTCAAAATTCCGGGCTGAATAAACAAATGAGCGATAGACATCCCGATGAAACACCTTAAAGCCATTGAGCGCATCCGAAAGATATCTCCCGTGCAGAAATCCGAAAAACCAGGTCAGGAACACATTGCCGAAGGCGCGCATCCGGGTATATTCTTCGCTGCCGCCGTAAATGCGCGAACCGATCACCAGGCCCCGATGTCTTTTCGCCTCCTCGAGCAAGGCGGGCAAATCCCGCGCATTGTGGGAAAAATCCGCGTCCATCATGGCGATATATTCGCCGCTGGCCGCTTCAAATCCGGCGCGCAAGGCCGCGCCTTTTCCGGAATTGTAGGGATTATGGATCAAACGCACGAAAGGATAAGACTTGGCGACGTCCGCGGTTTTGTCCGTTGAATGGTCATTGACGACCAGGACTTCACACGGTGCCGGTAATTTTTCGAGCGTCGCTTTCACCTCCGCTAATACAGAAGGGAGAGATTCCTGCTCGTTCTTTGCGGGGATGACTATCGATAAGATCATATTGCTTAGTGTTCTCCGGGACGAAAGGCCAGCGACTCAACAAACTGTATGGACATATCATATTCTGCCGGCTAGCGTTTTGCAAATGCTTTTTACGGAGAATGCGGGAAACGATCGCTCCTTCCGTCCCGAAATGGCCTGAACCCGCTTACGGCCCACCTTTCAATAAACCGCGAGGCAGGATCGTTCCCGCCTCCGGGTGCGCGGAAAAAAGCTTTGGCGTGTCAGCGTCCCGGGCCGGAGCGAAGCTCTTGAATATCTTTTAATTGTGTCAGATGCAGGATCTTATATTGGGGATTTTCCCAGATCGTATTGAAGCACAGGGCATAATCATCCACGACTAAATTCAAAATATCGTACTGGCTTATCTGGTCCACTTGTTTATCGCAAATAAGGTAAGTGATATTTAAAGGTTTGATTCTCCGGTACCACTCTTGTGAATCCCGGGCGTAGACCCAAAATGGCGCGCCGATACGTCCGGTGAATAAACTCAGCGCCCGGGGTTTATAAAACATATAATGCTCATTTTCTTTCAGGTTCTTTTCAACCCAGGACATCATTTCAAAAGAGTCTTTTTGAAAGACTCCGTCATCATTAAATTCCCATTGAGTCCCAATGACAAAAATATTCTGAAGGATAAGTAGCATAAAGATACCGGCGAGAACTTTGTCGGGTATTTTCTTCCGCGCCAATTCGATCAGATAAATCGTCAGCGGGACAATAAGCGGGAGGATATACCGCGAGCCTCCCTGCACCGGCCATAACAAGACCCCCAGCAGATAAAGAGAAGTGAAACACCCCATGAAACCCAAGGCCTTTCCTCTTATCCGAAAGAACACAACCGCGGATATCACAAGAAGCAGGATTGGCCCGAGAATAAAAGCGGACGGAGAAACATATTTATAGATAACCGGAACCGTGATAAAAAATTCAAGGATCATCTTCAACAAATACTGCCCCGTATCCCGGGGGGCATAAGCCCCGCTGTCCAGATGAGAAAAAAAGGAGGCCCCATATTGCCATTGGATACACCAGGCAATGATCCCGCCCAGGAGAAACCCCAGAGACCTCTTCCAGTTTTTTTTAACGGCCCCGAGATAAATCACCGCCGCAATAATGAGGCCGAATCCCGCCGAGCGAATAATAGCGGCATAGGACATGCTGAAAATTGTGATCAAGGGCGAGCCCCTGTCCCTCTGGGCATATCTTAAGAATGACCAAATGGATAAAAGGGCAAAGAACGCGAAAGGGATATCAGAAAGAATATTCTGCTTATACCAGAAAAAAAATGGCGCGCTCAGGAACCAAATGGCGATGAGGCCGGCCCAAAACTTGCCCAGCCGTTTCAACGTAATGTCATAGGCCAGCAAGGCGGACAGGGCCCAAAAGACCACATTTAGAAATTTCAAGACCTTGAGGTTGACTCCGAACCAATAAATCAGGGCAGATAACAAAAAAGGGAATCCCGGCGGGACGATGACCCATAGATCCAGCACGATGTTGGAGGAATAGGGCTGGTGTTCAATAATATTGATGGCATGGTGAATATATTGGGCAAAATCATCGCCCCAGTTGTGCCCGCAAAAGAGAGTTACGGTGTTGACGAAAAAAAACAATCCGAAAGCCGCAAGAAGAATTTTTTTCATACCCTCACTTTATCAGATAATTTAGATTTTGCTGAGCCGTTTTTTGCTTTTCCATTCTATGTGTGTCTCCAAATGTATCCCGCCCCCCCCTCAAAAAGAAGCGCACCGTTGTCCCCGGGGACAACGGTGCGCTTTAGTTTCAACAAGTGGAGGTGGCGAGAATCGAACTCGCGTCCTTGAGTTACACTGCATAAGTTCCTACATGCTTAGTTTGTCCTTTTCGATCATCCCGCCGGCTTCGGCAAACAGAATCCGCCGGGACTAGCCTCCTTTAATTTCGCCGTAACCCCGAAAGCGAAGGTCACAACTAGCCCGCTTGCGACCTCTTAAAGAACCGCAGGCGCTTTCTTTAAGAGGGCTTAGTCGTTTTTTAGACTAAGACTGGTGCCTCGGCTAAAATAGCCTCGGCTTCAGCAACTGGATTGTATGTTGCGTTTAGTTTGTGATGGATGATTAAGGAGGCCGACCATCATCCTCCGCATGCAACTTATACACTGCCAACACAAGTCGAGACCTATCACCCCCGTATATCATACAAATAAAATTTTATCTTCCGATGGCGGACTTCGCTCGCGGGCAAAAAATTTTTATTCACGCCTTCAAAACGATGCCTTGCGTCTCCCCGGCCGACTTTCCGCCACTCAAACGTCTCAATTATACCCTACCATTTCCCGAGAGGCAAATTTTTCCGGCCGGCCATTCTATCCCACGCGGTCTTTGACAACCCTCTGCAAGCTCCGTTTCAGCTCCCGCTTCTTAATGGTTTCCCGTTTATCATAAAGTTTCTTTCCCCTCCCCGCGGCCAATTCGACCTTCACCAGCCCCCGGTTGTTGAAATAAATCTTGGTGGGGATTAAGGCCATTTTCTTTTGCGAGACCAGGCCGCTGATCTTCTTGATCTCTTTCTTATGCAATAAAAGCTTTCGAATACGATCGGCCTTCTCATCCATAAAACTCGCCGAGAATTCATAAGGGTTGATATGCAAATTATACAGAAAGACTTCCCCGCCATTCATCGTGGCGAAACTATCCTTAAAGTTAACCTGTCCGGCCCTTATCGATTTCACTTCCCCACCGGTTAAGGCGATCCCGCATTCCCAGGTTTCGGAGAAAAAATAGTCCCGGTAGGCTTTTTTATTGGTGGCGATGGGTTGGCTCACGTCATGATCCCTTTTTTTCCAACAAGGCGATGATTTTATAAATGAACGGGTAGATTATAACATAAAGATCATCCGCTGTCAGGTCTCGGCATTGCGGGCTTGGTCCCGGGAGAAGCCCGACGCTTCCCTCTCCCAGGCAGAGAAAAGAATGATATCACCGCTTGTTGTTAAGTCATTGACAGCCCAAAAGAATATCAGTATACTTAGGGAAAATTTCTTAAGGTGTCCGCTCTCTCAATCAGATAAATATCTACGGCTCAGCAAGATTTTTCAAAGCCGAAGTGGTGGAATTGGTAGACACGCACGTTTCAGGGGCGTGTGGCTTCACGGCCATGTGGGTTCGAGTCCCACCTTCGGCATTTAAATTTGGGAACAACCAACGGAAATCACCATCATGTCAGACCGTCACACACAGCTACTCATTATCGGCGCCGGTCCGGGCGGATACACCGCCGCTTTTTTAGCCGCCGACCAGGGCCGCGAAGTAACCTTGGTGGACATGAAAAAAGACTTGGGAGGAGTTTGCCTCTCGCGCGGCTGTATCCCCTCCAAGACCTTACTAAACGTTGCCAAAATTATCTCGCAGTCGCAAGAGGCCAAGGGATTGGGAATTGAATTCGCCCGGCCGCAGATCGACCTGGAAAAAATCCGTCAGCGGAAAAATGCAGTTATCCATAAATTATCCGCCGGATTAGCCCTGCTTTGCAAACAACGCCAGATCTCCTTTATTCAGGGAAAGGCCTCGTTCCAGGATTCCCGCACCGTCAGCGTTCAAGGACAAGACGGACAACAATGTCTTTCTTTCGATAATTGTGTGTTAGCGACCGGCTCTTATCCCCTGGCTTTCCCGCAGGCTCCAAACTCATCCTGCATAATGAATTCCACTTCCGCCCTGGAAATAGAAAATGTTCCTCCCCGGCTCCTGGTCATTGGCGGCGGATATATCGGCCTGGAATTAGGCACGGTTTACTGCGAATTCGGAAGCAAGGTCAACGTCGCGGAGATTGCCCCCAGGCTCCTTTACGGTTGCGATCAAGATCTCGTGGCCATACTCGAGAAACGGCTCAGAAAGCGGTTTGAATCCATCCGGCTTGAAATTGAGATTACTCAAATCAAAAAATCCGAAAAAAATATTTTGGTCACTTTCAAGGAGAAGAACGGCAAGACCTTGACCGAAGAATTTGACAAAATCCTGGTCACAGTCGGCCGGGCCCCTAAGGCTCAAGACCTGGGATTGGAAAAAACCCAAGTTGAGCTCAATGAGCGCGGTTTTGTGAAAGTCAACGAGATCCAGCAGACCACCGACCCAAACATTTACGCCGTCGGCGATGTGGCCGGAGGCCCCCTGCTGGCGCACAAAGCTTCTCTCGAAGGGCGCATCGTGGCGGAATGCCTCCGGGGCCAGAAAACACGACTTAAAACCAAAGTAATCCCCGCGGTGATTTATACCAACCCGGAGATCGCCTGGTGCGGATTGACGGAAGAACAGGCCGCTAAAGAAAATCGAAAAGTGCAAGTCTCCCAATTCTCCTGGACCGCATCCGGCCGCGCAATGACCTTAAACCGCACGGATGGTTTAACAAAACTGATCCTGGACCCCGAGACCAAACGCGTCCTCGGCGCCGGTATCGTCGGAGTCGAAGCCGGGGAGCTCATTTCCGAATGTGTCCTGGCCATTGAGAAAGGGGCCACGGCCGCCGACATCAAATCTTGCTCCCACCCCCATCCCACCTTATCGGAAACGATCAAAGAGGCGGCTGAGGCCTCTCTCGGCGATAGCCCGCATGTCTTGCGCCCCGGCAAGAATAAGCCGCTGGCCACCTAAAAAATTTTTCATTTAAATAGATCCCAAGACTCCCCCGAGGGCTAAAAAAAAAGAAGAATCTTTTTGGATTCTTCTCTATTCCTGTTCCCTGAGTGATTAAATCGGTGACGGGACAATCACACGTCTTTACCGGTGACGGCCTTTATGATCTTTTTGACATCGTCAATGTCGAAGGGTTTCTTGAGACAGGTGACCGCGCCCAAGTTGCGCGCCTGACGCTTTTTGTCTTCGACGGAATAACCGCTCATCATGACAATCGGAAGCCTGGAGGCGGCCCCCCGGATTTCTGACAAGAGCTCAACCCCGTCCTTGACCGGCATCACAATGTCGATAAAGGCGATATCGAATTCCTTGTTCTTCACCGCCTCGATCGCGGCACTGGCGTTGTCCACAACCGTGATAATGTGCCCGCTGTAGCCTAACGTGAACTCGAACAGGTCTCCGATGACCTTTTTATCGTCAACGACTAAAATTTTAAGAATATTCATTTCCGTAACCTCTTTAAATTTATTATACAACGAATTAAGAACGACGCGCAGAAAAACTCATTAAGTTTCCGCGCCGGAAACCGGTAAGCTGATGATAAATTTTGATCCCTTCCCCTGCTCGCTTTCCACCCCTATACTCCCCCCGTGCTCGGTGATCAGGTCCTTGGACAAAGCCAAGCCGATACCCGCGCCCTTTGTTTTCGTCGAGAAGAACGGCTCAAAGATGATCTGTTTTTCTTCCGGCGTTAAACCCGAGCCGGTGTCCTGGAAGAAAATCCGGACGACCTTGGACGGCTCATCAAAATAAGAGCCCACCTTGAGATAACGGTCTTTCCCCCTGGGGAGCAGGCTGAGGGCCTGCAGAGAATTTATGACCACATTCATAAAGATCTGCTGCAGATGGATGCTATCCGCATGGACGGACGGAAGATCCTTGCCCAACTCCAAGTCCCAGGCGATCCGCCGGATCCTTAGCTCGTCGGTCAGAAGATTCATCGCCCGCTTGATTGAGACATTGACATCCATGTCCTGCTTGACTATTTTCCGGTGCCGGATCACATTCATCAAATCTTCCAGCATATCTTTAAGATAAACCGATTGTTCTTCGATATGACAAATGGGCTTATAAAAAGGATCCGTCTCTTTCATTTCCTTTTTAACAAACCGGATAAAACCATGTATGGCCGTGATCGGCTGGCTGATCTGATGCATGACCCCGGCGCTAAAACTGGCCAAAGCGGAGAGTTTGCCGGTTTCCAACAATTTAAACTGAGTAGCCCGAAGCTCATCCAGGACGCGCGTTATCTCCCGGGTCTTATTCCCGACTTCCATCTCCAGCATCTCCGCGTGGCCTTCAATGGTGGAATAAAAAAACATCAGTTTAAAACAAGCCATCCCGATGATAAAACCAAAAAAGGCGATGAAACCGGACGGATAAAGATAGAACTCATGGGCCGCCAGGATATCTATGGAGCTCACCGCGATAGAGAAAAAACAGATGATGAATAATTGCATCCTCCTTTTTTCTTCCCGGTCAGAAAGACTGAACTGGTAGGCGATCAGATTAATAAGACTGCCAATCAGACAGGCCAGAAAAAAAATCAAACTCGGGAACTGTAAAGCCCCCGCCTTGGGGTAATAACCGAAATAACAACTCTTCACCCCTGCCAGGACGGAAGCCTGCTGGCTGACAACGGCAAACAACCCGGCTAAAAGATAGACCGATATAACTAAAGTCTTTTGCTTGAAATATTGGCCGGGCAAGACGGCGGAGATATGAAACAGCGCCGCCGGGACCATGACAAAGCCCGCAAAAAGGAACCGCGACCAAAAAAATGCCGCGGGGATCTCCTTCGCGGTTAAAATCAATACGCAACTGTACAGCCAGACAGCGGCCGCGACGCAGAAATACAGCAACGAACGGTTCAGCGGAGATCTTCTTTCTAAGAAATAAAGGAAAAAACCCAGGATTAAGGTAAGGCTGGCGACAAGAAAAGGCGCGATGGCATAAGGATTCAAACTATAAGAATGCAGATTGAAAATATTGGTCAGGGACATATTTGAGTTCAGTATAGCATATTATCAAATCGCGTATAATATAAACTCCGGAAAATTACGCAAAAAACTGTTCTCCCCCTCTTGGCTAATCCTGAAACTCGCGCAGGCGAAACTCAAGTCGATCCCCCACCTTCAACCCCATCCTCGCCGCATGGCCGGCATTGATTTCCAACACATACATCGCCTTTGCCGACGAGGAATATGCAGGGCAGGGGTCCCCGTTGCAAGGAGGAACCTCGGCCTCAACGTGCACAATGGTCCTGGAATAATCCAGCCAGATAATATCTAAAGGAATCAGCGTATCCTTCATCCAAAAGCTCAATTTTTCCTCATTCGGAAAAATAAAAAGCATCCCCTCCTTCTCCCCAAGCGACTTTCGAAACTGCAGACCGCGCAGGAGGGCTTCTCCTTCCCGGGCGATCTCCACATTGACACATTGCTTCCGGCGACACACTTGATCCGGCTGAGGAGAGGGCTGACAGCCGAAAAAAAATAGCAGAAAAAAAAGAAGGGTGCTGCCCATTTTCCCAAGATAGGCGTCAAAAGAGACCCGCTGGTTTATTCCACATTCCTGCAACATAAAAAAATCCTGGATAAAAACTTTTAGATAATACCGCCGGGCCAGAGCTCAAGGCTATTTTAAGAACAACACCCGCTCACTCATTGCCGGTCAAATTCAAATAATCCTTAAATCCAAGCTGTCCGGTGATTTCCTTGTTGGCCATGGCAATCCTTTCCCCAATATAGGGATGCGTGCGCCAATAACTGATGGTCGCTAAAGGAGCCTTGTGCTGTTCCTCTTTAAGTTTAATCAGAAAATCAACCATCGCCCTAGGGTTATAGCCGGCCTCGCGCATATACCGGACAGCCAGTTGATCCGCCTGAAATTCATCTTCCCGCGAAAAGGCCAAAAAAAGCGCCAAATAGGCCGTTTGAGTCCCCTGCGCTAAATTGGCGTCACCGGAGCTAACCGCCAGGAGCTGCAACAGGGTGTAACCATAGGAGGCCTGCAATTTTTTCATGCCGTGTTTTGCCGCGATATGCCCGACCTCATGGGCAATGACCCCGGCCAATTCATCGTCGTTGGCGACCTTATCCACCAGCCCTTTAAAAACATAGATCGGCCCGCCGGGAAGACTGACGGCGTTCACTTTATCCTCATCAATAATTTTTACCGTATAGATCAATTCCGTGCGGTCGCAAACGGCAACAATGCGCTCCAAGATCCGGCGCACTCTTTCGTTAATATCAACATCCGTGTTCATCTTGAAATTGGCGTCAAATTGTTTTGCGACCCCCTCACCGATGCTGATCTCTTTATCCGTGCCGTAAAGCAAAGACTCCGTTTGCCGCGTCGCCAGATTATATTCTGTCACACAGCCGCTAGACCCGATCACGGCTAAAGCGCATAAGATAAAACCGATTGTCTGCTTTCCCTTGAGCATGTTTCCGCTATCCCGAATTAAATGATCTCGATCCCGAACTCCTTAAGCATCAGAGTCAACTTGGCCATCGGCAGGCCGATCACGTTGGAGTAACAGCCTTCAATCCGACGGATAAATAGACCTCCCCAGCCCTCGATGTCAAATCCTCCGGCTTTATCCAAAGGAGACATTTTCTGATGATACCTTTCGATTTCCGCATCGGACAAACGATTCATGTAAACCTTGGTTTTTTCGTAGTCAACGACCCGACGTTTCGAGCGGACATCCACAACGGCCACTCCCGTATAAACCCAATGCGGCCGCGCGAACAATGTCTTTAGTATTCTTTTGGCGTCGTGAAAATCTTTCGGCTTGCCGATGATCCGGCCATGCCCCAGATAGACAATCGTGTCTGCTCCGATGACAATCCCCTCCAAGGATCTCTCGGCGACATCCTGGGCCTTCAACAAGGCATTGTGCTTAACGAACGCTGAACAGCTCGTCCTTATCTTTGTGGACTCCTTGACTCGGCTGGGGCGAATGATAAAGGAAAGACCCGATCGCTTGAGGAGCAATTTCCTTTGAGGGGAATTTGAAGCGAGAATGACCTTAGGCGTTGCCGCGGGGCTCTTGAATCTTTCGATCATGATTTAAAAAAATCCGAGGCGTTATAAATGGAGAGAAGCTCACATCCCCGCTGCGCTAAGGCCTCCCGGGCCCCTTCTCCCCGGTCGACCAGACAGACGGCCTTGGAGGCCGTCACCCCGGCCGATTTAAGCACGTCGAGAGATTGCAGGAACGCCTGGCCCGTGGTCGCCACGTCATCGATCAAGACCACCTTGGCGCCTTTCCTGAGAAGCGGCCCTTCGACCTGCTGTTGTTTCCCGTGAGCCTTGGGAGACTTGCGGATAATAAAAGTATTCAGGGGATTCCGGGCTTGATAACTCAATACGGCAATAGCACCGACGATAGGATCCGCGCCCAGCGTTGGCCCGCCGATGGCGTCCAGGTCCTCATCCTTAACCATATCCAGAATGATTTTCGCGCTTAGATACGCTCCCTCCGCGCTCAGCGTCACCCGCCGGGCATCAAGATAATAGTCGCTCTCTTTTCCCGAAGAAAGGGTGATCTTTTCCTTAAAGAAAGCGTCGCGGGTTAATATCGCGAAAAGCCGGGCCTTGTCTTTTTCTGCAGAATTCGTCGTCATCATATCCTGTCTTAACCTTCCGGGTTGGGATTCATGGGTTGGCGGTTGCTTCGACCGGGGACATCCAAATTGCGTTTTTCGATCTCTTGCAACAGCAATAGGCGATAGCGTAAAATTTGTTTATATTTCTCATAATCACTGGGTTTAAATCCGGAGGTTTGATGGAACGTCGTGCTCGCTTCCACCTCAACCAGCACATCGATATACCGATCCAGCAATCCCTCATCGGAGAGCTTCACAATGGCATCTTTTTTCAAGACCTCAATGTTATACAAAAAAGCCAGGCCCGGGTGCGCGACCAAAAAAAAGAATAAAGACACAAAGAATATTTTCTTAAACATGCTCTCTCCTCGGAACGGACCGGAATAAACGCGGCCATTTATCTTTTGTTCTCAATTTGAATATTATTATACGCATAACCCCTGGTCCGTTCAAGATGATTTCTGAATAAAACGGGATTTATGCGCCGGGATTCCCTCGCGGCCGCTGGCCATCAAAAAATTGACACGCCCCTTTTGCAATGTTAGGATACACGCATGTTGCCCGGGCTTTTGAAAGGCTTAGGCGATCTCGTTTTCCCCCACCATTGTTTCCTTTGCCGGAGACACATCCCTTACGCAAGCCCTTCGTCTAGCTTGTGCCTGTCCTGCCAGAGTTCCATTAAGAAAAATATCCCTCCTTTTTGCGAAAAATGTTCCCGCCCCCTGCAGGAAGAGCATCGGGATAAACCTCTCTGCCAAGAGTGTCAAAAAACCCATCCCCATTTTGATTCCGCCTGGGGCGCTTGCCTTTACAATGGACAGCTGCGTAAGCTGATTCACCTTTTTAAATACGGCAATAAGGTCTCCCTGCGACATTATTTCAGCGGGCTTATTTTTTCCTTCCTGTCCACCTATCATATCGATACGAAACGTTACAACCTCCTTGTCCCCATCCCCCTGCATGCGGTCCGGTTAAGAGAGCGTGGCTACAATCAGGCCCAATTGTTATCCGAAGTCCTGGGGCAGAAACTGGCCATAACGCAATCCTCCCACAACCTGATCCGGGTCAGAAATACCTGCAATCAAGCCATCTTAAGGCAAAAAGAACGCTGGACAAACATACAAGGCGCATTTAGAATAAAACATTATTCACAGTTCTCGAAGAGGACAATATTGCTTATTGATGATTTGATGACGACCGGGGCCACTGTTTCCGAAGCGGCACGGATTTTAAAAGAAGCCGGCGCTAAAAGAGTGGATGTATTGACGTTAGCCATAGCCCAACAAACCCGATAAATTTAAATTATGCGGATATTAAGAGGATACGTTTTACGCGAATGCGTTTTTCCTTTTCTTTTGGCCCTGGCGGTCCTCACCTGCGTTTTTCTTTTGGGGAATCTCATCCAATTAGCTAATCTGGTCATCAACAAAGGCGTCAGCCTTACCCTAGTGGGGAAGGTATTCCTGCTCTACATCCCGCTCTTATTGGGATATACCCTGCCGATCGCTTGCCTGGTCAGCATCATCCTCGCCTTTAGCCGGCTCTCCGCCGATAACGAGATTTTAGCGATACGGACATGCGGAGTTCATATCAAACGGATCCTGCTCCCGCTCATGGTCATCGGCGTCATCTTAAGCCTGATTTCGATCATCCTGAATGAAAAGATCATCCCTTACGCGCACCATGAACAGCGCCGGGTGCTGAAACAACTGGGCGCGCAAAATCCAACCGCCCTGCTGGAGGCGGGATTATTTATCAAGTCCTTTAAAGATCAGATCCTTTTTATCCATCGCATCGAAGATAACAAACTCTATAACGTGACCATTTATCAGCCTCAGCCGGACAACCGCCCCACGCGCACCATCATTGCCAAAAGAGGCGAATTTACCCCTATCCCCGGAACGAGTCAAATCAAGATGAAGCTGATGGAAGGGACGTCCGACGAACCCAATCTCAAAGACCCGAATAGTTTCTACAAACTCAACTTCCGAAATTATTTCATGACGCTGGATTTGTCGAACAGCAACAAACAAATCGAAAAGAAACCAAAGGGCATGACCCTGAAAGAATTGCGGGAAGAAAAAGACAAACTCCAGAAGCTGTTGATTGATACGACCCGGCTCGACACCGAATATTACCGAAAGATAACCTGGTCTTTCTCGGCGCTCTTTTTTATCCTCCTGGGATTCCCTATCGCGGTGATTACTCACCGCCGGGAAAGAACGGCTAATCTCCTCCTGGCCTTTTTGTGTGCGGCTGTTTACTATCTGCTGTCGCTGGGCTGTGAAGCCTTAAGCATTCAGAAGATCGCCTCCGCGGGCTTAATCATGTGGGTCCCCAACGGGGCCGCCGCCCTGGTCGCAGGCTTCCTGAACTATAAACTGTGCACGTCTTAACGTAAATAATTTTATTGCGGATGGATTCATAAATATGAGAATAATCGACCGCTACATCACAAAATCAATTCTGGCGATCTTTATTTCCACCATATTTATTTTCTGTTTTCTCTATATCCTCATTGATCTGGCCAGCAACTTAGACGAATTGATCAACCGGAAGGCTCCCCTGACAATCCTGTATCATTATTATCTGACTCTGCTCCCGACGATCCTGGTGCAAACTTCTCCGATCGCCTGCCTGATCGCCACCCTGTTCACCTATAGCCATCTCAACCATAACAACGAGATCGTCGCCCTGAGAACCAGCGGATTTGATTTCTGGAGAATCGCCAAACCGGCTATTTGTATCGGTCTGGTCGTCTCCGCCCTTATCTTCTGGCTCAACGAGCGACATGTCCCCGGATCGGAGACCAAATCCGAGAATATCCGAAACGCGAATCTGATCAACGAGAGCGACGCGGCCAAGAGGACCAAGGCCAAGGTCAAGAACCTGACGTTCTACGGTTTGAGAAACCGCCTTTATTTTATCGATCAATTCGACCCCAACACGTATGAATTGGACGGCATTACCATCATCGGATTTGATGCCAACCAGAATATCACCGAGAAGATTGTTGCCCTGCACGGCAAATGGACAGGCATTCTCTGGAAATTCACTCAATGCCAAGTGGCCTTATTCGAGGGCGGAGAGATCAAATCACCGACGACAGTTAAGGTCTATCCCGAAAAACTCATGGATATCCGAGAAACCCCGGAGGATTTTCTGAAACAGAGATTAAATGTCACGGCCATGAACATCCGGCAGTTACGAGAT